>JGI12419J13241_1000715_pt1 | contig 11237 bp, 9 predicted proteins | sample BGWIniCompost_FD_13241 | JGI IMG/M metagenome (IMG submission 13241)
AAGGATACGTCCCCTCCGGCGTATCCTTGATCCCCGTTGTGTCGGCTGTGAATTCGACCTTTTCCCTGTGTCCCGCCTCGCTCGCCCGTCTCGCCGTTGTCGCAGTCCGCCCGAGGTTACGCCAACTCCGTCAGCAGTGAGTACGCGGCGGCCGCCGAGAATAACGACAGATGGTGATCGACCCCTCGGTAGGAACGAACCCGGCAGTCCGCAAGGGGGAACCGCTTACTGAGCTCCGTCAACGTGTCACGCGCCGCCGACGCGTACCGCAGCAGCGGCAACGCCGCCTCCGCGGCCCCCGCGGTCAGGTTCGACAGCCAGACCGTAGGCTCGGTCGGCTGCCCATCGGGTGTGTTGTTTTTCTCCGGCCAAGACACGATCAACAACAGGGGATTTTTGGAGATGTGTCGCGCGGTGTCGATCTGGACCGGCACCGCGATGGCCTCCTGGTTCCGGGATCCACCAGGGGAACGCAGCAGATGACGGATCCCTTCTACGACCTGACGGATCGGCCAGCTGGTGTTGGGCCTGGGGGTGCCTAACGGCTCCACCGGCCGTGCCGCCCGGATCAGGGGGGTCACCCGTACCGAGGGCGTGGCACGAACCAGGAACACCTGATCGCGCGGCAGCAGCTCCGCCAAGAGCGGCTCCAGACGCCCTAAATCCGCGTCGACGACCAGCGGCAGCGACGGGCAGCCCCACGCCTCGACCAATTCGTCCCGCATGTCGGTGATCAGCCGCTGCTTAGGCCGGTGCCCCAGGTGGTCGGGGATCCGCGCCCGGCGCCGACGCTCGTGGTCGGCGTGCCAGGACTGAGGCAGAAACAGCCGCCAGTTGACCGGGCAACTGCCATGCTCGAACACCGCGGTGGTGACCAGCTTGATCTGACAGTTGGTCGCGGTCCCCAATTCGGGGACGAACTGCCGGTCCACCCCGGGCAGGTTGCGTCCCAACCGGGGAACGGCCACTTCGTGGACCACCCAGGCATACGGTCGACTGACGGCCAGCAACCGATCACAGATACGCCGCAGAACGTGTTCGCTGTGCCATGGGCTGTGATTGAGGAAATGTCTCAAACGGTGTCGTCCGGCCCGGCCTCCCGGGCTCGCTCCCCCTCTGGCACCCCGCCCACCGGCGCGAACCAGATCCCAGAGATAGGCGTATGCCGATCGCCGTTGATCAGCACGAGGGCAGGTGGCAAAGACGTCCTCGGTGAACTCGTAAAGCAACGGATCCACCGGGGTTTGAGCGAACTCGTCCGCCTCTTGATCTGTGTTCTGATCCAGCAGAGCCAGCAGCTCCGCTTCCTCGATCCGTCTCATAGAGGTCGACGCGGGTGAAGGATGGCGGTTGATAACCGCTCCCGACCCACCGCCGGCACTCGAGGTCCACGCCATCACGGCAGTTTCCTCACTGTAGTCCCCGGAAGCCGCCTTCCCGTTTCTGCCGACGCCTGCCGACATTGAACGGGTGATACGCGGCACTACACGCCGGAGTGTGAGGAGCGGAGCCATCGACCCTCTTTCAATCCGCTATCGATACCCCCTGTCCTGTCGATAGCGAATCAACAAGCTGTTGATTGCCGCTTGAAAGCGGAATGCTTTTGAGTATCCACCATCACGGGCGACCACCGTTCCGGCGACAAGCCCAAGCAGCTGGAACATGGACAGCCCCACACAACAACGGCATAACTCGTTGGAGGTCACAGTGAGTGTCAAGGTCTCTCGGTGGGTCGTAATGTCGGTTCTGACGGTAGGCGCTTTCATCACGGTAATGAATCCCGCTTCCGCATCATCCGATACCCCACCGGGCCCGTCGGTCTCTCCGAGCCCTAGTGTTTCGGAACCCTCCGACGGTCATGGACCGTGGGACTAGAGCATTGTTTGGAGCTCGGTCCTCCACGTACCTCAGCGACGATAGAACAAGGCTCCGAGCAATGTTTTAAGAACATCGCTCGGAGCCTCTCTTTCCCATCTTCAGTCAACAATCAGACAGAACCAGATAGCTTTTACAAACACTTAACTTAGGCGGTCACGCATGGCGCTCCAGGTACCCAGCAAACCGCACCATGTCATACCGGCTGTGCCATACTGGTTCTTTATTACACAGCGATAGACAATATTTCGTACCGCGGTCAGGCACGATGCCCTCACCTGAGCTCTCACCGCGAGCCGGCGTATCGACGCCCTCCAGCCTCACCCCGCAAGGTGCCCTCGCCCACACGGCATAGACAAGTGCAGCGGTCCCCTCATCGAGCGGGGAATGTCCGTCGGTCACGACGCTGCCGGGGAGTGGAACCGGGCGTGGCTCCTTGTGCTGTCGCCTCACCCCGTCAGTTGTCGCTGCCACACGGTGGAGAGGTCGTGCAGATACCCCCGAAGCCGAACGGCCGCGGCTTCGGCGGCGACTTTGTCGACTCGGGTCAGGACCTTAAAGGCCTCATTCCAGGTCTGGTACGCACCGTCGTAGTGGCCGATCTGGTACAGGGCCTTCCCCAGGTGCTCCAGCGCCTCAACCTCCTGGAGCGGAACCTCCAACTCCCGGAACTCTTCCAACGCCCGTCTGAATATCCCGATCGCCTCGGTCGTCTGCCGGCGGGCCAGGCACACCTGCGCCATGGAGAGCATCATGCGCGCCCTGATCAGTCGGTCTCCGACGTCGTGCGCGAGCTCCATCCCCTGCTGCAGGCTTTGCTCCGCCGCCTCCCACATACGTCGTTGGACCTGAACCGTGGCCAAGCCATACAGGGCGTACGCCTCGCCGACCCGGTCGTGTGCCGCCCGGGTCAGCTCCAACACGGTCTGGTACCTGCGTTCAGCGCTTTGCACATCACCTTGCAGAAGCGCGATCTCCCCCAGTCGGTGCGTCAACTGCGCCCGGAGCCGGTAGATGCCCGCGACGCTGGAGAGCATCCGCGCCTCCTCCAGGTACATCTGGGCCTTCCGATACTCATGGCGCTCGATGTAGATCTTGGCCATCCCATGGAGGGCATACGCGAGATGGAGCCGGTTCCCCACCCGCCGCAACGTGGTGGCGACCTGCTCGTAGAGCTCTAAAGCCTGATCCAGGTGGCCCCGTACCCGATGTACAAAGGCCACGTCTTGAGCGGCTAACGCCCAGCCGTGCTCGTCACCGATCTCCAGAAAGGTACGCATCGCCGGCTCCAGATGGTGCAGCGCTTCATCCAAGCGCCGTTGGAAGATCGCCAATCCGGCCAGCGAATAAAGAACCGCGGCCTCACCACGCCGGTTCCCAGCCCGACGGACCGCGGTCAGCGCGAGCTGGTGAGTCTCCTGCCAGTCCGAGAAGTAAGTGCCTAGCTCGAACAGCAGCACACTGGTCACCGCCAAGTCCCAACACAGCTCATCCCAGCCGTGCCGCGCCGCCTGACGAATCGCGCTGACCAGCGCGGTCCGCTCTCGTTCGAACCACTCGTACGGCGAGGCGACCAGACGGCTAACCAAGGTGGGAGGCAGGGACCAGCGAAGCGCGTTTCCATGCAGGGTGGTGCCGACCCCGCATTCCCGGTTGTACGCCTCCTCAGCGAGAAACAGCCAGGCCCCTAAAGCACGACGCAGGGCTTCCTCCTGCTCCTGAGGGGTTTCCTCGGCCTGCAATCGCTCCCGGGCGAACACCCGGACCAGGTCGTGGAACTGGAACCGCGGAGGCGCCCCCGCGCCGCCACCGGTGGCGTCCAGTAGATGCGCGTCCACCAAGGACTCCAGATGGTCCTCGGCTTCCGTCAGGTCAATACCTAACAAGGGGGCGCTCACCCACGATGGAAATTCGGGTGTCTCTAGCAGGCTGAGCCGGCGAAAAAGGCGTCTGGCCTGGGGTGTCAGGCTCTCGTAGGTCAGCTGAAGGCTGGCGCGCATCCCCAGCTCGCCGTGGACCAGCTCGTCCAGTCGCCGCTGTTCATCGGCGAGTCGGTCCACCAACTGCCAGATCGGCCAGTGGGGACGGGCCGCCAACCGTGCGGCCGCGATCCGTAGCGCCAACGGGAGACCACCGCATAGCTCAATCAGTTCTCGAACCGCTGCCGGCTCTTGCTGCACCCTGGCCGTGCCGAGCACCTTGGTGAGCAGCTCGGTGGCGCTTTCGGCACCGAGCACCCCAACCTCCACATGCTGCACGCCGGGAAAGACCGTCAGACGGGTACGGCTGGTGATGATGACCGCGCAACTGGAACTGCCCGGCAGCAACGGCAGCACCTGGGATTCGGTGGCGGCGTCGTCGAGCACGATGAGCACCCGACGGTCGGCCAGCCGACTGCGGTACAGCTCGGCTCGTTCCTCCAGCGAGGCGGGCAACGCCGCGCCTGTCACCCCAAACGCCCGCAGGAAACGCTCCAGCATGTGCGCGGGATCCGCGGGCTCCCCGGTTCCCCCGTGCAGTTCGGCGTACAGCTGTCCATCGGGGAACTCGTCTTGGAGTTGGTGGGCCAGGTGAATCGCCAGTGCGGTTTTACCGATCCCTCCGCGTCCCGTAATGACCACGATCTTCACGGGACGCGGCTCTCCGTCCTCACCGGTATCGGCGGTCAGCTGTCGCCGCATCTGCTCCAGCACCGCCTCCCGGCTGGCGAAGTCAGCGACATCCGCGGGTAGCTGACGGGGACGTGGCGGGGCCGGCGGTGAGGACGTCGTCACTAGGGATGGACGACTCATCAGGTGTGGACGCCCCAGGCCCGGGTCCCCGGACAGGATCGCTTTCTCCAGGGCGCGCAGCTCTTCACCAGGCTCCAGTCCGAGCTCCTCGATGAAGGTTCGGCGAGCCCGCCGGTAGACGGCCAACGCCTCTGCCTGCCGACCGGCCTGATAGAGCGCGTTCATGTAGTGCGCCCACAAACGCTCGCGCAGCGGGTTCTCGGCGACCAGTTCAGCCAGCTCACCGATCACCTGTTGGTGCAGGCCGAGCGTCAGCTCATAGCCGATGCACTCCTCCAACACAGACAGGCGACGCTCGTTCAGTCGCGTCGCTCCCATGGCGACCAGGTCGCTGCGCAGGCCTTCCAAAGGGGTTCCACGCCACAGCGCCAGCCCTTCTCGGAGCCGCTGAACGGCGTACTCGATCCGGTGCTCGCTCGCGGCCGTCATGCCCTCGTTCGCCAGCTGTTCGAAGCGTTTGGCGTCGAGTTCAGACTCCTCGATCCGTAACAGATAGCCGGGGGCGCGGGTGATGATGCCCTCATCCGTCACGACCTTTGCCAGAGCCCGCCGCAGACCGGAGACGCAGATCTGGATTTGTGACCGGGCAGTCGGCGGCGGATTGTCACCCCAGACAGCGTCGATCAACCGACTGGTGGGGACGACTCGGTTCGCTTCCAACAGCAGCATAGCCAGGACTACTTGCTGCCGGGGTCCGCCAATATCAATGGTCTCATTGGGCCCGCCTACCTCTAACGGGCCAAGAATGCGGAACTTCATGCGCTCCGGCCCCCGCTTCAGAAGTCGCAAGAACTATCTTCTTGGCACCCCGCACCCGTCTCTCCGATCGGCTGCGAGCGGCGGGTTTGTCAGCGATCACCTTCCTCTCACCCGAGTCAATACCCGGCCGCCCAGCACATGATCACCAAGCCTCTGATCAGCGATGATCAGTCTGTGGTTCTGGTACGGATGGACTGATCCTCTGCTCGTCAGATCACGCCTGTCTTCTTGAGTAGTCGATCTCGGCCTGACCTACGAACCGCTGCTCTCAGCCCGCCAGATACCTCACCGACAGATAAATATACGGCACAGGCGCGTTTGTAGGAGTACCACAACCGTTCTAGGTTCGTTAACTCCTGAACAGGCACGAGTTAAGTTCACGCAATTAGGGGGATAACTTGTCACACGCTTATTGTGTGTTTATACCATTAAACCGATATATCCATAAATCTCATCTATCTTGATAGGAATCACATCAAACCAACGACGCCGGCCCCGTCTTGAACCTATGAGCCGTTCCCCCTGACGCTACCCGTCCGGTATCGACTCCTATTCAGCGGCCACCCTCACACCATCCGACCGACTACGACCAGCTTGAACCATATATTCATTACACATCGTAGTCGATCGACAACGCATCAGTTACTGGGTAGGTCTGACATGTCAGGATGAAGCCTTCCGCTACTTCCTGTGACGTCAGCGCGTAGCACCGTTCCATCCGCGCCCGCCCAGCGGTCACTCTCGCCCGGCAGGTACCACAGACACCGCCGGTACATGAGAATGGAGTCTCCGGCCGTTCCCGGCGAATCCTGTCCAGCAACCGTTCCCGGCGTCCTATTCGTAGTGTAGTGATCCGCCCGCCGAGCCGAACCGTAAGGACGCAATCCCCTTCATCGGGCTCTGTGATGTCACGGGCTTGTTCTGTCGCTCGCGCTGATTGAGAGATGTCATCTCCCACGAAGAAAAACTCCAGGTGAATACGTTCCCTTGGAACGCCCCGCCCGCTCAGAACACTCTGCGCCGCTTCCACCACACCATACGGCCCGCAAAGAAACCATTCATCTACAGGATCGGATGTCGGGAGCAACGCATCCAGCAACCGACTGATCCGTTCCGCGTCCAGTCGTCCGGTAAGTAGTTCCGCGTCCCGGCTCTCGCGGGAGAGAACATGAACGATATGCAGACGCGCGGGATATCGGTCCTTAAGATCGGCAAGTTCGTCGACGAACATGACGGAGTTCGCAGTCCGATTCCCGAAAATTATCGTGAACCGGCTGCCGTTCTCGGTCTCCAGAGCGGTCGCCACGAGCGACAACACCGGCGTGATCCCACTACCGGCGACAATGGCGCCATAGTGTCGAGAACGCTGGGGGTCGAAGTCGGTGGTGAAGCCGCCCAACGGCGGCATCACATCGATCTCATCGCCCACCGCCAATGTCTGGCGGGCGTACTCGGAAAAGACACCTCCGGGAATCAACCGGATTCCGATCCGCAACCGTCCCGACCTGGCCAGCTCCCGAGGCGTGGAGCACACCGAGTAGGAGCGTCTGACCTCGCCATCAGGTCCGGCCCACCGGATCGTCACGTGCTGTCCGGCCCGGAAGGCGAAGGCCTCCCGCAACGGGGTGGGCACGTCGAAGGTCACCGCGATCGCGTCGGAGGTCAACCACTCCCGTTCCCTTACCCGCAGCCGGTAAAACCGGGGCCGACGCCGCGTCGGTCGGGTCACCGTGACGGTAGCCATGACCGTCCTCCACCCGCCCGCCTCGGCCGATGTGCCACGGCCCCTGTGGTGGTGGCGCGCCTCATCGACCCGATCATCCTCATCAGCTGCGTCAACGCTCCCGAAGCACTCAAAACGCCTTGATGTGTTCAAACGGCTCCTGGCAAGTGTGGCAGCGCCACAGCGCCTTACAGGCCGTTGGACCAAATCTGCTCAACTGTTCGGTGTCGACTGACCCGCATCGTGGACACCGCACGCTCAACCGCAGAGCCACGGCGGTTCCGGCGGCCGGTCCGGGAGGCGCGATGCCGGCGGCCCGCAGTTTGCGCCGAGCCGGCTCACTGATCCAGTCAGTACTCCACGGGGGATTCAGCACGGTGCGGACCTCCACCCGCTCCGCCCCAGCCGCCCGAGCCGCGTCCACCACATCACGCCGGATGGTCTCCAGCGCGGGACATCCGGAATAGGTCGGGGTGACGGTGATCGTGACGCCCCCGTCGTCGGTGATCTCCACCCCGCGGAGAATGCCCAGTTCCGCGATGGTAAGCACCGGAAGCTCAGGGTCGGGCACGGCGGCCACGACCTTCCGGATCCGCGCGCCCTGCTCCGACATCGTCACCACCGCGTCGCCGTGGGGTACGCCCGGCGTACCGACTGCATCTGCGCCAGCAGATAGCTCAACGTCTCTGTGTGGATGCCGCGCCGCCCACCGGTGGGGGCCCAATCCTCGGTCGGCGGCTCCAATGTGGCCTCCCGCAGCAGCGACTCCACCGTGGCCCGCCACGGCTGGCGCAGCTCCCCCGGCCGGACCGCCCGCCCATCCGCGGCCAGCTCGTCGGTGACCTCATCGTCCTCGAACAGCTCATGCGTGTAGGGCCAGACCTCCTCCAACGCCTGCCGCATTCGGCGATGCGACTCGGGGGTGCCGTCCCCCAGCCGCAGCGTCCACAAGCGGGCGTGATCGACGTGGTAGGCGGTCTCCTTACGTGCCTTGGCCGCGATCGCTGCCAGCCGTTCATCGGCGCTGGCCGCCAGCCGTTGGTACAGCAGATCCTGGTAGACGCCGAAGCACAACAGTTTGACGATGGTCTGGGCGAAGTCTCCGTTGGGCAGCTCCACCAGCTGACAGTTGAGAAACTCCCGATCGCTACGGAAGTAGGCCAAGGCGTCCTCATCGCGCCCCGCGCCCTCCACCTCGCCGGCATAGGACAGCAGCAGGCGCGCCTGCCCCAACTGGTCCAGCGCGATGTTCGCCAGCGCCATGTCCTCCTCCAGCACGGGGGCACGGCCGACCCACTCACTCAACCGCTGCGCCATGATCAGGGCGTCATCCCCAAGGCGCAGCAGATAAGTGAACCAGGTCATAGCTGCTCGACCCCCTCCGGAACCGGATAGAAGGTCGGATGACGGTAGATCTTGTCGGCGGCGGGCGCGAAGAACGGATCCTTCTCATCCGGGCTGGACGCTGTGATCGCGGCGGCCGGCACCACCCAGATGGAGACCCCTTCTCCCCGCCGGGTGTACAGGTCGCGGGCGTGCCGCAGCGCCATCTCGGCATCGGGCGCGTGCAGGCTGCCCACGTGGGTGTGGGCCAGGCCGCGCCCGGGCCGCACGAACACCTCCCACAACGGCCAGCTCATCAGGCCACCTCGTCAGGCACGGCCGGCGCCCTGGGCGGGCCTGCCGTCCCGGACGACTGTGACGCGGCCCTGGCAGCAGCCTTGGCGGCGTACGCGACCGCGGCCTCGCGTACCCACGCCCCCTCCTCGTAGGCCGTCCGTCGATGGGTCAGCCGTTGCCGGTTGGCCGGGCCTCGCCCCGAGATCACCGCAAACAGTTCGTCGTAGTCCGGTGGGGTGAATTCCCAGTGGCCGGTCTTCGCGTTGAACCGCAACGCCGGATCAGGCAGCCGCACCCCCAGCACCTCGGCCTGCGGCACGATCATGTCGACGAACTTCTGCCGCAGGTGATCGTTGCTGAACCGCTTGATCCGCCAGGCCATCGACCGCTCGGTGTGAGTGGAGATGGCGTCTGGCGGACCGAACATCGCCAGACTCGGGTACCACCAGCGGTCCACCGCGTCCTGCGCCATCGCCCGCTGCTCATCGGTTCCCCGCGTCAGGGTGTACAGGATGTCGAAGCCTTGGCGCTGGTGGAAGGACTCCTCCTTACAGATGCGGATCATGGCGCGCGCGTACGGCCCGTAGGAGCAACGGCACAGCGGCACCTGGTTGACGATGGCCGCGCCGTCCACCAGCCAGCCGATCGCGCCCACGTCGGCCCAGGTGAGGGTGGGGTAGTTGAAGATCGAGCTGTATTTCTGGCGACCGTCGAGCAGGCGACGCTCCAGGTCGTCCCGGGACACCCCCAAGGTCTCGGCGGCGGCGTAGAGATAAAGACCGTGACCGGCCTCGTCCTGGACCTTGGCCAGCAGGATCGCTTTACGTGCCAGGGTCGGCGCCCGCCCGATCCAGTTACCTTCCGGCTGCATCCCGATGATCTCGGAATGCGCGTGTTGGGCGATTTGGCGGATCAGGGTACGCCGATACTCCTCAGGCATCCAATCCCGCGGCTCGATCGTGGAGTCCGCGGCGATCGTCGCCTCAAAGGCTTCCTGCTCGGCGCTGTCCACCTCCTCAGTGTTACAGCGAATCCACGCTGCGGCAACACACTGTAATATCGCCTGGTCAACCGTTGCCGCAACGCTTTTGCACGTTTGACGCTGCGCCCCTTGTCCGCGTCTTATCCGCCTTATTCCTTATCCGTCGCTCTGCTGACCGTGGCCCGTAAAGGCGAGCTCGGGGCCATCCGGCGGCAAGGGCGGCACCGCACCCAAAGCCGCGGCTCGGGCGGCGAATTCACACAGCCCAGCGAGCTGCCGCTCCCCCAGCGAGAAGTCCAAGGCCCGGAAGTACGTCGCCAACGTCTCAGCGTCGAACGGTTCCCAGCGCGCCGCCGCCCGCGCCACCTCGTCCAGCTCTCCCAGGAACAGCTCCTTGGACGTCAGGAACGCTTCATGCACGTCCTTGGTCAGACCGGGATGATCCGCCAGGTAGGCGCGGCGAACCGCCCATACCGCAAACACCATCGGGAGCCCGGTCCACTCCCGCCAGGCCTGCCCCAGGTCAGTCAACACCAGTCCACGCCGCGGCGCCTCATAGGTGGCCCGCAACGCTACATCACCGATGAGCACCCCCGCGTCGGCCTCCAGCAACATCTGGGTCAGATCTGGCGGACACCGGAAGTAGTCCGGCCGCACTCCGTACCGGGAGGCCAGCAGCATCTGAGCCAACAGCACGCCGGTCCGACTGGTGGACCCCAGCGCGACGCGCCGCCCGTCCAGCTCCTCCACCGGCACCGTGGAGACCATGTTCACCGACAGCACCGGCCCGTCACTGCCGACCGCCAGACCGGGAAGCACGACCAGCTGGTCGGCGTGCCGGAGGTACTCCACCAAGCTGATCGGCCCGATGTCCAGATCCCCCGCCACCAGGGCTTCGCTGAGCCGATCCGGGGTGTCTTTCGTCAACTCCACGTCGAGCAACGCCCCGGAACGCATCAGACCCCAGTAGAACGGCAGACAGTTCAGGAACTGAATGTGGCCGACCCGCGGACGTTGCGGCTGCTCAGTCACGTCCTTCACGGAAGGCCACGCTACGCCCTCCGGCGCCGCGTCCCCTCTGGACCCAGTCCGACAGGCCGTCGGATCACACCCGTCCGGCGGGGACAGAGAAAATCAGAAGACACAGGTACGCGCGGGCCGCTAGGCTCTTTGGCTTTCGTGCCACGCGTACCCGTCATAGCCGGGCACAGCCGGTACCGCCCGCCCCTGTCCGAGGGTGGCCGGAGCGCCGGGCGGCCAATGGCGGTGGGTCTCCACGGTTAATCCGCTCCCTCACCTCGACAGGAACTGGCATGACCACGTCCTCCGAGACCCCGACATCACGCTCTGACCGAAACACGACGCCCCTGCTCTCCGCCCACACCGATGACGACTCTCTTCAGCCGACCCCAGCCGTGGTGGACCTGGAGGCCGAACTAGCGGCAGAACGCGATCATCTCGCGGCTTCCCGACGCGCTCTGGCCCG
>JGI12419J13241_1000721_pt1 | contig 11223 bp, 12 predicted proteins | sample BGWIniCompost_FD_13241 | JGI IMG/M metagenome (IMG submission 13241)
ACCAGCCGCAACGTCACCACACCGGCCACCCCGACCCGGGGAAACAACAAGGCCGCGATCGCGGCACCGAACTGCACCGACACCGCCCCGCCCAACACCAGACCAACCGCGCCGATCGGGGCGCGGGAGCGACGCGGCACATCGGGGTCAGCGGTTCGGGCTGCGGTGGGGGTCGCCGTCACGCCTCCACGCTACGAACCGCGTCGCCCCGCCAAACCGCAGGGGATTGGGAGTACGCGCAAGCAGGCGGCGTCCGCCCGCCGCGGGGTTACCGGCGTCTGTCACACCCCGGTGGAGTTCTCCGTTCCGCTGTTGTGGGTCGGCCCGGACGGTACGCTGACTTCAATTCACATATCGGGCATTCCATGCATCGATCGGGAGAATGCCGTGAACTGGAGTGGTGGATCGTTGATAGCCACCATCGCCGTGGGCGCGCTCACCATCGGAGCGGCTCCGTCCATGGCGGCAAGCGCCGACATCGGCTGGGTGTACACCGCCGATGCTCCATCCGGCGGGCGGGCGTACTTCGACGCCGACTACGCCGGACACCCCAGCAACGAAAGCCTGATCGTCTGCGATCAGCGAGCGGACACCTACGGCGCCATCGCGTACCTGGCCTCAGGAACCGAACCGAATGCCCAAGGCGACCCGCCGGTGACCCTGTTCCACAAAGACCCCGGCACCTTCGACGGCTGCCACGCCCTGGTCGGGGACTTCTTCCCCGAAGACACCCCCGTGCAGCTGCGGGTATGCCTGTACCAGTACCCCGAGTACGAGTACTCCTGCAGCGCCTGGATACCAGGGAGGGCCTGAGCCCTGCCCGCTCAGCGTCTGCCGGCCGGCTAGTCGGCGGTGACGGCGGGCAGGAAACGGTCGTGGTAGAACCGGTCATAGCGGGCGGCCTCATCAGGGTCGATGGCCAGCCGCCGGGTAGGCAGGGTCGCGGCGGGCACCCCCAAGCCGATCCGCGCCGCCAGCATCGCCGCCCCCGCACACACTGTGTCGGGGGTATCCACCAGCCGGGAAGGCGCCGGATTCACCGCTACCTTGATCCGCATCCAGTGCTCATTCCGGGTCGGCCCGCCGACCACGACGGTCTGAATGGGAGCCCGCCCGGTCACCCGCTGGTGCGCCGTGCTCATCCACCTCAGGTGCATACAGGCGCCCTCCAGCAACGCCACCCCAAGATGCGCCAGAACATGGTGGGGAGCCAGGCCGCTGATCCGCAGCCGCCGGTTCGGGTCTGGCGCCGGCGCTCCCCGACCCGACAGGTAGGGCTCAACCACGATGCCGGTGGGACGCTCGGTCACCTCCGCCACCAGCGCGGTGAAACGCCGGTACCCCTCCTCATCGGGCTTGCTGCCCAGGTAGCCGGTGATGAACCAGTCAACCAGCCGCCCCGCCCCAGGAAACCCAGAGATTAAGCAATAGGTTGAGCCGTCGACGAACCGGTTCCACGACACACCGGTCCCCGCGGTGAGGCCGGTGGGGCACCGATCGGTGAGCGTGATGAACGCTTCGGCGGTACCTAAGGAGTCAGCCGTGTCGCCTGCGGCACGGGCACCGGCGGCGTAGGCGGCGACCAGATGGTCATGCCCGGCGACCACCACCGGGGTTCCCGCGGCCAGTCCGCACCGGTCGGCCATCGCCGGGCTCACCATGCCGATCCCTGTGGCCGGAGGCACCTGCTGTGGGGTGACCCCGGCCGCGGCGAGCAGATCCGGGTGGTAGCGGCCCGCGGCGATGTCGTATCCCCCGGTACGCCCCGCCAAAGTCGGATCGGTGACCGGGGCGCCGGTCAGGACCGAGGCGACCAGGTCAGGCGCCCCCAGCCACACCCGATCACCGCTCAACAGGCCGGGTTGGGTACGCGTCAGCCAGCGCCACCGCGCCAGCGGAGTCTTCGCTCCCAGGGTCACGCCGGTCCGGTTGAACAGCTCCTGCCGTCCCAGCTCAGCACCGAGCATCCGAGCGTCTTCCCCGCCGCGCGGATCATCCCAACGGATCAGCGGATGCAGCGGGGTGAGATCAGCGTCGACGACCACGCCGCTTTCGGCCATACCCGCCACTCCCACCGCCACCGGGGCGTGGTCCGCCCGCTCCGCGAGCCCGCGTACCTCCGCTAAGACCTCGCTGACCAGCCGCGCCGCATCGGTCGGAGTAGGCCACCGCCGCAAGGCGACACACGAACCGTCCAGCCGGTAAAGCCCGACCTTGGTGTTCGTGGTTCCCACATCCACGCCCACGACGAGCGCGCCAGCCACGACCTCACCTCCGGCTCCCGTATCAAGACTGTCCACGATGGATTAATGAGTGGACAACGATATCCGGTCTACCCTTTCAGCGGGCACGTCAGATTGTTAATTTTCTGACCCTCGCGAAGGCGTTACGGGCAACCTGCGAAAACGCGTCGGTGATCGCTGTCGAAGCATGACGCAACGCGACTTCGACCCCTCGGCGTGACCTTTCCGCGGGCGGAGACACCACAGCCCTGGCGTCGACAGCGCTGCTCAACGGTGCGGGACCCTCGAGACCGGCACGGAGCGGGGAGCCAGACAGTGAAGGAGATCAATGAACATATTCGAATGACATGCTGTTTTAACGCGGCGGGCGCGCATAAGTCTTGGCTGGCTCCTCGCGAGGAAAGTGCCCGCGAATCCTGGAATGTGAGGAAAGACTGAACAGAAGCGGTTCAGCTGGGGTGTCGATAACACAGGTGCCCGTCCCTCGTCACGCTGTGTCCAGTGAGCGTCTCCCCCAGCGGCGTCGGTCAGCTCGCCCGCGCGTACTCGACCTGGAGGGCTTCGGTCGCCTTCTCCATCAAGCTGTTCGGCGCCGAACCGGCCCAAGCGCCGTCCCGGCTACGTCAACTTCACCGTCGCTGAGCCGCCGTCCACTGCTACCACCGTGCAGCACGTAGCCGCCAGCGCTACCGCGGGCTGCTGTTGACCCACTGACACCGTTGCGAGCTGCCGATCACAGGTCGGCACCTCACCGCCGCCCCAGCAGCATCGGTCGCACGGCCACTCACCCACGACTGTCACACCCCGCAGGGCGGGTGCTGCCGCGCATACGTTTTGACTCTCCAGTTACTGGAGACTCTACGGTCGGGCGCATGAACGCCAACGACACCATTCCGCCGGAAATCACCCGTGACATCTACGGCATGCCGATGTTCGTCACTCTGACCGTCGCCGACCTCGACCGCAGCGTCGACTGGTACGTCAACGGGCTCGACTTCATCTCACTGTTCACGATCCCCGGCCCTCACGGCCCAGTGCTGGTGCACCTCCGTCGCTGGCGCTACCAGGACATCCTGATACGCCAGGGAGAAGCCCCGACGGGCGGTGACTGGACGGTGAGCGTCATGGCCACCATCGACCAGCTAGATGAGATCGCCGCCCGGGCGCGAGCGCACGGCGGCGGTGTGGTGGAGGGCCCGTTCGACACCCCCTGGAACACCCGGGACCTGAAGGTCACCGACCCCGACGGCTACACCCTCGTCTACACCGCGCGCCGCCCTGAAGGAACCCGCGACGAGAAATTCAGCGCGATGATCCAGGAGCAGGCCCGTGAGCAACTCGGCCGGTGATGGCCTCCTTCGCGCTAAACACCCTTCCCTGCGAAGGCCCCGTGAAGGTACGCGCGTCGGCGTACCACAAGATCCGTGCTTTGTGACAGCTCCGCGTCCGCCATGGAACCCCATGCCGTGGACGCAGAGGCACAGGCCGCGCCGTCAATGACGGTGAGAGCAGGCTCTTACACCAGCACGGCCAGTCCACTGTGACATCCAGCCCACTAAGGGTGATGACGCAACTCTAACCTTAAATCGCAGGTCAGACCCGCTTTTCGAGGCTCGGTTGAGTTGATTTTTGCAGCGGTCCGCCGGTTGTGCATCTGTGCTGGTCAGAGCGTCAAACCCAATGATCACTGGGCTGACTATGGCGGTGAGCTCTCGCTGACGTGAGCTTCATTGTCAGATGGGTCCGCCATGGGTACTCGCTGAAGCAACGGCAAGGTTGAGCGTTTCCCTTGCCTTGATGGCTGATCACTGGGCGGATGTCATCAAGGGCACCACCACAGGCTCTGGCGGCGCGTACGCGTACACAGGAAATACACATGAAGCGGCCCTGGCCTGCCATCCCAAGCCAGGGCCGCGCGTGGGGGTGGATGGCATGTGGATATGGGAAGCGCCTCCGGCTGGACTCAAACCAGCGACCCCCGGGTCCGGAACCCAGTGCTCTATCCGCTGAGCTACGGAGGCTCTGACCGTGAAGCGTGGTGTGGGCGGCGTTCCTGCCAGGACCACCAGGGGCGGTCCACTCGGCGGTCGTCTCACCTGGTGGGGTGCGCCGGTAGCGGCGGTGGTCCTGACACCCCGATAGCAAGAGGGCGTCCCGGGCTGGATTTGAACCAGCGTCTGCGTCCCTGCAAGGGGCGTCCTCTTCCAAACTGAGGTACCGGGACAACAACAGTTATGGAGTGAGCTTAAAGGTGCCCGGGCTGGACTCGAACCAGCGTCCTCCGGCCCAGCCGGGCGGTGCTCTGTCCGCTGAGCTACCGGGACCAGAATCGGGGATCGTGCCTGACTATAACGATCGAGTTCCCTTTCGCGTACGCCGCGAGGGAGTCGAACCCTCGACCCGCTGGTTAAGAGCCGGCTGCTCTGGCCTCTGAGCTAACGGCGCGTAATAAATATTGAAGTGATGTGTACCCCCAGCAGGACTCGAACCTGCGACCTCGACGTTCGTAGCGTCGCGCGCTGTCCAACTGCGCCATGGGGGCGTTATGTCCCGCCGGCAGGAGTTGAACCTGCGACCTCCGCTGTATCAGAGCGGCGCCCTTACCACTTGGGCCACGGCGGGAATTCACACAGGCAAATATGGGAGTGAGTACCCGGGGCACGATTCGAACGCGCACTGTCCTGACCCTGAATCAGGTGCCTCCTGCCGGTTGGGCTACCCGGGCATGGGGGAGCGTGGACTCTGCCGGATTTGAACCGGCGACCTCCTGCGTGCAAGGCAGGCGCTCTACACCACTGAGCTAAGAGCCCGGGGGCCGGTCCGCCGGGTCAGCGTCCGGCGGACCGGCGCATGCCCTCGGCGCGGTAGCGGTACGCCGAGGGCGGTGAGTGGGCCTCACCCGATATCCCACAACCGGTTGGACCTAACCGAATGGGTGGGCCGTGAATAAAGCTCTCAATACATGCCATCCACTATGGAGTTATCAAGCTGCCGCCCCGAAAAGACCGGGGTACGCGCGGGTATCGCGAATCGAACCAGCCCAACTCTCGGGGTGGTGGTTTTCAACGACTACGCCGGATTGGAATCGGTGCGGCCCAATGAGAAAACCGCCCGTTCCGGGACCGGACGAGCGGCTATTGAGGCGTTGACGCGCTAGCGTCGCCTGTCCGGTCCAGCAGTAATCGCCAGAATGCTCACGAGGCCGGTTTTCTTCGATGGGGATAGGACGATCTTGTCGTACGACGCTTGGCGTCGCACGGAGATCGCGTTCAGTACCCGCATCGTCGTCTCCCGACTGGCTCGTTTGCTCAATGCGGTTTCCACGATAGGAACCACCGGGCTGACCAACAACTTAATTTTTTCATCCGTCCGTCCTGGCGGTTGCTCCACCGCTGTTCCAGGGCCGGTGCGGAGCCAAGGCACAGGTGTTATGTGGAGTCGGTGGTGTTCTCCGTCGACGGCGACCGTAAAGCCGCCCGAGCGTTGAGGTAGCTGTCCAGTGCGGCGGCACCGGCGAGCATGGCGCGGCCCCGGGCCACAAGGCGGGTGTGCCAGTCACGCAGCGTCGCCTCCAGTGGGGCGATGCCGCCGGCGGCACGGACCTGATCGATTAGTGGGGCGATCTGGGGCAGCAGGTAGCCGCCCCGTCGAAGTTGCTGAATCAGCTGGGCGTCGCGGACATCGGCCGCGCTGTAGACCCGGTACCCCGTGCGCGGGTCCCGGTCCGGATGGAGCAGTCCGGCGCGTTCCCATTTACGCAGCGTGGCCGGGCGTACGCCGAGTCGTCTGGCCAGCAGGCCGATGAAGGTGGGGGTGCCGGGGTCCCGTGGCACGGGGCCGAGGGCACGCAGGGCGGCTTCGACGGCCTGGAGGGTACGGCGGTCCTCACGCAGCTGGGTGTGGCTTTCGTCGATGAGCCGCAACGCGTCGTCCACCGCGTCCTGGTTGACGGCGCGCATGATCGCCACGGCTGTCTGGTGGCCGTGCCCGGACACAAGAGCCAGGAACGCGCGCAGCGCCTGCGCGTGCAGCGGCGTGTAGGCGCGGTAGCCGTGGAGGGTGCGATCAGCGGCTGGGAGGACCCCGGCCGCTTCATAGTTCCTCACCGCCTGAGTGGACAGGCCATGCTCCCGCGCTAAATCAATCGGCCTCAGACGACCCCGGTTTTGAAGGTTACGCGTCACTGTCCTGCGGATATCGCGGAGAAGTTTCAACCGAGAGTTCAACGATATCGTTAAAGGGCATGATTGCTGACATCGCAGGCGTGGTTCATGCCGTTGACGCCGCCGCCGTCATGGCGCAACTCCCCAACCGACCCCGTGTGTTGGCGCTGGGAGAACCCACGCACAACGAAGAGGAGCTGCTCGCGCTCCGCAACGCGTTGTTCCGGCAGCTGGTTGAACAGGAGGGCTACCGGACGATTGCTTTAGAGATCGACTGCATCAGGGCCCTGATCGTCGACGACTACGTCACCTCAGGCGCAGGGTCCCTGGATGAGGTCATGGAGCGGGGGTTCAGCCATGAATGGGGCGGCTTGGCCGGCAACCGTGAGCTGGTGCGGTGGATGCGTGCGTACAACGCTGATCGCCCCGCCTCAGAGCAGCTGCGCTTCGCCGGCTTCGATGGCCCGTTAGAGATCACCCACGCCGCAAGTCCTCGGCAGGCCCTCATCGCGCTTTATGACTATCTGGCGGTCCGGGTGGAGGCCGACCTGCTTCCGTGCACCGTGGAGACCCTCGACCGCCTGCTCGGCGCTGACGACCAGTGGACCAACCCCGCCGCGATGCTGGACCCCTCCCAGTCCGTGGGGCAGACCCCCGAGGCCACCCAGCTGCGGTTGCTCGCCGATGCCCTGGTGGCTCTGCTCGACGCGTGGGCGCCGCACCTGACCACGGTGTCCACACCTCAGGAGTGGGAGCGGGCCCGCCTGTTCGGGCGTACCGCCGTCAGCCTGCTGCGCTACCACTCCTGGATGGCCGACACCTCCCCTGGCCGTATGGCGTGGCTGCTCACCGTGCGGGACTCGCTGATGGCCGCCAATCTGCTCGCGCTTGCCGAGCGGGGACCGACACTGGTCTACGCCCACAATGCGCACCTGCAGCGGAGCAAAAGCACGATACGGATGGGCGACTCGCCGGTGGAGTGGTGGAGCGCCGGCGCGATCGTCGACACCCACCTAGGCGGGGAGTACGCCTTCCTAGCCACCGCCGTCGGCGCGATCCCGCACCGGGGTGTGGACGCGCCGCCTGCGGACACCGTCGAAGGGATGTTGTACGCGCTCCCAGAAAACCAGTGCGTGGTTGATCCCCAACGTGTGGTCGCCGCGGTCCCCACCCCACCTGTCCCCCGGGTCTCTCCCTGGTTCGGGTACGCCCCACTGGACCCGACGCAGCTAGGCACTATCGACGGGCTCGTGTTCGTCAAAGACCTCTCGCGAAGCCCGACCTCCGCGACGTCCACGGGTGGCGGCTCCCACCCCTGACGGTCCGCCGCACCCCGCCTCGCTCCTCTGGTTATGGTGATCACGGTGCCGCGGCCCGCGTCACCCCGGACGAGCGCGCTGCCGTACCCGGACCAGCAAAGACGGCGCGCAGAAGATCATGAATCTCAGCGACCTCATCGAGATCACTGGCTCACTGATGATCCTGGCCGCCTTTGCGGCGGCTCAGCGACACATCCTGGACATCCAGTCCCTAACCTATCTGATCTTGAACATCGTCGGCTCCGCAGTGCTGGCGGTCATCGCCCTGCTGGACCGCTCGTGGGGCTTCCTGCTGTTGGAAGGCACCTGGGCCATCGTGTCGACGATCTCCCTGGTGGGGGTGCTCCGTCGCCGCCTGACGCGTCACCCCTCAGGCGCGGCGTCGCCCCAGCAAAACCCGACGGCAGAGCACTGACGCCCCATCCGTTGCCAGTACGAGCCGGTCACGCACCGCACCACCCCGCCGTTGGCGTCTTCCACGCCTCGATACGGTGCGGGCGTGACCGTGACTCGTTCGCTGATTCTGTTTGTGCTGGCCGCCTTGTTTGAGATCGGCGGCGCCTGGCTGGTGTGGCAGGGCTGGCGTGAACAGCGTGGCCTGTGGTGGATCGCCGCCGGGGTGATCGCCCTCGGGCTGTACGGATTCGCTGCCGCTTTCCAACCATCGCCTGAGTTCGGACGCGTCCTGGCCGCCTACGGCGGCGTCTTCATCGCCGGCTCCCTGGCCTGGGGCATCATGGTCGACAAGTTCCGCCCCGACCGTTACGACATCATCGGCGCCCTGATCTGCCTGGTCGGAGTCGCGATCATCATGTACGCGCCCCGCCCAGAGGGGTGAGCCGTACGGCCCGGGCCCCCGCGTCTTAATCCTCACGCGCCCTCGTCCGCGCGGCGAGAACCTCCAGATAGTGCCGGTTGTACATCACGCCGAGGAGGTTCCCGAACGGATCGATCACGGATGCAGCGATGAATCCAGGGCCGTATTCGGCCGGTTCCTGATGCGGCGTGGCACCTAACTCCACCAGCCGCTGGAAGCTGCCCTGAACGTCACCACGGCCCAGTAGACCATCACTCCCTGGGGTGTGTCCGACCGGGGATGAGGCGCGAACCGGCTGGCGATGATGCCGAGTTCATGTCGCCCAGGTCGAGGTGACCGACCAGGCTGTCGAGCGTCCGGACGACTTCACCTTCGCCGCCACCTGACGCCACATCGTGGACGACGTGGAGCGGCGACGCGCCCACACCTGGGCCTCCATCCTGATCGAGGCCAGGTTCGTGCCGGTCCTCCGTAACCAGTTCGGGCGGCACTGCCACGCCGACGGCGAAAGCGACGGCGGGTTCGGGTCCGGCTCGCCGCACCCACCCCGTTGGATCTCGCCCGGAACCTGGCGGGCTGGGGCGCGCTGGTTGAGGTGATCGAACCGCAGTCGGTCCGGAAGGCACTGGCGCGTATCGGCGCTGAGCTGGTCAACCGCTACGCCACCAAGCCCTGACCGCTCAAGGGAGGCCCCGGTCGGGAATGCCTCCGACACCTCTGAACCGTCGCGGACCGGCGTCCAGGGCACATGGATACGCTCACCCAATGACGGTCTTTCCGGACGGACGTTCCATGCGCGAGCGGATGCTCGCCGGTGACCTGTACCTCGCCGACGACCCCGAGCTGATTGACCTCAGCCTGCGCGCCATGGATCTGATGGAGGCGTACAACGCCACCCCGATCCGGGACTTTGACCGCCGCCGTCAGTTGCTGACCGAGCTGCTGGGCGCCGTCGGTGAGGGTGTAGAGATCCGCCCACCGATACGTGTCGACTACGGCCACAACATCCGCATCGGCGCCCGCACATTCGCTAACTTCGGCCTGGTCGCCCTCGACGTGGCGCCGATCACCATCGGCGAAGACGTGCAGATCGGCACGAACGTGCAACTGCTGACCCCGACCCACCCGATCGACCCCGAGCTGCGCCGGGCCAAATGGGAAGCCGCCAAACCCATCACCATCGGCGACAACGTATGGCTAGGAAGCGGCGCCATCGTGCTGCCCGGGGTGACGATCGGGGAGAACACCGTGGTCGGAGCCGGCTCCGTGGTCACCCGTGACCTGCCGGCGAACGTGGTCGCGGTGGGCAACCCTGCCCGCGTCGTCCGCGCCATCGACCCGTCCAGCGCCCCACGTACGCGCACGCTCTAAAACCACCAAGCCTGCGCAGAGGACCGGTCCCCGTTTCATCTCGAAGGGACAATGCCGCCGTCGACTGTCAGATCATGCGGCGCAGCGCGATCTCAACGGCGTCCACCAGCAGGTCCCCGTCGGTCCGGGGGTGCCGGGCGAGCCCGAATTCAATGTCCGGTAACGCAGGCAGGGTGTTCGTGTCGTGGCAGACCATGGCCGGTTCCAGGTTCGCGGGCATCAACGCCGCGACCCCAAGGCCGGCGCGTATAGCGGCGAGGACACCGACCAGGCTGTTACTTTCAAACGCCACCCGCCAGCGCCGGCCGGCGTTTTCCAGGGCCTGCAGCACCAAGGTGCGCCAGAAGCACGGGGTTGAGAACAGCACCACCGGCAGCGGGTCGCTGGTGATGTCTACACCGGGGCCGACCGCCCATACCAGCGGGCGGCGTACCGTCCACCGGGGCGGTCCGGGAATATCCGGTACCGCGTTGAGGACGAGTTGGACGCGGCCTGCGTCGTAGGCTTCCCGCATCGCGGCCTTAGACAGGCACAACACCTCCACAGTGGCGCCGGGGTGAAGCCGGGCAAGGTCAGCGAGGGCCTGCGGCAGGTGGGAGGCGGCGAGGTCCTCCAGCAGCCCGACCCCGCAGTGGCCGGTGAGCACATGACGGGTGTCAGACAGCGCCTGCGCGGAGAGCGACAGGATGCGTTCGGCGTACGGCAGCAGCTCCTCACCCGCCCGGGTCGGTGAAACCCCGGATGGGGAGCGGTGAAGCAGCGGACGGCCGACGATGCGTTCAAGCTTGCGTAACTGCTGGCTGAGCGCGGGCTGGGTCTGACCCAGTGCCGTCGCGGCACGGCTGATGCTGCCGGTCCGCACCGCGGTGACGAACGACCGGAGTAACCCGGTCTCAAGCTCCCCAGGCATAAGGGTCATTTATATCAGCTCTAATGAATTAAGAATTCCCTATGGCCCGGGGGTGATCTAGCGTCACGCGGGTGACCAGATATCGGCAGGTCCTCGCCGTGCCCGGGGTGGCCGCGCTGCTCGGCGTGTCGCTGTTTGCCCGCACCGCGATCACGGCCGACACGATGGCGCTGACGCTGTATGTGGTGCTGGGCCTGGGCATGAGCTACGCGGCGGCGGGCGGTGTCGCGGCGGCTTTGACCGTCGGGGTGGCGCTGGGTGGGCCACTGCTGGGCCGCATGATCGACCGGCGAGGCCTGCGCCCTGTCCTGCTGCTGACGGTCGCCCTGCAGCTCGGGTTCTGGGTGAGCGTGCCGGTCCTGCCGTACCCGGCCCTGCTGGGCGCCGCCTTCGTGGCGGG
>JGI12419J13241_1000725_pt1 | contig 11213 bp, 10 predicted proteins | sample BGWIniCompost_FD_13241 | JGI IMG/M metagenome (IMG submission 13241)
TCCGAATGGGGAAACCCGACTGGGGTCATGCCCAGTCACTCCGGTCTGAACACATAGGGCCGGTAGAGACAACCAGGGGAATTGAAACATCTCAGTACCCTGAGGAAAGGAAAGCAACAGCGACTCCCTGAGTAGTGGCGAGCGAAAAGGGATGAGCCTAAACCGATACAGTGTCAAAGCCCGGTGGCGTTGCTGTATCGGGGTCGTGGGACCCACCCGCTGGCGCACCGGAGCCGGCAAGGAGTTACAAACTCGGCGGTTAGTCGAACACAGCTGGAAAGCTGGGCCACAGGAGGTAATAGCCCTGTAGACGAAAACCGATCGAGCTCCTGGTGGTGTTCCCAAGTAGCACGGAGGATATTCCGTGTGAATCTGCGAGGACCACCTCGTAAGGCTAAGTACTACCTAGCGACCGATAGCGGACCAGTACCGTGAGGGAAAGGTGAAAAGTACCCCGGCGAGGGGAGTGAAATAGTACCTGAAACCGTTGGCTTACAAGCAGTGGGAGGAGTTGCTTGCAACTCTGACCGCCTGCCTTTTGAAGAATGAGCCGACGAGTTAGCGGCACGTGGCGAGGTTAAGGCGTGAGCCGTAGCCGAAGCGAAAGCGAGTCTGAATAGGGCGTCTAGTCGCATGTCCTAGACCCGAAGCCGAGTGAGCTATCCATGGGCAGGGTGAAGCGAGGGTAAGACCTCGTGGAGGCCCGAACCCACCAAGGCGAAAACTTGGGGGATGACCTGTGGATAGGGGTGAAAGGCCAATCAAACTCGGCGATAGCTGGTTCTCCCCGAAATAGCTTTTGGGCTAGCGTCGTGTGTTCCGTGCTGGGGGTAGAGCACTGATTGGGCTAGGGGGCCAACAAGCTTACCGAACTCAGTCAAACTCCGAATCCCAGTACGCCAAGCACGGCAGTCAGTCTACGGGGGATGAGCTTCGTAGACGCGAGGGAAACAACCCAGACCGCCAGCTAAGGTCCCCAAATCTCAACTAAGTGGGAAACGATGTGGGATCGCCCAAACAGCCAGGATGTTGGCTTAGAAGCAGCCATCATTTAAAGAGTGCGTAATAGCTCACTGGTCGAGTGATCCTGCGCGGAAAATGTAACGGGGCTCAAGTTGAGTACCGAAGCTGCGGGATTTCGTGACGATTCGTCGTCACGGGATCGGTAGGGGAGCGTCATGCCACCAGCGAAGCGGCGGCGTAAGCCAGCCGTGGAGGTGACATGAGTGAGAATGTCGGCATGAGTAGCGAAAGAGGAGTGAGAATCTCCTCCGCCGAATGTCCAAGGGTTCCTGGGGAAGGTTCGTCCGCCCAGGGTAAGTCGGGACCTAAGGCGAGGCCGAGAGGCGTAGTCGATGGACAACAGGTTGATATTCCTGTACCGCTCTACGCGCGACCCGGCCGAATCTGGTGTGCTAAGGAAAGCCCTTCGGGGCCTACCGACCCCACCGGTATTAGGCCAGCGATGGGGTGACGCGGAAAGGTAAGCGGACCCGGGCGATGGTTGTTCCCGGGGTAAGCGTGCGGGGCGGCACCTAGGCAAATCCGGGTGCCACAAAGCCCGAGGCGCGATGCCGAGCCGCTTTAGGCGAAGCCGCTGACCCTATGCCGCCGAGAAAAACCTCTAGCGAGTTCGTAGGGCGCCCGTACCCCAAACCGACACAGGTGGACAGGTAGAGAATACCAAGGCGAGCGAGTTAACCCTGGTTAAGGAACTCGGCAAAATGGCTCCGTAACTTCGGGAGAAGGAGCGCCCCGGTAAGGTGAAGGACTTCGCGTCCCGAGCTTGAGGGGGCCGCAGAAACCAGGCCCAAGCGACTGTTTACCAAAAACACAGCAGCGTGCTAAGTCGCAAGACGACGTATACGCTGTGACGCCTGCCCGGTGCTGGAAGGTTAAGTGGATGGGTTAGCTTCGGCGAAGCCCTGAAACAAAGCCCCAGTAAACGGCGGCCGTAACTATAACGGTTACTACCCAAGTGGCCGTGGGTAAACCTGGCTGTATGCTGGGACATCCGAGTATCCGACGGTACTCGTTCATGTCACAACCGTCTCGTACGGTGCTGACATGGGCAGTGAAAATCCGATCGGTGCGGACGATCAGCAGGAAACCGAACGCACTGTGGAGCTCGCTCCCTGGTGGGTTGTCGGGTTCGTCGATGGTGAAGGCTGCTTCTCAGTGAGCCTGCACCGGAACGAACTGGCAACATCCACAAGAGGCTGGCACATCCAGCCGACGTTCCAGGTCTCTCAGCATTGCGACAACCGCGGTGTCTTGTTGGAGCTCCGAGACTTCTTCGGGGCCGGCACCGTGAGGAGCAAGGGCCCGAGAACCCCTGTGCACGTCTATGTGGTTCACAGCACCAAGGAGCTGATGAGAACGGTGATCCCGTTCTTCGAGGGGCATCCACTACGCGTCAAGCGGGAGGACTTCGAGATCTTCGCCCGGATCACCCGAGCGATCAGATCGAGGAGTCATCACCGCCCAGAGGTGTTCGATGAGCTGGTGCGACTGGCCTACTCGATGAATGCGAGAGGCAAACAACGCAAACGGCCCATCGAAGAGATCCTCTCGGGATCCTCAGAGACTGTACGCCAGGCACCACTCTCATCTGAGTGGTGAAGATACAGTCCGATCCTCATGGCGACATGAGGAGCCAGACAGAAATGATCTGGCCACTCACATTCGAATATGAGCCGAATGTGAGGAGTAACAACATGCCTAAGGTAGCGAAATTCCTTGTCGGGTAAGTTCCGACCTGCACGAATGGCGTAACGACTTGGGCACTGTCTCAACCAGGGACTCGGCGAAATTGCAGTGTGAGTAAAGATGCTCACTACCTGCGGCAGGACGGAAAGACCCCGGAACCTTGACTGTAGCTTGACATTGGAGTCTGACGGGTGATGTGTAGGATAGGTGGGAGACTGGGAAGCAGCGGCGCCAGCCGTTGTGGAGTCGCCCTTGAAATACCACCCTTCACTCGGCGGCCTTCTAACCTCGGTCCGTTATCCGGATCAGGGACAGTGTCTGGCAGGCAGTTTCACTGGGGCGGTGGCCTCCTAAAAGGTAACGGAGGCGCCCAAAGGTTCCCTCAATCCGGTTGGCAATCGGATGTTGAGTGTAAAGGCATAAGGGAGCTTGACTGCGAGACCTACAAGTCGAGCAGGGACGAAAGTCGGGCTTAGTGATCCCATGGTGGCATGTGGGTGCGCCATGGCTCAACGGCTAAAAGGTACTCCGGGGATAACAGGCTCATACCCCCCAAGAGTCCATATCGACGGGGGTGTTTGGCACCTCGATGTCGGCTCGTCGCATCCTGGGGCCGGAGCAGGTCCCAAGGGTCGGGCTGTTCGCCCGTTAAAGCGGCACGCGAGCTGGGTTCAGAACGTCGTGAGACAGTTCGGTCCCTATCCGCCGCAGGCGCAGGAAGTCTGAGAGGAGCTGTCCCTAGTACGAGAGGACCGGGATGGACGTACCTCTGGTGTGCGAGTTGTCCTGCCAAGGGCACGGCTCGTTGGCTATGTACGGACGGGATAAGCGCTGAAGGCATCTAAGTGCGAAGCCCACCTCGAGATGAGACTTCCCACGAGGTAACTCGGTAAGGCCCCTGGGAGAAGACCAGGTTGATAGGCCGGAGGTGTAAGCACAGCAATGTGTTTAGCCGACCGGTACTAATAGGCCGAGGGCTTGGATTCGAATTCCATTGACTCGTGCTCGCTATGGAGTTCTCGGGGTAGCCGAGAACTCACTGAGTTGTCCGGTGGCGATAGCGGCGGGGAACCACCCGTTCCCATTCCGAACACGGAAGTTAAACCCGCCAGCGCCGATGGTACTTGGGGGGCAACCCCCTGGGAGAGTAGGTCACTGCCGGACTCAAATGAGAGAGAGGCCGCCGCCCTTGGGGTTGGCGGCCTCTCTTCGTTTGTGACAGATTGGGTGCTACATGGCATCGAGAGACGACAGAAAACCCGATCGACGGCGCCGCAAGGACGGCGGCCGTCGCCAGCCGCCCGGCCGCAGCACGCCGCCGCGCCGTCGCGACCGCTCCATAACCGCCGTAGGCGGTGAGCTCCCGCGCTGGGTGCGCGAAGAGATCATCCGCACCACGCCCAAGGCGCGACGGGACCCGGCACTGACCCACCTCACCAGAGGCGTCGCCGCCTTCGCCGACGAGCGCTATGCGGCAGCCTACGAGCAGCTCAAACGCGCCAAAGACCTCGCACCCCAGTCCGCCACCGTCCGCGAGCTGCTGGGCCTCTCGGCGTACTACCTGGAGAAGTGGGAGGAGGCGCTGCGGGAGCTGCGCACCTTCCGGCGGATCAGCGGCGAGCCCACCCAGGTGCCGGTGGAGATCGACTGCCTGCGGGCCCTCGGCCGCACGGACGACGCCGAGAAGACGTTCCGCATGCTCGAGGACCTCGACCCGCGCCCCGAGACCGACGACGAGGCCCGGGTCGTCTTCGCCTCGTCGCTGCTCGACCGGGGACTGGTCGCCGAGGCCTGGAAGGTGATCAAGCCCGGCCGCCTGGTCGCCAATCCCCGGCCGAGCGCCTTGCGCCGCTGGTACGTGGCCGCCCGCGTGGCCCACGCCGCCGGCGACTCCGACGCCGCCCGACGGTTCGTCGACGCCATCGCCAAGGTCGACACCGACTTCCCCGGGCTGGCCGAACTGCGGGCGGAGATCGGCGGCTGACCGGTCAGGATCTGGCACCCCAGAACCCTTGCGGTACGGGGGTTCTGGCGACTTGACAGCGGGGGTATGGTGAGGCAGTCGACGCTCGGTCGACGTCCCTTGCCCGCCCGCGAGAGTGAGGAGCTTCGATGCCCTGGTACTGGACCGACGACCTCGCCCGACTCCTGATCGACGCCGGAAAGGTGGACGAACGAGCAGTGGCGGACTGGCTGTCGGCGCCGGTGGCGATCCGAAGCGAGGAGGAGGATTCGCTCCGGGTGGCGGCTTCGCTGCTCCCCGATGAGGGGGAGGAGGCGGAGCCTCCCAGTCTCGCCCTGGCGGCCTGAGCCATGCGGCGGCTGCTGTCGCCCCGGTGGGTCGCGGCGCACGTGTTCGTGCTCGCGGTGTGCGTCACCTGTGTGCTCTTGGGGTTCTGGCAGCTGAGCCGCCTGCAGGAGCGCCGGCTGGAGAATCGGATCTTCTCGGCCCGTCTGGAGGCGGAGCCGTTGCCGCTGGAAGAGATGCTCGCCGGCGCCGGCGATGACATCGACTCCCTCGAGTATCGCCGAACGGTCGTCACCGGCACGTATCTGTCCGACCGCGAGGTGCTGATCCGCTCGCAGGTCTTCGACGGCCAGGCCGGCTTCGACGTCGTCACGCCTCTCGCCCTCCCGAGCGGCCGAGCCGTGGCCGTCGACCGGGGCTGGGTGCCCCTCGAGTTCGACCAAGTCCCGGTGAGGGCGGCGGCGCCACCCGCCGGGGAGGTCACGGTGGAGGGCATCGTCCGCATCTCCCGAGAGGGCCGCGGCGACGAACGAGCCGGGCCGATCTTCACCCGCGTCGACCTCGACCAGATCGGCCGCTACGCCGGTCTCGACCTGGGCCGGGTCTACGTCGAGGTCGTCGGCGACCCCGACCCGACCGCACTTCCCGTCGTCAACCCGCTCCCGGACCTCACCGACGAGGGGCCCCACCTGAGCTATGCGATCCAGTGGTTCGCGTTCGCCGTCGTGGGAGCGATCGGATACGGGTTCCTGCTCCGCCGAGCGGCCCGCCGCTCAGGCGAGAGGGACGGCGAGACCGGGGACGACCTCGGCGCCGGGTAGCCGGGCCAGGTCGGCTCCCCGCAGCCGGATCTTGGCGGACCGGGTCCCCGCTCCGATCACGACCGATTCGACGCCCACCACCGCCTGGTCCACCCAGATCGGTATTCCATCTGGCAGACCCGGCGGAGTGACTCCGCCGATCTCCATCCCTGTCAGCTCCACCGTCAGATCCGCCGGCGCGAACGACACCTTCTTCACCCCCAGGCGGCGCCTCACCGTACCGTTGACGTCCACCTTGGTCGTCGCCAGGGCAACGCAGGCGGCGTGGTGGCCGGCAGGGCGCCTCGACGCCACGAGGATGGTGTTGGCGGATTCGCCCGGGTCGACGCCGTATGCCTCGCAGAACGCGGCGGTGTCGGCGAGGTCCGGGTCGCAGTCCATGATCTCGTAGGGGATCTCCGCTCGTTCGAGCGCGTCTATCACCTTCGGGTCGGCGGACATGGCAGTGACTCTAGGTCGGCCGCCATGGGTTACTCTCCGGCCGGGATGCCAACGGTCACAGTCGTCGGAAGCATCAACCTCGACCTGGTCGCCACCTGCCCGCGTCTGCCCCGGCCGGGCGAGACCGTGCTCGCCACCGACCTGGCCCGCTACCCGGGCGGGAAGGGGGCCAACCAGGCCCTGGCCGCCTCCCGGGCCGGCGCCGCCGTCACCCTGCTCGGGGCGGTGGGAGACGACCCGGAAGCCGACGCCGCCCTCTCCTTGCTTCGGGATTCCGACGTTGACCTCTCCCGCCTGATCACCTCGCCGGCTCCGACCGGAACTGCCTTGATCACGGTCGACGAGAGAGGGGAGAACCAGATCGTGGTCGTCCCCGGCGCCAACGCCACCCTGGTCGCCGATCAGGTCGACGCCTCGGGCGCAGACGTGGTGCTGTGCCAGCTCGAGATACCCCACGAGGCGGTGGTGGCCGCGTGTCGCACCGCCACCGGCCTGTTCTGTGTCAACGCCGCCCCGGCCCGGCCGCTAGGCGCCGAAGTGCTGGATCGAGCCGACGTGATCATCGTCAACGAGAGCGAACGAGAGGCCCTCTCCGACGAGCTGGCCGAGACCTCCGCCCTCGTCGTCGTGACTCTCGGAGCGGCGGGAGCGAAGGCCTACCGCTCCGGGCGCCTGGCCGCCGAGGCCGCTCCGCCGGACGTGGACCCGGTCGACACCGTCGGGGCAGGCGACGCGTTCTGCGGCGCCTTCGTGACCGCCTTGGGCCGGGGTAGCGGTGTCGCCACCGCCCTCAGCTGGGGCTGTGCCGCCGGGGCGCTGGCCACGACTCGTCCCGGAGCCCAGCCGTCGCTTCCCACTGCCGCCGACATCGAAGGGATCCTGAACCGATGAGCACACCGATCATCATCGATTGCGACCCAGGACACGACGACGCCATCGCCATCCTCCTGGCCCTCGCCAGTCCCGAGGTGCAAGTGCTCGGCATCACGACGGTCGGGGGCAACTCCGACCTGGAGAACACCACCCGCAACGCCCTCACCGTCCTCGAGGTGGCCGAGCGGACCGACGTGCCCGTGGCCGCTGGTTGCGACCATCCGCTCGTCCGCCCTCTCCAGGTCGCCGACCACGTCCACGGCAAGTCGGGCATGGACGGCCCGCGCCTCGACCCGCCGACCACCCGGCCGGTCGACGCCCACGCCGTCGACTTCATCGCCGAGACAATCGCCGCCAGCACCGAGCCGGTGACCCTGGTCCCGACCGGGCCCTTGACCAACATCGCCTTGCTGCTGCGGCATTTCCCCGACGTGAAAGAGAACATCGGCCGGCTCGTGCTCATGGGAGGTGCCATCGGCCTCGGCAACCGCACCCCGGCGGCCGAGTTCAACATCTGGGCCGACCCGGAAGCGGCCTCCATCGTCTTCGAGTCCGGCCTGGACGTCACGATGGTGGGCTTGGACGTCACCCACCAGGCTCTCATGGGGAGGGAGCACGGCGAGCGCCTGCGGCCGACGGGCCGGTGCGGTGCCTTCGTCGCCGACCTCCTCGACTTCTTCGTGCAGTTCCACGAGCGGGTCTACGGCCTCGACGCCTCACCCATCCACGACGCAGTGGCCGTGGCCGACGTGATCTGGCCCGACCTGATGGAAGCGGACCGGTTCCACGTCGCCGTGGAGACCGACTCGGACCTGACACTGGGCCGCACCGTCGTCGACCGCTGGAGGGTCACGGGCCGAGAGCCCAACGCCCGGGTCGGCTTGGCCATCGACGGGAGGGAGTTCGGCGAGCGGGTAGTGGAGAGGATCTCCCGGCTTCCCTGACTCGCCCGAACGCGCCGCGTCGCCCGACGATGCGGGCGACGCAGACGCGTAGGTGGTCGTCGTTCAGCCGGCAGCCCAGAGCGCCTGGTCGATGTCCTCTTTGATGTCGTCGATGTGCTCGATACCGACCGAGACCCGCACCAGGTCCTCGGTGACGCCCGCCGACTCCTGCTCCTCCCGGGAGAGTTGCTGGTGGGTCGTCGACGATGGGTGGATGACCAGCGTCTTGGCGTCCCCCACGTTGGCGAGGTGCGAGGCGAGCTGGACGGCGTCGATGAACCGCTTGCCGGCCTCGTAGCCGCCTTTGATCCCGAACGACAGCACCGCCCCGAACCCGTTCCGCAGGTACTTCTTGGCGAGCTCGTGGTACGGATGGGATTCGAGGCCGGGGTAACTGACCCAGCTGACCTGCGGGTGCTGTTCGAGCCAACGGGCGAGCTCCAAGGCGTTGTCGCAGTGCCGCTGCACCCTGAGGCTGAGGGTCTCGAGCCCCTGGAGGAACAGGAAGGCATTGAACGGCGACGGCGCCGCGCCGAGATCACGCAGCCCCTCGACCCGGGCGCGGATGGCGAAGGCGATGTTGCCCAGCTCCGACTCGGGGTTGAAGACGTCGGTGAACACCAGCCCGTGGTAGCCGGGGGCCGGTTCGGTGAACAACGGGAACTTGCCGTTGCGCCAGTCGAACTTCCCGGAGTCGACGATCACGCCTCCGATGGAGGTGCCGTGTCCGCCGATCCACTTGGTCGCCGACTGGACGACGATGTCGGCGCCCCAGTCGATCGGCCGGCACAGGTAGCCGGCGGCGCCGAACGTGTTGTCCACCACCAGGGGGATGCCGTTGCGGTGAGCGACGTCGGCGAGGGCCTCGAGGTCGGGGACGTTGTACTTGGGGTTGCCGATCGACTCCACGTAAATGGCTTTCGTGTTCTCGCGGATCTCCTTCTCGAAGTCGGCGGGGTCGTCGCCGTTGACGAAGGTGACGTCCCATCCGAAGCGGGGGAAGGCGACCTTGAACTGGTTGTACGTGCCTCCGTACAGGTAGGAGGTGGAAACCAGGTGGTCACCGGCCTGCATGAGGGTGCTGAACGTCAACAGCTGGGCGGACTGGCCGGAGGAGGTGGCGACCGCCGCCGCTCCGCCCTCGAGAGCGGCGATCCGCTGCTCGAAGACGTCCGTCGTCGGGTTCATGATCCGGGTGTAGATGTTCCCGAACTCCTTGAGCCCGAACAGGCGGGCGGCGTGGTCGGAGTCCTTGAAGACGTACGACGTCGTCTGGAAGATCGGGACGGCCCGCGAGCCGGTGCCCGGGTCGGGCTGCTGTCCGGCGTGGACCTGGAGTGTCTCGAATCGGTAGTTGCTCATGCTTCTCCTTTCAGGCTGGGACGACTTCGACCGGGATCTCCCGGGCGAGCGTGTGACCGACTGGTGACGTGTTGGACACGTACTGGACGAGATCGGAGATCTCCTCGGGGCCGGCGTCGGAGTCGACCCGGATCCGGGCGGTGATCGACTGGAACCCGGCGTGGCCGGGCGCCAGCCCGAGGAACGTCGAGAGGTCCAGGTCGCCTTCGACCTCGATCGAGAGGCTCCGCAGCGTGATGTTCCGGGCGGTGGCGTTGGCGGCCACTCCCACCGCCAGGCAGTTGCCCAGTGCGGCGAGCAGCTGCTCGACCGGGTTGGGGGCCGTGTCGGTGCCGCCGAGGGCGACCGGCTCGTCGGAGGGGACGGGGTCGAACTCCCGGATGCGGCCTTCGCTCCGGAACCCTCCCTTCCAGTGGACTTCGGCCCGCCACGTCGTCGCAGCCTTGGTGGCGTCCTCCTTGCAAGTGTCGACGAGGGTGGCGACGGCGTCGATGTCGACGTCGTTCAATCGGCTGATGGTGGTCATGTCTGTTCTCCTGTCTCGGCGCTGTGGGTACACGTGACCCGCCGCAGGGCTCGGGATCTCTCGAGCAGGCGGCGGGTCAGCGCATACAGCGCATGCCTGCCCGAGAGCCGGGCATGGGCAGGAAGGAACAGACAGGGGAGGGGAGCGGGTTCGGCTCGGTCGACATGAGTGCGGTTCTTCTCCTTGTTCTCTCTTCGCGCTCGGAAGAGCGCTTCGAGCGGAGGACCGCCGAAGCAACTCATCGATCAGGCATTGGCACCGTGCTCCAGCGAGGCTGGCCGGTTGCCGCGGCGTCACAGGGCCTGTCCCTCAGCCGCTCTTGATGAGCGCGTTGTCGGCGCAAGTACAGCAGACCGCGCCGAGATGTCAAAGACGTTCGGGCCCGGAGTGGATGCCGGGGGTCGACGCAGTGTGGCGATAATATTTCGTCACTGTGACGGATTACGGTGACGCAGAGGAGAGGTGCGCCTGGTGTGGGCGGAGGTTCGCCCAGAGCCCCGGCCCGGGAAGGAAGCGCCGCTACTGCCGCCCCTCGCATCGTCAGCGCGCCTACGAGGCCCGGGCCCTGGCCAAGACCCACGCGCTGGCCGAGGGCCAGGTCCTCATGGCGGCCGAGCGCCTCGATGCGATCCGCGACCTGCTGTACCGGATCGAAGCGGCGATGGACGACGTCGACGCCGACCTCGCCAGCGACGACAGCCCGGACGGCACCCGCCAGGCACTGTGGCATCTGTACCGAGCCTGCGCCGAGGTGCGCACCATCTCCCTCGAGCCTCTCGCCGTCGGGACGAGACGCTGACCACCCGCACCGCCAGCCACACATACCGCCCACATTTCATCACAGTGACGTAATCGGCGCCGACCCCCAGGGAGGCGGGGACGGAAGATCGGAGGACGCCTGGGGCCGACCGATGGCTCGGCCGGCCAGCGCATCCGGCGGAGGGCCGGAGCGTGCCTCGAGCCGGCGCCAGATCCCAGCGCGAGCGAACTCGGCTTCGCGCGGCCTGGCAGACTTCGCGCCCGCCGACCGCGAGCGATGGGGGCCGTCCCCGTCGCTCAGGCCCAGGCATCCGTGGATGCCGCGACTTTCCCCGCTCCACCCCACCTGGATAATCCGGATAATCTGTATTATCCTGACTTTCTGATTTGCCCCTCCCGGACCCGTCCAGCTCCTACCCTCGTGCCCATGTCCGAGTCGTTGGCCACCCTGGCCCAGCAGTGGCTGGCGTGGAAGAACACCGCCAAGCCGTCACCAGCCACGCTCAAGGCGCGGCGGGCGGACCTGGCCA
>JGI12419J13241_1000728_pt1 | contig 11210 bp, 8 predicted proteins | sample BGWIniCompost_FD_13241 | JGI IMG/M metagenome (IMG submission 13241)
GGCGACGCGTTCCAGGACGTCAAAGCGGGAACCCACAAGGGCTTCCACGGAAACCTCGTGTCCCTCATCGACGAGGCCCAGAGGCTGGCGGCAGGCCTTCGAGAACAGTGACTACCGCGGAGAGACTCCTGGCCTGGGCCCGGGCCGTGGCCGCTCACCCGGAGTTGGGGCTGCAGGGGACCTGGCCACGAGCTGCTGCCCTGCTCGGCAGGCAAGCACTCGAGGAAGGCCTCGACGGGTTCTGGATGCGTCAGCTTCCCCAGATGCGAATGGCGACCCGGGCGACCCAACTCGTCTGTGTCGAAAGGTTCGTTCGAGACCGGGACCTCGTTATCGGCCTACGCACCGCCTGGGCGGCGCTCAGTCGAGCCTGCCATCACCACCCGTACGAGCTCGCGCCAACAGCCCATGAGCTCGAACACTGGTTCTCGTCTGTCGACGAGCTACTAGTGCGGCTTTCTGAAGAGGTCTGACCGCCAGCGTGCCGCATCTGTCCTCGGTGTGGCTCGTGGCGCGGGACGACAGCCGCGCACATCGAGGGTCGGGGCTACCCGCTGTGTGGTGATCCACTTCGGTCGATTGGCCCGAGCAGAGTCCCGTGGCGATTTGGGACTGCCGAACCATCCCCCTCCAGAGGGCGCTCCGTATGCTTGCACTCGCCAACAGGGAGGCGCTTCCGGCGCAACACCTGTGCGATCTCGTCGATTGAGTGATGTCGTGTCGAGGTCGATCAGGTGTGAGTGAGGGCGGTAAGCCGCCGATGGAGAGGAAATCTCGTCACACCTGTCATATACGTTGTCGAGCGGATGATCCCACTAGCCAGTGGGGGACAACCAGGGGGGACCAGGGAGGCCGTGGCCCACGTTCTGATTGGGCGGCGTGCTGAGGCTGAGGAGAGAGACCTTCTTCTCTTCTCCCACGGTGCTCGCTTCCGCGACCTGCGCGTCGATCTGCGCGTCAGCGCCATCGATGCCGATGTCGAGGACGTCCTGGCTACAGGCGAAGGAGGCGGGCCGGGCGCCGAGATCGGATTCTCGGCTCTCCCCTATCAGCGGCGTATTGCGCAGCTCGATCGGGCACTAGCGCCGGCACCTGGATACTGCGGATTCCTCCCTGGGAGACATGGGCTCGGTGGCCCTGTCTCGACACCCCACCGATCGGTCACCACGGCCGGAGGGCCTCCGGCATGACGCATGTCCCGATTCCCGGCCGAGAGCCAGGCACGCCGTCGGCGGGTGTTCCAAAGGCGGCGGGACCCAGGAGGAGCCGTCGTGCCGGGGGAACGAGACGGTTCTACGTCGCGCTGGTTTCGTTGGTGCTCGGAATGGTTGGCACCGTCGTGCTCGGGCTCGGCCAGCCAGTCCATCTGAGTCCTGAGACCACGAACGCCACCGTTCGGGCGGTCGCCGGTTTGACGGTGGCGCTACTCGTCGTCGTTCCGGCATTCGGATTCTTCCGTTACGAAAAGGCGGCGGCTGGACGCGCGTGGCACGAGCCGGTTTGGCGGCCGACGCTCCTCGGGGTCGTTTCGCTCTTCGTCGCCCTCGGCGTCACGGTCGGCTGGCACGGGCTGAGGCTGGCTTTCTTCATCGCGCGACTGTGGACAGGAGGCGCGATTTGAGGCGCCTCGTGGTGGTTCTGCTGCTTGCTCTGTTGGTTGCCCCGGGCTTGCCCGGGCAACGGGCCGACGCTCAACAGGTCGAGGTCGCGGACTGTCCAATCGGTGAGTCCACGGTAATCGAGGTCGTATTGCTGCTGGATCAGTCCGCATCGCTGCGCCGGACCGACAGCAACGACCAGCGGATCGCTGGCGCAAAGTCGGTGGTCCGGGCTTACGCATCGATCGCATCTCGGGTCCAGGAGGTGCGGATCGCGGTGGCAGGCTTCGGAGAGGAAGCCACCTCGACCGACTGGATGACACTGGACGAAAACTCCGTCGAGGATGTCCTCCGCATCACCGAGGACTTCGCTTCGAAGGACGATTCCAACCACACCGACTACGTGTACGCGCTGCGGGAAGCATCCCACGCGTTCAGTGAGTCGTCCGGGGCGACGTGTCGGACGTTGTTCTGGTTCACGGACGGGGAGCACGACCTCGACGCGGGATACCTCGGCGATGGCCTCGAGAGGTTCTACGTCGACGAGCCGGTGACCGTCAGCAACTACGCCGATGTCGAGGCGATGATGCCGGACCTCATCTGTGGCCCGGAAGGCTTCGCCGAGACACTCGCTCGCCTCGAGGTGTCGACTCGGGTGATGCTCCTTGGCGATGGACAGCAGATGGACTCGGCCAGCTCCCGAGTTCTTCGCGGACTNGGCGGCGACCGGAGTCGAGACTGTGGCGCCGGCACCGGTTCATTCGAAAGTGTGTCGAGCGCCGACGAATTGCCGTTTCGGATGGCGTGTCTCGCTCAGCAAGGATCGGAGGCGTTGGAGCTGCCTCCTCCTGTCGCAGGGGCGCTGACTGTCACGAGCGCAGATCTCGCCACAGCAGGAGTACCGGCGTCCCTCCTGTCTGACCTGCTGATCATCGCCCGAGGTGAGGCCGGGAGCGCGCCCGGAGTCGGCTCGTCTACGGGGATGGAGGCAGATGCTGTGGCTGACGAGACGTCCGGTACCTCCGAGATCTCCCTCCGGCCGACCTCTGGGGCGTTCGAAGTCCACATCGATGGTGTCCAGGAAGCCTGCGTCTTCGGTACCTTCGAGGCTCCTTCCCTCCAGCTACATCAGATCACACCCACGCTCACTGAAGGGGAAGAGGGCGAGTTCGAGGCGGTCCTCGCCGGCCCACACGGTGCCCTGACTGAAGGCGAGATCGGCCTCTTCGAGCTCTCGTCTGACGCGCGAGTGGAGCGAACAGACGACGGATGGATCTTGACCATCCCCGAGCTACCGCCAGCCGGAGAACACTCACTAACGGCGACGGCTGAAGCCGATCGGGTGCCGCCGACTACCGAGACGATCACGTTTCTCGTCAACGAGCAACTCAACGCACCAGAGATCCTCGATCAGCCCGAAGCGGTGATCGGTGAAGGCATCGGGCCGTTCCGAGCCGAGGTGCGCATAGACGGACGGGATGGCGGAGAGCTCTGCTTGGTCGAAGACCGCGTACCGGCACCAGCTGGAGGTGTCGCTGACGTGCAGGCGTCTATCGACGGGAAAGGTCGATGCATCCGAGTCGAGGCCGGAGAGGTCTCCGATCACGAGATCGTCCTGCAGTTCTCAGACCAGGTCTTCGCGAACGGACCGGTCCAGTTCGANACGGTATCGAGTCCCGATGACCGCCCCGACCGGCAGATGGCCGGAGTCCTCACGATCGATCTGGACGTGACGCCGAAGGCCAACACCCTACTGGTCGGTTCGATCGTCGTCGCTCTGATCGTCGCTCTCCTGTTCGTCATTTGGGCAGTGATGTACGGGATCAACCGCCTCGTCTCTCGGATTCCTGATCCGAGCCGTCAGAACGTGAGGTTCGCCGAGTTCAGCTGTCGTGTGCATCAGCNGGAGGGGGGTTCGCTCCGTCTGGAGCTGGTTGCGCCTCCCTCCGACGCTGAGCTGAAGAAGCCGCGTCGGACGCCGGCGGAGCTCCGAGCAGGTGCTTTGCGCATACAGCGGCGAGTCCCGCTTGCGCCGTGGAAAGTGCCCTACGCCGTCGCATCGATGGCGTCGGATCGTGTCCTCCTGGACTCGGGTCGTGGCGTCACCCGGCAAGCAGTCCTCGGAGAACGCACAGTGAGAGCACGGCCGTCGGATGCCAGCGGGCCGCTGACGGCGTTGTCGATTTCCAACGCTCAATTGTCCCGGATCGCCAACGGCGACCAACAGAACCTAAGTGGCGTCGTCCTCGTCGACCTCAGCCGGCACCGGGGAGAGGTCGCGAGCCGCGTCACGGCCGCCCAGCTCAATGAGTCGCTCGAGCGAATGCGAGTTCGACTCGAGGAAGCTCGAAATCGAAATGTCCAAGAAGGAGTGACCTGAACCATGCGACCGTTCCTGATCATCGGCCTCGGAGGATCTGGCGGAAAGACCATCCGATATCTCAAGCAATCGCTCAGCGAGTGGCTGACTGAGATCGGCTGGGACCGAGGGTTCCCTCATGCGTGGCAGTTCCTCCACATAGACACCCCCCAGGTGCAGGACTCTCCCGTGTTGCCCGGGAGCCCCGACCTGTTGCCACCCAGCGAGTACTTGTCGCTCTATCAGGACGGCGTTCCGTTCGCCACTGTCATGGACCGTCTCCGGGGCAACAACCACTCCTTCGAGGGCTGGTGGGTCGACCCTGCCTACATGCACGTCCCGATCGCCTACGGGGCCGGCCAGTTCCGAGCTGTCGGGCGGATACTCGGTCTGGATCAACGCACTCGAATCCAAGAGGCGGTCAACGCCAAGATCACAGCGCTGCGGTCCACGGAAGCCATCGGCGAGCTCCAAGATCTCGCGAGCAAGGCTCACGAGTCGAATGGGGTCTACACGAAGCCGGGTGACCCAGTGGCGATGGTCATCTCGTCGCTCGCTGGAGGTACAGGGGCGGGCATCTTCATGGATGTCACCGACATGCTCCGTGCCATGGGCGAGCAGTGGCTCGACATGTCCTTCGGAATCCTCTACGCGGCCGACGTGTTCCAATCGCTCGCCTCTGGAGCCAAAGCAGGGATCCATCCCAATGCTGCGGCCGCCCTCGCGGAACTCGTGAACGGCATCTACGCGTCGGGCAGTGTCGAAGTGTCGGGCGAGGAGAGAGAAATCGGGCGCAGCGGGCCGGCGTTTCCCTTCCTCGTCGGGCACGCCAACACCAGCGGGGTCGTGTTCGGTGACCAGACCGAGGTCTACAGGGTGATGGGCCGCTGTCTCGCCGCGGTGATGACCGATCCGAAGGTCCAGGACGACTTCGTCGTCTACACCGCCGCCAACTGGGCTGCTGCTGCCGCTACGTATCCGGACGCTGGAGGTCCGCGCCATCTCTTGATGGAGCCGCCCTACAAAGGCTTGCTCCAGGGTCTCGGCTATGCCGAGGTCGACTTGGGAGTCGACCGGTTCCGGGCCTACTCGGAGAGACGAATCACCCGAGACGCTGTCGAAACGCTGGTTCGGGGTCATCTGATTCGCACAGAGGGTCAGGAACGCTACGAAGGCATGACCCCAGAGGCGATCTCGGCGTCCATCGCCGACGACCGTCTCACCGGCTTCCTCAACACGGTCGGGATCAACGAGCGGGGCCCCGACAACAACCAAGTCCTGGACGCCATCGCCCTACCTGTCGAGCAGCGCCAGCGGATCACTGGTGACCTCGCCCGGCAGGTGTTCGATCTCGTCACGGAATCCATGGGGACCAAGGCGCGGGTCGACGACTGGGTGGACGAGATCGTCACGCAAGCGGAGATCCTCGCCCCGGGCGAGAACGAACGATACGACGCCACTCTGCGAGAGCGGGCTCGGGAGTGGAGTCGCAACATCGTCGGCCGTCTCACGGAGGAGGTGGGGGAAATCGTCGCCGAGTGGGGCCTGCCGGTTGCCCGGGACCTATTGCACAGGACGCGGGACGAGATCCGCTGGGTGGTCGACGAACTGGAGCAGGAACGCCGCGAGTTCGAAACACTCGCCTCTCACGTTCGGTCCAACGTCCAAGCGGCATTCGGTGAATTGTCGGGTCAGGTGGGCTCGGAACACGACGCGATCGGCCAGGCGTGCGCTAGCGCGATCGAAACGTTGGTCTGGCACCGCATGGAAGAGAAGGTGCGGTTCATCGCGAGAGAGATGCTGGCCGACTTCTCTCGGTCGGTGATCGACCCGCTGATCGAGGCGATTCGTCTCGCGTTGGGCGACCTGGAACGTCGGCTCGACCCAGCTGACGTCGAAGCAACGCCCGTCGACGGATGGCCCCGCCATGCCCCCGAACGGGACCAGGCCGTGCCAGACGATCTCATACCCGGCAAGACCGTTTCTCTGGTCCTCGAGCCGGAGACGTTCCCGCGCCGCTTCGAGTGGCTCGTCACATCGACGCTCGGCCGGGATTTCGACACGACCGCCGCTCGCTGGCGTGAGATCCGCAGACAGGTCGTCACCGGAGCGTTCCTCGAACGAGCAGAGATCTCGGACCGCAGGCTCGCTCGGTTGGTGAAGCCGCTGTTCGAGATCGTCGACGAATGGCAACCGAACGAGGCGATACTCCTAGGTGGCGAGCCCGACCGGCCAGCGCGCTTCAAGCTCCACGTCGGTCGCGACGACGTCGTCCTTCGTGCCCGGGCTTGGCTCACCCGGGAAGGGTCGCCTTTCGACGATTTCCTCTCGCTGGGTCTCCGCGGGTATCTGCGGGAACCCGGGCCGACGATCTCGCCGGAAGAGGCCGCAGAGAGGGAGCGAGCATTCCAGCGAGCCCTCGCTTCTGCCTTCGAGGCCGCAAAGCCGCTCGTCAACATCGATCCGGTCCTCCTGTCGAGGGTTCACGGAAAGCAACTGCGCGAGCACGTAGTGGCTGGTGAGATCCCGTTGAAGAACCACCGGCTGGAGTCTTGGGTCATCGAGTTCCTAGACCAACACGTCGAGAGCGAACGGAAAGGCGAGTACTCGAACGTCACCCAAGACGAACGAGTCAAGCGGATCTCGATCTACAGCATGCTCGACGGCGCACTCCACCCGGCGGTGTTCGAGTCGATCACCGAGCCCATCGCGGCCGGGTACAACGACGCCCTCCAGACCGGCAAGATGCGGGACTTCTGGAAGTGGCGGCGAAGCCGGCCGTTGGCCAATGCCATCCCGCTTCCTATGCCGATGATTCGTGCGCTGATCCGAGGATGGTTCATAGGGAGGTTCCTCGGCCTGATCGACGTCCGCGTGGTGGATGGAAAGACAGTTGTTCGACTGAGCTCGGGGTCGCGTACAGTCGAATCACCACCTCTCGTCGACAATCCTGGGAACAACAAGCCTCGACAGCTGGGAGCTTTCCTCGAGAGCCTCGCTCTCGGCATCCCCTACGCCGCCGAGATCGGCCGGGCCGAAGAGATGCTCCGCATATACGGCGACATCCTGGAAATGGGGAGAGTCCCCGGATCGATCGGAGCCGCGGTCGGAGAGTTCAACGGCCTCAGTGCTGTTCTCGAGGAATGGATCTCTTCGGGGACGGTGCATGGAAGGGTGCCCACTGTTCCGGCGGAGATCCAGGCAGATTCGGACACGGCTCGAGCTGAGCGCCTCGCCGGGCTGGCGCGGACCGTCATGGAGCAGTACGCCGAACACGCCCGCCCGGAGATCGAAGAGGGTCGTCTCGGTCCGGAGAATGCGTGGCTCGGTGTGGCTTCTCTGATTCAGGAGGAGCTGCATCGACTCGCCAACGCCCTCAGTGATCGGGCCAGGTCTGTCGTGCCTAGCTTCTGATGACGAGAGCGTCTGTACTGATCGTCGGTGACGGCCAGGGACCCGTTCGGCGGGCTCTGGACTTCGCCAGCTCCTTGATCGCGAACGGATTGATCGAACCGTTTTGGTTCGCGGATGCGGCCGATGGTGGCGATCTGCGTGTTGGCTACTGGATCACATCTCAAGGCGCACAGGAGGTCCCGCTCTTCACATCTCTCGGTCAGAGAGAGGCGGTCGTCATCCGGGTAGCCGGAGTGGCTACCGCGGGCGATGGAATCGGTCCTTCCGACGTGGGGCTAGTTGCCGAGAACATCACTCGCGAACTGCGGTCGTTGGCGCCTTCCAGGAGCGCGGTGGTGGCGGCACGGATCTGGTTCCCGGGGTGGGGAGAGATCCACGAGGCGACGGGAGGGTTCTTTCGATCGGATGTGAACGCCAATCTCGTCGTGGTTCCGGAGGACCGACGGTCGGACACGCGGATCGCTGCGCCACTGGGACCGGAGGATGGCGACGCGTTCGCGCGGCACGTGGCGCTCGAGCTGGCGATCCACCTCGGACTCGTCCGTGGCATGGAGGCGCCGCTAGTCGAAGAGTTGCAGCCCGGGGTGATATTCGGAGACAAGCCGAAGGTGCGGCTCGCCCGGTCGTATCTCCGGGTAGCCCGGGTGCCGGCTCTTCCGATCCAGCAGATCGTGGATCACGAGGGCCGGCTACCGACTCCGCCGGGCACCATCGAAGCCCCCTCACCCAAAGCATCCATCTCGGACCTGCACGAACGCAGTGAGTTCCTCTTCGACGGTCTCCGGTATGTCTTCGAGCAGCCTGAAGTGGACCGTCGGCGCCTCGGTCCCGGTGAAACGCTCGCTCTGGTCCTCCGCGAGATGAAGGACTTTCTCGTCGCCCTGCCCCGACGTGCCGTCGAGGGGATGCTGGAGGACCTATCAGAACTGGCAGGTCGCACGATGCAGGATCTGGTCGGCGAGTCGTCGGTCGTGGAGGTCGTGTGGCGCGGCAAACGCCGCTCGCGGAACACTCCTGGAGACCCAGACGTCGAATCCGTCGTCGAAAATCTGCGGTCCCAGGCATTGCGAAGGCTTGCCCTGCAGGGGGGTCCGCCTGTTCCTCAGGAGATATGGCGCGACATCCGCCAACTCGTTCTCGGCGCAGCGGACGGAGGTGATCTACCCCATGGGGTCCAGCCTGTCGAGATCCACGGTCGTCGGGCCATCGTCACCGACGCTGCCAGTGTCGCTCCCCAGCCGAAAGAAACGTTGACAGAGACGGCGCTGGCGATCGAGGAGGACTCCGAGAGCGAATCACCTGAGACGCTACTGGGCCGTTTGGGCGCCACCATCGATCGGATCGCCGAGTCGAACCGGAAGGCGATGAGGCGTCTCATGGACACTCTCGATGCCGAGATCGAGAAACTGGACCGCTATCGGCCACCGGGGCTGTCGGGATGGCACATGGCAGGGGCGATCGGGTTGGCTGCGCTCGTCATCTCGATCTTGTTGTTCTCGGGGGCAGTCCGCGGCCTCGGCATTCCGGGTCTCACGTACGGTGTTCGGACGATCGTCTACGCGTTGGCCACAGTGGGGACGGTCGCCCTGCTGATTCTCTTCCACAATCACGCGAGGGATTCTCTCGACGAGCCGTCTGCGCAACGAGCTCGCCGGCGGGCGGTTCGTCTGGAGCTCCTGAAAGGGAGCGGGGTCTTGACAGGTGGGATCTTGGGAGCGGCCGCCGGTGGATTCTTCGTGCTCTTCGCCGTGGCGCAGCTCGGGTATCCGAGCACGGAACCTGCCACCTACGCCGCTGTTCTCACTGGGGCTGTCACAGGGATTGGGCTCGGGCAGGCGTTTTCGTTGGGCCGGTTCCAGCACGACGTTCCAACACTCGGCCGTATGGCTCGCCTGTCGGTGGCCGCGGTCCTCGTGTATGCGTCGATACTCCTCATGGGTGCGGTCGCGCAGCCCGACGGCTGGTATGCGAAGGCCGAACCGAGCCAGATTCGTTCGCTTCTCTGGCCGTCCATCGCCTTCTTCGGCCTGATCTTGGCGGTGGTTCTCGTCTATGTCTCCTGGCGGAGAGTGCGAGAACGCTTACGTTTGAACACTGCCGGAGCCATCATCCGCCAACTCGCTCAGCAGGTCGACGACGCGCTCATCGGAGATCAAATCGCAGAGGCAGCGAAGGAGCAGTTTCTCGGCCTCGCCGCTGTGCTGACGAGGACGCTCTGGTACCCCTATGGTCGTCCCCGGCCCGCTGACGACCAGGCCGCCGGGGTGGGCGACGACCTCGGACTGGCGAAAGCGAATGCCGCCGAGTTCGTCGTCTCCGAACGTGGTGCCCGGCTAGTCGAGCGTCGCACGAAAGCGCACGTTGCCGAGCGAGGATGGCTGTCGAAGCAATACAGGGCAGCGGTCGATGGGTTCAGGCAGGAAGAGGCGATAGTCGTTGGCGCGTCGACTCCTGACGCTGTGACCTCCCCAGACATGGACCCCAACACTGTCGCGGTGTACGACCTCGAAGTGCGACCGGAAAAGACCGCGCGTTGGCGTTGGGCCGACCAACTGTTCGCGGGCCGTTACGACGATGTGTTGGCTCGGTCTTTGGATGTCGTTGGAGAGGACGATCCGTTCAAGTCGGTGCTCGACGACGCGTCGAACTTCGAGCGTGTCGGCGCCGACGACACGAAACAGTCGCTCCTCGAGTACCTGAACGAGATCCTGCCAGCGGATCTGAGAATCGATGCTCGCTACTTCGACTCGTTCTACCTAGCAGGCAGTGACATCCGACGCGATTGGCGGTCCCGACTGTGGTGGCCCGATCAGTTGGAAGCTCCTCGACTGTCGATCGAAGTGGCGGGCTCCATTCCGACTGCAGGCTCGATGGCCCGAGGGCGTCAGTGGATAGCGGTGAGAGCCGACACGAGTGATGACCTGGAGCCAGCCGCGCTGTTCGGCGAAGTCCCAGAGACTCGAACGGAAGTGGATGTCGCAGGTCCCGACTTCTGAGGAGTCGCCGATCCCTCGAAGTTGTTCATCGGGGTTGCTGCTGTTGTTTGTCGAGGAGAGCCTTCGGATGGGCGTAGTAGAAGAGGCCGCGAAGGAAGCGGATGGCTCCATATGCCATTGCGCCCCAGAAGACGAAGAACGTGCCACCGGGTTCGGCGGCCGAATAGGTGATGCCAGTCACGACAGCGCCGCCAACCAGCCAAAGCACCCCTTTCAACATCTCCCCTTTGGCCGCTTGCTGGACCGCCAGCTTCAGATAGTCGTTCAGCATGTCCTCTCCTTCTCGTGGTCACCTGATACATCGGTGTCTCCATCCGACCCATCGATGGACTGGCGACCCATTTGGGGCCATAGTCCTGTCGTCCATCCCATGGCTGGGTCGAGTTCCTGTCGACACCACCGACGCCAGAGGATCCGGAATGGGTAAGTACGACCGCTGGAATGCCTTCTTCGCAGGGATGGAGAGCGACGAAGTCGTCTTGACCCTCGAAGAACTCGAGGAGGCGCTGGGGTCGCCGCTGCCCCCTTCTGCCCGGCGGTACCCCACGTGGTGGTCGAGCGCCCAGCACCACGCGAGATGGGCATATTCCTCCAGCCCTCGCTCCGCGCCACGCGCAGCCCCGAGGACAGTTCTCAGCGGAGAACGACTGATCCTCCTCGAGTGTGTTGCGCAGAAGCGAGCTCGAGACCTGTTGCTGCCGGGGTATGGTCAAGTTCTGTGGAGCGCGCGCCGATGAGAACGAGATGCCAGCCGATCCGAGGCTCGGGACATCTGATGAGAGAGCATTGGCTCGAGACATGTATGAGGCTTGGCTTGCGGGCATGACCAAGTCAGATGTCGAA
>JGI12419J13241_1000737_pt1 | contig 11138 bp, 9 predicted proteins | sample BGWIniCompost_FD_13241 | JGI IMG/M metagenome (IMG submission 13241)
CTCGCGGCGGCGTGGGCTCGAGTCGCGGCCCGTCGCCTTCTCGATCGCGAGCCAGCCGAGTCCCAGCCCCATCAGCGCGATCGGGACCGGATGGTCCTTCACGACCTCGCCCGCGCCGCCGCTGCCGCCGCGCAGTCGGCCCCAGAACTCGTCGAAGAGCTCGCCGGGTGTCAGACGGCGCTCGATCGCATCGACGGTATCGTGCAGCTCCGTGCGCGTGCGCTCGATGTCCCTGCGGATCTCGTCGGGCGAGCGATCGCCCGTTGCGGGATCGCTCATGCGTGTCGGTTCTTCAGCCATTGCTTCTCTTCCTTCAAGGTTTCCGTGGTCCGACGAGGCACGATCGACTCCTCGCGCATGCGGCTGCTGGCGCTCTTCACCATCGCGTAGCCGATGATCGCGATCACGGCCGAGAGGATCAGCGGCGAGAGCCAGACCGCGTCCTCGAGCCCGACGGCATTCTCGAGCAGCGCGGTGAGCGCCATGTTCACCGTCCAGAGCAACCCGAAGAGTGCGGCGAGCAGGAGCGCGCCGCCGACCGCCATGCGGACCGTGCTGCGCGCATAGGTCCTTACGCTTTCCTTGATCTCCGCCTTTGCCAGCTCTACTTCCTGGCGCACCAGCGTGGTCGAGTCCTGCTGCAGCTCCCTGAACAGCTGACCGATGGAGCGCTCATCACGTACGTGCGTGCGCTGAATCGGTACGTGGGGACCATCGGTCGGGACGCCGACGGAGCCGCCGTATCGCGTCGAACTCATCGCAGCCCCCTGTCGCTGTCGCGGTCGGCGCCAGCCTCCGGGTCCGCGTAGCCGCCGAACGTGTTTGCCTGGAAACCGCTCGCGCCGTACGTCGAGCCGGTGCCCGGCTCCTGGCTGCCTGCATGGCTCGCCATCTGGCTGCGCCAGTCGCCGCCGTGCGTCTCCGCCTCGTCCGGCTCCGATGCGCGCAGGAACCTGCCGAGCGCGAGGCCGGCGACGAACGTGCTGCCGAGGAACACACCCGTATTCGAACGGGCGAGGTTCTCCATGTCGCGCATCATTGCGCCGTAGTCGTTGTTGCGGAGGTAGCCGGTACTGCGCTCGATCTGCTCGGTCAGGTCCCCCACGTATCGCGCGAGCTGTCCCTGCCCGTCGTCGTCGAGCGAGCCGCGTGCCGCGTTCAGCGCATGGACGATCGAATCCATGCGGTCCGCGATGCGATGCTTCTCCCGGTTCACCTTGTCGGCCGCAACTCGCTGGACGTCGTCGCGCGCACTGCGCAGCTCGTGCTTCACCGTGTCCCGTACCTGGTCGACGGCGCCGGGGCTGTTACTGCCGGACTGCGTCGATGACCGGGTCACGGGAGCGCCCGGACGCTCCCCCCTGCCCGCCTCGCCGCTGCTGGATCGGTCCATATCCCCTCCTTCGGAACTGATCCTGAAGAAAACGGGGCCACGGCTAACACGCCGCGGCCCCAACTACAGGTCGCCCTGTTCGTTGCGTCGTGACAGCGCATGCTCCGCTCCACGGGGGGAGGCGCAGGGGACAGGTGCTCAGCCTGCGTTGTAAGTGCCCCGCAGGTCGGCACCGATCATGCCCACCGCTATGCGCATGCAAGCGAGAACGGATCGAGGTGTATTGCGCCGAATCCGGCTGACGGTCGTCGGATTGCTCGTCGGGCTCGTTGTCGGCGTGTTCGCGATCGAGCTGCTTCGACCCACCGTGGTACGGCACACGGGTGTCGACGCGCAGAGCGAGAGTGACGCATCGACCGGCGGCCTGAGCAGTCATGTCGTGATCGTGTCGATCGACGGCCTGCGCCCCGACGCGATCGATCGCTATGGCGCGCCAACGCTGCAGCGACTCATCCGGACGGGTCGCTCGACGCTTCGCGCACGCACCGTCGTACCCAGCAAGACGCTGCCTGCACACACGTCGATGCTGACGGGCGCCTCCGTCGAGCAACACCACGTCACCTGGAACGAGCCGTTGTCGGATTCCGTGCTGCATGTCCCCACGATCTTCGAGCGGGCGCACGGGAGGGGCCTGGTCACGGCTGCGTTCTTCAGCAAGCCGAAGATGGAGATGCTCGCCGCCGGCAGCGGGTACGACTACGTGCAGAGACCGATCGGCGGCCTGATGGGGCTACTTGGGACGGACGTTTACGGTGACGTGCGAGCGCTGCTGCGCGAGACGCGGCCGAATCTGCTGTTCGTGCACATTGGCGAGCCTGACTACATCGGTCATCTCGTCGGATGGATGACACCGTTCTACGGCAATGCGGTTCTCAAGGCGGACGACGCGCTCGCCGAGATCATCGGCGTGGCCGACAGCGCATTCGGAGTCGGGGAGTACACCCTGATCGTCACTGCCGACCACGGCGGTCACGGGCGTGATCATACGGGCCCGGACAGCGTGGACGCTCACATTCCATGGATCGTTGCGGGTAAGGGCGTACGCGGAACGGGCGCGCTGCACACCCCGGTCCGCGTGTACGACACGGGCCCGACGGCGCTCTGGCTGCTTGGCGTCGGCTACGATCCGTCGCTGGCGGGCCGCCCGGTGCGCGAGGCGTTCACGGGACCGGCCGGCGGCGCCGCTACAGCTCCGTCACCGTCTCGGTGAAGACGACGCCCCGCTCCCGCAGTCCCGTCATGATGAAGTCGTAGCAGCGAGGATCCGCTCCGACGTACTCGGGCGGTGAGATGCCGATCCGCTTGTACAGGCCGGCCGCCACCATGCGCACTGCGCTCGTGCAGGTATAGCCGGTGGTGCGGGCCATGGAGGTCGTCCGCGTCGCGCGATCGTAGCGATCGAGCATCTCGAACCGGTGCAGCACACGACGTCCGTCGCGCACGCCTTCGACCTCGACCCGCATGGCGGTCAGGTCCTCTTCGCCCGGCTCGAACTCCCACGCCGCAAAGAGGAGCCTGGCGGACACTTCCAGCGGGCGAACCGCCGTTCCCCCGACGTCGATGAAGTCGGTGCGGAAGAAGCCCGTCTCGCGCAGCACCTCCATCAGCTCGGCATGCCCGGGGTAGCGCAGCGTCTTCTCCACCATGGTCGGCGTGCGGGAGGTCGTGAGCAATGTCCGCAGCCCGTCCGTGTTGAACGCCTCGAGCGTGCCGATGCCGTCCACCTCGATACGCTCGCGCTCCGACAGTGCGGGCAGGGTCACGTCCTCTCCGTTGCGCCGGAACCGCGCGGGCCGCGTGTATTCCTCGATGACGTCGATCGGAGAGAACGGTGCGCGGTACTCGTATGGCCAGCGACGCTGCACGGGCAGGCCGCCGACGTAGCAGGTGAATCGTGTTGTCTCGTCCAGCAAGCTCTCCATCCGCCCCAGGATCAGGTTGCTGCATCCAGGCGCGACGCCGCAATCGACGACAGCCACGACGCCCTTCTCCTGCGCGAGGGCGTCCAGCTCGAAGGGATCCCGATCGAAAAAGCTGATGTCGACCACGTTGCGGCCTGCGCGTATCACGCGCTCCAGCGTCGCGTGGCCCATGTGTCCGGCCACGGCACCAACCACCAGGTCCGCATCGGCGATCACCCGGTCGATCTCCTCACCGCGGGAGAGGTCTGCCCGCTCGCATTCGACGTTGCGCAGGCCCTCGAGGGGTGCGAGCGAGGCGGCAGCGACGTCGACTGCCCTGACCGAGAACGTGCCATCAACGGCGAGGTCCCTGATGATCGCGCGGCCGACACGGCCGGCGCCGAGAACCGTGATTCGCATACGTATACTGGCTGGAGGAGAAACGGGCGGCGGCCAGCTCGGCCACCGCCCGGGATTGTAGCGCGCGCTGCCGGGGAAGCAACACTACGGCTCAGCGGAGGATCTGCTCGGGGACGTCCTCCTCCTCCTGCATCTGGCGGTTGCGGTCCGAGTCCGGCTGCCTGCCGAACGCCCAGGAGATGCCGATCGTCGCACGGCGCATGCTGAACTCGCTGCGCCCGATCTGCACGTGCGTGGGATCACGCGTCTCGAACTCGGAGCTCCAGAGATTGAACGGATCCATCACGCTGATGTTGATCGACCCCTTGCCATCGAGGAATCGCTGGCGCAGCCCCACGTGCATCATCGTGCGCGAGCCGATCCGACCCTGCGGAACATCGCGCGCCGGCGTATAGGAGACCATCATCTGCGCACTCAGCGTGCGCGTCAGCGCACCGTTGATGTTCGCGCGGGCAGACCAGCGCGTAGACGACCCGGAGTACGTCTCGGCGAGGTTGCTGGCGTCGCGCTCCTCCCGGTTCATGCTGATGCTTGCAAATCCGCCCCACCCGCTGATCGGCCGGAGCGAGGCCGTGAGCGACGCACCATAGGACTGCTGCGAGGCAACGTTCTCCCACGTGACGGTCGAGACGCCGTCCTCGTCGACTGTCTTGATCTGCGCCCAGTCGTTGTCCGTGCTCCGGTAGTACGGCGACAGGCGGAGCGTGCCCCAGCGCGCGGTCCGGCTCAGGTCGAGGCTGAAGCTGTTCGTGTACTGCGGCTCGAGGTACGGGTTACCGATCGTGCGGTTCAGCGGGTCCGTCGAGTCGTCGATCGGGTTCAGGAAACTCGAGCGCGGCCTGCGGATCCGCCGCGTGTACGACAGCCGGGCCTGCGTCCCCTCGCTCAGCTCGTAGCTGATGTTGGCGCTCGGGAACAGGCTGCCATAGTCGTTCTCGAAACTCTCGCCGTCCGGAAGCGTGAAACGCGTGTCCGCGCGCTCGGCCCGCAATCCGAGCTGCGCGCCGAAGCGGCCGAAGCGTCGCGTCAGTGTGCCGTAGATCGAGTTGAACAGCTCGCGGTGCTCGAAGCCTGACTCGATCACGTTCGCGGTGCCGTCGTCGATCAGCTCGAGCAGCCGGTCCTCGTCGAGCGTCTCCAGCTCGCTGCGCACTCCGATCTCCAGCTGCGTCTCCTCGCCGAGTGGTCGCGTGTAGTCGACGCGCAGCGACAGCTCCCGCTCTGCTTCCTCGAGCGTCAGCAGCGTGACGTCGGCGGGTGNGATCGGCGCGCCCGGATCCGCCAGCTCGAGCAGTGTCTGGACGTCGTCGTCCTCGTCGTTGCCGTCCCTATCGAGCTCCAGCTCGATCGACAGCTCGTGGTTGCGCGGGTCCGGCGCCCATCGGTAGCCGAGCGTGCCGCTCACGTTGCTACGGCGGGAATCACGGACCGACGTGCGCGTGTAGCGCTGGGTCGGGATGCTGTCCGCGTCGAGCTGCGTGGTCGTGGTGACGGCGTCGCGATCGAAGCCGAACCGGCTCAGTCGCCCCTCGACCCAGAACATGCTGCTGCCGGTCAGCTCGTACTCCGCTGTCAGATCGATGCTGCCCGAGAGTCCCTCGCGCTCGTTTCGCGAATCCTGCCGCAGGAACGTCTCCGGCACGGTGACGAGGTTCTTGCGCAGGTCGAAGCTCGTGTCCTCGCTGTTCGAGTATCGGGCGAATGCACCGCCGAACAGCGTCAGCGGACCGCGCTGCATCGCCAGCCGCCCGCCTGCGCCGACGTCGCCACGCGTACCCGCATTGGCGAAGACGCTGCCGCTCAGGCCGAGATCGACATCGTCCTTCAGGACGATGTTCACGATGCCGCCCGCACCCTCGGCGTTGTAGCGCGCCGACGGGTTCGGGATGACCTCGACCCGCTCGATGCGGTCGGCCGGGAACTGCTGGAGGAAGACGGTCAGCGCCTCGCCCTGCATGGGCGCAGGACGGCCATTGAGGTAGATCTCGGGTGAGCTGCCACGCAGCTGGACCGCTCCGTCGATGTCGACTTCCAGCTCGGGAATGCTGCGCAGGACTTCCGTCGCGACGCCGCCGGAGGCCACCGGCATGTCCTGCGTGCTGTAGATCGTACGGTCGGGTGCGAACGTGGCCGGGGCGCGCTCCGTCTGAACCGTGACGCCCTCGAGCGCGATCGCGGCGACGGACAGCTCGAGCGACCCCACGTCCACGGTGTCGTTCGCCGCAAGCGTGATGCGCTCGCTCACGGGTGAGTAGCCGATGAAGAGTGCCTGGACGACGTACGTGCCTGGCGGCGTGCCGGTGATCCGGAACAGGCCGTTCGGCAGCGTACGCGCAGTCGCTACCACCCTGGAGGTATCTGCGGCACTCCGCACCACGATGTCAGCCGCGGGAAGCGGCTGCTGCGTGTCGGCCGCCCGGACGGTTCCGCGGATCAGTGTGGCGTCCTGCGCATANCCCGGCGCTGCAAGCAGCAGCAGGGCACCGGCGAACAGGTACGAACGTACCAGGTGAGTTTTCAGCATCTGAACAGATTCTCGTTGAACCGCCGCAGCACCACGACGGCCTGCAGTCGTTGATTATAGGACGCTTCGGCCGCGCAAATCGTTGTGGGAACTCGCCCGACCAGCGCGATACAATGGCGGACGTAACGCCCGCCCTCGAGTCTCGCGTTGATCCCATGGACCGTGTGGTCGATCGTGCCGGCCAGAATGCCCTGCCGGGCGTTCTGGTGAAAGCGGGATGCTCGTGTCCGGTGTGGGGACGGATCAGGCACGCCCCGTGCACCTCACTGGGGTGTCAGGACATCTCGAGACACTCGCCATGATGCCACCATGCCCGACCGGAACAGTGACCTGCATGGAAACGCGCCCGACCAGTCCGCGGTCGCGCTGCTGGTCATCGACATGATCAACGACCTCGAGTTCGAGGATGGCGAGCGGATCGAGCACGCCGCCATCGCGGCCGCCGAGCGCATCCACGCATTGAAGGAGCGGTGCAAGGCCGCAGGCGTGCCCGTCATCTACGCGAACGACAACTTCGGTCGCTGGCGCTCAGACTTCCGGCAGGTCGTCGACCGTGTCCTGCACGATGGCGTGCGCGGCCGGCCGCTCGTGGAGCTCCTCGAGCCCGACGAGGACGACTACTTCGTGCTGAAGCCGAAGCACTCGGCGTTCTTCGAGACAACGCTGGAGACGCTGCTGCGTTACCTCGGCGTGCGGCGGCTCATCCTGACCGGCATCACCGGTGACATCTGCGTGAAGCTGACCGCGAACGATGCGTACATGAGGGATTACGAGATCCTGATCCCGGTCGACTGCACCGCCTCGATCGACGCGGACGAGAACGAGCACGCGCTCCGGTACTGCGAGCGCGTGCTCAAGGCGGAGCTCGTCAGCTCCGGGGATATCGACCCGGCGGCCCTGAAAAACGGCAGGGTGCCGGACTCACGTCACGCTTAGGTCAGGCGGCCATCAGCGACTCTCGCCGCTCGCCACCCTGCGCGGCGTTCGCGGGTCTATCCGCAGCTCCTGCTCGACCTGCTCCTGGAGGCGTCGATCGCGCTCGTAGATGTCCGGGTAGAAGCGCATCGTACCGTCGCGACCGGCCCAGGCTGTGAAGTACAGAATGTAGACCGGCAGCTCCTTCGTCAGGTTGATCCACTGCTCGGTATCGCGCTCGAGCATCTCGTCGAGCTGCGACGACGGTGTGTCCGTGACGTCGTCCAGCAGCATGCGCGCGAGCTCCAGCGGCTTCTCCAGGCGAATGCAGCCGTGGCTGAACGCGCGGCTGTGCGCCGAGAACAGCTGGTCTGCGGGTGTATCGTGCAGGTAGATGTCGTGCTCGTTCGGGAAGAGGAACTTGACCCGGCCGAGCGCGTTGCGTGAGCCCGGCTTCTGCCGGAAGCTGTACGCCTCGAGGTTGCCGAAATCGATCGAGCTCGCCGGCACTACACTGCTGCCCGCCAGAACCTCCATGTTGTTGCGCGAGAGGTAGCCCGGATCGCGCTGGATCGCCGGGATCACCTCGTCGTTGCGGATCGAGGGCGGAACGTTCCAGTACGGGTTCACGACGATGTGCTCCATCGTGTCTGCGAAGATCGCAGTCTCCCAGCCTTCCTGCCCGACCACGACGTTCATCGCCAGCGCGACGGTGTCGTCGCGGATGTACTCCAGCTCGAAGCCGGCGACGTTCACGAGGATGTAGCTGTCGCCGAGGTTCTGTGGCAGCCAGCGCCACTGGTCGAGGTTCAGCACGATCTGCTGGACCCGCTCCTCCGCCGACGTGTTCAGCTGTTCGAGCGTCGATGCGCCCACCCTGCCGTCCGGCTGAAGCGCGTGCCGCACCTGGAAGTGCTCGACTGCCGCGGCGAGGCTGTCGTCGTACACCGTCGGCGCGGCAGCGCCGTACTGCGCGAGACGCACCTCTTCCGCGTCGCCTTCCTTGATCAGCCGGTTGCGCAGCTCGACGACGCCAGCCCCGCTCTGACCGATGTCCGTTGGTATCTCTCCACGAACCGGTTGCCAGCCCCCCTCCCGCACGATCCGCTGGTAGCGGGCGAGCTGGTCCATCAGNAGATGGTACTCGGGTACCTCGGGACGCAGCGACNCGATGATCGCTTCCGGGTTCTCGTCAGTCGCGAGTCGNACGAGCAACGCATACGTGTCGACCGAGTCCTTCGGGATCTCCCAGTCCAGTCCGGACGCTGACGGATCCAGTACTCCACCGACCAGGTGGTTCGCGTAGCGACCGAATACCTCGGACAGGACCAGGTCGACCGCCGCCATGTGACCCGGCTCCTGCTCCTCCTCGAGCGAGTCCTCCTCCACCTGCTGCACCATGCTGAGCGCGACCGGGAAACGGTAGCGCACGGGATCGAGGCCGTCCTGACCCGCGTTCTCCATCACCTTGAGAAGCTGCCAGCCGCGATCGAGGATCTCGTCGTAGTCGGTCCACGCCTGCAGGTAGCCACGGTCCCTGTAGAACCGGACCACGGGCTCGCTCAGCACGAGCGTATCGCCATCCGGCAGCCGGATCGTGACCGGACCGTCCGCGTTCGCGACGATCGCCTCGATCTCCGGGCTCGGCTCCCCGCTCGGATCCCCGCACGCCGCCATCGCGAGCAGCAGCAGCGCAGTCGCGAGTGCCCGCACTGCATTCGTGATCGGACTGGTCATGGCCTCATCCTGCATTGCCCCGATTCCTTCGTGGATGACGGAAAATCGTCCTGTTCGGAGAGCGAGAAGTGCACAGGGCGTGCCGGATGGTGACAGAACCGGACCGCGAGCTGGAGTGGCTGTATGGACGCTTCGGAAAACGACGAGGTGCCGCCCCCGCGAGCAGGGACGGCACCCCGATGATGACGCCAGGCGCGCGCTGGCGTCGGAGAACTCAGCGTCAGAACAATCGGAATCCGGGGGAGACCGGATTGATCTCGTAGCCGAGCAGGAAGGGACCGTATGCGATGAGGATGAGCACGATGGCCGCCGCGACCCAGAGGCCGAGCCGGTCGAGTGACACCTCCCATCCCTGTTGCGCCGGCGCCGTCAATGTCACCGAGACCGGGATATCCTCCGGCGCGCCCTCGCGCTTGCCGATGACGATCGTCAGGCCGATCACGACGAAGAAGAGCATCACGCCGATGAACATCATCGTGCCGCCGATGCCGGTCAGAATTCCGGGGAGCTCCCAGGCCGGGCTGCGGTAGCTGGCTTCGGCCATGAACGTGCGGCGCGGCATGCCATGCAACCCACCATCGATCATGCCGCGCGCGAAGATCAGGATGCCGATCGTGTAGATCCAGGACGAGGCAAGTGCTAGCCCGCGGCCGACGAGTCGCCGCTGGGTCAGGTAGGGGATGAGCCAGTACGCGACGCCCATGAGGGTGAGTGCGACCGCCGTGCCGACCGTCATGTGGAAATGCCCGGGCACCCATGTGGTGTTGTGGATGACCTGGTTCATTGCGAAGCTGGCATTGACGAGGCCGGTCGCGCCGCCGAGCACGAACGTCACCATCGCGAGGACCTGGGCGAGCACGGACGGATCCTTCCAGGGCAGCTTCTTCACCCATCCGAGCAGCCCCGTCCCGCCGGCACGGCGACCGCCGATCTCCAGGGCGGCCATCACGGAGAATGCCGTGGCCAGTGACGGGAAGAAGACGCCGAAGGTCAGCACGCCGTGCACCGCCTTCATCGCGTTCGAGATGCCCGGATCCGTGTACTGGTGGTGCATGCCCGTCGGGATCGAGAGCAGCAGGAACAGGATCCAGACGATACGGGTGTAGGAGTCACTGATGACGGCGCCGCCGACCTGCCGCGGGATGAGCGCGTACCAGGACACGTATGCGGGCAGCAGCCATGCGTATACGATCGCGTGTCCCGTGAACCAGAAGAGCGTGCGCGTGAGCAGCGGGTCGACCTCGGCGCGCAGCCCGAGCGACCAGGGAATCAGGAAGACCAGGAACTCGACCGCGATCGGGATCGACGCGAGCATCCACATCACGTAGGACGTCACGGCGATGTACGCCAGCAGCGGGATGCGGTCCCCGCGGTGCTCCTTCTTCCAGCCGGCGAGTGCGATCGCCATGTTCGCGAACGCGATCCAGGTGCTCACGACGAGCAGGACCAGCCCGGTGTAATACGTCCAGTGCGCCTGCAGCGGCGCATAGGACGTGTACAGAACGCTCGCATGGTTGCCCACCACGGCGTAGATCGTGAGGACGTTGCCGAGCAGCAGCGTGATGAAGCACGCCCAGAGGAGCCCGCTGTTGAGCGGTCGCGCCAGTGCGCGCGCCGTCATGAGCGGCAGGAAGGCGTTCGCGAAGGTGAACGTGAAAAACAGCACGTTCGCCACGCCGTGCGCGGTGAGCCCCTGGTAGTACGTCGCGAGGCCGGGGAACCAGCCGAGGATGCTGATTCCCGCGTAGGACAGGGCGTTCGCGAGGCCGTGGAACACGCCGGCGACCAGCGCCGCGTACCCGATGTAGATCGTCCAGCGCAGGACTCGGCGCTGCCCGACCGGGAGGTCGTACCCCTCCGGTCGCAGTACGACTGACGTTAGTGACGCCATGCCTCGTCGGGGTTCAGTGGTTGTCGTGTGCTGCCTGCTCGACCGTCCCTTCCGCCGTGTCCGCCGTGCGCACGGCTGCGTTCACGACCGGGACGTCGGCGCCTTCGGGAACGACGATCACGCGCCCGTACATCGTATGGTGCGCGAGCCCGCAGTACTCGTGACAGATCAGCAGGTACTCACCAGGCTCGCGGAACGTGTACGTGTTCCGCGTTATCTGCCCCGGCACGAGCATCATGTTCAGCCGTGTGCCCTCGATGTTGAAGCCGTGGAGCACGTCGACGGTCGTGGACGTGAACGTAATCTCGGCACCTGCGGGCACGGTGATCTCGGACGGCTGAAAGCTCCAGGCGCGAC
>JGI12419J13241_1000740_pt1 | contig 11134 bp, 8 predicted proteins | sample BGWIniCompost_FD_13241 | JGI IMG/M metagenome (IMG submission 13241)
CGCCCGTTGATTTCCACCGGCGCAAAAATGCCCGGAATGGCCGAAGAGGCCAGGATCGCATCCACCACCGGCCCCCGGCTGAAAATCACCTCCTTGCCGCTTTCCAGATCGGTGGCCACCACGTAGAAAGGCACCGGAAGGTCTTCGAAACGACAGTCCTGCAGGTGGTAGCGAAGATACTCTCGGAGCGGTTCGTTGGAAATCAGGCCCTGACCGTCGAAGCGGAGTGAAAAAAGCGCCCGCGTGCGCTGCTCCCGCATGAGCTGCTTCATCTGCTCCACCGAATAGCCGAACGCGTAGAAGGCGCCGATCAGCGCACCTGCACTGCATCCGGCCACCACGCCCGGTCGCAATCCGTACTGCTCCAGCACGGAGAGCACGCCGATGTGGGCCCATCCCCGCATGCCGCCACCGCCCAGGGCCAGTCCCAGTTCCGGCTGTACCGCTCGTCCTCGTTCTGCTGCCTTCATCGTGACCTACCGACTCGTGTTGGTCTGCGGACGTGTACCGCCAGGGGCGGGCAAAGATTCATGGCCGTTTGTCCAAAGCTTTTGTATCTTGGGGCGACCTCTTTCCGGAATCACCTGTCGCCCATGGAGTCGCTCGGAGCGCTTACGGCAAGTCAGCCCACCGCCGGTGGTCTGGAATTGCAGGCCGGCCCGGCTCGCCTGCGCATTCAGGTACTGGCGGACGGCATCTTTCGGGTATGGGTGCACCCGGACGGACGGCCTTTCCCTGCCCATCCGTTCTCCTATGCGGTGCAGCCGGAATGTTTTGCAGCCGCCCCACCTTCGGTGACGCTTCACCGCGGGGAAGACCACCTGGTGCTGGCCCTGGGCGCCTGGCGGGTGGTCGTGCAGCGCGATCCGGTGCGGCTCCACTTCGAGGGTCCCTCGGGCACGCCACTGGCTGCCGACAGCTTCGGGCCGGTGTGGGAAGCCAATCGCGTTGCCGTCTGGAAACGCTGCACCGAAGGCGAACGCTTCTTCGGACTGGGCGAAAAGACCGGGCGGCTCGAACGCACCGGCCGCGCCTACGAAAACTGGAACACGGACGACTCGGGCTACGATACGCGGGACGATCCCCTGTATAAAACGATCCCCTTCTACCTGGCGCTGTGCCCGACAGCCGATCGGCGCTTTGAAGCGTACGGGATTTTTTTCGACAACACGTTCCGTTCCTGGTTCGACTTCGGCGGGCGCGCTCCGGAGCATGTAAGCTTCGGCGCCGACGGCGGGGAGCTGGTCTATTACTTTCTGGCCGGTCCCACCCCGGCCGACGTGCTGCGCCGCTACACGTGGCTGACCGGACGCTTTGCGCTGCCTCCCCGCTGGGCACTGGGCTACCACCAGAGCCGCTGGAGCTACTACCCGGAGGCCGTCGTGCGGGCGCTGGTGGCCGAGTTCCGGGCGCGCGGCCTGCCGCTCGACGTGGTGCACCTCGACATCCACTATATGGACGGCTACCGGATCTTCACCTGGGACCCGGAACGCTTTCCCGACCCGAAGCGCCTGGCCGAAGACCTGCGACGGGAAGGCGTGCGATTGGTGACGATCGTCGATCCCGGCGTCAAGGTGGACCCGGGTTACCGGTTGCACGACGAAGGGCTGGCCGAAGACGTGTTCGTGCGCTACCCGGACGGCCGGTTGTACGCCGGGGAGGTCTGGCCGGGACGCTGTTACTTCCCGGACTTTACCGATCCGAAGGCGCGGGACTGGTTCGGGCGCTACGTGGGCGAATTCCTTCAGACGGGCGTGGCGGGCTTCTGGTGCGATATGAACGAACCCTCCGTGTTCGGAGGCGGCACCATGCCCGACCTGATCGTGCACCGGCTCGAAGGCCGGGGCGGCACGCACCGCGAAGCCCATAACGTCTACGGCCTGCTCATGGCCCGCGCGGTCTGGGAAGCCTGCCGCCGACATGCGCCGGATCGACGTCCTTTCGTAATCACCCGGGCGGCCTATGCCGGCGTGCAGCGTTACGCCTGCGTCTGGACCGGCGACAACGTGGCGGACTGGTCGCACCTGCGCCAGGCGCTCACCATGATGCTCTCGCTGGGCCTCAGCGGCGAACCCTTCTCCGGAAGCGACATCGGCGGCTTCATCGGCACGCCTACGCCCGAACTCTATGCCCGATGGATCCAGCTGGGCGCCTGCTCGCCGCTGTTCCGCACGCACACGGCCCACGGCACCCCGGCTCAGGAGCCCTGGAGTTTCGGCGAAGAAGTCGAGGCCATCGCCCGCAAATACCTGACGTGGCGCTACCGCTTGCTCCCCTACCTCTACACCTGCTTCGCGGAGCACCTGCGCACCGGCCTTCCCGTGCTGCGCCCGCTCTGGCTGCACTACTTCGACGATCCACGCACGCACGACATCGAGGACGCGTTTCTGCTGGGACCGCACCTGCTGGTGGCTCCCGTGCTGGAGCCGGGCGCCCGGACCCGTCGTGTCTACCTGCCGGCCGGACGCTGGTACGACTTCTGGAGCGATCGCTGCTACGAGGGTCCGAACGAAATCCTTGTCGAAGCGCCCCTGGATGTAATGCCGGTCTTCGTTCGGGCCGGTACCGTGCTGCCGCTGGGTCCAGCGGTGCAGCACACCGACGAACCCTGCGAATTTCTGGAGCTTCACGTCTACCCCGGCACAGGTGGCGGCACCCTCTACGAAGATGACGGACGCTCGTGGGCGTACGAATCCGGCGCGTTCCGGCGCACCACGTTCACGCTGGAGGCCAGCGCCACCACGCTTTCCCTGAAAGCCGACGCGGAAGGTGCCTACCGCTCCCCGCTGAAGCACCTGACGCTCTGCTGGCACGACTGCGAGGGGCCGGCCCGGCTGGAAGTGGACGGCCGCGTCGCGGACGTCCGTTATGAGACCGCCCAGCGCCTGCTTTACGCCGGGCTCCCCGTGCACTTTGCGTACGTGCGCACCTGAACGGTCGCTGTACCACCGTTTTTGTGCCCGGACCATTTTGCGTGCGCCGCTTTGCTCAGCCGCACCAAAGTCTTTCGATAAATTCCAATCGTTTAAACATCTATCTTGAATATCCGTTATGATTTTCGTAAATTGTAACCGTCCGGTATCCGCGTGATGCCGGAGCGGACATTTTCCTCACCAATCCTACCAGGAAGCGGACATGGCTCAGCCGATGCGCATTCTGTTCGTCTCAAGTGAAATCGTCCCCTATGCTCAGGTTACGGCGGTGGCCGAGCTGGCCCGCCTGCTGCCGGAACGGTTGCAGGAGTCCGGGCTCGTGGAGCCGCGGATCATGATGCCGCGCTATGGCATCGTCAGCGAGCGCCGGAACCGCTTGCATGAAGTTATCCGTCTGTCGGGCACGCACGTGCCCATCGGCAAAGACCGGGAGACGCTGAAGGTCAAGGTGGCCTCGATTCCCGGCATCCGGCTGCAGGTCTATTTCATGGACAACACGCGCTTTTTCAAGCGCAAAGGCGTTTATGCCGACAAAGAAGGGGCTGAGTTTCCGGACAACGTGTCCCGTGCGCTGTTCTTCGGCCGGGCCGTGCTGGAGACCGTCCGGAAGCTGGGCTGGGCGCCGGACATCGTGCATGCCTTCGGAAGCCTGGCGGGGCTGCTGCCCCTGCTGCTAAGCACCGAATACGCGGAAGATCCGCTCTTCGAACGGGCCCGGCGCATCTACACGCCGGATGGCCTGACGCTGAAGGCGCGCCTGACCGCTGCCGTGTTGGAGAAATTGAAGCTGCCCGGCGACGAGCGCCTGATCGATCGTTCGCTGGACGAGGCGGGCCGCGCGCTGGCTGAGGTGGTTGCCTATCCAGCCACGCTGCAACCGGCCGAAAGCGATGCGGTACAGTTTGCGGCCGAGCCCGAAGCTGTCGTCGAGCAGGCGGTTTCACTCTACGAGCAGTTGCTCAGCAGCGTGCCGGCCTGAGGGAAAACCTGCCCGGAGCTCCTGCGTTAACCGCACGGTCTCGAACCGTGGGCAAGCCCCTCGACCCTGTCGGGTGGGCTTTTGCCTTTCTCGAACACGAAACGACGGCCGGGCATCGTTCTATAGCCGATGCTCACGGCTCAGGTGAAAGTTTCCATGCGACGTTCCTCTGTCTGGAGTTGCTGCGTCCTGCTGTTGCTGCTGGCGACGGGTTGCGACGATCCGTCTGCAGTAGGTATCGGCCTGATCGGCGAAGAAGGCCTGCCCGTTACCGTGCGTCTGCCGGCCGACTCGGTGCTGACAGCCTCCCAGAAAGACCGGACGGGTAACACCGCGCGGGTGCTGGCCGGCCGCGTGGCCGATCCGCTGGTCGGGACGCTTTCGGCCACCGGCTACGTGGATTTCGTGATGAGCGGCACCGCCCTTGTCGATACCACGATCGTCGGCGTCCGCCTGGAGATGCCCCGGGATTACGTCTACGGCGACACGCTCGGCTCGGTGACGCTGGCGTTGCACGACATGACGGAAGACTGGCCTTACGCCGGCGTCGGGACCGATACGACGTTGAGCGCCGGTCCGCTGGTACGAACCTTCACGTTCGCGCCCACCGACACGCTCGTCCAGGTCGATCTGCCCGCCGAGTGGATTGCCGCCCACGACACCACCTTCCGGAGCAGCACCTTTTCGACGAGCTTTCATGGCTTTCAACTGGCCCCAGACGAGGGCAATGCGGTCGTAGGGTTTCGCTTTTCCGAGATCCGGCTGCTGGTATTCACCGCGACCGACACGGTCACGTTCACCGCGTCGAAGGTGCTGACTACCGTGGCCCGCGAAACCCTCCCCTCGCTACCGGAAGATCGGGTTTTGCTGCAGGACGGTCTCGGTCAGGTGGTGCGGCTGCGTTTTGACTTTTCGGCCGACAGCGTGCGGGAGGCCGGCCTGCATGCGGCCGTGCTGGAGGTACCGATCGACTCGGTGCAACTGAAACAGACGCCGGCGGGCTTCGTGCGGCCGCTTCCGGCCACGGTACGCCTGATCGGCGTCAATGCCGAGGGCAACGTGCCGGTCACCTCGCTGGGCGAGCCGATCGTCCTGGCGACGACCACGCCGGAAGGCGGACGGCTGCGGTTCCGGCTGGGCAGCACCTCGCTGCAGACGCTCCAGCGGCTCATGCTCGGCGAGACGCCCGTCCGGTATCTTCAGCTGGAATTTCCCACCGACGACAACGCACTCAGCCCCCTGCTGCTCTACGCCGGGCCGACGTTGCGCCCCACCCTGATTCTGATGGTTACGCCGCCTTCACCATGAACATGCCTGCGTTCCACCGACTGATCGGCCTGCTCCTGGTGCTGGGAGTGGCCATGCCGGTCGCCGCCCAGCACACCGGGGAAGGATCCGTGTATTCGCGCTTCGGTCTGGGAAGCCGGCTCGATTATGCGTCGTCCCAGCTCCAGGCAATGGGCGGGGGCGGTGCCGGTCTGTTCAACCTGAACTACCTGAACCTGAGCAATCCGGCCGCCTGGTCCGATCAGGTGCTTACCCGGGCCAGCGGAACCGTGGTCTTTCAGCGGCTGCGGGCCACCGACGCTTCGGGCAACACCGCCTCGCTGGGCTCCGGCGCGCTGCACGCCGTACAGTTCAGCTTTCCCCTCCGGGCACGCCGGATCGGTGTAGGCCTGGCCTTCCGCCCCTACACCCGCGCCAACTACCTGGTGCGCACCGACGCGCGTCAGATCATTCCGGAGCTGAGCGACACGGTCCAGACCCGCATCGATTATGCAGGCGAAGGCGGCCTGCAGCAACTCAACGCCGGGCTGGGCCTCTACCTGCATCCCAGGCTCAGCGTAGGGGTCAGCGCCGATCTGATCTTTGGCATCATCGAGCACACGCAACGCACTCGGTTCTTCGATCCGGAGCTGCCCGGGGTCATTCCTTCCGGATACATGTCCACGCTGTTTGCCACCTCCACGCGGATGACCGGCGTGCGGGCCACGGTGGGCCTGCTGCTTCGCCTGCCGACCGGCACACAGGGCTCCGACGGGGTGGCCGTGGGGCTGACGGTCTCGACACCCACCGTGCTGCGCGCCACGCGCGTCTACACGCTGGGCGAAAGCCTCGACCGCGACACGCTGGGCACCACCCGGCGCGGCGACGTCCACCTGCCGCTTTCGGTGGCGTTGGGCGTGTCCTACCAGCAGGACAATCGCTGGACGCTGGTAGTGGACGGCCGCTACGAACCCTGGTCGCGCTTCCGGAGCGATCTGGATTTTGCCGGCTACGATCCGAACGGCGAAAATCTCTTCAAAGATCGCCTGCGCCTGTCGGCCGGACTTGAATACCTGCCGGCCGGAACCGATTATTCTGCTCCGTATTTTCACCAGATAGCCTACCGTCTGGGCATCTTCTGGGAACAGGCGTATGTGGCGCCGAGACCGGACGTCTCGCTGCGCACGCTGGCCCTGACGGGCGGGCTGAGTTTTCCGACGCTGTTTCCCGGCACGCGCCTTGACATCAATCTGGAAGTAGGAACGCGCGGCACAACAGCGCACGACCTGGTGCGGGATACCTACTACCGCATCGGGTTGAGTGTGAACGTAGGAGAACGCTGGTTCCTGCAACGACGCTTTAACTGACATCTGCCAACCAGCCGGTGAACAACGATGATGATCCGGGCAACAGGGACGCTCACCGGGCAAGTCCAAAAGAAAAGCCTCTGGGGAAGTCTGCTGGGCCTGTTTCTGCTGGCATTCAGTGCTCAGGCCCAGCCGGTGGCCGCCCAGCAATCCCAGCAGGAGGCGGTCGACGAGCAGACCAAGGCTGTCAATTACAGCCTGTACTACGAGTACTTCAAAAACGGCGACTATGCAGCCGCCCTGCCCTACCTGCGCTGGATGATCCAGCATGCGCCCGAGTATGCCGGGCCGGGCCGCAAGGACGACCGCAACTTCGAGCGCATTATCAAGGCGCATGAAGAACTGGCCAAGGCCAGCGACGATCCGGAGTTCGCCCGGGCGCACCTCGACTCGGCCCTGGCCTACTTCGACATGGCGATGGAGGTGCTTCCGGCCCGTGGGGTCGAACTCGACACGGTCACCTGGTACATCCGCCGGGGCCGTCTCATCCAGCGCTATCCGGAACTGCTGGCCGATCGCCAGGCGGAAGCCGCCGAGTACTACCGCAAGGCGTTCGAGCTGGCCCCCGAGCGCGTCGACGACTATTCCATCCAGGTGGTCATTGCCGAGCTGGTCAAGGAAGGCAAAAAGGAAGAAGCCGTCGACTTCATGGACCAGGTCGAGGCGGCGCTGGGTGACGATCCGGAGCGGGCCTCGCTGATGGAATACATCACGACGGTCCGCGACAATCTCTTCCAATCGCCTGAAGAGCGCATGGCCTTCCTGGAAGATCGGCTGGCCAAAGATCCAACGAATCTGGAGATTATCTCCGAACTGTTCAACATTTATCGCCAGCTCGGCGAACGTGAAAAGATGTATGGCCTGGCCGATCGCCTGCTGGCGCTCAAGCAGGATGCACGCACCTATCACATGGTCGGCAAGCTCTACCTGGACGACGGCGAGCCGGCCAGGGCGCTCGAATACTTCCGCCAGGCCATGCAGGCCCCGGGCGTCGAGGAAATCGCCCGCGAACTCTACTACAACGCCGGCGTGGCCGAACAGCAGCTCGGACGCCTGGCCAACGCACGCACCTACTTCCGCCGGGCGCTGCAGGTCGATCCCAACTTTGGCAAAGCCTACATCGCCATCGGTGACCTGTATGCCCAGGCCGTCACGGAATGCGGCAGCCAGCTCGAACGCGAGGACCGCGCCGTCTACTGGCTGGCCGTCGACTACTACGAGCGGGCCAAGCGCGTAGACCCGTCGGTCGCCAACGAGGCCAACCGCAAGATCAGCACCTATAGCAAATACTTCCCGGATCAGGAAGCCCTCTTCTTCAAAGGCTGGAAGGTGGGCCAGCCCTACAAGATCGACTACGGCTGCTACGCCTGGATCAACGAGGAGACCACTGTCAAGCCACCGCCTTCTTCCTGATCAGGCTATCTGACCAGCTTCCGGGTAAGGGCACGGCATGCCGTGCCCTTACTTTTTTGCGCAAAGCGCTTTCCTTCCCGACCATTTCTCTTGAGCTTTGCCGAAAAGATCGCGAACTTTGGGGCGTCCTGCTCAGCCAACCCAACGCGTACTTAGTCGACCATGGCGTACATCGACGAAATCATTGCCCGACAGATCCTCGACAGCCGGGGCAATCCCACGCTGGAAGTGGACGTCATCACGGACGAAGGCATCGTAGGCCGCGCGGCCGTGCCCAGCGGCGCTTCCACGGGCGAGCACGAGGCCGTGGAACTGCGCGACGGCGACAAGAGCCGCTACCTGGGCAAAGGCGTGCTCCAGGCCGTGGCCAACGTGAACGAAAAGATTGCTCCGGAACTGACCGGCTTCAGCATCTTCGAGCAGGCGGCCATCGACGAAGCGCTCCTCGCGCTGGACGGCACGCCCAACAAGAGCAAGCTGGGCGCCAACGCCATCCTGGGCGTCTCGCTCGCCGTGGCCAAGGCGGCCGCCGCCACGGCCGACCTGCCGCTCTACCGGTACGTCGGCGGCACGAATGCCCGGACGCTCCCTGTGCCCCTCATGAACATCATCAACGGCGGGCGCCACGCCGACAACAACCTGGACCTGCAGGAATTCATGATCGCACCGGTCGGCGGCGGAAGCTTCTCCGAGGCGCTCCGGATCGGCGTGGAGATCTTCCATCACCTGAAGCAGGTACTCAAGTCGAAAGGCTACAGCACGGCCGTGGGCGACGAGGGTGGCTTCGCCCCCAACCTGCGGGCCAACGAGGAGGCCGTCGAGGTCATCCTCGAAGCCATCGAAAAAGCAGGCTACCGCGCCGGCGAGGATGTCTTCCTGGCGCTCGACCCGGCCACCAGCGAAATGTACCGGGACGGCTACTACGTCTTCTGGAAGAGCGACCCCGACACGAAGCGCACGTCCGAAGACATGGTGGCCTTCTGGGAGCGCTGGGTCAACCAGTATCCGATCATCTCGATCGAAGACGGCATGGCCGAAGACGACTGGGAAGGCTGGCGCCTGCTGACCGAGCGACTGGGGCATCGCGTACAAGCTCGTCGGCGACGATCTGTTTGTGACGAACACCGAGCGGTTGCAGCGCGGCATCGACAGCGGCTGTGCCAACTCGATCCTGATCAAGCCCAACCAGATCGGCACACTCACCGAGACGCTGGCTGCCATCGAACTGGCCCACAAGCACGGCTACACGGCCATCCTGAGCCACCGCTCCGGCGAAACCGAAGATACCACGATCGCCGACCTGGCGGTGGCCGCCAACACCGGCCAGATCAAGACGGGTTCGGCCAGCCGAAGCGACCGCATTGCCAAATACAACCAGTTGCTGCGCATTGAGGAGCAACTGGGCGATACGGCCCGTTTCCTGGGACGCAACGCCTTCCACGTGTAACCCGTGTCCGTACCCCGCTACACCGACCTGCACGCCACGAGCAGGCGGCGTCGCCGGCGCCGCCTGCTCGCCGGGCTGGGGCTGTTGCTGCTTTTCATCTGGCTTGCCTTCCTCGACAGCCACAGCCTTTATCGGCGCATTCGGTGGAGCTACGAAGCGGTGCGCCTGCGCGCTCAGAACGAACTGCTACGCGCGCGGATCGACTCGCTCCGGCAACAGCTGGAGCACGGCGTGTCCGACGAAATGGTCGAGCGCATCGCCCGCGAACAGTACGGCATGCGCCGCCCGGGCGAAACGATCTACCGCGTCGAAGAATAGCTGCACAGGCCTATGGCTTCCATCCCGCCTTTTGCCGTTGGCGTTGATCTGGGAGGTACCACCATCAAGGCCGCGCTGGTGGAGCGCGGCGTGGGCATTCAGCACGAACTGAGCCGCCCCACCGAGGCCGAAGAGGGTCCGGCGCACGTCATTCGCCGGATCGCCGAGATGGTGCAGGCGCTCATCGAACGCGCCCCCAACCGGGAGATCGCGGGCGTCGGCATCGGCGCGCCGGGCACCGTCAACTGGGAACGCACCGCCGTCATCTATCCACCCAACCTGCCCGGCTGGGGCATCGTCGATCTGCGGAAGGAGCTGCAGGAAGCCCTGGGGCTGGCGCTGCCGATCTTCGTCGAGAACGACGCGAATCTGGCCGGACTGGGCTCGGCGCATTACGGGGCCGGCCGACCGTTCGACTCGTTCATCATGGTCACGCTGGGCACCGGCGTGGGCGGGGCCATCATCTATCGGAACCGTATTTTTCGAGGCGCTACGGGCGGTGCCGGCGAAATCGGCCACATGAGCATCGACTACGAAGGGCCGCTCGACCGCTACGGCATCGCCGGCTCCATCGAGGCCTACATCGGCCAGCGTTTTCTCTCACACTATGCCCGCTATCGGCTGCTCACGCAACGGGACAGCCTGGTGCATCAGATGGCCGGCGAGGACCTGCGCGACATCAATCCGCGCATCCTCTTCGAGGCCGCACAGGCCGGCGACGAACCGGCCCGCGAAGTGCTGGCCTGGGCCGGTCACAAGCTGGGCTGCGTGCTGGCGGCGGCCGTCAACCTGCTCGACATCCACAAGATCGTAGTGGGCGGTGGCGTATCGGCCGCGGGCGACTTCATCCTGGAGCCGGCCCGCCAGACGCTTCGCCGCTACGTGATCCCCGCCCTGCGTGACCGCGTGGAAATCGTCCGCGAAACGCTGGGTAACGAGGCCGGTATGCTGGGCGCCGCGCAACTGGTCTTTCAACTTCTGGAACATCCCCGCGAAGACCTGGAAGCCTGAGCCGGGAACCCGCCGTCCACTGCCCGGTGCATTCCCACCGTCGTCCACGCAAAGGCATAGCTCTGATGCGCTGCGGGTGGGGATGGCTGTTGCTCATGCTGCTCCCGGTCGTTTCGGCCCGGGCGCAACCCGCCGGTGTTGCGACGCGTCCGGCGGCCGACGACGGCGTGCACTTCAGCGCCCGCGATTCGCTCGTGCTGCTGCTCGACACGCCTGAAGGCGATCAGGGCCACCTCGTCGGCGACGCCCGCGTGCAGTACCGGGATCTGGAGCTGACCGCCTATCGGATCGACCTGCTGTTCGATCGGGAAGAACTGCGGGCGACCGGCCTGCCTGTCGATACCGGCGTCGTCGGACGTCCGCAGTTCCGCCAGGGCGGCGACACGTTCACCGGTCAGGA
>JGI12419J13241_1000741_pt1 | contig 11130 bp, 10 predicted proteins | sample BGWIniCompost_FD_13241 | JGI IMG/M metagenome (IMG submission 13241)
ACGCATGTGGGGGTGTTCCGCTAGAGCCTCCGTCTGAGGGGACTGAGGATGCGTCTTCCCCACGCATGTGGGGGTGTTCCGCTNGNNNNTCCGTCTGNGGNNNCNGAGCNNTCCGGNGTCTTCCCCACGCATGTGGGGGTGTTCCCACCAGCGCCATGTGCTCGACTGACATGCGTCCGTCCTCCCCACGCATGTGGGGGTGTTCCCGTGAACCGCCCACCCAGGCGCGCCCGGGCTGAGTCCTCCCCACGCATGTGGGGGTGTTCCGCGGCTAGGACCTTGGCCTAGAGGGCAGGGCATGGGCTTCTGCTAGGCGACCCGAGCATCAGAAGCGACGTGGCAGCCCGCTAAGCCCTGACTTGTCTATCGGGCGGGTGGGATCACCTTGGGCGATAGGGTCGGTGGGCGTGAGTCTGTTCGAGCTGGGGCCTTCGCAGCCGGACGTGATGTCGGGGACGGGCGTGACGGGGGCCGTGGGTGGGATTAGCCCGGAGGGGGAACCTGACGCGGATGCGCCGTTGGCGGTGCGGATGCGTCCGAGGACTCTGGATGAGTTGGTGGGGCAGGATCATCTGCTCGCTCCGGGGGCGCCCCTGCGGCAGTTGGTGACCGGGGATGCGCCGCTGTCGGTGGTGTTGTGGGGACCGCCGGGGTGTGGCAAGACCACGATCGCTTCTCTGGTAGCTCGTTCCACCCGGCGTCATGTGGTGTCGCTGTCGGCTCTGTCAGCGGGGGTGAAGGAGGTCCGCGCCGTCATCGACACCGCGCGCCGTCAGCGTCGTTCTACAGGGCGCCAGACGGTGTTGTTCATAGACGAGGTGCACCGCTTTACCAAGACGCAGCAGGACTCTCTGTTGGCCGCGGTGGAGGATCGCACGATCACGCTGTTGGCTGCCACCACCGAGAATCCCTACTTCTCGATCGTGGGGCCGTTGTTGTCGCGGTGTGTCCTGCTCACGTTGCGCCCGCTCACTGAGCCGGCCATTCGTACTCTGCTGGAGCGGGCAGTGGCTGATCCTCGCGGGCTGAACGGGCAAGTCCGGCTGGCTGATGACGCGCGTGATCATCTGGTTCGGCTCGCTGCGGGGGATGCGCGTAAGGCGTTGACGGCGTTGGAGGCTGCGGCTGCCTCAGCGCAGGCCCGGGGGATGGATGTGGTCGATCTGGCCACGGCTGAGGGGGCGATCGACACCGCGGCGCTACGGTATGACCGGGACGGCGACTCCCACTACGACATCGCCAGCGCGCTCATCAAGAGCATGCGAGGGTCCGATGTGGACGCGGCGCTGCACTGGCTGGCACGGATGTTGGTCGCCGGAGAGGATCCTCGTTTCATCGCGCGCCGGCTGATCATCTTCGCCAGTGAGGATGTGGGTATGGCCGACCCCACGGCGCTGCAGATCGCGGTGGCGGCTGCGGAAGCGGTGGAGCGGGTTGGGCTGCCAGAGGGGCGGATCAATCTCGCGCAGGCGGTGATTCACCTGGCCACGGCGCCGAAGTCTAATGCGGTCATTACCGCTGTGGATGAGGCGATCGCGGATGTGCGGGCGGGGCGGACCGGGCCGGTGCCTCGGCATCTTCGGGACGCGCATTACCCCGGCGCCCGGGGGTTGGGGCACGGGGTGGGATACCGCTATCCACACGACGATTCACGAGGGGTGGTTGCTCAGCGTTACGCACCGTCGGAGATCGACGACCGCCGGTACTACCGGCCTACCACGCACGGAGTAGAGCGGATGGTGGGGGAGCGGTGGGAACGGCTGCGTCGTATTGTTCGGGCGACGGGAAAGGAGAATGGTGACGCGGAGTAGCCGTTCACGGCGTGTTTTCCAAAGGCGTGGCCAGCTGGAGCAGGAAGCCGGGCAATGGTCCGCGGATGAGGGCCTCGACCCCGGGCAGCTGGATACCGAACAAGTTGAATTGCTGCCGCCGGGCAGTGTTCCCAATGAGTTCCTGGCGCCGGAAAACGATCCGGACGGGGGGCGTCGCGACCGTCGAGTAGATACCGACGGGTACCCGATCGCGCCAGTCGTCATCGACGGTGAGGTAACCAGCGAGATTCCGGCGATCACCGACGACATGGACGCCGAATCCGCGCGTACCTGGTTACCGCCGACGCCTCGGTGGCGGCCCGGGCCGGATGGGGCGCCGGCTGAGGAGACAGAGCGGTCCGGAGGCACTCTTGATCATCCCGAGCCGCTCTACATGGAGTCCGGGCGTGAGCCCGAGAAGGAGCAATCCGAGTTGCCCGAGCCCCAGCGGCCCGAGGTCTATCAGCCCGAGCCGGATCAGGCAGACACGTATCAGACAGAGGTTTTGCAGGAGGCTGATCTGGAGCCGGAGCGGCCGCCTGGCCCCGATCCCGGCCCGGCTGATACCGCCGGCCCCACCCCCGAACGCTCGGCCTCCCCACCTCGGCGACGCCGGAGGACGTCGGGCATCACTCGACCCCCGATCGGGGGACGGGCGGAGTGGCGTCGTCAAATCCGGGAGATTCAGCGGCTACGGCTGATCACTCTGGGCTTCATCACGTTGGTACTACTGGGGGCGCTCCCCGGGTTCCTGCTGATTCGAGAGTTCACTCGCGATCCGGCCTACCGGGCTTTGGATGCGTTGGACTTGCCGGAGTGGGCGACCGTAGAGGTCACCGATGAGGCGTTGGGAAGTCGGCTGTGTGTAGGGGAGTGCCGGATCAGGAGTCGCATCTACCACTCTGAGCGGGACGCCACGACAACCGCTGAGGCGTTCACCAGCGCACTGGTCGAAGAAGGATGGGAGCGGTGGGAAGTCACCGGCTGCCCACCTGCCGACATCATCGGCGGTTTCTACACCTGCTGGCGGTTAGACGAGTACACCCTCGACCTGTGGGTGTATCAACCGGACTGTGAGGCTTCAGAACCCGCTCCCGGGCCTGTCAACGTCAGCCCCAGTCCGACCCCCAGTGCGAGCCCACGGGCGTGTCCGGCCGCGGTGGCGACGATCTGGGTCCGTAACGCCCTCGATGACGAACGGTGGAACTCCGGGGAGTAGGGTCTCGTTCGTCCAGCGGTGAGAGCTGACGGGCGAAAGGGGATCAAACGTGTCCGGTGGTGAAATCGCGGCCTTGCTCGCGGCGGCAGCGTTTCTGCTGCTCGTGGGGGCGCTCATCGTGCTGATACTGCGTTTGTGTCGCACGGTCGATGCCGCGACCCGCGCCATTGAGGAGGTAACGGAGCGTACCGGTCCGCTGCTCGACAAGGTCGACACAACCGTCGATCAGGTGAATGCCGCACTCGGCCAAGCGCGTGTGTCACTCGATGAGGTCAACGCCCAGCTTGCGCGCGTGGACACCATTACCGGCCACGCGCAGCAGATCTCCGGCACGATCGCCAATCTCACGATGGTGTTGGGGGCCACCGCCACCGGCCCACTGGTGAAAGTCGCCGCCTTGGGGTACGGCCTGCGCCGGGCTGTCCAAAACCGTCAGAACAGCGGATGGAGGTCCACCAAGCGGCGGGGGAGGACCCAGTGGCTCACCAAGAGGGAGCTTCCCAGCGTTAACGGCCGCTCTACCTCCGACTCGCGTAGCCGGGTGGTTGAGCCGGTCCGCTTGGCCCTCGCGTCCAAGCTCGGTCACCGCTTCGGTTTCTTGCGAGGGAGGAAGGCCTGATGCGCCGGTTGTTCTGGCTCGGGCTGGGCGCGGCAGCGGGGGTGTTCCTCGCGCGTAAAGTGTCTCGCGCCGCTCGGGCGTACACTCCCCACGGTATCGCGGCTTCCGCCCGTCAAATCACTGTCGCTGCCCTCGACTCGGTGCGTAGTTTTGTGAAGGACGTCCGCGAGGGCATGGCCGATCGGGAAGCGGAGATTTACGCTGCGCTCCGCGCTCGGGAACTCACCGCGGATATCACTGACATCACCACCTCACAGACAGCACATATGCGAAAGGGCGACCACCGATGAGGACCGCCGAGATCAAGCGCCGGTTCCTGAACTACTTCGAGCAACGGGGGCACACGGTGGTGCCCAGCGCGCCCCTGCCCGCCATGAACGACCCCAACCTGCTGTTCGTCAACGCCGGCATGGTGCAGTTCGTGCCGTACTTCACCGGGCAGGTGACCCCGCCGTTCCCACGTGCCACGAGCGTGCAGAAGTGCATTCGTACGCCGGACATCGACGAGGTCGGCAAGACCACCCGGCACGGCACCTTCTTCCAGATGAACGGCAACTTCTCGTTCGGGGACTACTTCAAGGACAAGGCGATTGAGTACGCCTGGGACCTGGTCACCCGACCGCAGTCCGACGGCGGGCTGGGGTTTGATGAGGCGCGGCTGTACGTGTCGGTGTACCACGAGGACGACGAAGCGATCGCGCTGTGGAAGCGTATCGCGGGGTTGTCCGACGACCGGATCATCCGGCTGGGGATGAAGGACAACTTCTGGTCGATGGGCATCCCCGGGCCGTGCGGTCCTTGCTCGGAGATCCTGTACGACAACGGGCCCGAGTACGGTGCTGAAGGAGACTGGGAAGCCGGCGACCGGTACATGGAGCTGTGGAACCTGGTCTTTATGCAGTACAAGCGAGGGCCGGGTGGTACGAAGGAGAACTACCCGATCCTCGGGGAGTTGCCGGCGAAGAACATCGACACCGGCATGGGGCTGGAGCGCGTCGCCTACCTGCTGCAGGGCGTCGACAACATGTATGAGATCGACGAGACGCGCCCGATCCTGGACCGTGCGGCGGAGATCACCGGTAAGCGGTACGGAGCCTCCTCCCGGGAGTCCGGTGCCCACAGCCACCCCGACGATGTGCGGCTGCGCGTCATCGCCGACCACGTCCGCACTGGATTGATGCTCATCGCTGACGGGGTGACGCCCTCCAACGAGGGACGCGGCTATGTGCTGCGTCGGATCCTGCGGCGTGCCATCCGTGCGGTGCGGCTGCTGGGCTTTGAAGACCCCGCTTTCCCGCTGCTGTTCCCCGTGGCGCGGGACTGCATGGCGCCTTCCTACCCTGAGGTCGCCGAGGACTACGAGCGGATCGCCTCCTACGCCTACAGCGAGGAGGAGGCGTTCCTGTCCACGCTGCGGCAGGGCACCACCATCCTGGACACCGCGATCGCTGAGACCCGGCGCGCCGGAGGGAAGGTGCTGTCGGGAAGCAAGGCGTTCCAGCTTCACGACACCTATGGGTTCCCCATCGACCTCACCCTGGAGATCGCCGCCGAGGCGGGTTTGGGTGTGGACGAGGAAGGCTTCCGGCGTTTGATGGCCGAACAGCGGGCCCGGGCCAAGGCCGACGCGCAGGCCCGCAAGACCGGCCACGCCGACACCTCGACGTACCGGACGGTGCTGGACCGTTTCGGCCCCAGCGAGTTCACCGGCTACACCGAGGCCAAGCGGGAGGCGACGGTCCGCGCCGTCATGAACGAAAGCGGCCTGCTCACCGGGGCCGGGGAAGGCGACGAGGTCGAGGTGGTGCTCGACGCCACTCCCTTCTACGCCGAGGGAGGTGGTCAGCAGCCCGACCACGGCCGGATCACGGTCGGCACTGGGGAACTGGAGATCTATGACGTTCAACAGCCAGTGCCGGGTCTGATCGTGCACCGAGGCCGTGTGGTGCGGGGCGAGATCCGTTCCGGTGAGAACGCCTTCGCGGAGATCGACCTGCGTCGTCGGGGCGCGATCTCCCGCTCCCACACCGCGACCCACCTGGTGCACCAGACCGTGCGGAACTTCCTCGGCGAATCCGCTACTCAGGCCGGTTCACTGAACGCGCCGGGACGGCTACGGTTCGACTTCAACACCCCGCAGGCGGTGCCGCCGAGCGTGCTGGCCGACGTTGAGCAGCAAGTCAACGAGGTCCTGATGGCCGACCTGGAGGTGCACGCCTTCATCACCACCCTGGAGGAGGCCCGCCGGATGGGCGCCATGGCGCTGTTCGGCGAGAAGTACGGCGACCAGGTACGGGTAGTGGAGGTCGGCGACTACGCCCGTGAGCTGTGCGGTGGAACGCACGCCCAACGCAGCGGTCAGCTCGGCTTGGTCAAGCTCCTGTCGGAGTCGTCCATCGGATCCGGGGTACGCCGGGTCGAGGCGCTGGTCGGTATCGACGCGTTCCACTTCCTGGCCCGTGAGCACCTTCTGGTATCTCGCCTGGCTGAACTGTTCCGGGTCCCGAACGAGCAGGTCGCCGATCGGGTGGAGCAGGTCGTGTCGCAGCTGCGGGACGCCGAGAAGGAGCTGGCGAAGCTTCGTGCCCAGATGGTGCTGGCCGGTGCGGCCACTCTCGCGGCGAACGCCCGCGACGTGGCCGGAGTCGCCTTCGTCGCCACCGAAGCCCCAGAGGGCACCTCTGGCAATGACGTCCGCGCGCTCGCCCAGGAGATCCGGACCCGCATCGACCCACACCGGCCTGGTGTGGCGGCGGTGGCGGCTCGCTCCGGAAACAAGGCCTCCCTGGTGGTGTCGCTCAACGAACGAGCCCGGGCCCGTGGGCTGTCCGCCGCCGAGTTGGTCAAGGCCGTGCTGTCGGGCCGTGGCGGCGGAAACGCCGACACCGCTCAGGGCGGCGGGGCGTCTGTTGATCAAATCCCGACTCTGCTCGCGTCGCTAGAGAGCCTGGTGGCGCGTAGTGTTACCAGTGGGTGATCGCCCCGTCCCGTCGTCGGGGCCGACCCCGGATGAAGGGTCGGCCCGGTGGCGACCGGGACGACGCCTAGGGGTTGATGTCGGTGATGTTCGAATCGGAGTGGCGGTGAGCGATCCCGACGGGATCCTCGCCACCCCGCTGCGTACCATTGCCCGGGATCTACGGCCCCGGGGCGTACCAAGCGACTACGTCGAACTGGCCGCGCTCGTCGCCGAGACCGGCGCGGTGGAGGTGATCGTGGGGTTACCGATCGACCTCGCTGGACGGGAAGGACCCGCCGCGGCCAAGGTTCGTCGATATGTGCGTGGTTTGTCGCGATATTTAGCCCCTATACCTGTCCTCGTCACGGACGAGAGAATGTCGACGGCCGCCGCGACTCGTAGGCTGTCCGAACACGGCGTGCGGGGGAAACGTCGGCGAGCGGTAGTGGATCAAGCAGCCGCCGTGGAGATCCTTCAGGGCTGGCTCGATGGAGTGCGGAGGCAGCGGGATGCTTGACGAACTCGACCTGTTCGAGGACGACCGAGCGCCCGGGCCCAGAAAGGGCCGTCACCGGCGCCGCCGGGAGGGCGGAGCTGGTCGCTCCTTGCTGGTCTTCGTGATGACGATGGTCATCCTGGGCGCGTTGGGGGTGGGTGGCTGGATCGGTGTAGGTAAGATCCGCGATTACCTCAGCCCACCCGACTACCCCGGTCCGGGCACTGGCGAAGTGACGATTGAGATCCGGCCTGGTAACTCCATCGCTGACATCGCCAACACCCTCTACAACGCCGATGTGGTCGCGAGCGCTGCGGCGTTCGTCAATGCCGCGGAGGATCACCCTCAAGGCCATAACCTGCAGCCGGGCTTCTATCAGCTGCGGCGTCAGATGCGCGCCGCTGACGCGTTGGAGATGCTGCTTGATCCGGCTAACCGTCTCATCAACGGCGTGACCATCCCGGAGGGTCTCTCCAATGTCAGGGTTTTCGAGATCCTCTCGGAGGAACTCGGGATCCCAGTGGAGGAGTTCTGGGAACTGGCCGACGACCCGGCGCAGTTCGGGATCGATGACAGTTGGTTTACCCGTAATGACGGTAAGGAGTCGGCGCGGACACTCGAGGGCTTCCTCTACCCGGCCACCTACGAATTCGGGCCTGACGTGACCGCGCAGAGCGCTCTGCAGCAGATGGTCGACCAGTTCATGTCGGTCGCCGAGGAGTTGAACTTCCAGGCGGTCGCGGCCGAGCATGGCCTCACCCCCTATGAGGCCCTGATCGTCGCGTCGTTGACCGAGCCGGAGGGCATCCCTGAGGATCTGGATGAGATCGCCCGGGTGATCTATAACCGGCTCGAGGATCAGACAGAGGTATATGGGCGGCTCAACTTCGACTCCACCACGAACTACTGGTTGGAGGTGCAGGGCCACCAGCGTCTCGACTCCTCCCAGCTAGATGAGGACCAGCTCTACGACGAGTCCAACCCGTACAGCACCCACGCCCACACCGGCCTGCCACCAGGCCCGATCAGTAACCCGAGCCGGATAGCGTTGGAGGCGGCTCTCAACCCGGCCGAGGGTGACTGGTTGTACTTCGTGGTGGTCGAGGAGGACGGCAGTAGCGCCTTCGCCGAGACCTACGCAGAACATCTGCAGAACATCGAACGCTGCCGGGCGATCGGTCGATGCTGAGAGGGCGTCGGTGATGACGGAAGCCTCCACAGTGGGACATCGGGCGGCTGTTCTCGGCCGCCCGGTCGCCCATTCCCTTTCTCCGGTCATCCACAACGCGGGGTACCAGGCGGCCGGGTTGGACGGCTGGATCTACACCCGGCATGACTGTGGTGAGGAGGAGCTGGCGGGTTTCGTCGCCGGTTTGGGTCCGGAGTGGGCTGGTCTGTCGCTGACCATGCCGTTGAAGGAGGTCGCGCTCACCGTCGCCGACTCCGTCAGCGATCTGGCTGTCGCATTGGGAGCGGCCAACACCCTGGTTTTGAAGCCTGACGGGATCCGCGCCGAGAACACCGACGCGCCCGGCATGGTGGCCGCCTTGGAGCGGGTCGGGGTCACGACCGTGGAGCATGTGGCGGTCCTTGGGGCTGGCGGCACCGCGCGGGCGGCCGTGGGTGCGGCCCAGGCGTTGAGTGCTCGGCAGGTGACGGTGTACGCGCGCCGCCCGGAAGCCATCGCCGAACTGGCCACTGTGGCCCAGCGGCTGGGGATGCCGTTGACTGGTGCGGAGTGGGAGCGGGTTCCTGAGGCGGTCGACGCCGATCTGGTGATATCCACCGTGCCGCGTGGCGTTGGGGACGTCTGGGCGGATCAGCCGCTGCGGTGGCGTACGGACCAGACCTTCTTCGATGTGCTCTATGACCCCTGGCCTACCCCTCTGGCCGAGGCGGCCGCCCGTGCCGGATGCCGGGTTGTCGGAGGTCTGGAGCTCCTGCTGGCTCAGGCGGTTGGACAGTTCGAACTGTTCACCGGGGTGACCGCCCCGGTGGCGGCGATGGAGGCTGCGTTGCGGGCCGCCGTTTCTGGAGCCGGAGACGACACTAAACGATCGAAGGTCGCCACACCCCAGTGAACGGTCTGGTGGCGCTGGCCGCCGCGGTTGTGGGCCTGGCCGTGGGACCGGTGCTCGCTAAGGCCAGCGGGCGGATCGGCGCCCGGACCGCTGACGTGGGGCGAATCGTGAGGGTCACTGTGGTGACCACGCTGATCTTCACGGCGCTCGCCACTCGCCTGGTCGGGGATCCTCAAACCCGGTACGCGCTGCCGGCTTTCCTGGTGCTGGCCGGGGCCGGAGTGGTGCTAGCCGTGGTTGACCTGGACACGTCCCGCCTGCCTGACGCCATCACGATCCCCGCGTACCCCGTGCTGGCTGGGCTGCTGGTGACGGCGAGTGTGGCGGCCGGTGACGTGTCGACGCTGGTGCGTTCCGGCATCGGTGCGGCGATGTGTTTGACGCTGTACGCCGGGTTGTGCCTGGCTCCGGGGGAAGGCCTGGGGTTCGGGGATGTGAAGTTGGCCGGGCTGTTGGGGATGGCGTTGGGCTGGTTGTCCTGGTCCAGCCTGGTGACCGGTGTGGTGTTGGGGTTCGGGTACGGCGCGATGATGGGGTTGGTGTTGTTGGCGACTGGCCGGGCCACTATCCATTCTCGGATGCCGTTCGGGCCGGCGATGCTGGCCGGTGCGTTCACGGGGGTGCTGGTGGGGGAGCGGCTCAGCGCGGCGTACCTGGCGTGGGCACTGCCCTAAGGGCCCCAGCACGGGCTCGACAAGGCCTTCCACAAATACCCCGCACATAGTCCAAGGCCCTTGATAAGGCCCGGTTTCCAATGGCCTGGCCCGGCTTTCCCGGACAGGAACGACGGTTGAGGAAGGAGCGGAAAGCGAACCCGCTCCGTGGCTCCCGCGCCGGGAACGTGAGCCGCGGTGCGGATATGGTGGATATGACATTGATACGCGTCTTTTCTCTCGTCGATGCGGGATCGGTGATTTAGGGGGAGAAGGCGTCGGATCGCTGATCGGGAATGGTGTACCGCCCGGTAGCCACCTCAGGACAGAGCGATCAGAAGCGGCGTGTCAGACTGAGCGTCGTGTTGCGTTGGTTGACTGCGGGAGAATCACATGGCCCCGCGCTGGTGGCGATCCTGGAGGGCGTACCCGCCGGGGTGGAAGTCACCAGCGCCGACATTGCAAAAGAGTTGGCCCGCCGCCGCCTCGGCTACGGTCGCGGCGCCCGGATGACCTTCGAACAGGACGAGGTTGACATCATCGGCGGGATTCGCCACGGCCGGACCCTGGGCAGCCCGGTGGCGATACGCGTGGGCAACACCGAATGGCCGAAGTGGCGGGCGGTGATGTCACCCGACCCGGTCGATCCGGCGGAGTTGGAGGGGCTGGCCCGCAACAAACCACTAACTCGTCCCCGGCCTGGACACGCCGACCTGGCGGGGATGCAGAAGTACGGCTACACCGACGCACGTCCGATCCTGGAACGCGCGAGCGCCCGGGAAACCGCCGCCCGGGTGGCGTTGGGAACGGTCGCTAAGGCCCTGCTGCGTCAGGCGCTCAACATCGAGATCGTCTCCCATGTGGTGGAGCTGGGGCCGGTGGCGATTAAGCCGGGGCTGGTGCCGACTCCGGCCGACGCTGAACGTATCGACGCTGACCCGCTGCGGTGCCTGGATCCTGAGGCGAGTGCCCGGATGGTGGCCGAGGTGGACGCCGCTAAGTCCGACGCGGACACCCTCGGCGGGATCGTGGAGGTGCTGGCCTACGGCGTACCCCCGGGGCTGGGGAGCCACGTGCAGTGGGACCGGCGGTTGGACGCCCGGATCGCCGCCGCGTTGATGTCGATTCAGGCGATCAAGGGTGTGGAGATCGGGGACGCCTTCACCCAGGCCCGGGTTCGGGGCTCGGTCGCCCACGACGAGATCGTGCCGTCACCGGACGGGGTACGCCGGGTCACTGACCACGCCGGCGGGTTGGAAGGCGGCATGAGTATTGGCGAGCCGCTGCGGGTG
>JGI12419J13241_1000745_pt1 | contig 11098 bp, 8 predicted proteins | sample BGWIniCompost_FD_13241 | JGI IMG/M metagenome (IMG submission 13241)
AAAGCAATGAGCATACAACAACTTTTTGAAGACGCACTTAACCTGCTGCAGGAAATGATTGCTACTCCTTCTTTCAGCAAGGAAGAGGAAGAGGTGTCATTCGTCATTGAAGATTTTTTCGAGCGGCGTCATATTCACACGTACCGCAGGATGAATAACATCTGGGTAAAGAACCGGCATTTCAATCCGGACAAACCCACGATCCTGCTTAACTCTCATCATGATACGGTTCGCCCGAACAGCGGCTATACCCGCGATCCTTTCAAACCTGAAATCATCGACGGCAAGTTGTATGGATTGGGCAGCAATGATGCCGGCGGACCACTTGTGTCCCTCATTGCCACCTTCTTGCACTACTATGACCGCGACGACCTGGCGTACAATCTGATCATGGCGGCTACTGCCGAAGAGGAAATCTCAGGTACGAACGGCATCGAAAGCATATGGTCTTCGCTCACGCCCATCGATTTTGCGATCGTAGGTGAGCCTACGCTTTGTGGGATGGCTACTGCTGAAAAGGGGTTGATGGTGCTCGACTGCGTTGCGAAAGGTAAACCGGGCCACGCGGCGCGCGAAGAAGGAGTAAATGCCATCTACGAAGCCCTGAAGGACATCGAGTGGGTTCGCAACTACCGCTTCCCGCAGGTTTCTGAAACCCTGGGTGAGATGAAAATGACGGTCACGATTATCAACGCCGGCCGTCAGCACAATGTCGTTCCTGCAGAATGTTCGTTTACCATTGATGTAAGGGTTACGGACAAATACACGCTGGAGGAGGCGCTCGAGATTATCCGGTCCAACCTCAAAAGCACCGTGACACCGCGCTCGTTGCGCATGCGGCCTTCCGGAATCGACATGAATCATCCGTTAGTACAGTCCGCACGCAAATTGGGACTTAACCTTTACGGTTCGCCTACTACCTCGGATCAGGCGTTGATCCCCGTGCCCTCAGTCAAAATGGGACCCGGAGATTCTGCCCGTTCACATTCGGCAGATGAGTTTATATTTGTTGATGAGATTCGACAGGGGATCGAGACATACATACGGTTGCTGGATAACGTCATTTACAATAAGCCGTAACCGTATACCATCATGAAACTCTGGCAAAAAGATAAGGCGAGTTTAAAGGAAGTCGAGACGTTTACGGTCGGCAACGACCGTGAAATGGATCGCTATCTCGCGCCCTTTGATGTCCTGGGTTCCATGGCGCACATCCGGATGCTGGAGTCGATCGGCCTCCTTACGGCCGACGAACTCACGAAACTCACCGTTGAGCTCCGAAATATCTATCATGAAATTACCAGCGGATCGTTTAAGCTCGACGATGATGTGGAAGACATACATTCGCAAATCGAGTTAATGCTTACAAAACGGCTTGGAGATATCGGCAAGAAGATACACAGCGGCCGTTCGCGCAATGATCAGGTCCTTGTGGATCTTCGGCTCTTCTTCCGTCATGAGATTCGGAGAGTCACCGAAGCTATGCAGCCACTTTTCACGTTGTTGCTTGAACTCAGCGAAAAGCACCAGGGACATCTTCTGCCAGGATATACTCACTTTCAGCTCGCGATGCCTTCCTCATTCGGATTGTGGTTTGGCGCTTACGCTGAAAGCCTGGCTGACGACCTGAATATTCTCTCCAGCGCTTACCGGATGGTGAATCGCAATCCCCTCGGGTCCGGAGCGGGATTTGGTTCTTCGTTTCCCCTCAACCGCACGATGACTGCTGAGTTGCTGGGGTTTGAGGCGTTGAACTATAATGTCGTGTATGCACAGATGACACGCGGCAAGGTGGAAAAGACAGTCGCGTTTGCGCTTGCCGGCATAGCTGCTACGTTGTCGAAGCTTGCGATGGATGCATGTCTTTTCATGAACCAGAACTTTGCATTCATCTCGTTTCCTGACGAGTTGACCACGGGCTCGAGCATCATGCCGCACAAGAAGAATCCGGATGTGCTGGAATTGATCCGGGCGCGTTGCAATCAGATCGCGTCAATTCCGAACAGTGTTGCTATGATGACGACCAACCTGCCGTCGGGTTATCATCGCGACATGCAGTTGCTCAAGGAAATGCTTTTCCCCGCGTTTGAAAACCTTATCGACTGTCTCCGTATGATGACCCTCATGCTGTCTAATATCAAGGTCAGGGAAAACATTCTTGACGACGATCAGTATCGCTACCTCTTTAGCGTGGAGGAGGTGAACAAGCGCGTGCTTGCCGGTGTGCCGTTCAGGGACGCCTATCGCGAGGTGGGGAGGGAGATAGAAGCCGGAACCTACAATCCGCCGCGGATGGTTAGCCACACCCACGAAGGCAGTATCGGCAACCTTTGCAACGATCGGATACAGGTTTATTTCGAGGAAACGCTCCGCGATTTCGACTTCCACAGGGTCGATGAATGTATTGAGAATCTGCTTGGCGTTTCCTGATGTATGGAATTTTTCTCGTTGCCGGACAGTTGTGCTTTTTGTACAATTGATTTATGGATCAACAGGTCATTCTATACATCATCATCGGGATTGTTGCTGTAAGCTATCTTTTCGACCAGTTCCTGGAATACCTTAATCTCAGGCACCGGCGCACCGATATTCCGCCGGAAGTAGAAGCCTACTACGATCGGGAAAAGTACCAGCGCTCTCTGGATTATCATCGCGATCAGACTCAATTCGGGTTTGTGACGGCCGCGTTCGGATTCATTCTCACAATGGCCATGCTGGTCACCGGCGGTTTTGGATGGATCGATGGCCAGCTGCGATCTTATGTCCAGCATGACGTGTTGCTGGCGCTTGCATTTTTTGGATTGATCGGTCTGGCATCCGACATCCTCACACTCCCTTTTCAGTGGTATGCCACCTTTGTCATCGAGGAAAAGTATGGCTTCAACCGAACGACAGTCAAGACTTTTATTCTTGATAAACTCAAGGGTTACCTGTTGGCGGCGGTCATTGGTGGAGGTTTGCTGGCGTTGCTGATTTACCTGGTACGTGTGATCGGTCCGAATTTCTGGATTTGGTTCTCCCTTATTGCGGCCGCGTTCATCGTATTCATGAACATGTTCTACACTTCGCTGATCCTGCCGATGTTCAACAAACTGACGCTCCTCCCTGACGGAGAACTGAAATCAGCGATTGCCGAGTTTGCAAAAAAAGTGGATTTCCCCCTGGGNAANATCTATGTCATCGACGGATCGAAACGATCCCGCAAGGCGAACGCGTTTTTCTCGGGAATTGGACGCAAGAAGAAAATTGTGTTGTACGATACGCTGATTGCTAACCATTCCGTTGAAGAACTGGTGGCTGTTTTGGCGCACGAAGTGGGACACTACAAGAAGAAGCACATGGTGTGGGGGCTTGTGCTTTCCATCCTCCAGGTAACGTTTACCTTGTGGATTCTTTCGCTTATGGTATACAATGAAAACCTGTCATTCGCGCTCGGCGGCTCGGAGTACGCCATACATCTTAACCTTCTTGCGTTTGCAATCCTGTTTTCACCAATTTCCGGTGTGGCTGGGCTGCTTATGACATGGTACAGTCGGAAGAACGAATATGAAGCAGACGCGTTTGCCCGGACCCACTATGATGGTCAGGCGTTGGCTAACGCGCTAAAGAAACTTTCCGTTGATTCGTTGTCGTACCTTTTTCCGCATCCCTGGTATGTTTTCTTTCACTATTCGCATCCGCCGTTGCTGAAACGGCTCGAATCCATTTATGCGTGAAGAACGATGAGGAATCCCAGGGTTACGCTGTTGCTGATCATCGCCAATGTACTGGTTTTTGCCGCTATGGCACTGTATCAGCAGAACCTGTGGTTCAATCGCGACCAGGATTTTTATTTCATGCTGGTCACCGGTGCGAACTTCAATCCCTATACTGTTGGAGGTGAATACTGGCGACTGTTTACCTCCATGTTCATGCATTGGGGCGTCGTTCACCTTGTCGTCAACATGTATGCGCTGTATGGCATTGGAAGAGTGCTTGAGCCCTTCCTGGGTTCGCTGCGCTTTCTTGTTTTCTTTTTGATAACGGGGGTGACCGCCGGTCTGGCGAGCTTGTACTTCAACGTGTATGTCGTGAGTGCCGGCGCGTCAGGGGCAATCTTTGGCCTGTACGGATATCTTATCATGCAACAGGTTCTTGCCAACTTCAGGAACCTGAACGTGATAAAGGGCATTGCACTCAACTTCGTTGTCTTCGTAGTGGTTAACTACGCTATCGCGCAACAGCTCAATGTCGATAACGCTGCGCACATTGGTGGATTTGTTGCCGGCGTATTGCTCTGCCTTCTCAACTACTTTGGATTCCTGGTGCCCTTGTGGCAGCAGGCATTGGTAGCAGTGGCGCTTCCTTTTGCGGTACTCTTTGTGCCTAAAGGGCAACTGAGGTACTACGAGGCGTTCAACCAGCTTGCCGTTGCTGAAGCCCGGCTTCTCGATGTGTACGATCAAATGCTGACGGATGATCAACGTGCGGACAGCCTCCGCAATGGTGTACTGCCCAAGTTTGACTCTGCACTGGATCGCCTGTCGACACTCGGTAAGATTCCCGCACGCATTGCCCCGGATACTGCGTTACTTCGGCAATACACGAAGTTGCGGAAGAAGGAAATTGATTACAGGTTGCTGGGGATAGAGAACGAAACATACATCTACATCGATACGCTGGAAGAAATCGCCGGGACCATACGCGCGCTTCCGTCTTTCAAGTATCGGATAGGTTTTGAAGCACGGCGTGCTTACTCATCTGCCTCGTTGGGCGAGGGCAGCAATGTCTCGCTGGCCGATATCCCGCAAATCCAGGTGTATTACGACAGCAACTGGCGGGAATTACCAGACAGCGCAGGCGCGCACTTCTATCGCATCGGAAGACGCGACTCGCTCGATCGCTGGCAAGGCGACGTTCGCGACTACTATATCAACGGTGCGATACAGATGAAAGGCAAATATTCCAACAACATGCATCATGGAATATTTCGGTACTATCGTCGCGATGGATCCTATGAGTCGCTGGGACGATATGAGAATGATCGTCCAGTGGGTAAATGGGAGAACTATTACGCAAACGGACAACTCGAGAGCGAAGTATATTACGGCAACGGCAGTTTCACGCGGTCGGTATTTGATTCGCTGGGAAATCCACAGGTCACCAATGGCAATGGTCGACAGGTAAAATGGCACGACAATGGCACCATTGAAGAGGAGGGAAATTTTGTCGACGGCCGCAAGGAGGGAACATGGTATGGTTACTATCCCTCAGGCAAGGGACACTACCAGGAATTTTATCGCAATGGTATGCTCGTCCGTGGCGTCGCACTGGACGAACACGGTGCGCGATATGTCTACGATCAGCTTAGTATCTTTCCTTTCCCCGAGATGGGCATGCCCGAGTACGAAAGGTATCTCCAGGAAAATGTTCGCAGACCTGAGGGTCAGGGTCGCCATTCCGGCACCGTCGAATTGACCTTCATGGTTCACACCGACGGTTCTCTTGCAGATTTTGTTGTAGTTTCCAGCCTCTGTCCTGCGTGTGACAGGGAGGCAATACGTCTTGTGAAAGAAGGACCCCCATGGCGCCCGGGTTTGTTACGCGGTCACATTAAATCACCCGCACACGGATATGTTACCGTGAGGTTTTGATGGACCACCCCAGGCATCCAACCACCAAGACCAACAACAACCACGATGATGCCATCGTGACCTTATTGCCGACCGTGTATGCTTTCGGTTGGAAGCGGAATTCTATGGTATGATTGCCTGCTGGTACAACCAGACCGCGCAAGACGTAGTTAGCTCTATAGATAAGAGCCTCGGTGCCATCAATCGTCGCTGACCATCCTTCCGGATAGTAAATCTCAGAGAATACTACGAAGCCAGCTGCATTTGATTGCGTTTCATACCGAATGAGGTTGGGCTTGAATTCAGCCAGCGTCACCGAAGCAGCGCTATCGTAACTCACGTTGGGAATGTCGAAGCGGGAGGCATCAACGACGGCCTGTTCTTTTGTGTTGATGCGGCACGTTTGATTCAATTCATCTGTAGGCGATTCAGCGCGCACAACTTCCCGTACAAACCAGGCCGGACCATTGGGAGCCGGGTTTCTGAAAACCTGCTCAGGGCCATACGTAAAATATTTCACGTTGAGCATATTGATCGCGCCGTATTGGTCGGGCTGCAATCGCCCTTCCTGCAGGTGTTCGTACAGACGTTGCGTTTCTCGATAGACGCAAGAATCGAATAAATCCTGATACCTCCTCAATTTGGCACCGTGATAGCCGCCAATAGAATGATGAAAGTATGATGTCCTGGCTTCAGTGAACGGGCTTTGGATATTGTAGACCCTGAAATAGGAATCATCCTGGAGAATTTGCTGGTCGGCCGGCGTGGCCGTTATCCTGGCTTGTCGTGCGCGCCCGTATTGATCATTCGTAAGAAGCCTGCGATCTACGCCAAACAGGTCAAAGATCATCAGCGTGGTCATAACCAGGTAGAACACCCATTCCCCGATCCATGATCTCAGACGCGCGTACAATGCCGCGGCAAAGAGGGTGATAAACCAGAACGATCGCCAGGCATCTGACTGGAGGAGGTCGGAACGATCAGCACGGAGGGCGCTCGTGAACCACGCGGGCAGTTCTTCCTCACCGGGACCCAGGAAGCTGCCGAAACCTCCGGTAACGGCGAGTATCAGACAAAATCCGGCGACAATACCGGCAGGCCATGCGAGTCGTTTCCATAGGGCAGGACCCGCATGCTGTGTGAGAAGGTTTTGTAGTCCGGCCAGGCCCAACAACGGCATGCAAAATATGATAATGATCAGCGCAAAAGTGACGGACCGAAACTTGTTGTAGCCGGGTAAGTAATCGAAAAGGAAGTAGTTGAAGACGGCAAAATTGTCCCCCCAGCTCAATACAACCGACAAGATGCTTACGGGAACAAGCCACCATGCGAGTCGACGGGGTGCAAACACAATGCCTACGACAAACAGGAAGCAGACGATGGCACCGGCGTAACTAGGCGCTGACAAGCGCTGAGGCCCCCAATACGCACTGGTGTATGAAGCAAGTTGATTGGCGGTTTGTTGGTTGCCTGACTCTACAAGCGCACGGTATACGTTGCTGTTTTGATCCTGCACCAGGAAGTTCGACGAGCTGCCTCCGTAGTAGTTTGGGACCAGCAGCGTCATAGGTTCCGTGATGGCATTGCTGAACTCAAAGGCATATGTCTTCGACAATCCGGACGTGCCAGCTTTGAGTTCCGAAGGTCCGCGCATGGAATATTTGCTATACTCTGTAATCGCCCAGAACGGACCAAAAAAAGTCGCTGCGCCAATCAGGACGGCCGGAACCAGCAGGCCAACCGATTTGGCAAATTCGATAACTGTTTTCTCGCGTACGTGGTAAACCAGCATTACAATACCATAAGCAGCAACGATGATCATCAGGTAATACGTGATCTGCAGGTGATTTTCACGCAGGTGCAGTGCCATGCCCAGGGCGGTAACTGCAAGACCTGTCAGGCGCCGATTGGTGAACGCAAGGTGAATTCCGGCCATGACGAGCGGGGCGAAGGCGATCGATCCGATCCGCGCATTATGACCAGCCGCAATGCCTATTATCATGTATGACGACAATCCGAAAGCCAACGCTCCTGCAATCGCCATGTACGGCTTGATCCGGAAGGCAAGCAGCATGATGTAGTAAGACACGAAGGCGGCAAAGATATTTGCGAATGGGTGTTTCAACCCCAGCGTAAGAATACGCTTCATTATGATGACCGGCTGATTACTCCATTCCAGGTTTACAAGGTAGGCTGGCATGCCGCTAAACATGGATGGAGCCCACAGTCCTTCTTCCCCGGTGCGGTCGCGAAAATCTCGCAGTGCTTTCGAGCTACCTTCCCACTGCTCAATGTCGTACTGACTGAGCACTCTGTTTTCAAAGAACGCAGGTCTGAAGAAAACGACAGTGACTACAAGGAATACGGCCACCGCAACGATGTGAGGCAGTACATCACCAGGGAAGTCGAGTTTTTTCATAGTCACGCAAAATAGAAACTATTAGGGAAAGACGAGACAATGCAGGCCTAAACTAGTTGCATCTGCATCTGTCCACTCATCCTCCTATAGTGGACATAGACTCTGTCGCTGGCTGTTGACTCCTCCGTCGCGCCTCGGCTTCGAATCCGTCCACGGCGCGCGACTTGAGCGCCTTGAGCAGCGCATTCTTGACCATGCCGTCATCAGTCGTGCTGCGCAGCAGGGTTTTGAGGTTGAGCGTGCCTTCGTCGTAGAGGCATGTTCTGAGCATTCCCTGTGCAGTAACACGGATGCGGTTACACGTGCCGCAGAAGGTGCGGGAGAAAGCTGCGATGATACCGATGCGTCCTTTGTGACCCGGGATGTGATAATGATTTGCTGTAGCAAAAGGAGGATCAGGAATCCTGGTAATGTCGGGAAAATGGGAACGGAGATGATCAAGGATTTTGGCATGAGTCCAGGTCAGCTCCGGATAATGCGTACCCTCTCCGTTAAAGGGCATCTCTTCGATGAAGCGGACGTCTATGGGATGATCGCGTGTGAGTGTTGCAAGCGGTATGATGTCTTCGATGTTGCGATCCTGCATGACGACGGTGTTGATCTTGAACGGAATCTCGTGTTCAAGCAGACTGTCGAAACACTTCATCACGCGATCAAACGTCTCTTCGGGTGATGATTCGGAATCGCTCGCGATCAAGCGTATCAAGACTGAGGTTCACGGAAGCGATACCCAGTGCTTTGAGTTCAGGAATATGGGGAGCAGTAAGAACGCCGTTTGTTGTGATGTGAATGTCACGGATACCCGGTATTTCGACGAGCTGACGTACGAGGACCATCAGGTCGGTACGCACGAAAGGTTCGCCTCCGGTAAGCCTGACCTTGGATACGCCCAGGTCTGCCAGGATACGCACGAGTCGTTCGATTTCTTCAAAAGTGAGCAGCTCTTTTTTCGGAAGGTATTTGATGCCTTCCTCAGGCATGCAGTAAAAGCAACGCAGGTTACAGCGGTCGGTTACCGCCAGCCGGAGGTAGTTCAGTTCTCTTCCGTGGTTATCGAAAAGGCGCGCTCCATGGTCCTGCATTGGCTAAAGATACGTGTAAGGGAGCATACCCTCAAGCCGGTGGTATAAGGATGGTCCGCGCAATTGTGGCGATGTTTTCACAGGTGGTTTTGGTATTTTTGAGCTTGCAGACGGGAATACGATGATGAAGACGCTAAAAATCAAGGCATTTGGGATTACTCGCGACATCCTTGGGGGTAGGGAAGTCGAACTCCAACTGAATGAAAGTGGCACTGTCGGCGATCTGAGATCGCAGCTTGCTTCCACTTATCCCGAAGTACTTCAATTGAAATCGTTATTTATTGCTGTTAATAACGAATACGCGGACGATCATGTGGTCCTGAATGATACTGACGAGATTGCGCTGATTCCCCCGGTAAGTGGTGGATGAGGTCCGGCAATTAATGGGACTTTACCTTTGACCAGACTTACAAATGCCCTAATTTGTCATGGTCCTGAATGATACTGACGAGATTGCGCTGATTCCCCGGTGAGTGGTGGATGAGGTCCGGCAATTAATGGGACTTTACCTTTGACCAGACTTACAAATGCCCTAATTTGTCACAGTCTGTTCCACATCATCAATTCAACCCATTAAATCCATGATCAAAATAACCGAAAAGCCAATCGATGTACAGAAGGTCATCGATACTGCAACCAGCCTGGGTGCGGGTGCAGTAAATGTTTTCATCGGCACTGTTCGGAATACCGCACATGGGAAAAACGTGTTGTGGTTGGAATATGAGGCCTATGAATCCATGGCCGTTGCGGAAATTCGCAAGATCATAGACGAGGCCTCCCACCGATGGCCCCTTCTGGGATGGGCCGTAAGTCACCGGGTAGGCACCCTTAAACCGACAGAAGTATCCGTTGTTGTCGCGGTCTCAGCCCCTCACCGCCGCGAATCCTTCGAGGCATGCCAATTCATTATCGACAGCCTTAAGGCCAAAGTTCCGATCTGGAAGAAAGAAGTATTTGAAGACGGGGAAGAATGGGTATCAGCCCGCCCCGAGGGCGTCTCAGCCACCTATAATTAGGCCGAGGAGCATTACGCCCACCGTTACCAGCGTCACCGCTACCAGGAACCCGAAAAGGAATATGAGTGTAAGATTTCTGTTTATGGAATTAGAAAAAATTCCAGGAAACAGCGTTTTGCTAATTGTTCTCATGATTTTACCAACTTTTCGACAGTTCCAAAGGTACGAAAATCCATGTAATGTTTTGGCCGGAAATCCCCATTATTGAAAGATTTCTCGTCCGCCAGCAGCTTTTTTGAAATCTCTTCAGTTAGGGTTCAAAAGAGATGGGGTCCGTTGAAAGAAGCCACACCAGCTGTAAGACAACTATCTGATCCATAGTAAGTTATCCAAAAAGGCCTGCAAAATTCGGAAAATTTCAGGGTTTCCTTCCATCCTTTGCCATGTCTATATCCCGTGCTGGCCGACCCGTGTTGATTAATGGTTCAGTGTTGTCCGGGGAAAACTTTTGAACCCGGCTTCGACTTCGCTCAGCCTCCGGATGTTGACACATACTATAGTTGGTGGCATCAATCTTTCGGTGACTTCGACTACGCTCAGTCAGCGGAATTAGGCCACAATCATTTCACGGAAGCCGGGAATATGGTTGCTGAGCGAAGTCGAAGCACGGTTGCTGAGCGGAGTCCTCAATCGAAGGAACAATCTAAAATCGCAAATCTAAAATCGCCAATCACTAATCATTTAGTCTCCTAATGTCATCTTCACTATTTACATTCATCAATGCACGTGGATCGGGGACGGTGATGAGATGGATGTCGTTTTCCATGAGGAAGTGACGCGCGCCGAAGCCGCCGCGGGAGTGGAAATCGCGAAGNAGGAGGTAGGCACGNGGTTCCCAGATTGTGAGNAGNGGCTCTGGTTTGTCGCCGTCTGAGTCGTAGTAACACGTAGCGACTTTTTTAGGATCGCGGTTTTCAATGAGCGTCTTAATGGTTAAAGCGTCAACGAAAGGCATGTCGACTGCTACGG
>JGI12419J13241_1000747_pt1 | contig 11070 bp, 10 predicted proteins | sample BGWIniCompost_FD_13241 | JGI IMG/M metagenome (IMG submission 13241)
AGCGGCTGCTGGGGACCGGATCGGTTGTCGGTGACGGTGGGCACCTCCGCAGCGGTCCGGCTGGTCACCCCTGGGGCTCCTGATCCCGCGCCATCGATCTGGCGCTACCGCGTGGACTCCCAGCGCAGCGTTCTGGGAGCCGCCTTCTCAGCGGGCGGGGCGTTGTACGAGTGGGTGAGCCGTCTGGTGGGTGACCAGGAGGCCTCCGAAGCAGCCCTGTCACGCCTGCGGCCCGGGGAGCATGGGGTGGTCTGCCTGCCCTATCACGCCGGGCACCGCCCACCGCTGCCGTTGACCGATGTGGGGACGCTGCACGGCCTGAAGTTGTCCACCGGGCCGACCGAGGTGGTCGCCGCCACCTTGGAGGGGGTGTGCCATGAGATCAGCGGTGCGGCGCGTTCCCTGGCCCCCTCCGCACAGGTGACACCGGTGCTGGGCGGGGGCGCGGTGGCGGCGTCGGCGTGGTTCACGCGGCGGCTCACCGCGGCCCTCGGTGGGACCGCGCTGCGGTGTCTAGACGCCGAGGTGGGCGCCCGCGGCGCGGCGGCGCTGGCGACCGGGATCGACAGTCCACCCCGCCTAGAGGAGGTCACGGTCCCCGAGAGGGAGGTGGCGGCCATGGCGACAGCAGCTCAGCGGCACTGGGCAGTACGCGACAGGATCATCTCGTTGCAGGGCGAGCGTTCCTGGGACTGACCGGCACCCCTTGCCCTTGCAAAGCCGCTACCGCTTTCAGCAGCCGCTCTCGCCTCCAGCGGCCGCTTTCAGAAGCGCGGCATGCCACCGAACTGTCGGTCCCCGGCGTCCCCGAGCCCAGGAACGATGAACCGGTGCTCGTTGAGCCCCTCGTCCACCGCCGCCGTCACGACCCGCAGCGGCAGACCACTGTTCTCCAGACGCTGCAGCCCTTCCGGTGCGGCGAGCACACACACCACCGTGATGTCCTGGCAGCCACGCTCGGCGAGCACCCGGCAGCAGTGTTCCAGGGAGCCTCCGGTGGCCAACATCGGATCGAGCACGATCACTGGGCGGTCGGCCAGGCTCTCCGGCAGCGATTCCATGTACGCACGCGGCTGGAAGGTCCGCTCATCGCGTGCCAGGCCCACAAAGCCCATGGAGGACTCCGGCAGGAGGCGCAGCGCCGCATCAGCCATCCCCAGGCCGGCCCGGAGCACCGGCACCAGTAGCGGCGGGTTAGCGATCCGCTGCCCCTTGGTGGCCGTCACCGGCGTGGTGATCTCCACCTCCTCGACCGCGATGTCCCGGGTCGCCTCATAGACCAATAATGTGGTCAGCTCATGAAGAGTCGCCCGGAAAGTAGCGGAATCGCTGCGCTCATCGCGCAGCGTCGTCAGACGAGCGGCGGCCAGCGGATGATTCACCACGAGTACGTCCACGCCAGCAACTTAACTGGTCAGGCCTAAGGCGCGGATGCCCGCCCCGGTGGATCGTTGCGGAACGCGATGCCGGACTGTGACAGTCAGGCTGAGACGCGCCGAATACCGCCCCATATGCCGTGGTGGTCACCCTCAGACCCGGGAGCGCGGAAAGAGAGAAATTAAAAGAAAGGAGAGTCTGAAGCCCGTACCCCTCCTGGTGATCACCAGACGTGCCCCAGCGTGCGTAAACTCGCCGGTATGACGGCCACGACGCCTCTGCCCGCGGTGGCGGACCTGGTAAACATGCCTGAGGCGTGGCGGACCCTGCTGCATGGCCTGCCCAGCGTCGATCAGGTCGGAGCCGAGCAGCGGGCCGCGATGCTCGCCACCCGTTCCATCAAGACCACCTCGAAGGCATGGGCGCTGGACCTGGCGATCCGGATGGTCGACCTGACCACCTTGGAGGGCGCTGACACCCCCGGGAAAGTCCGGGCCCTGTGCGCCAAGGCGCGACGGCCGGACCCCACCGACCCGCATTGCCCTCAGGTCGCGGCGGTGTGTGTCTATCCCAGCATGGTGTCCACCGCCGCGGCGTACCTGGCTGGGACCGGTATCAAGGTCGCCAGCGTCGCGACCGCTTTCCCGTCGGGCCAGGCCCCACTGGAAGTCAAACTCGCTGATACCCGGGCGGCGGTGGCCGCGGGCGCCGACGAGATCGACATGGTGATCGATCGGGGCGCCTTCCTGGCCGGACGTTACTCAGAGGTCTTCGACCAGATCGCCGCGGTCAAGCAGGCCTGCGGTAACGCCCATCTGAAGGTGATCCTGGAGACCGGGGAGCTAGCGACCCTCGACAACGTGCGGCGCGCCAGCTGGTTGGCCATGGTCGCTGGCGCCGACTTCATCAAGACCTCAACAGGAAAGGTGCAGCCGGCCGCCACCCTGCCGGTGACCTTGGTGATGCTGGAAGCGGTGCGGGATTTCCGGGAACGTACGGGCCGTCAGGTGGGTGTCAAGCCCGCGGGAGGCATCCGGACCGCCAAGGACGCGTTGCGGTACCTGGTCCTGGTCAACGAGACGGCCGGCCCTGACTGGTTGGATCCGGCGTGGTTCCGTTTCGGCGCCTCCAGCCTGCTTAACGATCTGCTGATGCAGCGGGCCAAGCTGGCCACCGGGCACTACAGCGGCCACGATTACGTCACCCTGGACTGAGGACCGATGACTTTCGAGTACGCCCCGGCACCGGAGTCCACGTCCATCGTGGACATTCGCCCGTCGTACGGGCTGTTCATCGACGGTGAATTCCGCGACTCCATCGACGGCGACACCATCAAGACGATCAATCCCGCCACCGAGGAGGTGCTCTCCGAGGTGGTCGCCGCTGGTCCACGCGATGTGGCCGCGGCGGTTGAGGCCGCCCGGCGGGCGTACCAAACGGGGTGGGGAACGATGCCGGGCACCGAACGGGCCAAGTACCTGTATCGGATCGCCCGGATCATCCAGGAGCGCTCCCGGGAACTGGCGGTCCTGGAGACGATCGACAACGGCAAGCCGATCCGGGAGTCCCGCGACGTGGATCTCCCCTTGGTCGCGGCGCACTTCTTCTACTACGCCGGGTGGGCCGACAAACTCTCCTACGCCGGCTTCGGCCCTCACCCCCGACCGCTGGGGGTGGCCGCCCAGGTGATTCCCTGGAACTTCCCGCTGCTGATGCTGGCCTGGAAGATCGCCCCTGCCCTGGCCTGCGGCAACACTGTGGTTCTCAAGCCCGCCGAGACCACCCCGCTGACCGCCCTGGTGTTCGCGGAGATCTGTCAGCAGGCGGACCTGCCGCCCGGCGTGGTCAACATCATCACCGGCGCGGGTGAGACCGGCCGGCACCTGGTGGAGCACCCGGACGTGGACAAGATCGCCTTCACCGGCTCCACCGAGGTAGGCCGCCAGATCGCGCGGGCGGCGGCGGGTACCCGCAAACGTCTGACCTTGGAGTTGGGTGGCAAGGCCGCCAACATCGTCTTCGACGACGCGCCGCTGGATCAGGCGGTGGAGGGCATCGTCAACGGTATCTTCTTCAACCAGGGGCACGTCTGCTGCGCCGGTTCCCGGCTGCTCGTTCAGGAGTCGATCCATGACGAGCTGCTGACCGCCTTGAAACGTCGGATCTCTCTGCTGCGTCTGGGTGATCCCCTGGATAAGAACACCGACATCGGTGCGATCAACTCCGCCGCCCAACTCGAACGCATTCGGGCCCTGTCGGAGATCGGAGAGCTGGAGGGGGCCGAGCGCTGGTCAGCGCCGTGCCCGCTGCCTGACCGGGGCTTCTGGTTCCCGCCCACCGTGTTCACCGGGGTCTCTCAGGCGCACCGGATCGCCCGAGAGGAGATCTTCGGGCCGGTGTTGTCGGTGTTGACGTTCCGTACCCCGGAGGAGGCGGTGGCCAAGGCCAACAACACGCCCTACGGGCTGTCCGCCGGTATCTGGACCGAGAAAGGATCGCGCATCCTGTGGATGGCCGACCGGTTGCGGGCCGGCGTGGTGTGGGCCAATACCTTCAATAAGTTCGACCCGTCGAGCCCGTTCGGCGGGTACAAGGAGTCCGGCTACGGCCGCGAGGGTGGTCGCCACGGACTGGAGGCTTACCTTGCCGTCTGAGACATCCCGCCTGGCGGTCCGCAAGACCTACAAGCTGTACGTCGGTGGCGCCTTCCCGCGCAGCGAGTCGGGACGGTCCTATCCGGTGTACTCCGCGAAAGGCACCTGGATGGCCAACGCTGTCCTGGCCAGCCGGAAGGATGTCCGCGACGCCGTTGCGGCGGCGCGGAAGGCCTTCCCAGGTTGGGCTGGCCGCACCGCGTACAACCGAGGTCAGATCCTCTACCGGATCGCCGAGATGTTGGAAGGGCGTCGCGATCAGTTCGCGACGGAGGTCGCCGAGGCCGAAGGCCTGGACCGGGCAGCGGCGCTCGCCGTGGTCGACGCCAGCGTGGATCGATGGGTGTGGTACGCCGGGTGGGCCGACAAAATCGCCCAGGTACTGGGGAACGCCAACCCGGTCGCCGGGCCGTACTTCAACCTCTCCACCCCCGAACCGACGGGCGTGGTGGGCGTGGTGGCGCCCGCCGAGTCGAGCTTGCTCGGGCTGGTGAGCGTCATGGCGCCGGTGATCGTCACCGGTAACACCGCCGTGCTGCTGGCCAGCGAAGAGCGGCCCCTGCCTGCGGTCACGTTCGCCGAGGTGCTGGCCACCTCGGACCTGCCCGGCGGGGTGGTGAACCTGTTGACCGGCCGGGTCTCTGAACTGCTGCCCTGGTTAGCCTCTCACTTTGATGTCAACGCCATCGATTTGACCGGCGTCACCGACCCAGAGCTGGCCGCGGAGGCGGAACGGGCAGCGGCGGAGAACCTCAAACGGGTGGTACGCCCGCCGCAGGGCCCTGTGGATTGGAGCGCTGACCCCGGGCTGGAGCGGATGACGGCCTTTGTGGAGACCAAGACCGTCTGGCACCCCAAGGGGATGTGATCCTGGCTTGGGGTAAAGTGCCCATGTTCACCAACGCGTCCGCGTCGTGGGCGTATAACCCGCACGCGGGTTACAGTCTCGGATTGGATGTTTTGTCGCGTATTCCCTGTTGTGGCCGATCCCGCCCCGTCCCCTGAGGCGGTACGCCCACATGAGTACGCCCACATGGCAGGCGGCTCTCGCACTCGCCGCAGAAGGCAGGGCAGCGTTCTGCTCGCACGGCGAGGATGACAAGGGCGCTGGTACGGGTATGGCCGGTGCCACAGGGATGAGCCGTTCCGTCTAGGGTTTGCTCCAGCAATGTGTGTTCCGTCTGACTCAGCACGCTGATGTCAGCGGCCTGACTGCGATGGAGGACGCCGTGGCCCGCCACCGCGCCAAGGGTTCGAAGGACCTCGACGACGCCGTCGAGGCGGAAGAGCGCGAACCCGCAGATGTTGACGAGGATGACCTCGACGACGCGACCGAAGATATCGACGACACGCCCGCCCGTACCTCTGAGGCGGATGCCTTCTGGTCCGAGGTCCGGGTGGATCCGGTGGAGGTCGCGCTCCCCCGTGGCGTTGGGTACACGCTCCGCGCGTACCGTCTCAGCACCATCCTGCCGAAACCGGAGCGGCCGAAGCATACGGAGGAGCCCGAGGAGATCGAGGCCGATGAGGCCGGTCCGGATCGACTCGCCGAGCTGGGCCTGGTAGAGGTCGAACCGGCATCGCTCGCCGGCGGCCGGGAGGAGATACGCGGTCGGGTACATGACCGCGACGACGAGGACCTTGAGGACGACGAGTTCGACGAAGACGACGACGCCGACGACCTCGACGACGAAGACTTCGACGACGACCTCGAGGACGACGTCGAAGACGACGAAGACGAAGACCTCGACGAAGACGAAGCCGAGGACGAGGAGAAGGACGACAAGTCCCGCGGCAAAGCCGAAAAAGACACGGACGAAGCCGAGGAGGACGAGGACGAGGAGGAGGAACCGGAGCCTGAGCCTGAAGAGGTGCCGGTCTTCCTCGCCAAGGACGGAAAGCTCCTGCTGTTCCGGTCCCCCGAAGGCCTCGTCGACTTCGTCAAGTCGGACGAGCCGCACGACCTGACGGTGCTGAAGGAGTGGTCGAAGGTCGTCGCCGAGATCCAGCCCGAGTACATCGCCCCCGTCGAGGAGGACCGCTACGAGCTGGACTTGGTGGTGGAGAACCTCCGCGGTGGACACGACGCCTGGAAACCGGAGCTGGTGATCAAGGCGGGAGAATTCGCCCGTGACGCTGGTTACGCGCTACGACTGGCGAGCGTGCTGGGCGCGTTGTCCCCGGGATCCCCTCTGGACGAGCTTGACGAGGCGCTCCGTGCCGCTGAAGCCGGTGGTGTCCGTGGCTTCTTCGCCCGCCGTAGACTCCGCCGGATCGGGCCAGAGCAAGCTGCCCTGGCTTGGCGCTCAATAATTGGCAAGATCTCTACCGCTGTGGACTGGCGCGATTGACCCCCGAGCAGGGAGCATCGTTCCTGGCTTTGGGAGGTGGCGACGTGCGTATCTATTGCGGTCTGGCGTCGGCTGGACAACGTTTGTGTGTCGCAATCGTCGACGACGCTGGCCGGTTGTTAGTCAGCCATGAGATCGATGATGATGCGACCGGGTACGCGGCCGTCTGCTCGTTGATTACGGAGCGTTCTGGCGGGGCCAGCACCGGTCAGACCATGGTGGTCGCTGAGAACGACAGCCACCTGGTCCCCTTGCTGCTGGCCGCCTCAGGGCGGCCGTTCGCACTCGGTGACGCCAACGTGGTCGCCGCCTTCAGCAGGGACCTCACGAACGCTCCAGACCCGGTTCGACGGGCGGCGGCGCTGGCACGTGCCCTCCACGCGGGCATCCTCCGCACCGATGACCCCTCTACGGCCTGGCACGCCGGACTGGACATCCTGGCGCTCGCGCCACTGCTGTCGGCCCATGCCGCTGTGATCGCCGGTCGGGTCACCCTGGTGGCCGCGTTGCGGGGGGTTCTCCGGGAGCTGTATCCGGCCGCGTTGCGGGCGTTCCCCGATCCTGGGGACCCCACCGCGCTGGCGTTGCTGGAGGCCCTGCCCGATCCCGTCATGGTCGCGCGGGGCCAGGAGGGTGACGTGGTAACCCAGCTCACCGCGGCTGGGTATCGCGATGTGGAGCCGGCGCTGCTGGCGCTTCGCCAAGCCGTGGCGGAGACCATCCCACGGCGGGAGATCACCGACCCTATTGGTCCGGCGGTACGCCACGCGGTGGTTGCGGTGCGGTCCTGCGACCGGTCGGCCAACTCCCTGCTGGAAAGCATCAGCGAACGGCTGGAGCGCCGTGCCGGGTCCGCCGCCCCCGCCGCGGCCCCGGCCCCTCCGGCGGCTGGGCCGGCGGCGCCGCTTCCTCCGATCTCCGTCCCCCCACTGCCGCAACCGGTCTCCTCGCCCGCGGCGGGTGGCCCACTCGGCACGAACAGCTATCCCAACGCCGCCGGGTACGCCGTCGGCTCCGCGCCTCCGTCCCCCGCGTACCCGTCCCCCGTGGCCTCACCAGGATCCGCTGGCAGTGGCGGTCACCCCCAGGCCGTTCCGTCGGGGCACAGCACTGGATCTCCTCAGGTTGTTGGGCCGCCGTCGACGCCGGCGGCCAACTCCGGCGGCTGGGGTTCGGCCGGGGCTGCTCCTGTGGATCCGGCCGCGAGAACGCAGCAGCAGTACCCACCCGCCCCGAAGCGGGCTGAGGTGGCGGAGCTCCCTGACGACTCGGATCTGAGTCTGAGCCTGCTCACGCCGGATGAGCTGCCGACATCGTCGAATCTGCGTGGCACCGCCCCGCGGAACCGGGATGCCGACGGTACGCGCGAGAGCGGGTCGCAGCGGCCCGCTCCGGCCGCGCCGGAGAAATCCGAGCCCGTGGAGGCTCCGCAGCAGCCTGAGCGCCAGCAGGCCGAGGAGGAGCCGGTACGTCGTAGCCGCGCCGCACGCCACCACTCCCCCGACACGGGTGTATCTCCACAACAGCGCGATCCGGAGCCCTCCGTGGCTGCCGCGGAACGCTCCGGTGCGCATCAGCGGGTGAGCCCGGCCGGTGAGGAGCGTGGTGGAGTCATCGAGTTTCCCGCCGCAAGGCGGCGTCGAGCGCGCCACGACAGTGAGTCTGATTCCGGCGACCAGCCGGCCGCGGCGGCCCGGGAGGTACCGCCGGGAGATCTGTCCTATGGGGAGCCGAAGCCACCGGCCTCATTGGAGGAGCTGACCCGTCCGCCCTCCTTTGGGTTGGACACCGGCCCCGAGTCCAGGCCCGCCCCCTCTGAGACTGCCGACACGGCTCCGGCGCAGCGGCGACGCTCCGCGTCGGTATCGCCTACGCGTCCGGCGGTGGACGACGCCGACTCGGATCTGTTGATCTTCGCTCAGGCATCGGCATGGTTCGATGGGGAGCGCAGGTCGTCAAACAGCGACTGGAGCAGCCCAGCGGACACTGGCTGGCGCGCCGCTGAGGCGATCCGTCAACCGTCGATCGGCGGCACCACCCGCAGCGGCCTCCCCCGACGAGTACCCCAGGCGAACCTGGTTCCTGGCACGGCGTCCCCCGATCCGGAACGCGAGCGTCAGCAACGGATCGTCCGTGACCCTGACCAGTTAGCCGCGAACACCGCTGGGTACTTCCGGGGCTGGAGCCGGGCCCGGGGGGATGCATCCGACAACTCATACCTATCGGCGCGGCGCCGGTGAAAGCCCGTCAGCCCACCGGTGTGGCGCCGTGGGGACGGGTGTCACCAGCGGACCTTACGCGTAACAGGCGTATGGTCACCCCCGCGCGCCTTAACAGCGCACGTGGGAAGCAAGGAGCATGGTGAGCGATCTGGAGGTCTACCGACGCAGTCTGGGGCTGCTGCTCGCGTCGCTGGTGGCGCGCACCCCCGGCATGGCACATGCGGTGCTGTTTTCGCCGCAGGGGCTACCCGTCGCCACCTCGACGGGGCTACCAGCGACACGGGCTGAGCAGCTGGCGACCATCGGCGCTGGTCTGTTGAGTATCGCGGTGGGAGCTGGGCGCTGTATGTCTACGGGGGCGGCGCACCAGGTGGTTGTGGAAATGGCCGGTGGGGTACTGCTGGCGACACCGATCGCCCCGGAGCTCAGTCTCACCCTCTTAGCGACTGCCCGGTGTAACCGGGAGAAGCTCGGTTACGAGCTGGGGATATTCATCTCCCAGGTCGGGCCGCTTCTCGGTGTGACACACGACGCGTAGAGACGCAAGAACAACACGCTCGGATGCGGGCGGCTTCACGCTATGGGCGTCCGCATCCGACCTGACCCGACACCTAAGGCACGTATAGGACACATGAGCGATGGCCCGGTCCTTTGAGGACCGGGCCATCGCGCAACGGATCGGTGTTAACGCACCGGGGTCGCGTCTGGTGTGTTAGCACGGTTTCTGCGCAGCGACAGAACGTACTCCACCAGAGTGATGAGTACCTGCTTGGTGGACTCACGGCTCCGAGCGTCGCACATGATCACGGGGGTCTCGGGCGAGATGGCTAGCGCCTCTCGAACGTCTTCGACGGTGTGGAAACGGATTCCATCGAAGCAGTTGATCGCGATCAGGTACGGCAGCTGACGGTGCTCGAAGAAGTCAATCGCCGCGAAGCAGTCCGCCAAACGCCGGGTGTCGACCAGGACCACGGCGCCGATCGCACCGCGGACCAGCTCATCCCACATAAACCAGAACCGAGTCTGGCCCGGGGTCCCGAACAGGTACAGGATCAAATCTTGATCGATCGTGATGCGACCGAAGTCCATCGCGACCGTCGTCGTAGTTTTGCCCGGGACGTCCCGATTGTCGTCAACGCCCACCCCGGCCGAAGTCATGATCGCCTCGGTGGTCAAGGGGGTGATCTCCGAGACCGATCCGACAAGCGTGGTCTTGCCGACACCAAAGCCGCCGGCAATCACGATCTTCGCCGAGGTGACGTGACCGTTGGTCCGACGATAGGACACGTCAGAGCCTCCGAAGTCCACTCAGCACCCTCTCCAGCAGTTCTGTTCCCACAGCGCCATCGCCATCATCCAGGCCAGTCGGCTCGTAGATCGCGATGAGACCGTCAGCGGCCATGTCAGCGACAAGCACGCGGGCCACCCCGAGTGGCAGTTGCATCCGGGCCGAGATCTCAGCCAGCGACTGTAGGTTGCCGTCACACAGACCGGCGATGAGTTGCTGCTCGCGACCGATCAAGGCACTGTATTGCCGACCACGATCTGTGGTCTCAATAAGCGCCTCCATGGCCACTTCGACCCGCGGCCGCGTCCGGCCTCGCGTCACGGCGTAAGGCCGGACCAGCGCACCCGTTGGCTCGTCACGGTCGTCGAGCATGTCGCTCACTTCCCCGAGTCGTCTAGACACCTACATCGAAGGCTATTCGCACTCGTCATGTGTTCGATAGCTGTATAGCTTTCTCGCTTGCGCGCGTGCAATCCCGTCCTTAGTGGGCCGCCGCACGTGGCGCCGGGGTGAGCGCATCACCCACCCGGTCCACCAGCAACGCCATCTCGTATCCCACCTGCCCGACATCGCAGCTTCGCGAGGCCAGGACAGCGAACGAGGAGCCGTCGCTGATGGACATCAGGAACAAGAACCCGTTGTCCATCTCCACGACGGTCTGGAGCACAGCCCCGCCTTCGAAACAGCGGGATGCTCCTTGTGTGAGGCTGACCAACCCGGACGCAATAGCGGCCAGTTGGTCGGCCCGATCCCGCGGCAGATCCCGCGAGGCCGCTAGCAACAGCCCGTCCGCGGAGACCGCCACGGCGTGCGCAACGCCGGGGACTCGGTCGGCGAAGTTCGTCAACAGCCAACCGAGATCCTGCGTACTGATCTGCTGCGTGGTCATGCCTCCTGCTCCTTGCCTGATGCACCGTGGGTGGACCGGTTCCGCGGATTGGGAATGGCCGAATTCGCATGCTGAGAGCGCCCGCGTTGCACCCCACGGTGGTATGCCGAGAGTAGACCGCGGACCGCCTCAGGGGTTCGCGCACGTGTTGTGATGGGGGTGGTGGGCTCCACACCACCAGGCACAAGCTGCGCCATTGGTACGCGCTTGGGCAGCCCGGCCTTTGTTATTCCACCGATCTCCGGCCGGCTCGCCGCTGAGGCGGCCCGCCAACCCTCGTCAGCGGCGG
>JGI12419J13241_1000761_pt1 | contig 10963 bp, 7 predicted proteins | sample BGWIniCompost_FD_13241 | JGI IMG/M metagenome (IMG submission 13241)
ATAAGGGGGTCGGGGCGGGCGGGGTAGCGAGGGCGGGCGATGCGAGGGCGGGGGTGCGAGAGCAGGCAACTCGCGGCCGCCAGCCGCGATCCTCCGCCGCCCGACCCGGCCGCGGGTCTCTCCGCGCGACCGCGTTATCGATCCGCCGCTGGCCCGACTCGCACCTCCAGGATCACCGCGACGGACTCATCGGTGTCCGGGTCACGGTAAGCGGCAAGGATCCGACCGTCGTTGGTGGGGTGGTAGGCGAAGTAGGCCTTGTCCACGATGGTTCGGTGCTCGAGCCGCCCGTCGGGTGTGTAGACGTCCCAGACCGAGTCGCCCTTGTAGAAGCGCGTGATGACGTTCAGGAGGCGGCCGTCGGGGAGGACGAACACACCCGTGGTGCGGTCGTGCCACCACTGGAATTCCCGTGCTTCGGGATGGATCTCGGGCCTGGGGACGTAGATCTCTTCTTCCCGCAGCTCGGGGAGGATCTTCAGATCCTCGGCGATGGCGACGGGGTCCGCCGTGGCGCCGGGCGAGAAGCGCACGATCCGGAGCGGCGCGCCGTAGGAGAAGAGGATGCCGCCTTCGGAGTCGCGTCGAAGTGCGCCGCCGGCCGCCTGGATCTTCGGATAGTCGGTGCGGAGGTGGGGCGAGGGCTCGCCGTACGCGGCGATACGCTGCCCGTCCGGCGTGAAGACGTGCACGTGCCGCGGGTCGGTCATGCGGCCGCCCGATAGCCAGACCCTGCCCTGCGAGTCGATGGCCATGCCCTTCGGGTTGGACACGATGCCCGGGATGCGCGTGGAGCCGTCGGGTTTGCCGTCGCGGTCGAAGTAGAAGACCGCAGATGCCCCGATGTCATAGACTGCGAAGCCGCCGTCGGGGCGTGGCGCGAGGCGTGTCGGTGTAGTGACTTCGCCCGGACCGCGGCCGGTCCGGGCGAAGATCGAGAACTGCCCTGCCTCCGGGCTCCAGGCGTGGAGGACGCCACTCACGTCGTCCGAGACGATAATGCGTCCATCCTCGATCTGGAGCATGTCGCAGATCGTTCCGAACGGCGCCGTCGGCGAGCCGCGCGTTGCCGCGATCTCCCGCAGGACGATCCCCTGGCCGCGACCCTCGGCCGGAAACGCCTGGAGGGCAGTAAGCGTCAGGATCGCGGCCGATGTCCGCAAACGGTTCATGATCTCGCGTGCGCAGGTCGATGCAGGCTGTAGCGCTGCTGGAGCAACGCGGGATCGAGTTCAGTAATCAATTCGGACCCGTTAAACGCGAAGGCCGCTGCCACGCTTCCGTCACATTTCCACTGAATGTAGAGGTCCTCCTCCACCTGGAACGCGAGCACGGGCATTCCCAATACGTCTATCGTTTGCCACCCAAGGCCTTCGACCCGCTCTAGATGCAGGATTTCAGCGATGTCAGCTGCCGCGAACGTCTCGTTGATTGTGCACTTTCCCGGGATGGTCTGGCAGCCGTTACCGATGTTGTAGCACCCGCCAATGTTGGCGTTCTCTTGAACTTCGCCGCATGTCGTGGGTGTGGTGCACCATGGGCAACCTGTGCTCTGAATCCGGATCCCCGCTACAACTCCTCCCAATCCTTCTCGAACAGCTTCTCGTAGACCTTGCTCTCGATCAGGACGTCGACGAGCTCCTGGTCGAGCATCCCCTCCTTCGCCTCGGCGACGAGGATGTCGAGGGCGCGCTCGACGGGGACGGCGCGCTTGTAGGGGCGGTCGGCGGCGGTGAGCGCGTCGAAGATGTCGGCGATGGTCATGATGCGGGTCTGGGGCGGGATCTGATCCCCCTTGATCCCGCGGGGGTAGCCGCGGCCGTCGAGCTTCTCGTGGTGGCCGTAGGCGATCTCGGCGACGTTGCGCAGGTCCTCCGTCCAGGGGATCTGGATGAGGAAGTTGTACGTCCGCTGGACGTGGGACTCGATCTCGCGGCGCTCGCGCTCGTCGAGGCTCCCTTTGGGGATGGAGAGGTAGCGCAGCTCCTCGTCCTCGAGGTAGGGCACGGGCCGGCCGTCGAGGCCGATGTAGGTGCGGCGCGCGATGTCGTCGAGGATCGCGGCGTTCTTCTCCGGGAGGACCGTCGGCTCGTTGGCGCGGCGCACGGCCTCACGGAAGCGCTCGAGCTCCTCGAGCCGACGGCGGAGCTCCTCCTCGAGGGCGCGCAGGGCCGGCCCGGCCGCGTTCGGTCCGTGGCGCTCGAAGAGCTCGGCGCGGGCGCGGTAGTAGTCGGCTTCGATGGTCCGGCGGATGAAGTCGAACCTGGCCTCGACGCGCTCCTGGAGGGTGGGCGGCAGCTTCTTTGCCTTGACGAGGACCTCCTCCCGGACGCCGACCTTGCCGAAGTCGTGGAGCAGCGCGGCGTAGCGGAGCTCGCGCATCTGCTCGCGGGTGAACTGGAGCCCGGCGTAGCGGCCGCGGGAGACCCGGCCGACGATCCCGGCCAGGTCGCAGGTCAGGGTCGCGACGCGGATGCTGTGCCCGGCGGTGGTCGGGTCGCGCTGGTCGATCGCGGTGACGGCGGCCTTGACGAAGCTCTCGAAGATGTTCTCGATCTCCCGGTGCAGCCGGGAGTTCTCGAGAGAGACGGCGGCCTGGCCGGCGAGAGCCTGGACGAGACGCACCTCGCGATCCGTGTACGGGAGCACCCACCGGTCGGCGGCCTCTTCGTCGGTGATCCGCGCCGCCGGGTCGCGTTTGCGGTTCAGGAGCTGGAGCACGCCGACGACGACATCGCGGTGGTCGAGCATGGGCACGACGAGCACGGAGCGGGTGCGGTAGCCGTAGCGCTCGTCGAAGGTGCGATTGAAGGCGTAGGGCGCGCCCTTGGGGATCGCGTACGCGTCCTCGAGGGCCAGCGACTCGCCGGTGGCCGCGGCGTACCCGGCAAGGCTGGAGTTGTCGACCGGGAGCGTGTACCGGGCGATCGGCAGGTCGGGGAGCGTGTCGTTCCTGGCGACGGTGAATCGCAGGCGCGGCCCGTCGTCGCCATGCTCGATGAGGTAGAGACTCGCGGCGTCGCTCGAGGTCAGGTGCTGCGCCTGCACGACGATGCCGTTGAGGAGGCGCTCGGGATCCCGCTCGGTCATGAGCGCCATGCCGATGCGTGTCAGCTCGTGCAGCTCGTTGCGCGTGCGGCCGAGCTCTCGCTCGGCGCGGACGGCGGTCAGGCGGGCGGCGGCGTGCTGGAGCGCGGCACGCAGGACCCGGAGGGTGCGCTCCGCGCCGGCGCCCTCCGGGAGGATCAGGAGCGGGCGCCCTGCGTCGGCGGCGAGGCGCTCGGCCTCCTCGTCGAGGGCGACGACGGCGACCCAGTCGGGTGCGGCGTCCAGCACGCTTCGGAGCGTATCGGGTGCCGTCCCGTTCGTGTGGAGCAGGAGGGCGCACGGCGCCTCGGGCGCCGCGGCGAGCGTGTCAGGCGCTATGCTCCCGAAGCGCCTGCATTCGACGGCTTCGGCCTCGAGCGCGCCGCGGATCGCGTCGATGGAGTACCAGTCGGGGTGGAAGACGACCGCACGGGGCCGACCCATCTTCTGACCGGCGGCGGAGGCGATCCCTCCGGTTGCGGCGCCATCGTGCGATCTCACGATTCCCCTCCGATCACGATCTCCTCGCCTTCTCGTGCGACGGCGAGTTCGAGCGAGGATCCGCGACGGGCAATGTCGTCCCGGAGTTCGCTCAGGATGCGGCCGAGCTCGTCGTCGGTGCGCTCGGGCGCATGGTGGAAGAAGGCCAGGCGGCGGACGCCGGCCGCCTCGGCGAGCTCGATGGCCTGACGGAACGTGCTGTGTCCCCAACCTACGCGGCGCGGGTACTCGGCGTCGGTGAACATGGCATCGTGGAAGAGGAGGTCGGCGCCGGCGAGGAACTCGACGAGCCGATCGTATCCTCCGTCGTCGATGGGGTATCTCCCGCCGACGAGCTCGTTGTCGGGGACGTAGGCCAGGGACGCGGCGCCGGAGTTCACGCGGAAGCCGTAGGTGTGGCCAGGGTGCCGGACGCGGATCGAGGACACGCGCACGCCCTCGTGTTCCCAGGGTTCGCCGTCGATGTGGGAGAACTCGATCGCGGCCGACAGCGCTTCGTAGGGGACGGGGAAATAGATGGGCGTCATGAGCCCCTTGAGGAGCGACTGGACGTCGATCCCGTCCTGTCGGGCGCCGTGGATACGGATCCAGGTGTTGGCGTCGTAGAGCGGCGCGAAGAAAGGCAGCCCCTGGATGTGGTCCCAGTGGAAGTGGGACAGGAAGAGCTCGGCCCGAACGGCCCGGCCGGTCGCGGCGAGGCGCTTGCCGAGCTCACGGATCCCGGTGCCCGCGTCGAAGATCAGGCACCTGTCGTCGGCGGTACGGACCTCGAGACACGAAGTGTTGCCGCCATAGTAGGCGGTGGAGGGCCCGGGGCTCGGGATCGAGCCGCGCGTGCCCCAGCAGGTGCAGCGGAGCCGCGGCGACGCGGCGGCGGTCCGGTCACGGCGCTCTACGGCCTCGGTGCGGGGTGGCTGCTGCTGGGTTTGCGGGGACATCGGCATCGAGGTGTTGGTCGGCCGGATACGGTCCCGCGGGCCGTGGTGATCTCGAAGAGAGCGGTAAGATGAGGCGACCCTGGCATCGGGTGCAAGTGCGACGCCGGGCCGCGGCGCTTTGACGAGGTGGGTCGCGAGGCTACATTCGCCCGAAGCCAACTGCGGCCGCAGGGGTAGAAGGAGGTGAGGCGCGTCGAGAGANGCGCCGATCNCTCGATGTTGGAGANNCGNATCGTGTCCGGCCGGAGCGAATCGGGCGGGCGCGCGGAAGGAGGCAAGGTATGGTGACCGAACGGGATGTGAAGAAGGCGCTCCGGAAGGTGAAGGACCCGGAGATCAACCTNGACCTCGTCGTCCTCGGGTTGATCTACGACATCGACATCGAAGGCTCNCACGTGCACGTGAAGATGTCNCTGACCTCGCCNATGTGCCCGGTCGCGCCGCAGATCGTGGAGCAGGCGCGCGAGGCGGTGCTNTCGGTCGAGGGNGTCGAGAGCGCCGACGTCGAGCTGACGTTCGACCCGCTNTGGACNCCGGACCGGATCGATCCGATCATCCGGGCGTCGCTNGGGTTGTGACGCGCGGCGTGGAGGCGNGCGACGGGGAAGCCGGTCGGCGCCGGGGCGTGACCGACGGTCGGAGCGAGGTGCAATGGAAGCGCGGATCAACGGCGTGCGGCTGAGTTGGCGGGATGCCGGTCGTGGCGAGCCGGTGCTCCTGCTCCACCCGTTCCCGTTCCACGGCGGGATCTGGGAGGGGCAGCTCGAGCGGCTGGCGGGGCGCATGCGGCTGATCGCGCCGGACCTGCGGGGATTCGGCGGGTCGGAGCGCGGCGCGGGGGACGGCCCGCTCACGATGGACCAGCACGCCGACGACATGGCGGCGCTGCTGGATCATCTCGGGATCGAAGCGGCGACGGTCTGCGGCGTGTCGATGGGCGGATACGTCGCTTTCGCGTTGTGGCGCCGCCATCGGGAGCGGGTGCGCGGGCTGGTGCTGTGCGACACGCGCGCGGCGGCGGACACGGAGGCGGCGCGGCGGGCCAGGGCGCAGCTCGCGATCCGCGTGCGCCGCGAGGGCACGAAGGCCGCCGTGGACGCGATGCTCCCGAACCTGATCTCGGCGACGACGCGGCGGGAGCGGCCGGAGGTCGAGGGTCGGCTGCGGGAGATCGCCGAGTCGATCGAGGCGGAGACGATCGTGCGCGCGCTCGAGGGGCTCGCCGGCCGGCCGGACTCGACGGAGCTGCTCCCGACCATTACCGTCCCTGCCCTGGTCCTGCACGGCGCCGAGGACGCGACGGTCCCGGTCGACGAGTCGCGTGCGATGGCCGAGCGGATCCCCGGCGCGGAGCTGCGGATCATCGACGGCGCGGGTCACCTCCCGATGGTCGAGCAGCCGGAAGCGTTCGACGCGGAGCTCGTGAGGTTCAGCGAGGCGATGGAAGGATGATCCGACCGCGGATCCTGCGAAGGATCGGCGCGAGCCCGGATTCCTGATCGCGAACGGTGTCCGCCGGGACCAGGAGCTCCACCTCGTCGACGAGGATCTGACCGTGCGGGTTGCCGGCTTCGTCGCGCAGCGGTTGGAGTGCCTCCCGCGGCAAGATCACCGGGGACGCGCTGCAATCGCTCAGGCTTCGCTCGGCCACCGAATCGACGACCGGACGCAGATCGGCGGTGAGCCGCCGTCCGTCGTTGGGGTCCTGGATGACGACTCGCGCCGCACGTGGCTCGAGGGTGAAGCGGACGCCGGCACGCTCACCCACGCTCGGAACGAGCGACGCGTCCTCTGCGGAATCCATCGAGACGACGACGCTCGGGCACCCTGACCGTCGAACGATCGGGAGGATCGGCCCGGGCGTTCCTTTCATTCCCACCGAGATCGAGTAAAGGGAACCTCCCACCAAACCGTGCACGGCCAGCGTGTCCGGCCGCGAAGCGAAGACGAGGAGTGCAGTCCCGGGCGTCGTTTGCGCGAGCCCCGGCACGAAGCCGAGAGAGTCTGCGACCGCGTACCAGTCTGCGTAGTCGTCGCCCGGATCGAAGCCCACGACTTCCTCGAGCGCTTCCGGGCCGAAGTGACGGGCCAGGAACACGGCGGTTTCGTTGATCGTCGTGTGGAGCTCCGCCGGGATCCGGCGCCGGGGCGCGGTTCCGGGGGAGGCTGTGTTGGACGCAGAGGTGTCCGGGGCCACGGCGAGCGCTGCGCCGGCGGAGTCCTCGCCGATCGGGCCGCCGGGCGGACCGCCTTCCTGGCGGGCCTGCGCGATAGCAGCGGCAAGGCGCGCCTTCTGACTGCGCAGGGCCACGGCGGGGGCGCTCCACGGGCCGACGGCAGAGAGGAACATAGCAAGGGCTAAGACAGCGGGAACGGCGGACCAGGAGAGCGGCGCGCGGTTACCGTGGGCGACTCGGCCGCGGGAGCGCATCAGCAACCGTGCAGTCCCCGCGGCCGCGAGGACGACCAATGCAGCCAACACGGCCAGCCGGACGTAACGGAATTCCGTCCACCCGTACTGCTGTATCCGCACGGCCACGGCCCAGATCCCAAGGGCGAGCATGGGGAGGAGCGCGGGAGGCAACCACCGCGCGAGGAGGGTGAGAGCGGTCGACCCGGGCGCCTCCGCAGACGTCTTCGCAGCCGTTGATTCTCCTTCGTCTCGTCCTTGGCCGGCGCTATCCTCAACGGCGTCGGCGCGGATCGGCTCGACCAGGAATGCGAGCAGGAGCCAGAGAGCACCGGCGCCGATGACCAGCGGCGAGAGCAGGTTCTTCGGCACCTCGCCGGTGACCGCGACGCGAACGGCGTAGGCGTAGAGGATCGCCGTGTACCCGACGGCGAGAGGCGCGGCGAAGAACGTGGCGGCCAGACGCGCGACGCGGCGCGCGCCCTCGGCGCGGGGCGAGGTCGGCCCGATCAGCGCAGCCCTGCCGCCCACCACGATCCACGGAACCAGGGCGAAGAAGGTCCAGCCCGCCAGGTGGGCGTACACGTCGTCGTCGATGTCCAGCTCGAAGAGCTGCTCGATGGCGAAGATCGCGATCGCGATGCCGACAAAGAGCGCTACGCCGTAGGCGGCGGCGACCGCGACCCGGAGCAGCAGCCGTGCCTGGATCCACCAGCTCCGATCGCGGTCCGCTCCGAGCGTGATCGCGGCGAAGGGAAGGAGCGAGGCGGTGAGAAGGAGCAGTGCGTGCTGCCACTCTCCCGCCGCGTATTCCGGATCGTAGGCGCCGAACGCGAATGCTCCTGCCAGGGCGACCGCCGCGAGGGAGAGCGCCCAGCGCATGCCGGCGCGCAACGCCCCCAGCGCGTGCAGGAGGGTGAAGGCGAAGGTGGCCGGGATGGCGAGGCTGAACGTGACGAGGAGGCGACTGGACGTGTCGGGCCAGGTTTCTCGAGCGATACCGACGGAGAACGTCGCGGCGGCAAGGAGCGCGAGCGTCGCCTCGAAGGGCGCGGCGCGGAACGCGCCGCGCGCGTCGGCGATGAGCCGTACGAGGCCCGATAAGAGCCGTGCCATAGGCGTATCAACCGTCTGCGGTTGCGACCAGTTCGAGCCGCTCCTTCTCGGCTTCGGCGCGCTTGCCGCTCGCGCGGGCATCCCTACGGTCCCGGGCCACGCGGGCGACCTCGATGACCCGGTCGCCGCGGACGGGCGTGATGAGCTGCTTGCCCTGCGTCGCGCGGCCCTGCTGCGGGATGTCCTTCGCCGCGACCCGCGTGGCGCGGCCGCTGCCCGTCAGGATCATGAGCTCGTCTCCGGCGACCAGCTCCTTCGCGGCGACCAGCGCGCCGGTTTGCGGCGTGACCTTGAGCGTCGTGGTCCCGATCCCGCCTCGCCGCTGGACCGGGTACTCGGAGATCGGCGTGCGCTTGGCGTACCCCTGCTCCGTGATGGTGCAGAGCGTCGCCTCGCGGCGAACGACGACCATTCCCACGACCTCGTCGCCCTTGCGCAACTTGATCCCCTTCACGCCCTGCGCGGCGCGGCCCATGGCCGGGATCTCGGACTCGGGGAAGCGGATCGCCTGCCCCTGCTTCGTGACCAGGACGACGTCGCCCGTGCCGTCCGAGAGCTGCGTGTCCAGGAGCCGGTCGCCATCGGCCAGCTTGATCGCGAGGATCCCGCTGGCCCGCGTGTTCGAGAACTGGTCGAGCGGGGTCCGCTTGACCGTGCCGCCCGATGTAAGGAAGACGAGTGAGCGCTCGGGCGAGAAGTCGCTCACCGCGACGAGCGCGGAGACGTCGTCGTCCCGATCCATCCCGAGGAGCTGCCAGAGCGGCTTGCCACGGCTGGCGCGCCCGGCCTCGGGGACCTGGTGCACGGGGAGCGCGTACGCCTGTCCGTCCTCGGTGAAGAAGAGGAGCGTGTCGTGCGTGCTGGCGATGAAGACGTGCTCGAGGAAGTCGTCCTCGTAGCGGTCCATCCCGGCCAGCGCTTTGCCCCGCGACACCTGGCGGCGGTAGAGCGAGATCGGGGTCCGCTTGACGTACCCCTGGTGGCTGATCGTCACGACGACCTCCTCCTGGGCGACGAGGTCCTCGATGGAGAAGTCCTCGGCGCCACCCTCGAGGATCGTCGTGCGGCGCGCATCGCCGTACTTCTCGACCAGCTCGTCGAGCTCGGAGAGGAGGAGCGCGAGCTGCTTCTTCTCGCTCTTCAGGAGCTTCTCCAGCTCGGAGATCTGCTTCTGCAGCTCCTTGAGCCGCTCGCGCAGCTCGCGCGTCTCGAGGGCGGTGAGGCGGGCGAGGCGCATGTTGAGGATCGCGTCGGCCTGGGCCTCGGAGAGCCCGAAGCGCTTGCGCAGCTTGGCCGCCGCGTCGTGGCGGTCCTTCGCCTTACGGATGATCCCGATCACCGCGTCGATGTTGTCGACGGCGACGAGGAGCCCTTCGGTGATGTGCGCCTCGTGGCGCGCCTTCTCGAGGTCGTGCGTGGCGCGACGACGGATCACGTCCAGGCGGTGGTCGCGGTACCGCTCGAGGAGCTCCTTGAGGTTGAGCTCGCGCGGCACGCCGCCGTCGAGGGCGAGCATGATCGCGCCGAACGTCGCCTGCAGGTACGTCTGCTTGTAGAGCAGGTTCAGGACGGGCTTCGGCTTGGCGCCGCGCTTCAGCTCGATGACGATTCGCATCCCGTCGCGGTCGGACTCGTCGCGCAGGTCCGCGATGTCGTCCGTCTTGCGCGTGCGGACCAGGTCGGCGATCTGCTCGACGACGCGCGCCTTGGAGATGCCGTAGGGCAGCTCGGTGACCACGAGCTGTTCCTTCCCGCCGCGCTTCGCCTCCTTCTGCACGCGGGCGCGCATGACGATCCGGCCGCGCCCGGTGCGGTACGCGTCGCGGATCCCCTCGACGCCGAGGATGAATGCGCCGGTCGGGAAGTCCGGACCCGGGATGTGCTTGATCAGATCGTCGACGGAGCAGTCGGGGTGCTCGACCAAGTGGCGGAGCGCCGCCGCGACCTCGCGCAGGTTGTGGGGCGGGATATTGGTCGCCATCCCCACCGCGATCCCGGAGCTGCCGTTGACGAGGAGGTTGGGCAGTCTGGCCGGGAGGACCACCGGCTCTTTTCGCTGGGAGTCGAAGGTGTCGACGAAGTCGACGGTCTCCTTCTCGATGTCGGCCAGCAGTTCCATCGCCGCAGGGGCGAGGCGGGCTTCGGTGTAGCGGTAGGCGGCCGCGTTGTCGCCGTCGATCGAGCCGAAGTTCCCCTGCCCGTCGATGAGCGGGTAGCGCAGCGAGAAGTCCTGGACCATCCGCACGAGCGAGTCGTAGACGGCCATATCGCCGTGGGGGTGGTACTTCCCGAGGACCTCACCCACGACCGAGGCGCTCTTCTTGTACGGACGGTTCGGGGATAGCCCCAGCTCGTGCATGGCGTACAGGATTCGGCGGTGCACGGGCTTGAGCCCGTCACGCACGTCCGGCAGCGCCCGCTGCACGATCACGCTCATCGAGTAGTCGAGGAACGACTCGCGCATCTCGTCCTCGATCAGACGAGTCACGACCCGTTCGCGTCGCTGCGGCATCACCATCTTCGGCTGTTCTCCGGTGTGCGTCGTCGCTTGGGAATCGTCGAGGAAATCGGACATATGGGGTACCCGCGGCCGGCGATTATGTTCGGGTTTCCTTCGGTATCCGCGCAAGGGTGGCGCGTCGTGGACGCAAGGCGCATGCGCCGGCCGGCCGGGGGATCAGGCGTCGTGTCGAGCGGCTTCGTCACGGAGCAGGGCGGCGAGTCTGGCGCGCAAGTGCTCGGGCGCGCAGGGGAGTCCCCGGGCGGCGCGGCGGAGCGCCTCCTGGAAGGCCTGGCAGAAGCAGAGCTGGGGGTAGCACTGCTTGCAGATCTCGAAGTGTCTGCGGACCGCTTCGGCGGCCTCGGGCGACAGCTCGCCGTCGAGGTACTCGTACAGGCGGGCGACGGCTTC
>JGI12419J13241_1000762_pt1 | contig 10960 bp, 19 predicted proteins | sample BGWIniCompost_FD_13241 | JGI IMG/M metagenome (IMG submission 13241)
CTTTGGTGGACGTTGGGATCACCGCAAGCCGAATTATAGAGCTAGTGAAGGATGATTATTTATTTGTAAACGCTTATAACAATTCTGGTGCATCGGTTGATGTAAAAAACGCAGGCTTATATTCGCCTGTTTTTTCTGTTGTCAAAATATCTGAGGCAGGAGGGATATCATGAGTAGACCCGTTATTTTTTATGCAACTCATGCAGATGACGAAACACTGAACATGGGCGTTACCATAGCCGAACATGTAGCGGCTGATCGTCCGGTGCATGTGGTTCTGATGACACACGGACGGGCTACAGGTGCGCTTGATATGATCAATGGCCAAAGCCTTTCGGGTTATTGGGATGTAATGCACGATCCATCATTCGAAGGATACAGCACTCTCACAAAAACCGATTTGGAACAGGCGCGAATCAGGGAATTTCATAACGCTTGCGCGCAATTGGGTGTTCCTGCAGGTAATCGCCACATTGAATATCTTGATGACCCTACAACGGGTGAGACGGTTAACAAATGCGAAGCGCAAGCGGTTATACAAAACTATGCCAATCAATATCCAGACGCTGACCATTACGCACTATCCTATCATGATGTACATGCCGATCATGCCGCATGTGGGCAAGCATTATTAGAGCTATACAACGAAGGCCAAATTTCCAATGCTGCACGTTTTATCATTAGCATGGCCACGCGAATGACCTACGAAGCCAATAATCAACAGATACCAGGGTGGCAGGACAAGCCCACGGATCAAGCGATCACCAACCGTGTTATCAATGCATGCCGATGCTATGCGGCCTGGAGTCCGACTGCTGGATCTTACGCAGTCGGATATCATAGCGTGTCAGGTCAGTTTGATAAGTTGCTCGATGATCCATATCACTATATTCACTTACCCAACGCTTAGAGCGTTTTATATAGAGAGGAGAGAAACACCATGAAAACAAACGGGGTGGTGGTCTCACTCAAAGAAATTTACGATGCATTACAAGAAATCAAAAGTGAGGTTAATACTGTCAAGTCCGAGATAAAAAATCTTGGCGCAATGGATGAGCGAAGCCGCCAAGCGCTGGAAACGGCCAAGGATGCACTTGAAAAAGCCAATGATCTAGAGAAGCAAATAGAGAAAATCGAAGGCCGAGAACAATGGATTTTGGGCCTTATTTTGACGGTCGTACTTGGTATTGGTGGTTGGATTTTGTCACAATAGGAGGAGATGATCTATCATGTATGGCTTGGATGATGCGGCTTTTGTCGCGATCATAACCGGATTGGTTTCACTATCGAAAGAAGCGGGACTGCCTACCAAATGGAGTCCGCTTCTTTCTTTATTGTTTGGCATGTTGGCCGGAATTTTCTATATATCGCCTGGTGATCTACTAGGTGGTATCCTCAACGGTATTGTTTTAGGTTTGGCCAGTGTTGGTTTATATTCCGGCCCAAAAAATATTATTGAGAAGGTGAAAAAATGAGTAAATTAATTTGCCTTGATCCAGGACATGGATCTAATACACCAGGTAAAAGAACGCCTGTTATATCTGATTTAGGACGATCCATAAAAGAATATGAGTTTAATAAACCAGTAGCTTATTACTTAGACCAAGAGTTAAAACGTTGCGGGTTTCGTACGATGTTTGCCACGCTGAACGACAATGACACGCCGTTATCAACCCGTACTAGCCGCGCCAACTCAGCCAAGGCGAATATTTATGTTTCCCTACATTATAACGCTGGTGGTGGTTCGGGCGTTGAAACCTATCATTATCCTGGTAGTACCAACGGTAGACGACTAGCGCAAAATATTCACAGCTATGTAAAAGGTGGGACGGCTCAAAAAGATCGTGGTGTCAAATCCGCTAACTTCCATGTCCTACGCGAAACCCGTATGCCTGCCGCGCTAGTTGAATATGGTTTTATGGATGATCCAGGATTGAAGGAAGCGCGGTTGATGCTAGATGAAGACTTTCAGCGCGAATGTGCAAGAGAAACCGCACAAGGAATCTGCAAATACTTTGGTGTGACATATAAAGGCGATGCACCACAAACGCCAGACAAGCCACCTATGAGGCGTGTGGTGGCAGATGGAAAGGAAGTCATAGATAGTTCGTATACAAGTAAGTTGTTGGCGGCTGTGGAGCAGTCTATCAAGGATGGAGCGCGGGAGATTGTTGTCAAGATAAGATAAGAAAAAGCCGCCAAAAATGGCGGCTCGCGCCTTTTTTATAGAACGGACACGGAGTTGGAAACCATACGCTCATTCCGTCCCATCCGCCCATAATGTCATTCACATTAGGCCGTGGGATTTTGGGGATAGCTCCATTTTCCAACCATGAAACAATTTTATGCCGCGATCTTTATCAGGTTCAACCCACTCCCCAGGGGAGTGGTATGGTTCAAGCAAGTGGCGCGCAGTTTCCACGACTTGCCCGGTTTCGCTACTGACATATTCGGCAGATAAGTTACTGACTTCTTCCGACTCTAAAGCTACCACGCGACATTTACGACCACCATACATCTCTTCTTCTCCTACATTTGGAATATTGTCGGAAAAATAAAACATAATATCTTCTCCGTCAACATGTGTAACATATATATCGTAATATGTTCTGATTTTGCATTCCCCTTTGTTTGTTATTGGAACCCTACCACACTGGGCGGTAGGGGGTTATAGTTTGATGGAATCGATTTCCTCAAACTCATAAATATAAACCCGATCCCATTTAAGTAGATGAATTTTTGTATTATCATAGGCTCGTAATTCGCCATCTATTGGTTTATGATGAGATTAGTTGATCTTGATATACAAGTATATAGGAGGAATAACATGGGATACCTTACACCAGAACAGCGAATGAAAGTATCATTTAGGCGGCATGAAGTAGAGGCAACAGGTAAACCTTTCTTTCCTGGTGGTTGGTCTACTGTGCCAGATGGATATGTATCTAAAACCAAGGCGAAAGAGCTAGGTAAGCAGGTACAGAAGGGACAGGAACCACACGCCTATGTCTTGTCACCTAGTTGGAATGGTTACATCGCATTATATGACATTGACAAGTTACCAGACCGCAAAAACAAGAAACAGCCCGAATAGATCGGGCTAGTTTTCAATGTAAACATATAAAAGGCCTGCTATGTGCAAGGCCTTTTTTCATTGCTTATCATCTGAAATTATCTTTACTGCTTCTTCGATTCTCAAGTCATAAGCCGAGCAAAGCCGAACGATCATATCTGATCTGATGAATTGATCATCTGAAAATATTTTGTCTACCACTTTTTTAGAAATACCTGTTTCTCTCTCCACTTGAACTTTCTTTCCATTTGGGTTCTTTCTGTAGAAATAGTCTCGGAATGATTTCTTCCCCGCAATTACTACAGGTATCGCCGTCACTCAGATCAGCATATTCCAAAACTTTTACAGTCATTATTTATTCTCCTTTTCCCAATTTTAAAGGCTCTGCCGGCTCGATCGTGCTAACAACTTGCTTATATAATGCCTGCTGCTTGTTGTCAGCATTGATGGTGATCATAAAATTATCAAATCCTGTTATTGTTCCCTGGATCTGAAACCCGTTTGTTAAAAAGATGGTAACAGGTGTTTTGCTCTTTCTGACTTGGTTCAAAAATGATTCTTGCAGGTGATTATAATTTATCATTAGATTTCCTCCTAAAATTCGCCCAAGTCAATAATGATATCTTGTTTGGCGACATCCTCAATATATTTTTTGAGCTTGGCCATGTTCCGAGTAGGGCCACGGATCCGGAACGGTTCCCCAACTTTGATATTTTCTATGTCATCCATCACAACGCATAATACCCCCTGATAGCTTCTGTTTTTGATTCTAAGACGTTTTAAATCATAGTTTGATAGATTATATCTAACCATGTTTATTTGTGTCGAGTGATAGGCAAATGTTCGCCTTTTGTTCCTGTTTGCGCAACCAACTAATTTGAATTAAATGGCAGGCGAAACACTCCCATTTTTGCTTGTTTTTTTGCTTCCCATGCTGCAAGTTTAGCATTTAGCTTCTTTTGCTTCTCTTCCCAATCTTCGCCGGCTTCCTCTACAGCTGTAGCTTGTTCTGATACGGCTTCTGGTAGTTCGCTGTTTGGCTGCTGGTTGCTCTTTTTGGGTTTGGGCTTGTCCAGATAGTTATAAAAGCCGCCACCAAGGAACCAAGCTATTTGTGCGGTTTCTTTTTCTTGTTCTATGTATGCCTCAGCTGACAAGATCAGCTTTTCAAAGCCAATTTTTTTCTCAATTATGTTTCGGAATCTTGGATAGTGTTTGTCATGATTCTTTATGTCAGCTGCTTTTGCATTCAAGAAAAGATTACGTAATTGTTTATATTGATCATCATCATCATGTTTTTTCTCTGGTTTGCCATTTTGGGAAACCTGATTACTTGGTGTTTTCTCCTGGCTGATCAGATGATGATTATTTGATACATTACTAGACTTATTTGTATTAATTAATAGATTATTAAATACATTACTGGGTTTTATTTTTGAAACGGTTACCGTTTTATTTTTGAAACGGTATACGGTTTCATTTTTGAAACGGTATAAACGTACCGTTTTATTTTTGAAACGGTATGTAGTAAAAATATCTGTTGGTTTCTTTGGCCGTCCACCTTTGCGCCCGTGGATCTGTGAAGCAGAACCATAATCTTTTTTCCAGTCACGAGTTTTAACCAGTGGTTGAATCTCAGTTTGATGCTCATTGCGTGGGGACTCGTACACAATAATATTTTTAGGCTTCTGAGTTTTCCGCTTTGATTCCTCATATTCGACTAGATCAATTAGTTCATGTTCCCACAGAGGAACAATCACAGTCCTATATAGTTTTGCTTTGCTCATTCCTAGCTTTTTTGCTGTGTCCTCTAGCGTGTATGGGACTTTGTCATATTCGCGGTACTCATCACGACGATCCACCCAGCTATGCAGTTTTAACCAGGAAGTAAACGCGATCGGGCCGAGCGTATCTATCCAGTTATCAGCGACCACATAACGCAAGCTAGGCAAAAATAATTCATTCCGTGATTTTTTCCCCTTTTTGATAAAGCTTTTTTTAGACATAAAAAACCTCTCCTTTGGGCCTGCTTGTCCCACCGGAAAGGTTTACACTGTCGCCGTTTTATATCAACTTCACTCATTTTTTACAATTTGGCGTTTTCTCTCTCTTGACCTATCATGTAAAAAAAACTAAAATAGTGATTGATAATGTTTGAATAACGGCAACTTGATTGTTGGTAGCAATCAGTTGCACTTGCGGCGATCTGCGTAAACCTTTCCATGGGGTAGCAGGTCGTTTTATTTTTTGTGGGTTTATTCTACCAATCTTTTCAAAATTCGGCAATAGTAGATTAGATAGAAAACCCTATTTCGACCCCAACAGGGGAAAAGGGTACTTGAGCGCATATGTACTCTTTCAACCTTCCCCCCTGTTTCATTTATGGTATCATATAGCGCTAAAACAGTCTAATACAATCTTATATAAATCTATATAGACTGATACGACTCTATAAATAATATTACGGATACCTCACAATACTAAATAACATTACATTGTGATTGCGGGGTATAAATATATGGCTAAATACAAGGAACGGTTACCAATCTATCTAAAAGAGGATCTAAAAGCACAAATAAAGCAAGAAGCAGACGAAGACGGCAGAAGTTTAAACAATTACATCATGTTTATACTGGAGAGGCGTTCACAGATCGAAGAAGTAAAGTATATACAAGACCGCATTAAATAAACCGACAACCTATATAGGTTGTCGGTTATTTTATTATTTGGGTCGTCGTTTACCCTTTAGCTGTTTGGCTTCTTCTTCGACGATCTTTAATTGATTTCTAATAGCTTCATTGATAAATCGGACTTGAAAACCATGTCCGAATTTTTTCATGTATTTTTGTATTTCTCCTAACAATTCATTTTCGACTACAAAAGTTTTTCGCGTGTGTGTTTTATCTTGCGTTTGTTTCTCCTCGAAAAACTGATCCAGGAATTTTTCGTTATCTTCTTCTGGTTGTTTTTCTTCATCTACTGTTTCTGTTTGCGGTATATCCTTTTTTTCTTTTTCTTCCATCTTGGCTGGAATTTCTCCCTCGTTTTTTTCCTCTTGAAGGTCTTCAAATGGAGAACCAAATTTGGAGATACTTCTTTTCTTTTTAGTCAATATTAATCACTTCTTTCATTAGATCAAAATAGACTTTAACCATCTCACTATTTTTATCTGACAGTACAGCAGGTAGACCATAGGCAGCAGTAGCATTTGCAAAGCGAACAGTACGAGGTATACGAGTTTTAAACATACGTATGTCATTTTTTTCACAGTAAACACGGGCTTGTAAGACTAGATCACTATGTAATGATGATCTACCGTCTATCATCATCCCCACAACCCCACCTATAGCAGCATTGACTTTTCGTTCTTCCTGGAATTCGTGAATGATTTTTATTACTTTCATCAACCCTTGAACTGAAAAAGTTTCGGGCATAAACGGAAGTATAACCTTATCTGTTGCTGTTAAAATATTCCCTGCAATTAGGCCCATACTAGGCGGCGAATCAATGAATATATAATCATATTTATTGCGTAATTCATTGACAATGGGTGACAAAAGTGCAAAAGGATCTGGATACTTTTCTAAGTTAGTAAGCACATCAAATTCAAGATAATTCATGTCGTCATTTGCTGGCAATAGATCGAGATTATCTCGCAAATTAATAATAACTTTTGCGGGATTTATTCCATCAACCAAACAATCATATAAAGTATTTTGCATGGTGTTTGGATTATGATTAAACGCTATTGATGCGTTCCCCTGTCCATCAGTATCAAGTATGAGGATCTTTTTTCCTGGGTAAGTAAGATTAAGGGCCGCTGCTATGTTGGTTACTAAAGATGATTTTCCAACCCCTCCCTTATTCATTTGTACTGAATAAACAATAGCCATTGTTAAACCTCCTATAATTTTCCTGATGTAATGTTAACACATTGTTTTTACGATGAAAAAGACCACTTTATTCGGAAATGTATTATTTAAATCTGTATAAAGTAGGTAATAAAAAAGTGTACATATCATGCTATTTACAAACAAACATAGTTATGTATGATAACAAAATTGTATATATCACACGTGTGTTATTTAGTACACTTAAAAAGTGTACTTTTTTTACATGTTAAGTGTTTACCTAGAATCATGATTAGTATAACTTATATAATATGGGTGTTAAATCTACATGTAATAACCAGGTTTTTCAAAACAACATAAAAAACCCGTGCGGCGAACACGGGTTAATCAAGAAAGGATATGATTCTTATGGATACAGTGTACCACGAATCTGAGAAAAAAAGTAACTGGTGGACAAGTTTTAGAAAAAAGTTAGGCATGGCAGCGATCAAAATATGGCTTACTGTAGGAATGCTAATTGTTTTTGGTGCTGGTATATCGATTAGCTGGATGCACACGATGCATCTTGCGGCAACTTTTGGCATGACAGGTAATGAAGCATTGTTGTTTACGGTATTTGTGGAAGCGTGTTTAATTATCTGTGAAACGGTAGTCATCATATTAGCGCTCAAGGGGATAAAAAACCCTTGGCAAGTAAAACTTGGTTTGGCGTTTGGAGTAGGTATCAATGGTTGGGGTAATGTTGCGGCTTATGTCGCCTACGGAATCCCTGGTATAATTTTAGGGCTTTGTATACCAATAGGTACAATGATAGCAATCGGAGCACTTGGGGCAGGGTTGGTAAAAATACAAGCTCCGAGCGAATCAGAAAAGCAACAAGCCGAAATCAGAAATCAGAAATCACGATCAGAAAAAATAGTTTCATCCTTGCAAACGATCAAAGGACTATTTCAGAAATCAGAAAAACAAGATCAGAAAAATGATGACTTCAGAAATCAGAAATCAGAAATCAGAAATCAGAAAGCTGAAATCAGACAAGACGAATCAGAAAAACCTATTCAGAAATCTGATCAGAAAAATGCATCAGACCTCGGAAAAGGTCAGAATTCAGAATCTGAAAAAACAAACCAGAAATCTGAAAAGCTTGAAGGAATGGGCGTTGTCGGCGAAGTGATCACCGGAAATTATTCATCAGAAATCAGAAATCAGAAATTAGAAGAGCCCGTTCAGAAACCTGAAAACGACAAATCAGAAAAGCAGATCAGAAAAATGACGATCAGAAAAAATCAGAAATCAGATCAGAAAAGTGAATCTGAAAAATCTGTTCAGAAATCAGAAATCAGAAATCGGAAAAAATCAGAATCAGAAAAAGTAACTCACTTAAATCAGAAATCTGATGATGACACTAAAGCATTAAAAACGGCAATGCAGCTATATGAGAAAACCGGCAAGAAACCAAAAATAAAAGATATCATGAAGAAGGGGGTCTCAAAGTACAGAGCAGAGAAAGCGAGGAAACAGGTTATTGATCAATTTAAAATCAGCTAAAAATAAAAATCCTGCTAGGATCAGGCAGCTAACCGATTCCCTAGCAGGATTCCATAGACCAACCATGAAGCGGTCTATGGCTATCTTATCACAAGGGAGCCATGATAAAAATGTATGATGATATAAAAACCGATGATGAATATACAATTGAGCGTCAAACCAACCACGGGGATTATGTTGCTGTTGTGAAGATAGAGAAGAAAACAAGGAAGCAATTTATTGAGCTATACAGGGTAGCTACTGAAGTGCCGAAGATATTCAGGTGGTTTAGTGTTGATCGTGTGTTTATAAATAATCGTGTTCTAGATCGTCACGGTGATGTTCATAACACAATCACTAAACTAATTACAGAGTATGAGTTTCCACTATATCAGAAATCAAAAGCAGAAGAACGCGGTCATTTTCTGGAGATTGACTATGAAAAGGAATTGAAGAAGCGACGCGAACGAATGCAACAAAAGGAAGAAGAAGAGACCGCACTAAAAACGCAAATACAAGTAAATGATTGGATGGACCAGGTTATGAAGAGACAAAAGGAATTGCAGGAGCAAAAACCAAAAAAGAACATGACAGTCAATCAATACAGGAACCTACCACAATACAGTGGTATGACAGATGAAGAGATTAGAAGAGAGATCAACAAAAGATAAAACATACCCTCCCTACTCATCCAGATATAGCGAAAAACGCGAAACTATCGAGACTCGCCGAAACTATTTTCGGTATCGGGGGAGTGGGGGAGGGGGTTAATTATAAAAAGGAGTGGGTCTAAATGTATGAAGAAGATGGACACTATGAGGGTTACGTTCGCATAGGCGACGAAAAATTCAAGGAATGCGAAATGTGTTTTGATGCGCTTATACCTTATCATTCTTTTGGCGATCATTGCCCCGCATGTGAAAAGGACATGGAAGTAAACTTTTTATTATCTGAGCTTGAAAATCTTAGCCCTGAGGATCAAGAAGAAGTTATTTTATCAGCCCTCTATAATGATGAAGTATGTAGAGAAATAGAAAAACAAATCAAGAAAAAGCAAGCAATACAAGGAAGCCAAAAGGGCAACTTGTAACTAAAAAAGAATCCATCTTTACTCATTGATGGATTCTTTTAATTCTTTGATTTGTTTTTCTAAACGGAGCTTTGATGCTTCTAAAAGAGTTATGCGTTTCCCGTTGATGGTGTTTTCATCGTTAACCATCTCTAATATATGATGGGTCTTGCCTAAAGTTTCTCCTACCTCAGTGATAGCTTCAAGGACTTGATCAAATCGTTCATTGATTTGTTTTACATCCTCTTTAGTAGCCATATTGTTAATAATAATATCTAATTTTTTATCTACATCAGACATAAATGGTTGGCTCCTCTCGATCTATTAGCTCTATCTTACCAATAACAGCTGAGAGAATAAATCACTTTAGTCCAAATTGGACAACTCATTGAGGTTGAGCAATAATGCCCATGTGGTATAAGGCAACCAGGATATAGATAGCATTTAAGATTACGCCAATCCAAGCATACCAAGCGTTTTTATGTTGATCTTTGTTATATTTAAATAAACTTATCAGACCTAAAGCAAACCCTGATAAGGGAATGATAACCACAAAGCCGAAGAAGATTGAGACAATACCCATCCAAAAGCTAACACGGCCAAAAGGTTCTATTTTTTTCTTTGTCATCACTTTAGCCCAAATTGAGCTTTAGAAACTAACTTGTCATTTTGGAACGTCGCGTTCATGTTGGAGAAATCGGGATTGTTCCAGGTGTACATGATTGTTTTGATTCCACCCAATTCCGTCATGCTACCTTCTTCACCTTTAAAGCCGATGATTTTAACTACTTCATCGTAGGTCATGCCCGTTTTAATCTCGTTGAATTCTTTTAGTGTTACCTCTTTATCTTCTTTGGTTGGTGGAGGAGTGTCCTTTTTCTCGGGCGTTGTCGTCGTGTTGGTTGGTGTTGTGGTTGTATCTGTACTGCTTGCTAGGACACCAACGACAACCACAAGGAGAAAGATGACAACGACCAAACCACCACAACCTAACAAACCCCACTTTAAATATTTTTTCATTTACGAACCATTCCAATCGTATGTATTTTCATTATATGATTCGCGAAAATGGAATTATTTCGTGATAGATTAATATTCTAAAAACAAAAAAGCCTAGGATATATATTTGTACCCTTTGCTCTTTTTCGTCTCTTAGAAAGGAAAATAGAAGCTCACAGCACTATTTATTTAGTCACACAGGAAACAAGCCATGTATAATTCATCAATCCATTTATCGCTTATCCTAAGTGATTTCTTTTTGACTCCCTCGCAAACAAAGCCAGCTTTAGTGTATAGCTTGATGGCATTTAGATTATGTTGCATTACTGTAAGTTCTAATCGAGATACGCCGCGTTCCTGAGCCCATTCCTTTGCTTTATGTAATAATTCTGTGCCTATTCCTCGGCCTTGATACTCATTTAACACACCCATTGCTAAATA
>JGI12419J13241_1000777_pt1 | contig 10859 bp, 9 predicted proteins | sample BGWIniCompost_FD_13241 | JGI IMG/M metagenome (IMG submission 13241)
CAGAACCACCCGCCGCGGGCGGATTGGAGCCGCCGCTGCCGGTCGCGACCAGACGCGCGTCATCGAAAAAGACGCGATTAATCTCGCTGGGGCTGGTTTGCGTGGTGAAGATGAAAAAGGTCACCGTGTCAGCGGTAGCGGTGGCCTCAACCACGGCTTCCTGCCAGCTACCATGCGGGCGGATTTCCGCCGACCACACGATGTCGCTGTCGTAAGGATTCGTACCGCCATTCGGGTCGATACCCACCTTGACGTAAGCCCCCGACTCGACGGCGGAAGCGCAGTTATCAGCGTTCGGAGCGGGATTACAGGTATGCAGTTGAGCGAACGCGCTGCCGCGAAGGTTTGTGCCTGGGGCGACGCTCACCTGCTGGTAAATCGCCGCCGTAAAGGTGGCCCAGCCTTTATGCAAATTCTGCGCGCGCGCGCCGGATTTTGGATCGGGCCCCGGACCATTGTGGGGAAACGCAACCGGCGGCAGGTTCATCCAGTCTTCGGTGCGGGGAGATTCGGCGTACCAGACGTTCCAGTCGGCAGCGATGTTAAAGTCGGGTCGGCCGCGGCCTGTGTATTGCCCTTCGAAATCACCGTCTCGCAAAAGGTTCGCGCCGTCCTGCGCGCCAACAGGCACAGCGGCGACAAAAACGCAAACCATCAGCAGAACCAAGAGGCCTGTTCGCTGCATATTCAATTGGCTAGCTCCGTTACATTATCTGTGACGCTGGCCGTCCCGGAAGACGCGGCTGCGCTCATCTGAAGCAGACGCAGCACGCAAGACCGGCGTCCGCCAACGCGCGCGACATTATAACACGCGCCGAAAGGGTGTCAACGGCGACAGGCACGCGCATCGCTCGGCGGGAGGCCTCTATGGATTTTGCGAGGTCACAGGAGATCGAATTTCCGTCGTCTTGCCTCGCGCCGCCAGCCCAACGAGCGCCCACCCCATGCGGCAGGCCGGTTTCAGCGCTTCATCTGGCAGCGCGGAAAGGCAAACGGGCGTTATCACACGGCGGTTTTCTGGCGATTGCGATACGGCAGATAGGCGTCGATCCATTCCTGATCGTGCTGGCGAATGAACGTTTCGGCCTGCTCGACCAGCTCGCGGTTGCCCAAAAACAGCGGCACACGCTGGTGCAGCGTGTGCGGTTCGATATCCAGCACCGGGCCAACGCCGTCCGAAGCGTAGCCGCCCGCCTGTTCGACCAGAAAAGCCAGCGCCTGCGCCTCGAACAAGAGGCGCATTTTGCCATAGGGCTTTTCGGGGTCCTGCATGTCGCCCGGATAGTAGAAGACGCCGCCGCGCAGCAGGTTACGGTGAAAATCGGACACCATCGAACCGATGTAGCGATGTGAAAGCGGGCGATGCCCCTCTCCGTCGATGCCCTGCAGCCAGCGCGTAAAGCGACGCACACCGTGCGTCCAGTATTTTTCGTTGCCCTGATTGGTGCTGTAATACTTCGGCGGGCTGGGGATGCGGATGTCGTCGTGGCTGAGCAGAAATTCACCGACGCCGGGATCGAGCGTAAAGCCATGCACACCCTGCCCGGTGGAATAGACCATCATCGTGCTGGAGCCGTAGACGATGTAACCGGCGGCGACCAGCCTGCGCCCCGGCTGTAACACGTCGTCCAGCGTGCCGCGTGGCCCGGTCGAAATTTTGCGGTGAATGGCGAAAATGGTCCCGACCGAGACATTGACATCGATATTGGAGGAACCGTCGAGCGGGTCGTAGAGCAGCACGTACTTGCCCGTGCCGAAGCGCGGCGGAATCGGGATCAGTTCGTCGTGCTCCTCCGAGGCCATGGCGCACAGCCGCTCGGTGTGGTCGTTCATCTTATAGATGATCTCGTCGGCGAACAGGTCGAGCTTTTGCTGCTGCTCGCCGTAAACGTTGGCCGTATCGGCCGTGCCGATGATTTCCGCCAGCCCGGCGCGTGTCGTCTCCCGTGCGATCAGCTTGGCCGCCAGAGCGAGGTCGTAGAGCAGGCTGGTGAATTCGCCGGTCGCGTTGGGATAACGCTTCTGCTGTTCCAGAATATGCCGCTCGATGGTGGTGATTTTGGGTTGCATGCGGGGTCCTCGCCCGGAAAACCGGCACGTACCGTTACCACCTATCGTATGGAGTTTCAGAAGATAGAGCAATCAGTACCAACATCACCCCCGCCCCTCTCCCCGGTGCAGTGGCCGGGAGAGGGGCAGAAAGGCGGCGTATCCTGCTGCGAGCGAAAGGGACGGAACGTGAGGTTAGCCATAGGCGGGCAGCAGCAACGCCTGCCCGTTGATGCTGGCATACCAGTACGGAACCCAGCCGACGCCGAAAAGCTCTGGCCGGATGTCCTTCTTGTAGGGCGTGATGACGTACTCATCCACCTGCTGGGCGATGGCGGCCCATTTTTCGTTGATCGCGCGCAGGCCGTTCTCAAAATCCTGCTCGGCTCTGGCGATGCGTTCGTTGATCTCGGCCAGTCCCTGCTCGTAGAGCCGGATGTCGCCCTTGCTGCGATTGCGATAGACCTGCGCCCGCGCCATGCGCGAGAGGGTGTAGGTCGTGCGCCCGCGCAGCAGGCTGAGGATGGCTTCGCCGGTGGTGAAGAGTTCGTTGCGTCTTTCCGCCGCCAGCTCGCGCTGCTCATTTTCGAGCTTCTGGGCCGTGCGGCGCATTTCAGCCTCCAGCTTGTCCATGATGCCTTCGTACTTGTTGGTCCAGGCGTCGATCTCGGCATCGCGCCGCTCGCGCGCCGCCTGCGTCACACGGGCGCGAAACTCGCTGAAAACGCCATCGGCCTCGCCGTAAATATCGAGTTCGCGGTTGTACGGCAGGCGCAGCCGGGCGGTGGTGTAGAGCATGTCGATCAGTTCGCGCCGGAGCTGGGTCATGCGCGTGCGATCGGTCAGGCCGGGGGATGGCTCGCCATAGATCGCGTCCGCCAGCGGCTCGCCCGACACGGCCCGCGTATCGACCGCGGGCGCGAGGTACTGATCCCAGTGGATGATACCGGCGCGGTCGACTTCCGGCACGTGATAGGCATAGGTCCGGGCCGTATAGGTCCCGCTTTTGCGGTCGCTGTAGCGCACGGTCGCCTGCGCCAGCAGAACCGGGCGATAGGCCAGAATCGCCCCGCCAAAGCGCTGCGCCGCGAAATTCGTACGCTGTTCCCACTGAGCGATGGCGGTCTGGCTATCGACGGTATGGGGCAGGAAATACTGCGCGATCGAGGACGAAACCGGCGGCGGCGCGTCGAGGAAGCCCGGCACACGCCGGGTCTGCGAGGTCACGCCGGTAGCCGGTGAGCGTGTGTTGTGGCTCATGGAGGCCGTATTGCCGGAGGCGACCGGGACGGTTGCGCCGGAAACCGCCGCGCTGTCGGGCGCGGGGTCAAGCTCGGGCAGGGTTGGCGGCGGCATGTTGGCGGGCGGGTTCTGAACCGCGACGGCGCTACCCCCCGGCGGCGACATCTGCCAGTTGCCCGCGCCGGACGCGCCGGACGCGGCGGCTGCGGTAGCAGGCGCAGTCAGCAGGCGTTCGCGCTGGGCGGCCATCAGCATCCGCACCTGCTGGCGCGTCAGCGGGCCGCGCAGATAACTCATGGCCCAGCGCGTGTGCAACATGATCGGCCCGCCCAGATTATGCACGTTGTGCATCAGGAACACGCGCGGCTCGATGTCAGCGATCATGCGAGCGACGTCGCGGAGGTCCATCTCGTTCTCGGTCGTCGCCAGCGATTGCAGCCCGGTCATCACGCGCTGGCGGTCGTTCTCCGACTGCAAGCGGCCGATGAACCACGTTCCGGCGTTGCTCAGGCCCTTGTAATCGAGGTCGCCGGGATTTTGTGTCGCCAGCACCAGACCGACGCCGAACGCGCGTGCCTGTTTCAGCAGCCGCAGCAGCGGCTCCTTGGTCGGCGGGTTGCGCGGGTGCGGCGGGAAATAGCCGAACATCTCGTCGATATAGAGCAGCGCGCGCAGGCTGGTCGTGCCGCTCAGGGTTCGCATCCAGCCGAGCATGTTTTCGAGCAGCAGCGTCATCATGAACATGCGCTCCGGCTCGCTGAGATGCGCGATGTAGAAGATCGAAACGCGCGGGCGGCCGTCGGGCTGGTAAAGCAGGTTCTGAATATCCATCGGCTCGCCGTTCATCCACGACTGGAACGACGGCGCGGCGATGATGTTGTTCAGCTCCATCGCCAGCTTGTAGCGATCCTTCTCCGAGATGTACTCGTCAACCGAAAAGACGCCCAGCTTCGGGAACGGCGGGCGCTGCACCTGAAGGATGATATCCTCCAGCGTCAGGTCCTGCCCGCGCACCCATGCATGCTCGAAGATGTTGGAGACGAGCACATGCTCTTTGTCCTGAACCGGCTGCGCGTCCTTGCCGATGAGCGCCAGCAGCGCCGTGACGATGCCGTTGATGCGCTCGCGGTTGGCTTCCTCGTTGCCGGCCCAGCCATCGCGCGGGGCGCGCAGCGACGCCAGAATGCTGATCGGCAGGCCCGCGTCCGAGCCAGGGGTGTAGATGCGATATTCGGCGGCGCGTTTCAGCCAGCGCACGCGATCCGGCACGATGCCCCAGCTCGTCAGGCCGTCGCGCCAGCGCCGGGCGATGTCGGCGGCGTATTCCGGCGCTTCCATGCCCGCCCGGCGCGCGTCGTCGAGGTTCACCCACGGCGCAAAATCGGACGGGCGCAGGTCGGGAAAGGTGAGCAGCAGATTGGTGATATCGCCCTTGGGGTCGACGACAATCGCCGGGACGTTATCGAGAATGGCCTCTTCGAGCAGACTGATGCACAGGCCCGTTTTGCCGCTGCCGGTCATGCCGAGCACGACGGCGTGGGTCGTCAGGTCGCGCGAGTCGTAGTAAACGACCTCGTCGGTCAGGCGGTGTGTTGCGGGGTCATAGCGGCGGCCCAGATAGAAGGTGGTCGGCGCTTCGATAAATGGCATCGGCCTGCACTCCAATCGCGATACGGACGGCCCTCACCCTAAATCCCTCTCCCTCATGGCGAGGGACTTTAAAAATTCATGCACGCACGGTTCCCCTTCTCCATGAGGGAAAAGGGGCAGGGGATGAGGGCTGATTTTCGCGAGTATAGCACAAATGGGCTAAAGCGCAGACGTGAAAAACCTACAATTCGGCATCCTTGATCCATTCGAGCATCCGGGCAGCGTCTTCGACCATGTCCATCTGCCGGAAGTATTTTTCCGCCTCGCGCCAGCACGCAACGGCCGCCTGCCTATCGCCAAGTTCCTTATAAGCGATACCGAGATTGGCTTGCGCCATCGCGTATTTGAGCGGCGAAACGTCGGGCGTGTAATAGCGCAGCGCTTCGCTGTAGGCCACAATCGCCCGCCGCAGGTTCCCCGCTCGGTCCTCCACCCCTGCCATTTGGCGATAGGCATTATCACCGATTATCGCGCCGTTGCGACCTCCCCACGCCGCCGTTTCCGGCCTACAATGGCAGCGCATCTCAGCCGATGAGGATCACAACTGCATGACCGTTTTCAGCCTGCTGGCTCAGGGCGCGAGTCTGGGTTTCGCTGCCAGCGTGTCGCCGGGGCCGTTTCTCACCTATGTCATTTCACAAACGCTGGCGCGCGGGTGGCGGCAGACCTTCTCGCTCATGTTCTCGCCGCTCCTGTCCGACATCCCCATCAGCCTGACCACCATCTTCGTCCTCAACCAGCTTCCGGCGGAGGCGCTGCGGGTCATTCAGGCCGTTGGCGGGCTGTTCGTGTTGTGGCTGGCGTGGGGCATGCTGCGCGCGGTGCGTTCAGGCAAGGCGTTGATAGAAGAAACGGCCGATCCCACGCCGGCGCGGGGTATGCTGCTACGCGGCGTGCTTGCCAGCTTTCTCAGCCCGGGCGCGTGGATTTTCTGGAGCACCGTCACCGGGCCGATCGTCGTCAATGCGTGGCGCGAATCGCCCGCCGCGGCGCTTGCCTTCCTGTTTGGTTTCTACGCCGTCTTTGTCACCGGGCTTGGCGTGTGGATCGCCATTTCTCATCAGGCGCGCCGCCTCGACCAGCGCATTATCCGCTTTCTCATGAGCGTCAGCGTCGCCATTATGGTGGCCTTCGGCGCGCTGCTGCTCAAGGCCGGCCTATTCCCGTAAACCGGCGCGCCGCCGGAGACGCCGAGACACTTTCCCGGCATCTCCGGCGGTTTTCGCGCTACGAGCAGGTCACATTCGCCGGTTCAACGGCTTCGAGCCAGCGGCGCTCGAATTCGGCCAGATACTGGGCCGCCAGATCGGCGTCCTGAATGATGACCAGATTCTCGTCGTTGCTGTTGGTAGCGTTGGCCGAAAAGTTGAACGACCCGGTCACCACCGTTTCTTCGTCGACGATGAAGACCTTGTGATGCAGGATGTACGGGTTGCCATCCTGACGCACGTCAAGCCCCGCGCAGAACAGCGGCCGCAGCTCGCTGAACTGCGTCTCGCTGCCCACGCGTTCGAAAATCCCGCGCACGCTGACGCCATCCACGGCCCGCTGAAGGATGGCGCTGGCCAGCTCGTCCAGCGTAAAGGAAAACGCCATGAAGTGAATGGACGATTGCGCCTGCAGCAGCGTGTCGTGGATCGCCGTTAAAACGTCGTCCTCCGGACCGAAGTAAATCTGAATGGGCACGCCGTTCTGCACGAAGCTGGCATAGGGCGTGTTGGCGCGGGATGACGGCCCGAACAAACCTTCGGCAAACATCTCATCGAACTCGGTCTGGTAGTTTTGCACGGCCCGCTGCGAGCGCAAAACCAGCGCGTTGTTGTTGTTGCGATACGTGCCGTTGATGGTGTAATTCCACGAGCCTGTCCAGACGGTTTCGCCGTCGAGGATCATGAACTTGTTGTGCATCAGCGCGGCGCGCTCGTCCGTGACCACCGGGATACCGGCCTCGACAAGCTGGTCGAGCGTCGTACTCACATCTTCCAGACCATCTTCGTTGTCCGTCACGACGCGCACGCGCACGCCCCGCGCCTTCGCATCGAGCACGGCCTGAGTGATAAGCGGGTTGTTGAACTCGTAGGCGGCGATATCGAGCGTGTTTTTCACGCCCGCCAGCGCCGACGCCAGCGCGACGTCGATGCCGCCGCTGTAGGTGGTGAGGTCGCTGCTGCCCGATGGCAGGGTGAAATAGACCTGCCAGAAGTCCTTGATCGCGCCGACGCCAAACGGCAGGCTGACGGCGCTGACCGTGCCGGACACGCCCGCGATTTCCGTGCCGGTCGGCTGGCCGGGCGTGAGTTCAAGCACTGTGGGCGGCGGCGTCTCCGTCACCGGGGCGAGCAGGTCAACGCCGGTGATTTCGGAAATGATGACCATGACCAGAGCAATGGCGACGACGATCAGCGCGCCAATGGAAGTGCCCTGATTTTTACTGTTCTTCGATGTCTGGCGTTTCGTCATTCGGGTCGGATTCTCCGGAAGGCGATCTGGGCCATAGAATAAGCGGCGTCCGGCCGGGATACACGGGGCCGGCGTCGTCAGAGTCAGAAGCGGCAGCGGATGGATCCGCCGGAGGTTCCGGCGCGGCAGGCGGGGTGGCCTCCGGCGGAGGCGCAGGCGTAGGCGAGGATTCGGCTTCCTGCTCCGCGTCGAGATGCAGGGAAGCGAGAACGGTCTGGAGCGCGGTCGCGTCGTCCAGCGATTTCAGATCGGGGGCGGTCTGGCTGGAAAAGGACGTCGCGGGCGGCGCGCCCAACGCGACGGCATCTTCGGCCAGCTTCGCCATCGCCGCCTGAATCTCCGTCTCATCGAGCAAGGAGCGCGCGCCCACCACCCGGTTAACGCGCTTTAGCAACGAGCGCAGGCGACCGGCCTGCTCGTCAAACGTGGCGTCGTCAGGGGCCGTTGCCGCCAGCCGTTCGACCTGTTTTTCGGCCCAGCGCAGCAGCGCTTCCGCTTCCGTGTCGCGCAAATCGGCGCGCACGGCCACATCTTCATAAAGTTGTTGCACTACGCGCTCGGTGTCGGGCATGCGCGCCTACTCCGCATTCTGTCGCCTGTGATTCATCGACTGCCTTTCTGGACTGTAGCGCAAAGCCTGCGATTACGCGAACCACATCTCATGTTGTCGCAAAAGCGTCCTCACCGCCAGCCGGACGCTGGGGAAATTGCCGGCGCATCCGGTCTGGCGGTGCCATGCGCGTTCGTCCGGTTGCGGAGTCACTGTTCCATATACGAGCGGAGGAGTTTGACGACCGCTTCGTGTCCCGTTTCTTCGGCCACATCGAGCGGCGTGCGGCCGTCGTGGTCGAGCGCCATAAAATCCGCGCCCTGATCGAGCAAATAACGCACGATTTCCAAATGCCCAAAACCGGCAGCGCCATGCAGCGCCGTGTTCTTCTCGCGCCCGGCGTTCACGTCCGCGCCGCGCTCCACCAGCATTTTGACCAGCTCGAGATGGCCGCCAATCGCCGCGTGAAACAGCAGCGGAATATCGTGCGCCCCGGTGGCGTTTATCAGCGCAGGGTCTTCATTCAGCAGCGCCAGTACGTCGTCCGTGCGGCCCAGCATGGCAGCGGCGCAGATGTCCATCGGCGCGCCCCGGTCGACCAGAAATTCGGCAATCGCCCGGTTTCCGGTGTGAGCCGCCGCGCCGAGAGGCGTTTCAACCCAGCTTGCGCTCTCGTTCAGCAAGCGCGGTTCCTGAGCAAACATGCGCTGGACTTTTGCGAGATCGTGGTGCGCGGCCAGAACGAATTCGTCAATCCGTTCCTGAGTTAACAACTCCGGTTCCGTCATACGTTCCTTCTCCCAATTCTGCGACACACTCCCGCAATGTTCCGGATCGTCACACGACCTAAATTTATAATGTAATTTTACAGCAAGCGGAGCAAACCGTCGAGAAGTTGTGCTTTGATGTACAATGTTAGGCGTCCCGCCTGTAGGCGGGCAGGAGCTTTCCACGCAGAAACCGACGAAAACTGCGCCGATTATGAAAGACACCAAGGCAATCATCGAACGTGTGCGGCGCGTCAACGACACGCACCAGCATGTTCATCTCGCCGTCGATCCATCCCTCAGCGCTCTGTTGCCGGGCCAGAGCGTGCTGGCGCGGCTTCACGAACGCTGGGACCCTTACCTGCGCGAACAGTGGTGGCCCGTAGCGCTGGCGAATCAGAAGCTGATCGTCGAGCGCCCGGTGAGCCATGTCTACGAGCCGGGGCAAATCGTCGACCTGCTCGGCATTGTCGGCCAGCCCTTTCGCTTCCGGCGCGTGCTGCGGAACGTGCTGCTGCTGGCGCTGGACACAGAACCGACGCCGCTGATGATGCCCATCGCGTCGCTGCTGCAAAACAAGGTCAGCGTGACGCTGCTGCTGCTCGGCAGCGCGGCGTCGTATGGCACGGCGCACCTGCCGCCGGAAGTCGAGGTCATCCACGGCGACAGCGACCTGAACTGGCCCAACCGCGTCATCACGATTGGCTGGGCCGATCAGGTGCTGGCGGTCGTCAACCCAAGCGACGAGATGAACTGCTTTAACAAAATCTGGCAGACCTTCAGAGAACTGCGAGCAGAGATTCCCGATGGTTATCTGTTTGGCGTTTTCAGGCCGGCGCTTCCCTGCGGCGTAGGCGCCTGTTCGGCCTGTATGGTGCGACAAAAGAGCGGCGTCGCTCTCGTCTGCGCCGACGGCCCGGCGCTGGACCTGAAGGAGGTTCCGCTATCATGACGTTACGTTCGGTTGTCTTCTTCTTCGCCCATCCCGACGACGAAACGCTGGCGGCGGGCATCACCGCGCTGATGACGCGTCAGGGCATTCGCGTGCATTTCGTGTGCGCGACGCGGGGAGAAGGCGGCGAAATGGGCGACCCACCCGTAGTCAGCGACCGGCGCAAGCTCGGAGAAGTGCGCGCCGCCGAAATGCGCTGCTCGGCGGCGGCTCTGGGCGCATCGCTGGAATTTCTCGACTACGTTGATCCGGTGGTGGGGCCGGATGACGTCCTGTTGCCGTTTGAATGCGACTTCGACACGCTGGCAGGGGAACTCGTCACCATCGCCAGACAACGCAACGCTGATCTGGTGCTGACCCATGGCTCGGACGGCGAATACGGGCATCCGGCGCACCAACTGCTGTATCAGGCCGTGACAACGGTCTTTCCCACCGCCCTGCCGAAAACCCTGATCTATACCGTCGCGGCCAGCGTGCCCGATCTGGAAGACCTGTTATGGAACAGGAGCGAACCGGCGCATCTGGCGCTGGATATTCGCCCGTGGAGAGAGGCGAAACTGGCGGCCATCGAGTGCCACGCGTCGCAGCACGCGGTGTTCAAGCGCCACCGGAACGTCCAGTCGGTGAGCGAAACGCTGCGGCATATTGAATCGGTACGCCGCTTCTGGCCCCCCGTGGACGACGAGCCGCCGCGCGACGCCTTCGCCGACCTGCTGCGAATGGCGGGCGCATGGGAACCCGGACTAACGCGATGATCGAACTGACGCGCCCCGGCAAGCACAGCCTGACGATTGACACGCCTGTCATGCCCGCCGCCGGAACCTTCGGCTTTGGCGACCTGTACCGCGATCTCGTTGACATCGAGAAACTGGGCGCGCTGGTGACGAACCCGGTGACGTATCAGCCCTGGAGCCCGGCGACAGGCACGCGCGTTGTGCCGCTCGACGCCGGCATTCTGATGCACACCGGCCTGCCCAATCCGGGCCTGGACAGGATCGTGTCGAAGTATCGCGGCCTGTGGCGCAGCCTGCCTCTGCCGGTCATCGTGCATATCGTCGGCACGACGACCGAAGACGTGCGCCGCTGCATGGTGGAACTCGACCGGGAAGACGGTGTCGCGGCGGTCGAACTGGGCCTGAACGACGACATCCGCTACAACGACGCCGAACGGCTGGTGCGCGCGGCGTGC
>JGI12419J13241_1000786_pt1 | contig 10811 bp, 9 predicted proteins | sample BGWIniCompost_FD_13241 | JGI IMG/M metagenome (IMG submission 13241)
CGGGCTAATGGACAGATAGAGCAGGCCAATCAAGCCGATGATGAGTGCTCTGCGGATCGGTGTGGTCATCACTCCCTGCCTGAGCTTACCCAGGTGCAACGGGCAGACTATACCGCTTCTTGCCGGGAGTGCGCTAGCCCCCGTCGGTACCAAACTTGCCCTTGCTGGTGTGACAGTTAACACGCCGTGGCTCCGGGCGGGATGCCCTGCACACCCTTTCCAGACAAATGCGACCTCAACGAGAACCCTGGCCCGATTATTCAGGAAAGGATCTTTTTTGGTATAATGTTTTTGCTATGCAGCGCCTGTCCGCTCGCCATCACTCCCAGGCGGGCTGTAATTCCACCTCCTTTTTTGCGGTTTTAACAACCGCATAAAAATCAAACTGTTGCTATGCAACCTCGGTGCTAGTCCGCCGGTTCGAGCGACAGCAGGTTCATACTCCGCGTGTGCAGCTCAGAAAGGGGATAAACCGATGCAAGAAAACATCAGTGAACTTCGGCTTGCCGTGATCGGTGCAGGCCATGGTGGACGTGCCATGGCGGCTGATCTCGCTGCACGCGGTTACAGGGTGAATCTCTACAACCGCACGCCCGAACATATCGAAGCGATCCGGGTGCGGGGCGGCATTGAGCTCCAATTTGAGGAGGATCAGCATGTGTTCGGGCCGCTCGAAGTCGTCAGCAGCAACATCGAGAAGGTGCTGGACGGCGTTCAACTGATCATGGTGGTCGTGCCCGCCTCGGCGCATACGGACATCGCGCAGTTGTGCGCCCCGTATCTGGTCGATGGGCAGATTGTGGTGCTGAATCCGGGCCGCACGGGCGGCGCGCTCGCCTTCCGCAAGACGCTTCTGGACTGCGGGTGCACAGCCGATGTGATCATCGGCGAGGCGGAGACGCTGCTGTTCGCCAGCCGCGCGCTGGGCCCGGCGGAGGCCCGTATCTTCCGCCGCAAGAATACGGTGCCCGTCGCGGCGCTCCCTGCGACCCGCACCAACGCCATGCTGGAGGTGCTTTCGGAGGTCTACCCGCAGTTCGTCGCCGCGCCGAACGTGCTCTACACCAGTCTCAACAACATGGGGGCGGTCTTTCACCCGGTGCTGGCCCTGCTGAACGCGGGCTGGATCGAGCGTACGCAGGGTGACTTCCAGTTCTACATGGATGGCGTGACCCAATCGACCGCGCAGATGCTGGAGGTCATCGACCGGGAGCGAGTGACGGTGGCTGCCGCGCTCGGCGTTCGCGCGCAGACGGCGCTTGAGTGGCTGGCCGCCGCGTACTCGGCAACGGGCGACAACCTCTATGAGGCGATGCACGATAACCCCGGCTACCGGGGCATCATGGCGCCGCGCTCCCTGCGCCACCGGTACATCTTTGAGGACGTCCCCTTCAGCCTGGTGCCGATTGTGGAGCTGGGGCGGCGCTTCGGCGTGAACGTCTGGGCGATGGACTCGATGATCCGTCTGGCCTGCGTCATTCACCGGACCGACTACTATCATCGGGGGCGCACGCTCGAGTCGATGGGGCTGACAGGCCTCAGCCTGGGCGAGATCACCAATCTGGTTAACCACGGTTCGATTGACCCACCCCGTGCTGAGTTCGAAGGTTCGTCGAGTGCAAAGGAGGAGGTTATCTCGTAGATGAAGGTACTTGGAGCCAGTCTGGGGGACTGCGTACACGTCGCCGGGGTGACTCGCTTCCTGCGCGTGGCCGAGGAGATGGGCTACGAGACCTACTTCACTGGCCCGGCGACCGACCTGGAAACGCTGATCGACGCGGCGGTGCGCTTCAACCCCGATGTGATCGGCGTGAGCTACCGCCTGACGCCCGATAACGCTCGCCTGCTACTGGCCGAGCTTAAAGCGATGCTTGAGGCCGCCGGGCTGGCGGACCGCCGCCTGATTTTCGCTGGGACGCCGCCGGTTGTCGCCGTGGCGCGCGAGTTCGACGGGCTGTTCGAGGCCACCTTTGAGGGCGGCGAGTCGGCGGCAGAGGTGCGGCGCGTGCTGGAGCAGGGCCCAACGCCCGTGCAGGGGCAAGCGGCCTACCCGCAGCGGCTCGTTGAGCGCATCCGGTGGAAGGCCCCCGTGCCGCTGCTGCGCCATCATTACGGCGAGCCTGCGATGACCATCGAGCCGACGGTGCGCGGCATCGAGAAGATCGCGGAGAGCGGCGCGCTTGATGTGATCTCGCTCGGCGCCGACCAGGACGCGCAGGAAAACTTCTTCCGCCCCAGCAACCAGGACCCGAAATCGAAGGGGGCGGGGGGTGTGCCTTTCCGCACCGAGGACGATCTGCGGCGGCTGTACGAGGCGAGCCGCCGGGGCAACTACCCGCTGATGCGCTCGTACTCCGGCACGCGTGACCATCTCCAGTATGCCGACATGCTGGTGCGGACGATTAACAACGCGTGGTGTGCGACCTCGCTGTTCTGGTTCAACGCGATGGACGGTCGCGGCCCGTCGCCGCTGGAGCAGTCGATCCGGGAGCACATGGAGCTGATGGCGTGGCACGGCGAGCGTGACATCCCGGTTGAGGGCAACGAGCCGTATCACTGGGGGATGCGCGACGCGCCCGATGTGGTGGTCTGTGCGGTGTCGTACATATACAGCAAGGTCGCCAAGAAGATGGGCGTGCGGGACTACATCACCACGTACATGTTTGAAAGCCCGCCGCACCTCAGCAACCGGATGGACCTCGCCAAGTGCCTGGCGCAGATCGAACTGGCCGAGTCGTTTGTGGATGAGTCGTTCTCCATCTGGCGGCAGACGCGCACCGGCCTGCTGAGCTATCCGCTCGGCGTGCCGCAGGCGCGGGCGCACCTCGCGCAGAGCGTCATGCTGCAGATGTCCGTGAAGCCGCACATCATCCATGTCGTCGGCTACACGGAGGCGGACCACGCCGCAACCGCCGACGAGGTGATCGAGAGCGCGCAGATGGCGGGCTACGTGGCCGAGGTGGCGCTGCGCGGCAGCCCTGACATGACCGCCGATCCGGTGGTGCAGGAGCGCAAGGAGGAACTGATCGCCGAGACGCACGTGCTGCTCGACGCGATCCGCGCGCTGAGCCCCGACCTTGACGACCCGCTGACTGACCCCGCGACGCTGGCTCGCGCGGTGAAGATCGGCCTGCTGGACGCGCCGCAGCTTGTCAACAACCCATACGCGCCCGGCGCGATCCGCACGCGCAGCATCGACGGCGCGATTCGTGCGGTGGATGAGCAGGGTCGCCCGTTGACCGAGCGCGAGCGCATCGACCGGGTGCTGGCTCGCGCCGAGGTGATGGAGTAAGGCAAAAGGCAAAGCAGGTGGATATCGCAGGGGCACAGCATGCTGTGCCCCTATCGTTATCTGCCAGTAAAAGAGACGCCGCGAATGTATACAGGCCGTAGACATCGCCATCTCTTAATTTACCAGGGTAGGGGTAGGCCTCAGACCTGCCCCTACCTGCGGTACGTAGTAGGGCGGAAATCCTACCCACCCGCGTGCTATACTCGGAGCACAGGGATCACGTGAGGAATTCACAGGAGAACAATGCGATGAGCACAGAAACCGCAACGCTGGGCGGCGGCTGCTTCTGGTGCCTGGAGGCGGTGTACGATCAGTTGAGGGGCGTGCAGGATGTCGTCTCCGGCTACGCAGGCGGGCACGTAGAGAACCCGACCTATGAGCAGGTGAGCAGCGGCCAGACCGGGCATGCGGAAGTCGTGCAGATTACCTTCGACCCGGATGTCATTTCCTACGGCGAAATCCTCGACGTGTTTTTCACCATCCACGACCCGACGACGCTCAACCGCCAGGGCGCGGACATCGGTACGCAGTACCGCTCGGTGATCTTCTACCACAGCGAGGAGCAGCGCAGGATCGCCGTCGAGAAGATGAAGGCGATTGAGGATGCCGGTATCTGGGATGACCCGATTGTGACGCAGCTTGAGCCGTTCGACGCCTTCTACCCGGCTGAGGCGTATCACCAGGAGTATTATGCGCGGAACCCGAACGCGGGCTACTGCCAGTTTGTGATCAAGCCGAAGGTCGCGAAGTTCCGCAAGGAGTTTATGAACCGGCTCAAAACGCCGGTTTGATGCGCAACAATAGCCGCCCTCCACCGCCTAATCAGGCCAGAGACCCATCACCTGCCGCAGCACGGCGAACTCGCCGATGTGGTAAGCGTTGTGATCGGCGGCGACGAGGATCTCCCGCAGGATGTTGTGCCCCGGCTCGCCGTGCGGAATCTGCGCGTAGAGGTCGGTTTTCGGGTCCTCGATAAGGTCTACGAGTGTTTGCCGGTCATGCAGGAACTGCTCGACCGTCTGCTGCCACGCGGCGCGGTCGGCCTGCTTGCCTGTCTCCGGCCAGTACTCGTCCGGCCAGTTGAGGTACTCGTACTGCGGATTGACGATGTAGTCGAGGATGTCCCACTGGGCAATGCGGATGTGCTCCAGCAGATGCCAGAACGAGCGATCCATGTTCGGTGGGATGGTGTTGTAGTGCTCCTCGGGGAAGTCCGCAATGGCGTCCTCGAACGCCATGTGCGCCTGCCGCTGCGTGAGCAGGTTAACAAGGTGCTGCCGGAGCTGTGCGTCGGTGGTCATGCCCTTTCCCCTGTGTAAACTGGCTTGCGCTGTGCTTTCATGATACACCCGGAATCGCTTGGCAGAGCGTATCGATGTGCTGGGAGACGGGTTTCTGATACAACGCCGACGCGAAATTCTTTACGGCTGGCTATTTGCCGGTATAATTAGGACCTCGTGCGCGCCCCGTATCGGGGCGCTTGTTGTGCAGATTTATAGGGAGTGCCGGTTGGCTACAATACGAGACGATATTCGGAATATTGCCATTATTGCACACGTCGACCACGGCAAGACGACGTTGGTCGACGGCATGCTTAAGCAGTCGCAGGTGTTCCGCGACCCGTCGCAGGCGGGTGAGCGCATCCTCGATAGCAACGACCTGGAGCGCGAGCGCGGCATTACGATCCTCGCCAAGAACACAGCGATCACCTGGGGCGGCGTGAAGATCAACATTGTCGATACGCCGGGCCACGCCGACTTTGGCGGCGAGGTCGAGCGCGTGCTGAACATGGTAGACGGCGCACTGCTGCTCATCGACGCGGTTGAGGGGCCGATGCCGCAGACCCGCTTCGTACTGCGCAAGGCGCTGGAGCTGGGCCTGCGCGTGATCGTCGTGATCAACAAGGTGGATCGCAACTACGCGCGCCCCGAAGCGGTGCTCAACGAGACGTTTGACCTGTTCATCGAGCTAGGGGCGAACGACGAGCAGGCGGAGTTCCCGCTTGTGTACGCCATCGGGCAGGCGGGCGTTGCCGGCTACAGCCCTGACGCGCTGGCGGACGACCTCACGCCGCTTTTCGAGACTATCCTGCGGGAGATCCCCGGCCCGACGGTTGATGAGGGCGAGCCTGCACGCCTGCTGGTCACCACGCTGGATTACGACAACTACAAGGGGCAGATCGGCGTGGGGCGGCTGCGCTCCGGCACGCTGCGCAAGGGCATGAAGGTCGTGCGCATCACGCCGGATGGCGAGCGCATACCGGAGACCATCGAGTACCTGTTCACGCATCACAACCTGACGCGCACCGAGATCGAGGTGGCGCACGCTGGCGACATCATCGCCTTTGCCGGGCCGGAGCACCTTAACATCAGCGATACCATCGCCGACCCGGCGGTAACGGAGGGCTTGCCCGCCATCCGCGTGGAGGAGCCGACCGTCCGCATGACGTTCGGCGTGAACACGTCGCCCTTCGCCGGGCGCGAGGGCAAGACCGGCTGGGGCACATCCCGGCGGCTGCGCCAGCGTCTATATGACGAGACCAAGACGAACGTCGCGCTGAGCGTCCGCGATGGCGAATCGGCGGATAAGTTCATCGTGAGCGGGCGCGGCGAGCTTCACCTCGCGGTGCTGATCGAGACGATGCGGCGCGAGGGCTACGAGTTCGAGGTCAGCCGCCCGGAGGTCATCTTCCACGAGGACCCGGAGACCGGCGAGCTGCTGGAGCCGTACGAGGAAGTCCACGTTGAAGTAGCGGACGATCTCGTCGGTGTGGTGGTGGAGTTGCTCGGCGCGCGGCGCGGGCAGATGATCGACATGCACAGCGAGAACGGCACGACCTACCTGCAATACATCGTGCCGACGCGCGGCCTGCTGGGCTTCCGCTCCCGTCTGCTCACGGCAACGAGCGGCATGGGCACGCTGTACAGCATCTTCCACGGCTACCAGCCGTATGCCGGCCCGATTGAGGCGCGTCGGTTTGGCAGTTTGGTTGCGTGGGAGACGGGCGTCGCGATGGGCTACGGCATCAGCAACGCGCAGGAGCGCGGCACGATGTTCATCCAGCCCGGCGACGAGGTGTATGAGGGCATGATCGTCGGCGAGCACATCCGCCCCGGCGACCTGGCGGTGAACGTCACGAAGGCCAAGCACGTGACCAACCACCGCGCGAGCACGGTCGACCAGAGCTATAAGGTTGCGCCGCCGCGCGATATGAGCCTGGACGCCTGCATTGAATTCCTCGCGGACGACGAACTGCTCGAAGTGACGCCGGTGAGCCTGCGGCTCCGCAAGCGCACGTTGAACAATGAGCAGCGCGTCAAGGAGCAGAAGCACCGCGACAAGGTGATCGCGGCGTAGCGGGTGGAATAGTTAATGCAACGAAAAGGGGTGAGCGATTATGTGGACGCTCACCCCTTCTGTTTTCCATATAATCACCGTGGTGACACAGTAATCTCGCCGTTGATTAATTCCTGAATGGCATGTTCCAGACGACGAAATGAGCGGGACCGCATGCGGACACGTGTCGGATCAAGAAGTTCTGTCATGCGTACCTGATGGTGCGTCTCCCTGTAAATCTTGCCTTTTGGCATTTGTCGTGTCAGCCAGCCTTTTACCCCTTGGATCTCCTCGACGTTACCCTCAAATTTTGCATCATCCGGAATGTCGCACGAACCGCGGATAGTCTCCAGACTGGCTAAAAACCACGCCTCATACTCGCACTTTGCACAGACGACTGCAACAGGAAACGGCAAGCGTAATTTCTCGGCTCGTGCTGCAAGCTCTTTGGCGAGATTGGCTGCACAATCCTCGTCGGCATCGATCAGAACAAGAACGCCGTCACACTTTGGCTCTGTTTTCGCTAACTGGAGGAATTTCTCTAACCCGCCCTCCTTGATGAGGTTATTTCGCCCGTTAGCGTTTTTCGGGCGTGGAATATCGACGTATGATTCCCACCCGATGATCTTGTGAAGTAGAGACCTGACAGCCTGAACTTCGCCTTCACCCTCAACTATGCAGATGAGCGTTGTCATGCCTGTACTTAGTTTGGGCGTTCTGGGCGCAGCCCTTCAATTCGGAGAAGATCACTTGTTGAGAAGAGTTGCTCGTTGACGATATCGATCTGGCGCTGCTCTAGCGGCGCGATCTTCGTTGCGCCTTCAACCTTCTCGACGATTCTCAAGTTTTCGGGGGCACAGTACGAGATCAAGTCTGGGCTGTGCGTTGTAATAATGAGCTGTGTTCGATGACTGGCCTCTTCTAAAACCTCATACAGCATTTTCAAGGCACCGGGATGCACAGCGAGTTCCGGCTCTTCAATGGTGATCAGCGGAGGTGTGGGGACCTGATACAGCGCAGTCAGGATGCCAAGCAACCGCAGCGTACCATCTGATTCTTGTGATAGGTCAAAGGTTTCGACACGATCCCCATACTGATACTGTAGCTTGGTAACTAGATACCCGCCGATCAGTTCAACATCGATTCCCTGCACGCCCGGCACCATTTGTACAAACGCAAGGCGGAGCCTCTCAAAGGCATCAGGAGTCTCCTTTTTCATGCGTCGTAGTACGCTGTTCAAATTGAATGCTGTCTCAAACAGACGCTCAGGGATACTTGGCCTCTGGGGGCTGCGAAGGTCGTTAGGAAATATGGAGTAATAGCCAGCACTCATGAGGAAAAACCTTATCTTGCCAAGGGGCCCCACGACGCCGGCGCTGACGGGAAGAAACAATCGCAATCGATCGTTGTTCCAGGGCAGTGATAGATCCTGTTCTAGCCCAATAAAATTCGGCTTACCCTGTTGTACCTCGTAACCGACTCCGTTTACAGCGGCCTTTTCATATACAATTTCATATTCGTTTTCTTGTGTGGATAGATTGAAACGGTACTCCCCGATGTTTCCTTCGAACTCGAACTGCAAAAGAAAGTTAATGCCGATCTCGTTTGACAGTTGGCTTGCATATTGCACTACCTTAATGCCGCCCCGTTCAAGAAGTGCCTGGTCTAACCCATGTGTAACGGCATCAGATACGAAGCGAAGAGCATCGATGAAGTTACTCTTGCCGGTGCTGTTTTGACCGACGAGCACCGTTAGAGGGCCGAGTTCGACATCGATATCCCTAAGGCTCTTATAATTTTGTATAGATACTCTCGTCAGCATGCGCGTATCCTATCGTTTACCTGCGTGACCCGCTTTTTAGCACTCACATTGTAGTTCATAACAGGAGCAGTGAGAAAGCTTCATTCCGCTACGTACACGATCTTCATTGTCTTCAAGATGTGCTCGCGGCGCAGGTAGTTCCGGTCTGCTTCGACAGAATCAAACGTTTGTATATGGGCTTGCCGCCCAAGCAGCTCGCTCAACTCGTCTTCTATCTCGACGATCGCCCAGCCGGGTGTGTGGCCCGGCTCAAACTCCACGAGCACGTCCACGTCACTCTCCGGACCGAAGTCGTCACGCAGCACCGAGCCGAACAGCGCGAGCCGCCGGATGTGATGGCGCTTGCAGAAGGCCTCAATTTCCGCCTGTGGGATGTCTATCTGCGCGTTCATAGCCTGATTATACAGTACTTGCCCGCCGTACAGACGGCAAAACAAAGGACCCGCCCGTGCCTTCCGGCGGGTCCTTGATTCTTCGGGTGGTAGGGCGGGTGGGATTCGAACCCACACGGAGTCTCCCCCGGCGGATTTTAAGTCCGCTGCGTCTGCCATTTCGCCACCGCCCCACGACTGGCACCTATTATAACACTGCGCCCCGACCACGTCAGCAGCCGGGGCGTAATTCTTGCACGCTGCTTACAGCGCACGTTATACGTGGCCGAGGTGCGTGTCCTTAAACTCGGTCGGGTACTTGAGCCCATAGCCGAGCAGACGATCCATGCCGATGTGGGCTATCCAGATCAGCGCGACGAGCGCGGCAGTCTCTGCGCCCGCGAGCAGCCCGTAGGCCAGCAGCGCGCCGGGCAGCAGGTAGTTGTGAACTGTGTTGTATGTCACCGACCCGGTGCGCGCGTTAGCGAGATAGCCAACCATCGACAGGTCCGGAGCGAGCAGCAGCACCAGGAACAGCCACCACGGGCCGCCCAGGTAGACATAAGCGCCGGTCGCCGCCAGCGCGACGGCGAGCCCCTCGACACGCAGCAGGACGCCCGGCATCGACAGGCCGGGTCGAACAACCTTCGTCTCCACTTCACTAACCACAGTAAACCTTACCCTAACCAGTACGAACGAGAGCGACCGGCCTGCAGCAGATCGGTCGCTCTCATGATGGTAGCGTCGAAAACCGCTATTTTAAACCGTAAATCTCGCCGAACTTTTCGCTGAGGTAAGCCATGTAGGGCTCCCACGTCAGCGGTTGGCCGGTTGCGCGTTCGGCAAGTTCGGGCAGCGTGTACTTCACGCCGTGCCGGTGAACCTTCTCGGTGAGCCAGCCGGTGACGCCCTCGAACTCGCCGCGCTCGATCTGCGCGGTCACATCGGGGATGTCCCGCCGCATGGCATCCCAGAGTTGCACGGAGAAGATGCTGCCGAGCAGGTAGTCGGGGAAGTAGCCGAAGTAGCCCTGTGACCAATGGATGTCCTGCAGGACACCCTGCGCGTCCGTCTCCGGCACGACGCCGAGATACTCGCCCATGCGCTCGTTCCACTCGCGCGGCAGGTCCTCGACCTTCACCCGCCCGTTGAACAGGTCGTTCTCCAGTTCAAAGCGCAGGATGATGTGCAGCCCATACGTCACCTCGTCCGCGTCGATGCGGATCAGCGACGGTTTGGACTTGTTCATCGCCCGGTAGAACGTCTCCAGGTCCACATCCGCCAGATGCGGGAAGGCTTCCTGCACGCGCGGGAACCAGTAGGCCCAGAACGGGCGGCTGCGCCCGATGATGTTCTCATAGAAGCGCGACTGCGACTCGTGGATGGACATCGATGCGCCGGTGCCGAGCACCGTGCGGTAGAAATGTGGCGCGACGTTCTGCTCGTAAATGGCGTGGCCGCCCTCGTGGATGGTGCTCATGAGCGACGACGGCAGGTAGTACCGGTCGGCGCGGGTGGTGATGCGCACGTCGTACAGGCCGAAGCCGATCGTGAAGGGGTGCTCGGAGGTGTCGATGCGGCCCCGGTTGAAGTCGTAGCCCAGCTTTTCGACCATCTCGCGCCCGAGGTCGTACTGGGTCTGCTCGTCATACTCGCGGCGTAGCACCGAGTCATCTACTGCGTCCTGCCGCTCGCGGATCTGCTCGACAAGCGCGACGAGATGCGGCTTTAGCCCCTGAAAGACCGCGTTGATCTGGTCATACGTGATGCCGGGCTCGTAGTCATCGAGCAGCGGGTCGTAGATGTTGTCGTACGGGGCGAAGCACTCTGCCCACTGCGTCTTGAGGTCGACCATCTTTGCCAGAAGGGGCTCGAACTTGGCCCAGTCGTTCTCGGCGCGGGCCTGCTGCCACACAACGCCGCCCAGCGAAGCGGTCCGCTGAATCTCGGCGACGAGGTCGGCGGGAACGCGCACCCGCTTCTCGTACTC
>JGI12419J13241_1000787_pt1 | contig 10804 bp, 8 predicted proteins | sample BGWIniCompost_FD_13241 | JGI IMG/M metagenome (IMG submission 13241)
GCCAGGCTCACCGGCGACCCCGAGCGGAAGACCTACGATGGCAAGGACAGCACGCGTTTGAATTCTACGATTTCCTCGGTGGCCCACGCCATGGACCTTGGTGAGGAGAATTGGGCCAAGATCCTGGCGGGTGAAGGATTCTCGTACGGGGTTGCGGCCTGCGTACCAGCGGCGAGGTACAAGATCGACAGCACCGAGGCCATCGCTCGGTTTACGTCGGTGGTCGGCAAACAACCCGATGGGCCGATGTGGTATGTCTTCTACGAGGACAAAGGAGAAACATTCATCCCATATGGCACGTTGAAGACCATCCTCGAGCTGGCCATCGACGTGGCGAACGGCAAGGAGGTCACGTTTCCGCCGCATGCCATCGTCGGCCCGATGCCGTAGGTCAGCTCGCTATTCGCGGGGATCGAGTCGATGGTCTGCGCCGTGACCCACGCCGGCTCCACGAGGTCGTAGTACTCGACGTAGATGGAGCCCACCGAGTACACGACGTTGTCGGTCTTGAGATACAGGCCGTGCACGGGGCGTGAGCGTGTCGTAGTCCATGCCGAGCCAGGACTGGCCGGTGACGTCGGTGTCGAACGTCTTCCAGAAGGTCGAGGTGTCGTTATCGAAGGCGTACGCGGGCAGCGCCCACGCGGGCGAGTCGCCGCTGTCGATCGCCGTGCCGTCGGCGAGCGGTTGATTGCAGTCCGGGTCGGCGCAGAAGTCGATCTCGCGCAGCACCCACTGGCCGGTGTTCTGCTGCACGGTGGCGTTGCGGATGCGCCAGCTCACCGGGAACGAGTCGCGAATGTTGACGCCGTAGGTGAGCTCGCTCGTGGCCGGGATGTCGTCGATGAAATCGGCCGTGACCCATTCCGTACCGTCGTGATACTCGACGTAGATGGAGCCCACCGAGTACACGATCTTTATCTCACGCCGCTGTTCGCGGCGAGCCGCCACGATGCCTTCATGCATGGCTTCATCCACCTGCATTTCTTCGTCTCCGGTTACCTGTTCACCTGGTCGGTCGCGGGCGCCGATCCCGCCCCGCACCGGTCGTCGTTACGGACAAGGCTGGCGGTGTTGTTCCTCGCCGGCGCCGCCCATGCCACGCTGGGAAAGCTGATGTATGGCCACGCACTCCCGCGTGGTGCGGGCCTTGCGGTTGAAGAGATCGAGGCCGCCGCGAAGCTCATGTGCTACGGCGGCGATATTGCCGAGCTCGCGCTTGCCGTCATGCTGTTCATCACGTGGTTGCGCATGGACCGCCGGGCCACGCCGGTTTACGCTGCGTCAGGGAATGGATGAGGCGAAGGAATGGGCACGGTAATCCTGCGCGCACCCGAGGCGGGGGACTATGGCTGGGTGATCTGGCGGCATGACGAGATCTATCGCCAGGACTACGGCTACAACGATCACTTCATCGCGCTGGTAGCGCGCACTGTCGCCGACTACATGGAGAACCATGACCCCGTGCGCGAGCGCTGCTGGATCGCCGAAGTCGATGGCGAGCGCGCCGGCTCGGTATTCCTGGTGCGCGAACAGGATGATGTTGCAAGGCTGCGCCTGTTGCTGGTGGAACGAAACATGCGCGGTCATGGCGTCGGCCGCCGCCTGGTCGAGCAATGCGTGACCACGGCGCGCGAACTGGGTTACCGGCGCATCGTGCTCTGGACCAGCAAGGAGCTCGAACCTGCGATTCGCATCTACCGGCAGTTCGGTTTTCGTCTCGTGGCGGAACGGCCGAGCACCGAGTACGGCGCCAGCTTCATCGGCCAGGACTGGGCGCTGGACGTCGAATGAAACGATTCCCAGCCGGAGGGGTTCCGGAATCCGCCGCGGGGCGGCAAGCACAGAGGAAGACTGGAATGAAGATGCACCTGAGACACATCGCGCACGTGATGCTCGTTGCCCTGATGGTGATCAGCGGCAACGCGCTTGCCGTGGATGACCCCGAGAACTATCGCCTCAGCGAGAGCGCGCTGCAGAAGTACGAGCGTGCGACCGTGGCCATGTACGAGTTCGCGCGCAGCAATCCCGACTCGGTACAGGCGCTCAAGGGAAGCGACGAGGATGACGGCGACTTCAACGCCATGATCCGCAGAATGGATCAACATGCGCCGGGGTTGCGCAAGGCCGTCGAGGCTTCCGGCATGAAGCTCGAGGAGTATTTCGTCTTTGCCCTCACGCTCGCGGGCAATGCCATCGGCGTCGCCATGTTCGACCAGTTCGGCGGCAACGAGGCCGAGCTCACCGACCTGCAGCGCGCCAACATGAACTTCGTCCGCAGCAACATGGAACGCATCACCAGGTTCGATGAACGCATGCGCGCCGAGTACGGCGACATCATGAATGCCGAGGAGGACGAGTACGCCGAGGAAGAAGCCTCGTATTACGAGGACGAGGAGTACGGCAGCGAGTAAGTTCCCGCCCTTTGGCCCGCAAGGAAATGAAAAGCCCGGCCGGGACGGCGGGCTTTTTGCTCATGGATTTACTGCGCCAGGGGACAGGAATAGATCGGTTTCGGGATTGAAGCGCCTGTAGACATCGAGGTCGAAGTAGTTTGCGCTTTCGACGCGCGAGACCGGCAGAACAACGCGAAAATCGTCGGGGGTCACGTGCCCGATGTTTGAATCCGCGGTGGCTTCCTCCGCGTTCATTTTGGCATAGATCTCGTCGTACCGCGTTGTCAGTTCGGTTTTCCCGTTTTCATCGCGGTACCCCGAGAACAGAGGCAGCAGGGTTATGTGTTTTCTTTCATTGGTCGGATCCATCGTCTCAAGTATCCAGCCAATGTAGATCTTGCGGTTAGCCATCGTGATGCTTACAAGGCGTTGCCGGACAGCAGCACTGTGAAGGAATTTTTCGAAGTCATCGTCCTGGATTGCTCGCCGCAAATCCTGTTCCGGCTCCTGGAGTCTGTTGAGAAACGTGGGCAGATGGCGTCCGATGAAGAGGGTAAGAACGGCAGCCACGAGGATTCGTCGTCCGTTTTTGCTGGTGCGGCTTAACGGCGCCTTTCGGGGATGTGGTGACCGAGCTTGCGCAGGGTGTCCGAGACGGTCCTGGAACGAACCAGCTCGTCAGCGTCCACGTGAACGACGCCTTTATGGCTGATCGATACGCCATCCCTGCTCAGGATGAACTCGCCCTTCGTCGCATCCTTCTCGTCGTGGGCCTGGCGGTTAGTTGAGGAGATGGCGGGCATGGTTGCTCCTTGACCGTATGACAGCATGGTTCCATCAAAGCGGATGATGTGCGAGGCCGAAGGATAGCCAAATCGACGAGGCGCAGGAATCGGGGGCAGGGAGGCGGGGGAGAACGAAAAAGGGCCCCGACGGGGCCCTTTCCTTTTGTCTGGTGGGTGGTACTAGGATCGAACTAGTGACCCCTGCCGTGTGAAGGCAGTGCTCTACCGCTGAGCTAACCACCCGAAGAGGGGCGGGATTCTAAGGGGTTCCCGCAGCCCGGTCAACGCGGTTCAGGCGGTGTCGTCGGTCGGCGGCGGGGCCGGGCGCACCCGCACCCGGGCGATGCGCGGGCCGCGCATGGTCAGGACCTCGATGCGAAAGCCGTCGAACTCGGCGACGTCGCCGTTGCGGGGCACGCGCTGCAGGGCTTCCATGACCAGGCCGCCGACGCTGTTGACGTCGCCGAACTCGATGTCGCGGCTGAGCAGGCGCTCCAGGGAGTAGACGGGCAGGGAGCCCGCGCCCACGTAGCTGCCGTCCGGGGCGGCTTCCCAGTCGGGCTGCAGGTGCTCGAACTCGTCGCGCACGCCGCCGATCAGCGCGCCCATGACGTGGTCCATGGTGATGAAGCCGATCAGGTGGCCGAGCTCGTCGTAGACCACGGCGAAGTGCGGCGCGCCGCTCTGGAAACGGGCCAGCAGCTCGGGCGCCGGGGTGTCTTCCTCGACCCGCACCAGTGGCCGCAGCAGCGGCTTGAGGTCGGTGATCCTGCCGTGTTTCTGCTGCGCGGCGTAAAGGTCCTTGACGTGCACGAGGCCCAGGATCTCGTCGCGGTCGTTCTCGTACACGGGATAGCGTGAGAAGCGGTGACGGCCGATGATCGCAAGGTTCTCCTCGAGGCTGTCTTCCATGTCCAGGGCGATCATTTCCCGCGCCGGGCGCATCAGGTCGCCGGCGGTGAGGTCGCCGAGGTCGATGGCTCGGGTGAGGATTTCGGCCTCGGTGGCGTTCAGTTCGCCGTGCTGGTGGCTGGCCATCAGCACCTGGCGGATTTCCTCGGCGGAGTGGGCGTCGTCGCCTTCGTGCGACAGGTCGATGCCCATGACCTTCAGCACCAGCAGGGCGCTGCCGTTCAGCACCCAGATGAACGGGTACATCAGCCAGTAGAAGGCGAACAGCGGCACCGCGGTCCACAGCGAGGAGGATTCCGGGAAGCGGATGGAGACCGACTTCGGGGCCAGCTCGCCGAGCACGATGTGCAGGAAGGAGATGATGGTGAAGGCGAGCACGAAGCTCACGCCATGCACCACGTCCGGCGAGCCGATCTCCATGGCGGTGAATACCGGCTCCAGCAGCCGGGCGAAGGCCGGCTCGCCGATCCAGCCCAGGCCCAGCGAGGCCAGCGTGATGCCCAGCTGGCAGGCGGAAAGATAGGCGTCGAGGTTGCTGCGCACCTTGTGGAGGATGCGGCCGCGGAAGCCGTGGGTGTCGGCGAGCTCGTCGGCCTGGGTCTGGCGCAGCTTGACGATGGCGAATTCCGCTGCGACGAAGAAGCCATTGGCCAGCACCAGCAGCAGGGCGAAGACGATATAGAGGATTTCGGACATCAGGAAGCAGGCGCCTCGCGCGGACTCCGTCCGCGAAAGCGCCAATTAGAACAAACCCGCCGCTCCGATTGGAAGGCCGCGGGGGCCGCGAGGGCTTTCGGGTGGTAGAATCCGCGCTTTCCCGAACCCCGCACTTCCCGAGGCAGTTGATGAAAGTCCGTACCCGTTTCGCTCCCAGTCCCACCGGCTACCTGCACATCGGCGGCGCGCGCACCGCGCTGTTCTGCTGGCTGTACGCGCGGCATCACGGCGGGGATTTCGTGCTGCGCATCGAGGACACCGACCGCGAGCGCTCCACGCCGGAAGCGGTGCAGGCGATCCTCGATGGCATGGCGTGGCTGCAGCTGGATGCGGACGAAGGCCCCTTCTACCAGACCCAGCGCTTTGACCGTTACAGGGAAGTCGTGCAGCAGCTGCTGGACGAAGGCAAGGCGTATCACTGCTATTGCACCAGGGAGGAGCTGGAGGAAATGCGCGCCCAGCAGATGGCGCGCAAGGAAAAGCCGCGCTACGACGGCCGCTGCCGCTCCCGCACCGAGCCGCGTCCCGGCGTCGATCCGGTGGTGCGCTTCCGCAACCCGCTGGAAGGCGAGGTGGTGGTGAAGGATCACGTGCGCGGCACCGTCGTGTTCCGCAACGAGGAGCTGGACGATCTCATCATCGCGCGCTCGGACGGCACGCCGACCTACAACTTCTGCGTGGTCGTCGATGACATGGACATGCAGATCACGCACGTCATCCGCGGCGACGATCACCTCAACAACACGCCGCGGCAGATCAACATCTTCCGCGCGCTCGGCGCGGAGCCGCCGGAGTTCGCGCACCTGCCGATGATCCTCGGTCCGGATGGCGCCAAGCTTTCCAAGCGTCACGGCGCGGTGTCGGTGATGGAATACCGCAACGACGGCTTCCTGCCCGAGGCCGTGCGCAACTATCTCGTGCGCCTCGGCTGGTCGCATGGCGACCAGGAAATCTTCACCACAGAGGAGATGATCCGCCTTTTCGACATCGCCGACGTCAATCACTCGGCGTCCGCCATCAATCCGGACAAGCTTGCCTGGCTGAACCAGCACTACATCAAGGAAGGCGATCCGCAAAGGCTCGGCGAGGAACTCGGCTGGCATTTCGAGCGCATGGGCGTGGACACCTCCAACGGCCCCGCGCTTGCCGACGTGGTGCGCGCCAACGCCGAGCGAGCGAAGACGCTCAAGGAAATGGCCGAGAACAGCGTGTTCTTCTACCAGGATTTCGAGGAATACGAGGAGAAGGCGGCGCGCAAGAACCTGCAGCCGGATGCGGTCGAACCACTGACCAGGCTCAAGGAAGGCCTGGCGGCGCTCGAAGAGTGGAAGGCGCCGGCCATCCACGATGCCGTCAACGCGGTGGCCGAGGCGCTGGAGCTGAAGCTCGGCAAGGTGGCGCAGCCGCTGCGCGTCGCAGTCGCGGGCAAGGGCGTCTCGCCACCCATCGACATCACGCTGGAACTGCTCGGCCGCGAGAAGTCCATCGAACGCATCGAACGCGCCATAGGACATATCGTGCAGCACACTGCCTACGAGCATTGAGGGTTGCAATCCCGCGACACGCACTTATACTCCGACCCATAGCGCCGATTTGATACTCAGCTTGCGGGCGCTCTACAAATGCCGCTAAAGAGGGCCCCGAAAAAGCCTGCTTTAGCTTTCAAGCTGAGCGGGCTTTTTTGTTGCCCGCTGGGTGCCGCCGTTTAGGACGACTTCAGGGCGGTTGAACAAATTCTGTAAACAGTCAGGAGGCCGAATGGCTTACCGGATCGAGACGCTGGAACGATGTTTTCGTCGGCCGCCGAAAGTTTCCTTCGAGTTCTTCCCGCCGCGCAACGACGCCATGGAACGGACCCTGTGGCGTTCCATCGAGATGCTCCAGCCTTACGCCCCGCACTTCGTGTCGGTGACCTACGGCGCGGGCGGTTCGACACGCGAACGCACGCACGAGACCGTCTGCCGCATCAATCGCGAAACGCCGCTGACGCCGGCTGCGCATCTCACCTGCGTGGCGGCATCGAAGGACGAGGTGCTGGAGATCGCGCGCCGTTACCACGAAGCCGGCATCACGCATATCGTCGCGCTGCGCGGTGACATGCCGGAAGGCGGCGCCTTCCAGCCGCATCCCGATGGCTTCCGCAATGCCGCCGAACTGGTCGAAGGCCTGCGCGGGATCGCCGACTTCGACATCAGCGTCGCCGCGCATCCCGAGACGCATCCGGATGCCTGTTCACAGGACGCGGACATCGACAACCTGCGCCGCAAGCTGGATGCCGGCGCGAGTCGCGCCATCACGCAGTACTTCTTTGACGTCGAGACCTTCCTGCGCTTCCGCGACCGTGCCGCGGCCGCGGGCGTGAACGCGCCCATCGTGCCCGGCATCCTGCCTGTGACCAACTTCGAGCAGGTGGTGAACTTCAGCAAACGCTGTGGCGCGAGCATTCCCGCCTGGATGACGCGGCTGTTCGCGGATCTCGACGATGATCCGGACACCAGGCAGCTGGTGGCCGCAGGCGTTGCCGTCGAGCTTTGTCATGCGCTGCATGCCGAGGGCGTGGAGGAGTTTCATTTCTATACGCTCAACCGCGCCCAGCTCACCGTCGCCATCTGCCGCATGCTTGGCATACGTCCCGCGGCGAAAGTGGCGGGTGCGGCCATGGGCGCGGAAATGGCGGCGAGCGCATGAACGAACGGCGACTCGAAGAACTGCTCGTGCGGCGCGTGCTGGTGCTCGACGGCGCGATGGGCACCATGCTGCAGCGTCACCGCCTGGACGAGACCGCGTTCCGCGGCGAACGCCTGCGCGATCACCCGGCGGAGCTGCGCGGCAACAACGACATTCTCTGCATCACCCAGCCCGGCATCGTGCGCGCAGTGCATGAGGCGTATCTCGAGGCGGGCGCGGACATCATCGAGACCAACACCTTCAACGCCACGGCGGTCTCGCAGCGTGATTACCGTTGCGAGCATCTCGTGCGCGAGCTCAACCTTGCCGCTGCGCAACTCGCGCGCGAGGCGGCAGATGCGCATTCGACGCCGGAGAAACCGCGCTTCGTCGCCGGCATTCTTGGCCCCACCAACCAGACCGCGTCGATCTCGCCGGACGTGAACCGTCCCGGTCATCGCAGCATCGATTTCGCGACGCTGGCGGCCGCCTATCGCGAGGCGGTCGAAGCCTTGCTGGATGGCGGCGTGGACGTTCTCATGGTCGAAACCATCTTCGACACGCTGAACGCCAAGGCGGCGTTGTTCGCCATCGATGAAGTCTTCGAGGCGCGCGGCCGGCGCTGGCCGGTGATGATCTCCGCGACCATTACCGATGCTTCGGGACGCACGCTTTCCGGCCAGACCGTGGAAGCCTTCTGGAACTCCGTGCGGCACGCCCGCCCGCTGAGCGTCGGCCTGAACTGCGCGCTTGGCGCGGAGCAGTTGCGGCCCTACGTGCAGGCGCTGTCGCGCGTTGCGGATTGCGCGGTGAGCGCGCATCCCAATGCCGGGCTGCCGAATGCTTTCGGCGAATACGACCAGTCCGCGCAGGCGATGAGCGCGCTGGTCGACGAGTGGCTGCAGGAAGGTCTGGTGAACATCATCGGCGGCTGCTGCGGCACCACGCCTGAACACATCGCGGCGATCGCAGCCGTCGCAAACAAACATGCGCCGCGCCGGCCGCACGATCTGCCGCCGCGGCTGCGGCTGTCGGGCCTGGAGCCCGTGGAAGTCGGCCCCGAGTCGCTGTTCGTGAACATCGGCGAGCGCACCAACATCACCGGTTCGGCGCGCTTTCGCAAGCTGATCACCGCGGGCGATTACGACACCGCGCTGGAAGTCGCGCGCCAGCAGGTGGACAACGGCGCACAGCTCATCGACGTCAACATGGACGAGGCCATGCTGGATGGCGCGGCCGCCATGCGCGAGTTCCTGCTGCGCGTCGCCTCCGAGCCGGACATTTCCCGTGTTCCGGTGATGCTGGATTCCTCGCGCTGGGAAGTGATCGAGGCCGGCCTGCAATGCGTGCAGGGCAAGCCGGTCGTCAACTCCATCAGCCTCAAGGAGGGTGAGCAGGAGTTTCTGCGCCAGGCGCGGCTGGCGCGACGTTACGGCGCGGCCGTGGTGGTGATGGCCTTCGACGAGAACGGGCAGGCGGATACGCTGGAGCGCCGCGTTGCCGTGTGCATGCGCGCCTACGAATTGCTGGTGAACGAGGCGGGCTTCGCGCCCGAAGACATCATCTTCGACCCGAACGTGTTCGCGGTTGCCACCGGCATCGAGGAACACGCCAGCTACGCGGTGGATTTCATCGAAGCGGTGCGCGAGATCAAGCGCCGCTGTCCCGGCAGCTACACCTCCGGCGGCATCAGCAACGTGTCCTTCTCCTTCCGTGGCAACGATGCCGTGCGCGAGGCGATGCACGCGGTGTTCCTCTACCACGCCATCAAGGCGGGGCTCGACATGGGCATCGTCAACGCCGGGCAGCTCGCGGTCTACGACGAGCTCGATCCGGAACTGCGTGAACACGTCGAGGACGTGATTCTCAACCGCCGCGAGGATGCCACCGAAAGGCTGCTGGCAATCGCCGGCCGGTACAGCACCGAGCGCCGCGAGCAGGGCCCCGATCTCGCGTGGCGTGAACTGCCGGTGGCGAAACGCATCGAACATGCGCTCGTCAACGGCATCGACGCCTTCATCGAAGAGGACGTCGAGGAAGCGCGGCAGCAACTGCCAAGGCCCATCGAGGTGATCGAAGGTCCGCTGATGGATGGCATGAACGTGGTCGGCGACCTGTTCGGCGCCGGGCGCATGTTCCTGCCGCAGGTGGTGAAGTCCGCGCGCGTGATGAAGAAGGCAGTGGCGTATCTCACGCCGTTCATCGAAGCGGAGAAGGAATCCGGCGCGCGCCACAAGGGCAGGGTGCTGCTGGCGACGGTTAAGGGTGACGTGCACGACATCGGCAAGAACATCGTCGACGTCGTGCTCCAGTGCAACAACTACGAGGTGATCAACCTCGGCGTGATGGTCCCGGCGCAGAAGATCCTCGAGACCGCGCGCGAGAAGCNGGTGGATGCCATCGGCCTTTCCGGGCTGATCACGCCATCGCTGGAAGAGATGAGCCACGTCGCCGCGGAAATGCAGCGCGCGGGCATGACGATTCCGCTGCTGATCGGCGGCGCGACCACCTCGCGCAGCCACACTGCGGTGAAGATCGATCCCGCGTACTCGGGCACGGTGGCCTGGGTGAAGGACGCCTCCCGCTGCATCGGCACGGTCTCGCAGCTGCTCGCCGAACCGCAGGCCAGCCGCGCGGCCTTCAAGCGCGAATACGAGACGCTGCGCGAACAGCACGCGCGGCGCGCGCCGAAGGATGACTTCATTTCCATCGCCGAGGCGAGAGCGAACGCGGAACGCACCGACTGGAAAAGCTATCGTCCGCCCGTGCCGCGCCATCTCGGTGTGCGCGCCTTCGACATTCCGCTCGCGACAGTGCGCAACTACATCGACTGGACGCCGTTCTTCCATGCCTGGGGAATGCGCGGCAGTTGGCCAGGCATCCTCCAGCACGCGGAGCAGGGCGAGGCGGCGCGCAGGCTGTTCGAGGATGCGCGCGCGCTGCTCGATCGCCTGTTGCGCGAGAACATCCTCTCGGCGCGCGGCGTTGCCGCCATTCATCCCGCGGCGAGNGACGGCGATGACGTCGTCGTGTTCGCCGACGAGTCGCGCCGGCATGTCGTGCAGCGCTTCCATTTCCTGCGCCAGCAGACGCGGCGTCCCGCAGGCAAGCCGAACCGCTGTCTTGCGGATTTCGTCGCGCCGCTCGATGGCCCGCCCGACTGGGTGGGCGCGTTCGCGGTCAGCGCGGGTTTCGGCGTCGAGGAATTCGCGGCGCGCTGCCGCGAGGAGAAGGATGACTACACCGCCATCCTCGCGCAGGCGCTGGCGGACAGGCTCGCGGAAGCCTCGGCCGAATGGCTGCATGAGCGCATCCGCCGCGAGGTGT
>JGI12419J13241_1000805_pt1 | contig 10719 bp, 6 predicted proteins | sample BGWIniCompost_FD_13241 | JGI IMG/M metagenome (IMG submission 13241)
TCTCGGCGTGGTCTCGATGGCGGTCGGGATCGCGGCGTCCTCCACGTTCCAGTCGACGCGCGACGTCACGCTGCGCCCGGGACAGAGCGTCCGGGCCGGCCGCTACGACGTTCGCTTCGATCAGCTCTGGGCCCAGAACGAGCCCCACCGCTTCGTCGTCGGGGCGGATCTGACCGTCCTCATAGAGGGTAGGGAAGTGGGCCGCCTGGCGCCTCGGCTCAACTTCTACGGCGACCGGGACGAGCCGATCACGACGCCCGCGGTTCGCACGCGCCCGGACGAGGACCTGTACATCAACCTCATGGCCTTCGAGCGGGACGGTTCCTCGGCCACGTTCCAGATCATCATCGAGCCAATGGTGGTGTGGATCTGGATCGGAGGCGGTATCATCGGCCTGGGAGGGCTCGTTGCCGTGCTGCCGGGGCGTCGTCGGCGTGAGGTGGCCGTGGCGGCGGATACGTACCCGGTCGCTGCAGGGAAGGGAGGCGACGTGTGAATCTGCGCTCCGTCCTGATCGCGATCCTCGTGACCGTGCCGCTGGTGGCCGTCTTCCTCTACGGGATGCGCTCGGACCCGCGCATCGTCCCGCCAGCGATCCCCGGGCAGCCGGCGCCGGACTTCGCCCTGGCGCGGATGCCCATGACCCCCGGGGAGGAACCGTCGGACACGGTCCGGCTGAGTGACTACCGCGGGAAGGTCGTCGTCCTCAATTTCTGGGCGTCCTGGTGCGTCCCGTGCCGGGTCGAGCATCCGGAGCTCGTCGCCGTGGCGCGCGAGTATCGCGACCGCGGCGTCGTGTTCCTCGGCATCCTCTACAATGATCAGGTGAGCAACGCGCGGGCGTGGCTGGAGGAGATGGGTGGAGAGGAGTATCCGACGCTCCTCGACCCGGGGACGCGCACCGCCATCGATTACGGGCTCACGGGCGTGCCCGAGACCGTGATCATCGACCGCAACGGGATCGTGCGGTTCAAGCGGATCGGGATCGTGAATCGTGAGATGCTCGTTCGCGAAGTCGAGCCGCTCCTCGCCGATCAGGAGGTGGTCGGCCCATGACTCCCCGGATCTCCCGTCTCGCCATGGCCCTCGCGTTCGCCGGCGGGGTCGCGGCTGCGCCGGTTGCGGCGGAGGCTCGGAGTACACCGCAGGCGGCCTCCCAGGCCGCGCCCCAGGACGACGCCGAGCTGGAGAAGCTGACGAGCGCCGTCGCGTCCCAGCTCCGCTGCCCGGTGTGTCAGGGGCTCTCGATCGAGGACTCGCCGACCGAGCTCGCCCGCGACATGCGGGCCGTGGTCCGCGAGCAGCTCGCGGCCGGCAAGTCGCCCGAAGAGGTCAAGGCGTACTTCGTGAGCAAGTACGGGGAGTGGATCCTGCTCGAGCCGGAGCCGCGCGGCCTCAATCTGGCCGTCTACCTCCTCCCGGTCCTCGCCCTCGCCGGAGGCGCGACCGTGATCGTCCGGTCGGTGCGTCGCTGGACCGGAGCGTCAGCCGCCGACCATGCCGATTCGTGAGCGTCCGGACGCCGCGAATGCGGACCCGACGACGTAGAGCGTGGTATCACCATATCCGGCGTCTCCGGCGTCGATCCGACACCTTCGCCAACTCATTGGAGCGTGAATGTATCCGGTACTGATCGAAATCGGGGGGTTCACCATCACGACCTTCGGCCTGATGATGTTCCTGGCGTTCATCGCCGGGGCGTGGGTCCTCTCGAAGCAGATCGAGCAGCGTGGCTACGAGCGTGACATCGCCTGGGATGTCCTGATCTGGATCATGATCGGCGGGATCCTCGGCGCCAAGCTCTACTACCTGGCGCTCCATCTCCCGGACGTGATCGAGAATCCGACCAGGATGCTGCTCAGCCGTGGCGGGCTGGTCTGGTACGGCGGCCTGATCGGCGGCGTCCTAGCCTATTACTGGCAGATTCGGAAGCGTGGGCTCCCGATCGCCACGTTCTTCGACGCCACCGCGCCGGCGCTGATGCTCTCCATTGCGATCGGGCGCGTCGGCTGCTTCCTGGTCGGGGACGACTACGGCCTCCCCACCGATAGCTGGGTCGGCGTGGCGTTCCCGCAGGGCTCGCCGCCGAGCACGGCCGGCTACCTCCGGTCGATCGGCGTGGACGTGCCCGCCCAGCTCCCCGACTCGGCCGTCGTGGCCGTCCACCCGACTCAGCTCTACGAGGTCGGCGTGACGCTCCCTCTCTTCGCGCTGCTTCTCCGGCTGTCGCCCCGCCTCCAGGAGGAGCCGGGACGACTCTTCGGCGTATTCCTCGCGCTCTACGGCGTCGAGCGGTTCCTGATCGAGTTCCTGCGCGCGAAGGACGACCGCTTCATCTTCGGGCTGTCGACCTCGCAGGGGATGAGCTTGATCCTCCTCGGAATCGCCGCGTACCTGTGGTTCCGGAAGACGGCGGCGACCGCCGATGCCAGTGCGGCCGCCGCCTCACGAGCGGCGCATTCCCTGCGACGGAGAATGGCAGAGGGGTGATAGAGCGGGAGGAGCAGGATGCTCCTCCCGTTTCGTTCTATCGTCTGAGGCGTGCCCCGGACCTCCGTCACCTTTGCGCCCGGCAGGAAGTAACTAAGGGCCACCCGCCCCAGCGTGACCACCACCTTCGGCTCCACCAGGCGGATCTGCTCCTCGAGCCACGGAGCGTGGGCCCGGATCTCGGCTGCCTTCGGGGTCCGGTTCCCTGGCGGGCGACAGGCGACGATGTTGGTGATGAACACGCTCTCCCGCTCGATCCCGTTGGCCGCGAGGAGCTTGTCCAGGAGCCGGCCGGAGCGGCCGACGAAAGGCGCGCCCTTGCGGTCTTCGTCCGCGCCCGGGGCTTCGCCCACGAGCATCAGCTCCGCCGGAGCGGGACCCACACCTCTCACGACCTGGGTCCTCTCACGCGCGAGCTCGCAGCGCGTGCAGCAATCCATCGCTTCGAAGAGCGCCTTTAGCGAACGAGCTTTCGGGACCTCTGCCGGCACGCCCGGGACGTAGGGCCCGGGGTCCCCTCTGCCACGCCAGCACCCGTTGTCTCGTTCCTTCGATCGCGCTGTTGCCATACCGTTTCCCGCTCCCCGGGGTCCCACCCTCATCGCGGTCGACCCGCGCCGCCTCCCCGTCCCCGGCGCGGTGCCCACGGGCCCCGGAAACGATGGAATTCCCGGGCCCACGCCGCAACCGCGATTGGAATGCCGATTGCACCTTGGGTGGCGTGGGGCGGCGTCGCACCACGGACTCGCCGCCAGGCAACGGTGTACTCCGGCGGCCGCGGTCGGTACGCCGGCGGGCCGCCGGCGGGAGGTTCGACCATGCGCCGCTCGCGCCCTTCCCAGGTCCTCGCCTTCGTACTCGCGATCGCCGGCTGCGGCGTTCACGTGATCGATCGCTGGGGTGGACGCCCGGTGGTCCGCCGCCACGTCGACGCGCCCGTCGATTCGCTGTGGGCCCGCATCCAGGACACCGCGCCCCGACTCGGCCTCGTCGTGACCGCCATCCACCCGGAAAAGAGGATCGTTGAGTTCGACTGGGTCACCGCCCCCGGCGACGGTCGGCTCTACCTTCGCTGCCGCGGCGCAGATGTGGTCGGGAGCGCTTCTTTCCAGCCGCGGGTTCACGTGGTGCGGGAAGGGGAGGGGAGCGCCGTCATCATCGGCACCCTCGTGCGGGCCACGATTCCGGCGTCGTGCGAATCGACAGGCCAGTTCGAATCGTGGCTGCTCGATCGCCTCGAGCCGGCGATCGCCGCGGCGGCCGGCGACGAATCCGAGCCTGGCGGCGGACCGGCGCCCGGGCCGGAGGAGTCTCCTCCCGATGTCGTCCGGGACCCTCCTAAAGCGAGGACGCCCCGATCCGCAACAGGCGGCGGGTCGTGAATTGGCCCCCGCCGACCAGGTCCGTGACCGTGAGCTCCAGCTCGTGGAGGCCGGGATCCAGCTCGGTGAGCGGTAGGTCCACCGCCAGGACCGCGGCACGGCCCCCTTCACCCTGACCCTCCCATGACAGCCGCGGCACACCCGGATCTCTGGTCAGCCCGAGCTGCCGGCCGAGCCAGCGGGCCGCCCTCGCGAGGAGCGAAGGCTCGTCCACCTTCACGACCGACAGCTCGACGGCGTAGCGCGTCGCTCCATCCGGTCCGGTCTGGAGCCCGTGCGCCTCTGCATACAGCCCTACGGTGTCTCCCTCCTCGAAGACCAGCCGCGCCAGCGGTCGGAGAACGGCGTCGTCCCGACTCGATGGGAGCGCGCCCCCTCTGAACGGCTCGGCGAGCACCGGATCCGACAGCGCCACACCCGTCCGCGGGTAGCCCGGCACGTCCACCCCGTAGCGCGACCGCCCCGCCAACCGGCTCGCTTCCTCCAACAGCTCGAAGCTGTAGACGTAACGTCCGGGCGCGACACGGAACTCGAGCGCGGCAAAGGCGATGGAATCTCTGAGCTCGGCGGCGCCCCGGCGCTCCCCGGCGGGCGCATAATTGACGTCGAGCAAGAACAATCCGGCCCGTACCCGCGTCGCGCGCTCGGCCGCCGAATCCAGCGGCATCTGGCCGTAGATCCGGAGCGCTACCGAGTCGCCGGCCGGAAAGCGCACGACCTGGTGGTCCACCGGGACCAGCCGGCGGACCGAGCCGGGCGCGTACCCGCTCCGGGCCCACTTCGGTTCAAGCGGCCAGGATTCCCCCGGCGGCGGCGCGTCGCCAATGCCTTCCGTCCGGAGGGCCGCCGGCTCGAAGGTGAGCTGGTCCGGCGGGTAATGCTCCACGTAGCTGTCTGGCTGATGCAGGTATTGGCTCACCACGCGCTCGCGCGACGTGGGCACCCCGTAGCGGAGGGTGAGCTCCTCCAGGTCCCGACCCCATGAGTGCACCCCGGTCACCCTCGGTGTGATCGACAGGAGCCGGCCCCAGACGTGCCGGGCGAAGTGTTCGGCCCTACGTTCGTTTCCCTCCAGCAGATACAGCGGATCCGCCAGACGCCAGAACTGCGTCTCGTACACGGCCCGCTCCTCCGGAGAGAGCTTGCGATACAGGCTCCGCTCGCGCCCCGAAAGGAACACCTCGATCGATTCGAATCGACGCCGGTCTTCGGCGGACATCCGAGCCAGGGCCGCATCGAAGCTGCGTTCGGCCGCCGAGTCGTTCGCCGTCGCGTGGTAGGCGTACCCGAGGAGCAGGTCGCCCCAGACCGAATCCGCCGTGGCCCATGCGAAGGTCAACGCCGCCGAGAGCGCCTCGTCCGCCCGTCCATCCTCGATCAGATAGCGCAGGAGCGGGCCGGCCGTGTCGAGGTCGCCTGGAAGCCCGGCGAACGCCCGTCTCAACGCGTCGACCACGTCCTGCCGCGCCCGGAGGATCTCCGGCGGAGGCGGATCGACTTTCGGCGGGTCGCCCCCCTCGTAGATCAGGCAGAAGCGACCGACGATCTCGTCGCAGCGGCCGCTGTACCCGCCGCCGTATCTGATCGGCGCGAGACGGCGGAGGAGGTACTCGTACCGGCGCTCGGCGGATCGGGCGGCGCGCCGCAGCGACTCGGCCGAATCCTCCGGGATGGCCGGCGGCCACGTTGCCTGCAAGAGAGCCAGAATCAGTGCCACCACGTCCCAGCCTCCGGCGGTACGGTGGAACCCTTCTTGCATCACCGACGCGGACCTCTGTTCGACCCCCAACCCACTGGAGGCGACCATGGCCAGGGATCAGGTCGCCGGTGCGATCATCCTCGACAAGCTGCGAGCTCGCATCATCTCCGGGCTGTACGTCGGCTGCTGGGGGCCGAACGATCGCCTACCGAGCATCCGCGAGATCGCAGAGGCGGAGGGAGTAGACCGCAAGACCGCTGCCGCCGCGTATCACCGGCTCGAGGAGGAAGGTCTGGTGCGCGTCCGGTCGCGGTCCGGCGTCTATCTCGCCAGCCCGCCGTCGCAGGTCGACTCCACCGGCCCACTCGAGCGACTGCACCGGCAGTGGCTTCAGCACACCTTCGAGGGAGCCCGGGCGCTCGGCCTCGACACGCGCTCGATCCTACGAATGGTCAACGCCGTCGCGGAGCTCGAGCAGGTCAGGCTCCCCGTCGTGGAATGCAACTGGAGCCAGGCGACGGCGATCGCCGACGAGCTGCGTGAGCGCCTCGACGTCCAGGCGATGCCATACCTCCTCGACGAGCTGCGGCCCGGCGACCCGGTCCTCGCCGTGGCGCCCGTCCTGGTGACGACGCCCTTCCACGGCGCCGAGCTCGGTCTCCTCGCGCCGCGCCGTACCATCATCGAGGTCACCCTCGTCCCCGACGTCCTGCGGAGCATCTGCGAGCACGCCGGCCAGTGCCGACTCGTCGTCGTCACGGGGAACGACCAACTGGAGGCCAAGGTACGCCGCGCCCTCGGGCATTGCGCCGACCCCACAGGCGCCGCCGTGACGACCGTATCGGCCGAGGACAGGCCACGGCTGATCGCAGCCGTGCAGAACGCGGAGGCCGTTTATCTGTGGCCCGGGACTCCGTCCTGGATCGAGGAAGTGCTCCCGGCCTCGTGCCGCCGGATTCGCCCGAGCCGCACCATCGCCAAGAACTCGATCCTCAGGATCCAGACCGCGCTCCTGGATGCGGCGCTCCGGCGAGCCCGCGTCAATACGTCCATCGGCGCAATAGCTCGATGATGAACTGCTGCTCCGGGTTCACCAGCGGGATCGCCGTGAACGGCCCGGAGTAGAGGCGGCGCCGATGGACGGGGGCGATCCCGAGCACGAGGCTCCACTCGGGATCGATTCTCCACCGGATCGTGGCGGTCCAGGTATCCGGTCCGGCCGCCGACCCGAACACGTCGGCGAGGGCCAGGTCGACCGTGAGGAAGACGTCGTCCGCCAGCTCGCGGCCGAACGCGACCGCCGGCGCGCCATACCCGCCCAACGTTCCGCCCGTCGGCCGGATCTGGAAGTAGTCGAGCGGCAGGCCAATGTCCGCGATCAACGTCTCCTCCAACTCGATGCTGGCCAGCTCCGCCAGGCTGCCGACGCCGAAGAACGCTTCCTCCAGGAATGGTTGAATCGGAGCGCCGCCATCCGCCAGGGCGAAGCTCGGCTGGCCGAACAACAACACGCTGAGGAGCTCGGATTCCGGGACGTTGGCCCCGGTCGCCGTGGTCACCGCGACCGTCGGGGTCTCCAGCGTCCCGCCGACCCGGATCTGCAGATCGATCGGCTCGCCGGTCAAGCTCGGCACCGTTCGCTGCGCCACGACGTCGATCGCGGGGTTGGTGGGCACGGTGCCGAAGAAGGCGATCCTGGCGCTCACGATCGAGAAGCGGCGCACCAGGGGCCCGACACGCAGGGTGAACGTGCCCTGGTCGCCCTCCAGCTCCCCGAAGATCCGGACGTCTTCCTCTCCCGCGTTCTTGACCAGGACCAGCTCGCCCGAGAGCCGGACCCGCAGACCCTCCGTCGTGAACCACAGGTCCTCGCCCGCCTCCAGGGTGAGTTCGTCCAGCGCCAGCCGCTCGAACCATGGGAGCGGTTGCGGCCGGTCCTCCGTCGCGGTCGGCTCGAGGAGCGATGCGCCATCCTCCGTAAAGCCGCCTTCGATCGCGATCTCCGTTTCGATGCCGTCTCCGCCGAAGGACGGCACCTCCACGTATCCGTCGTCGAGGGTGACGTCGCCGGTGACGGTCGGGGCGGCGAGATTGCCGGACACGCGGAGGCGGCCCCACGCCGCCGCACCCTCGAGGTCCTCCACCCCGGCGGGCCTGAATCCGTCGAGATCCACGGCCAGATCGAGGACGGGGTCGGTCAGTGTCCGGAACGTGACCGTGCCCGTCACGGTTGCCAGGCCGTCGCTCCGCGCTCGGGCCTCCCTGATCGTGACGACCTCGTCCGCCAGAACGAGATCCACAGTGACCTCTTCGTAACGCTGATCGAAGGCGACGACGGTGAAGGCCCCGTTCCACACCTGCAGGGAGCCGTCGAATCGCGGCGCCCGCGGCGTACCGGTGACGACGATGGTGGAGCGCAGCATCCCCGTGGCGTCGCGCAGCTCCGGGGTGAGCATGGTCACCGCCTCGAGGGGCAGGCTGTCCGCTCGCACGACGGCCCGGAGCGGGGCGCCTTCGATTAGGCGCGCATCGCCGATGGCGGCCAGGTTCAGCTCGAGGGGAAGGGAAGCCTGGAGGTTCACCACCCCGAAGGTGTCCATCACCGCGACCGCTTCTGCCACGAGCCGCGTGTTCGCATACGACAGGCTCCCGGTCACCCGCGTCGCATACGCGTCCCGAATCCGTCCCTGCTCGAGGCGGAACTCCGCCCGGATCGACGGGGCGTCAGCCGGACCGGTCGCGTGGGCCGACGCCCAGAGCTCGCCCGTCACGACCGGCTCGCGCCCCAGGAGCTCGAGGACTCGCCCGATGGGAAACGCCGCGACCTCGACCGTGATCGACGCCGCGTCGGCCGGCGGAAGCCTACCGTCTGCAGTGATGCGCCCGTCGCCGCCCTCCTCGCGCAGGTCGAAACCGCGAATCTCCAGACCCGTGTCGGGCGCCCACGCCACCTGAGCCGGTCGGGCGAGCGACCACCGCTCGCCATCGAGGTCCACGTTCAGGCGCCGGACCAAGGCGTCGACCGCGCCGTCCTCGGCCACCTGTCCATCGCCGCTCAGCTCGAGGATCCCGCCGTCGGCTCGTTCCGCCACGGCGTTCAGCGCAAAGCGCCGTTCTTCGAGGACGAACGATGCCCGCGCCGAATCGTAGACCTCGTTCCCGGGCGTCCGAAGCCCCGTTGCCGCCACCTCGATGCGCGTCGCCGGGAGCCCGGCGCCGAAGGCGACGTCGTACTCTCCCACGACCGACTCGGCCGCCCATTTCCCGTATTCCACGTCCGCACCCTCGAGCCTCCCCGCGAGCCGAGGCTCGGAAGAGGTGCCGGTGAGGGCGCCCTCCGACCGTACTCCTCCCCGGGCGATCTGGCGCGGGTCCAGCCCCGGCAGGTACGGCCCGAACGGCTCGAGCGAGGCGATCGTGACGCTGTACTCGATCCCGCCCGCAGGCGGCTCGATGAAACGCCAGGTCCCGTCCACGCTCAGGGACAGCGTCGCGAGGCGGAGCGCCGCGGCCTCCACCTCGAGCGTCCCGCCGCGCACCGCGGCCACCACCGCGACGGTGTCGGCCGGACCCGCCCGCCACCCGGTGAAATGGCCGCGCAGATCCAACCTCGCGTCGGCGGTGGCCGGGTCCGTGCCTCTCCCGGCGAGGTTGAAGCGCGCCGTCAGGGCGACGGGCGGAACCTCGGGCTCGACCAGGGTGTCGAGTTCCAATCCGACCACCCGGCCCTCGAGGTCGTATGCGACGACCGGCCCCCGCAGATCGAGCGTGCCGCCGAGGAACAACGTGCCCACACCGAGGGCCAGGCTGATATCCAGGGTCAGCGGCGCATCTCCCGGCGGGCCTCTCAGCAGGATGCGTCCGCTCAAACGCGCGTCGCGGGCGAGGGGCAGGGGACCGGTTACCGGACGGAGTGCCGCCAGGGGGACGTCCTCCAGCTCGATGTCGGCGCCGCGCAGCGCGAATCCCCTCGGAGCCAGAGTGAGCGAGCCGGAGACACGCGCCTGGAACGGCTCCCGGACCTCCGGCGTCGACAGCAGGGCTTGCAGATCGAAGGCGAAGGAGGGGGCCGTGCCCCGGATGCGTCCACGCAGCTCGCCGCTGTACGGAATCGGGCCGACGAACCGCTCCAGGAGCGTGATGCTGAGGGGATCGAATGAAAGATCCGCGGCAAGGAGGCCGACGCCCTCGGGTGCGCCGATAGACACGGCGAGCGTCCCGGTCGCCCGCGACTCGCCCGCGACCGTCGACAGGTCCGAGATCGTGATCGCGGACGTGCCGTCCGGCTCGGGCCGCACCGCCAGATCGAACGACGCGGTCCCGTCCGGCAGCTCCGGGATGAAGCTCCGTGCATCTGCGAAAGGCAATCGCTCGACCCGCGCCGTGCCCGTGAGCCCGAGTCCCGGCGCCGTCGGGACGTACTCGGCGACCAGCCCGCTCACGACCGTGCTGTCGAGCGTGAGGCGAGCCACGTGGAAAGTGATGCGGCCGTCCGGCCAACGGATCACCGCTTCGCTCGATGTGACGGCACGTTCTCCCACCGGTTCCGGCAGCTCGGCCGCCGTGGTGAGCCGAGCCACCGCTACCGTGGTCGGCTCGCCCGGAACCGAGACGTCGACGCGGGGAAGCAGCGCGTCGACCGCCGTGAACCGGAGCGAGCCCAGCCCCGGTACGTTCACCGCGACCGCGCCGTCCTCGACCGTGACGTCTTGGAATCGAACGGACGACCGCGCCGCGCCTCCACCGGCTCTTGTCGCCCCATCTTCGGCGTCGCCGACGAGACGCTCGAAGACTTGCTCGTAGTTCCAGTCGTCCGCGCCGGCCGCCCGCTCGATCACGACGCGCGGCCGCACCAGCGCCGCCTCCGTGACCAGGACCGAGCCTCTGTTCAGCTCGCCCGCGTCCAGGACCCCGGCCACCGAGTCGGCGTAGAAGAACGGCCGCCGGCCGGGTGCGTCCCACCGGACGGCCTTCGCCGCTATTCGGATCGGCCCTTCGAGCGGCGTCGTCGGGAGCGCGCCGGCGAGAGCGGCCGCGGTGCGGGCTTCGACATCGGCAACCCCGACCGAGATCACCGGAGTGGGCGGAGCCGACGCCGCCGGGATCTCGATCGGCTCGTCGGGCAGCCCCTCGGCTTCGACCCTGACC
>JGI12419J13241_1000812_pt1 | contig 10673 bp, 10 predicted proteins | sample BGWIniCompost_FD_13241 | JGI IMG/M metagenome (IMG submission 13241)
CCCCGGTGTTAGGGACCGATGGTGCTCCGGGGTCACCTGGCTGCGCGTGGGCGGGCACGGTCATCCCGATCAGGACCGTGACCGCTAGGCCTAGCAGGCCCAGGCAGCGACGGAAACCCCGAGGGTGCGTAACGCTCTGACGCGCGGTACGTCGGTCAGGCGCCGCCTCCTGCGGAGCACCCATCTCATCACCCCCGTGGCCGCATGTCACGCTGAGCGTCAGCGAACCCCATCCGGGCGTTCTCCGCGGATATTCGGGCTTTTTCCGGATATCGCCGCTCTGTGGAGATACGATCCACGGATCGGACCGAAAGGGGCCGAGCAGCATTATCCGGTGTCGATACGACGGATGTCAGTGCTCCGTCGTCTGTTCCGGATCCCGCTCGCTGTCCACCGTACGATGGTTTGTCAGGCTGGGCCACCGTCCGCGGTGTCCCGCGGGCGACCTTCTGGTGAAGATTTCCGGCTATACCAACCGGCTCTCCAGGTGGTGCGAACCGGACCGTCGGTGACGTACCCGAAAGTGCGCGGTGGCACACCCGGAGGCGGTGATGGCTGCGCGTACCCTCTGCATCTGACAGAGGGGAGTGGCATGACACGCGAGATCGCGGCGAAGGTGATGGCCGGGGAGCGGCTTACCAGACAGGACGGTGAGCGGCTGTACGCCATCGACAACCTGCTGTGGCTGGGCAAGGTGGCCCATCAGGTACGCGAGGCGCGGTACGGCAACCGAGTCACTTTCACCGTGGGTGACGGTGGGTCGGTGACGACCATGCTCTACGGCCAGGACAAGACGCCCGCCGACCACCTTGAGGAACTGCTGCGGTTACGGCAGGCCCAGGATGACGGACTGGGGTGCGTCGCCTTCGCTCCGGTACTCGCCCCGGCAACGGACGGTTCCGCGGCGGTCACCCCCGCCGAATCATTGAAGCTCTTCGCGATCAGCCGCCTGATACTGGACAACGTGCCCCACCTGACCTGCGCGGTGGCGTCCCATGGCCTGTCCGTGGCGCAGCTGAGCCTGAATTTCGGCGTCGACGACCTCGTCTTCCCCGGGCCGGGCACGGCGGCGGACCTGGAGAGTACGCCCGAGGCGGCGCGGGAGGAGTTGACGCGGCTGATCTGGGACGCGGAATTCACGCCGGTCGAGCGGGACGCGGAGTTTGTCGTGACGCGGGAGTACGACCCGCCGGTGCCGCAGGCGCAGCGCCGCGCCGAACCCCAGGCCGTCTGGTCCTAAGGCTCCTCAGGCGTGGAGTGAGTCTGATCCCACAACGGCAAGGACGCGTGGTGGGCGGGCAGCTCAGGCTGCGGTCCACAACAGGTGCTGCTCACAGGCCTGACGCCACAGCTGGTGCAGGCCCTCGGCCCCCACGTCCTCCAGCGCCACGTTGAATTCGTCGGCGAGGACCTCGGTGAACTCGGCCTCGTGGCGCAGGGTCCGGATGTATTGAGCACCTCCGGCGGCGTGCAGAGTCAAGGTGAGGCCGTGCAGGGTCAGCGTGTAATCCTCGCCAGGTCGCTGTGCGATCAACAGCCGGGTAAAGGGCGAATCTGGTGAGGTCGACAGCCGAATGTGGTGCGCGGTGAAATGACTCAGCGATCGCGGAGTCAGACGGAACTCGAAGCTGTCGACCGCGCCGCCGGGGTGGTGGGCCATCCGCCAGACGCCGTTTTGTTCAGATAGTCCGAACGGGAACGGCCCTTGGATGTGGATCCCTTCCCGCAGCGGGAGAGGAGCCAGGAACCCATCGCCGAGTCCGACGTCCGCCAGCCATTGCTGACCGTCGGCCTCCACCAACAACGCCATATGGTTTCCCCAGGCCCGTTCCCCCAGCGTCGCCCGTTGGATCGCCGCCTCGATGATCCGGACCCGGAAGCCGAGATCACGCAGGAGCAGCGCGAACCCGCCGTTGAGCTCGTAGCAGTACCCGCCCCGTCTACGGCGGACGATCTTGTCCAAAATGTCGGTGGGGCGCAGGGAGATCGGTCGGCGCAGTTGAATATCGAGATTCTCGTACGGCACGGTCTCCAGATGCGCCCGATGCAGCGTGGCCAAAGCGGCGGCGTCGTTCCGGTTGTGCTCAGCGTGGAATCCAGCGAGTCCGATTCTGCGGAGATAGGCCGCTACGTCTGTCATGGGCGCCCCCGTGGTCGTCGGCCCCACTGTCGTCGGACCGTTCTGCCGCGCATCAGCAAGGTACGCGACAGGCCGGGAAAATGCTGGAGTTATTCGGACTCTGAAACGACCGATCTGTGTGACTCCCATCAATAACCAGGTCGCGTGGGAGCGGAATGGTGGCAACACGCTGAGATGAGGCGTTTGACCTTCCGGGGTCTGAGGCGTCATCGGGCCACCCCCACAGCCCGGCCGCCGTGTGGCATGGTGCGAACCGTCGACGCGTACCCTCGACAAGAACAATCAAGAACTAAGAACAATCAAGAACAAGGATGAGCCGGGATCCTCCCGGACCAGACACGCATGAGCCGGAGGGTGGAATGGCGCGGCGTAAGCGGGTAGAACCGTCGCCCCCTGAGGTGGCGGAGCGGCCCCGTGTTCCGCGTCGTGACGCCGAGGGGCGGATCGCCCGGTTCGGTGAGTTGATGATCGTGGTGGCCGGGCTACTCGTCTTCGGGGTGGCAGCCCTGGCGTTCATCGACGCTGGGTTTTCCCTGGTGGGGAGCTCAGAATTCGGCGATGTCAGCGGTTGGCTGGCCGGCATACCGGTGGTCTGGCTCTACATCGAGGATGTCCGCGCCTGGCGTGGGGTGCGGGGGCGTATCGGGGTACTGCTGATCTCGGCGGCGCTGGCGGTGGCGGCCGGATTCGCGGTGGAGAACGTTCTGTTGGACCTGCCGCAACTGGTCAGCGGGGCTTTGGCGATCATCACAGCGTGTCTGGTCTTCGCGCCGCTGTGGTTCTTCGGGATCCGGTGGCTGGACCGGCAGCTTGGGTAACACATGGACTGGTCGCTCCTCCTGCGCCGGCCTGAACGTATGACCGGGCAAGGGAGAGGGACGGGCAGGGCCAGGCGGTTCGACGTGCGGACAGGCATGAGGCGGTGGTCGGCATGGGACTCCGTCTGGCCGGATGCGACGTATCGGTTCACAACAGGCTCATTGATACAGACAGATAGGTGTTGATAGGTGAGTCCCGCGGTCAAGTACACCCTCGGTCGTCTCGGACTGTTCGTGTTGTGCGCGGTCCTGCTGACTCCGTTGCCCATCGACCTGCTGCTGCGTTTGATGATCGCGTTGCTGGTCTCGATGGTGTTGTCGTTTTTCCTGCTGCGGCGGTGGCGTGACGAGATGGTTCTCCAGATCGATGCCGCGGTGAAGCGGCGTCGGCAGGAGAAGGAACGGCTGCGCGCCGCACTCGCCGGGGAGAGCACCGACGACGAGGCGTTGACGGAGCAGGACACTGAGCAGGAAAGCCGGAGCGCGGCGAAGTCGGAGTAGCAGAAGCCGGAGTAGAACCGGCGGAGAAACAGCCCTGCCGCTGACTTTGCCCCTATGCTTCGGCCGCTACCCCATCGTGGGGTCGACGCGAGGTGGGAGGGGCGCCTCCCCGACCACCCGGTTGGGGACCACCCGGTTCAGCAGGGCGGTGGCGCGTGCGGCGGCGGCGTCCCGGATCTCCGGGTCTGGCGTCAGTCCGGCCAGGTCGAGGCGTACCGTCGCCACCCCCACCCGGCGCTGTCCCGGTGAGGTGCGGCGGGCCGCGCTCTGCACCTTACGCCAGGGCACCAGGTTGGTGACTTTGGTAAGCGCCCCGTGCCGTTCCATCAGGTAGTCGCCCAGGTCGACGTGCCCTAACCCCCACCATTCGATGACGGTCAATCCGGCCGCGAGCACAGGTAGCAGGAGCGCCAACAACCCCCACGGGGGCAGCCAGAACGCCACGGCCACCGCGATGATCGTCAGGGGAACCACCACGCGTAACATGCGCCGCCACAACGCGGCCAACGGGTGTCTGATCAGCGGGGACAGTGGGTCTTCTGGGTTAAGACGCGGCAGGTCCGAGAACAGGCAGGAGATTACCCTGGACAGCTCTCGGCGCGGCAGGATCGGGATGGTGAGTTCTCCCACCTCTAAATCTCGGAGGCTGCCGCCGCCGCTGTAGACGCGGACGGACACCAAACCGAGCAGCCGGTACACCAGTGACTGCTTGATTTGGACGTTCTGGATCCGGGTGACGGGCATCACCAGCTCTCGCCGTTCCAGAAGCCCGCGGCGCAGCTGCAGATCACCGCCGGAGCGGGTCAGCAGATAACGTCCGTTGGCCAGGGCCCCGGACAAGGCGGCGAGCAGCACGAACACCCCCAGCGCCCCCGCCACCGTCAGCAGGATGGCCAGTGGGCTGCGTGGCAGCAGCGCCCCTAGGTCCACGTCAGCGATGAAGTTGGGCAGCACGCTGTCCGGGAGATCGTCTACGAGCTGAAAGAGGGCACCGATGACGGCCGCCGCGGCGGCGATACGGAGGGAGAGCACTCCCGCCAAGATCGCTTCTCCCAAGGAGAGGCGTACCACGGTGATGGGAGGAGGAGCGGGAGCGGCGACCGGCGCCGTGGAAGGCCCCGCGGCGCTGTCGGTCCCGGACGCTGGACTGGTGCCCCGCGCCGCCGCGCTGGCCTGCATCAGGTGATCCCGCAGCCGCGTCGCCGTCGCCAAACCCAGCATCTGCATGTCGATCTCGGTGTCGCCGAGGCCCCCTGCGGTCTCCACGCGCAGCCGGGCGGTACGCAGCAGGCGTTGCAGGGTGTTCTGACTCAACGACACCTGCTGAATGCGATCAAACGGAACGACGCGTCGTTTTCGGCTGAGGATTCCCTCATCGATTCGGACGGCGTTCGGCTCGATGGCGTACGTGTACCGCCACCACTCCAGAATCGGCCACACCATCCCGATGGCGGCGATGACGAACAGGAACCACAGGCGCTGGACTACGGCCAGAGCGGCCAGGGGGAGGAAACCCCGCGCCATTCGGGCGATTCCCCAAATCGGGGTGGCTGGATGGAGGCGCTGTGGCGGGTGGGGCGTTATCGCCTCGACCGGCGTCGCCTCGGTCCGCTCAGACTGCATCGTCATCCCCCACGCGGGCCAGTAATGCCCGTCGTAGAGATTCAGCTTCATCGGCCCGGATGCCGGGGATTGTGGAGTCGGTGGTGGCCGCGGCGGTGTGGACCTGGAGCCGTGACAAACCGAAACGTCGTTCTACCGGTCCTTGCCCCACATCTACGTGCTGGATACGGACATAGGGAATGACGGAGTGGGTACGCCACAGCACTCCGTGTTGGAGCACGAGGCCATCAGGGGACAACTGGTAGCCCCAGTAGCGGTACCGGGCTCGGGGCAACCACCAACTGAGGAACCCACCCAGGAGTGCGGAGGCGGCCATGGCCAGCGTCAAAAGCATCGCGATGGGGATGTTCCCGCTCAACGCTGAGGCGAGGGTGAACAGCCCGAATGTGAGGGTGACACAACCCCAGAAGATCGCCGTCCCGATGGTCCACACCGCGACGATCGACGGGGCCAAGCGACGCAGCTGCGTCGAACCGCTCGGCACAATCGGCGCAACCGGTCCGATGGTCGGCGGGATCGGCGCCGTCGCGCCACTCACGGACGGTGCCGCCGCCCCCGCGTACGGGCCCGAGTCAGGGTGTGTACTCGGTCCTCCCGTTGGCCCCGGTCCCGGTGCTGCTCCTGGCTCCGGTGGCGCCGGAGCAGGGGATTGAGGCCATGGGGTTGCGGAGGACTGTGGCGGCACCGCCGCAGCCGGTCTGGCGAAACCGTCATCGCTCACGGGTATGACGTTAGCCGGAGGAGCGTTATCCGTTAGCGGGTTGGTCTTACCCGCGGTGATACCTGGATGTCGCTCATCCGATGTCACTTATCCGCCTCGCCAGGCGGTTTGGGTGTTCACCAGTTGGGGTTGACGCGGTCGAGGACCCGCGGCCAGGGGACCTGGCGGGGTTTGATCAGGTAGACGATGCCGCCGCTGCCGCTGCCGATGGAGCCATCCGCACGGTACCGCTGGGTGCGCAGCCAGATCTGCTCGAACTGTTCCCGCTGGTAGACGTGGCGGACCGCCTCATTGGAGGGCGACGCCGGGTCGTTGACGACCACGTCACCGTCCCTGGTGAAGCCGATGACCACGAAAAGGTGTCCCGCGGTGCCGTAGCCGGCGCCGTCGAGCTCCTCAGCTAGGAAGGACTGTGAGGTCACCACCGGGATACCGGCCCGGATGAACAGCTCCAGTTCGGTCAGGGAATGCAGTCGGGTGACGATGCCCTCCATGTCGTGGTAGGTGGCGGCGTAGGCGGTGTTGAACGGCCAGTTGCCGGCGCCGTCATACGCGTAGTCGAAGACCATGCGGGCAGCGTGGTCGACCTGCGGGTCCTGGTAGCTGGGGTCGACCCAGGCCAGATCCTCTTCCGAGGGGTGCCGGTTCCAGTACTCCAGGACCATGGTTGTCGAGGTCGGGCTGCACCAGGCCTGGCCGCCTCCGTTGTACTCGGGGTATTCGCCAATGTGGATGTTTTGAGAACGGCGGGGGACGTTCAGTTCGATACCCCAGGCGATGCCGCCGGTGCTGGGCTCCACCGTGAACCGGGGCGGGATGTCCGAGGCCATCGCGCCGACCATCCAGACCTGTGGGCTGATCCGTGAGCCCGGCTCCCGGTAGAGCGTCAGCCGAATCTGGTACGCCCGGATGCGGGTGACATCGCGGTTGTCGATGGCGATGGTGTCGGTCCAAACCGTGCTGTAACGGTCACCCTGACCGTTGACGGTGGTGCGGCGGATGTCCTGATCACCAGAGGCCCAGCGGGCCATGACGTACCAGGGCGACAGTTCACCGGTGGCGTACCGCACCCTGGTTTCCACGGCCAGCCAGGTGCCGGCGGGGGTACGCGCGTTCCAAGAGGGCACCACCTCGGTGGCGCCGAAGTTCAACTCGTAAAACGGGGAGGTCCAGGTGCCGTACTCCCAGGTGCGGGTGATGCCGGTGTGGGGGTCGGTGTAGTCCGTCGTGCCGATCGGTCGGCTCAGCGTCACCGCTGGCCGGGGTCCTGGTGTGACCTTCACACCCGCCGCGGTGCCGGAGCGCCACTGGCGGTGAGTCTGCCAGCGATGGAAGTTGACCGGTGCGTCATCGACAGCGACGGATGCGGCGGCGGAGCTGGCCGGTGTGGGGCCGGCGACCGCCAGGGTGGTGGCGCCGAGCGCCATGACGAGGAGGAGAGCCCAGGGTCTTGTCATCGTCGCCTCCTGTGCCGAAGACCGTACCTTCACTATTCCGAAGCGACGACAACTTTCGCCACTGTTGAAACATATGGAGATTTCTTTGAGTCGGGCGATGCGGCATCGGGCCGGACGCCTCCACCTCAGAACGNCAGCCGTGTGACGTGCCTGACCCGCTCAGCGCCACACGCCGAGGCACCATGTGAGCCACAAGGGACACTAGCCGCGGCGGGAGGATGGTGGTGGTCACGGTGAAGGAGGTCGTCAGGGCGTGAACGGTGGCCATGGGCAACGTGGCGGTCGGGATCGGGACGCTGCTGGACGGCCGCGTAACGCCCGTCCTCGAGATGAGCTGGGTAGGCCCCTACCGTACGGCGCGCCGGGCGTGGAGGGAATGCCCGACGACCTGGTGCTGCCGCCGGATGAATCGCTGAACGAGGCGCAACGGTTGCTGGACACCGGTCGCCCGTTCCACGCCCATGAGGTGTTAGAAAGCGCCTGGAAAGCCGCGCCTGACTCAGAACGGGAGCTGTGGCGGGCCCTGGCCCAACTGGCCGTGGGCCTCACCCATGCGCGGCGCGGGAATCCCGTCGGAACCGTGCGACTGCTCCAGCGCGCCGCCCATCGCCTGGAGAGGTATCTGAGTCAGCCGCCCCACGGGGTGGACGTGGCCGGACTCATCACGTGGGCGCGCGCGTTAGCCCAGCGGGTGGAACAGGACGGGCTCGCCGCCGTGCCGGTGCAGGAGCTGACCTGCCGGCTCCGGTCCGCAATGCCCTAATCCTTCACTTCTGGATTCTTCCAATTTTGGATTCTTCGGTTCTGGAGCCTTCAGTCCTGGCCACAGGACACCTGACCAGAAGATCCGTGAGCAAGATCCGTGAGCCCAAAGCCGCTGCCGTGGAAGCGTCCGAAGACCCGATAGTGCGCCGCTGATCATGCGCTACGGTCTGAGACGGCGGTTCCGCAGCGAAGTCCGGTGAGAATCCGGCACTGTCCCGCAACTGTGATGTCCGCGCCACGGTCCGTGCGCGCGGCTAAGTCAGGTCGCCTGCGGTTCCGTGTCACGCGAATCGCGCTCTCGAGGAAGGGTGCCTCGCGGACAGGTCTCCTGTCACCTGTCAGCGAAGCCCACCCGGAAGCGCAACGTGATAGGAGACCCGATGAGACCAAAACGAGTACTGCTGATCAGCCTCCTGACGACCACCGTTCTGCTGGCCGCGTGCGGCGAAGAAGACCCCACCCCCACGCCCTCCCAGTCCACTGAGGACGGTTCCGCGTACCCGGTCACCGTGGAAGGCCCCCTGGGGGAGGTGACCTTGGAGGCGCGGCCGGAGCGGATCGTGTCGCTGTCACCGACGGCCACCGAAATGTTGTTCGCGATCGGCGCGGGCGACCAGGTGGTGGCGGTCGATGACCAGTCCACCTACCCCGAGGAGGCTCCGCGTACCGATCTGTCGGGGTTCACGCCTAACGCCGAAGCGGTGGCCGGGTACGAACCGGACCTGGTGGTCATCAGCGGTGACGCCAACAATCTGGTGGCCTCGCTGGAGCAGTTACAGATCCCGGTGTACCAGGCCCCGGCGGCGATGGTGCTGGAGGACACCTATCTGCAGATCGAGCAGCTCGGTGAACTCACCGGCCACCCCGAGGAAGCGACCGACCTAATCGAGCAGATGCGCGCCGACATCGATGAGCTTGTGGCCGGGATACCGGAGTGGGATGAAGCGCCGACCTACTATCACGAGCTGGACCCGACCTTCTACTCGGTGACCTCGAATACCTTCCTCGGTGAGCTGTACGGGCTGTTCGGCTTGGAGAACATCGCCGACGCCGCCAGTGAGGGAGATGCGGACAACGGGGGGTATCCGCAGCTGTCCGCCGAGTACATCATCGAGGCGGATCCGGATCTAATCTTCCTCGCCGACACGGTGTGCTGCCAGCAGACGGCCGAGACGGTAGCGGCGCGTCCAGGCTGGGACGGGATTAGCGCCGTCCAAAACGGGAACGTGGTGGAACTCAACGACGACATCGCGTCGCGGTGGGGACCTCGGGTGGTGGATCTGCTGGAGGTTATCGCCGACGCGGTGATCGCGGCCGCAGCGTGAACGGTGTCCCAGGCGTGAACCGTGACCAAAACCGTACCCTCGGCAAAGGCGTGGGGCCCCGGGCATTGACGGTGGGCCCCACCCGTCTGAGGGCACGCTGGCTCCTCATCGCGACAGGAGCGGTGATCGTCGCCCTGATCGCGGGGATCGCCTTCGGGCCAGTGTCGCTCCCGCCCGGCGCCGTCGCCGTGGAACTGGTGGACCGGATCCCCGGAGTCGCTGTCCACAGCGGACTGGAGGAGCGGCAAGCGGCCATCATCTGGGAGCTGCGACTGCCCAGGGTGGTGCTGGGGCTGCTGGTCGGTGCCATGCTCGCCTTGGCCGGCGGCTGTTACCAGGGCGTCTTCCGCAATCCGTTGGCCGACCCCTATCTGTTAGGGGTGGCTGCCGGCGCCGGGCTGGGGACCACCGTCGCGATCGTGCTGCGCGGCGGTAACGACATGAGCATCAGCTCCGTGTTCCTTCCGCTCGCTGCTTTTGTGGGCGCGTTGGTGGGGGTGGGCATGACCTACCTTCTCGGGGCGAGCAGCGGCGGCCATCGCTCCACGGCCACCCTGATCCTGGCGGGGGTAGCGGTAGCCAGCTTCCTCACCGCGGTCCAGACCTATCTGCAGCAGCGCCACGTCGACACGCTCCGGGAGGTGTACTCCTGGATGCTGGGGCGACTGTCGGTCGCAGGGTGGCGCGAGGTGCTTCTGCTGCTGCCCTACGTGGCCTTCAGTGCGATCGTGATCCTGCTGCACCGCCGGACCTTGGACGTGATGTCCGTCGGGGATGAGGAGGCCGGCAGCCTCGGTCTGCACCCCGAACGCGTCCGCTACCTGTTGCTGGTGGTCTGTTCCCTGGGAACCGCGGCGGCGGTCGCGGTCAGCGGGCTGATCGGATTCGTCGGCATCATCGTGCCGCACACCATCCGACTGCTGGTGGGGCACAGCTACCGGGTGATCCTGCCGTTGTGTGCCTTATTCGGCGCCGCCTTCCTGGTGCTCGCAGACCTCGCCGCCCGGGTCGTTCTCGCGCCGGCCGAGCTTCCGATCGGCGTGGTCACCGCTTTCCTCGGCGCACCGTTCTTCGTGTTGGTGATGCGGACCGCGAAACGGATATCGGTATGACCACCATCCAGGTACGGGGCCTTACCGTTGAGTTGGGCGGTGTCCGCGTCGTTGACGGCGTCGACCTGACGGTGCCGGCGGGAGCCTGGGTCACCGTGATCGGCCCCAACGGGGCCGGCAAGTCGACGCTGCTGCGGGCGGTCGCGGGCCTGATCGCCTTCACCGGCTCGGTCGAGGTGGACGGGGAGCCGGTACGCCGACTGCGGCGTCG
>JGI12419J13241_1000820_pt1 | contig 10634 bp, 7 predicted proteins | sample BGWIniCompost_FD_13241 | JGI IMG/M metagenome (IMG submission 13241)
TCATCGGGCTGGCGGATTCGCCGCAGCAAGCCGCTCCCGCTGCGCGGCGGCGTCTCGGCCTCCACGAGGTGTTCGTCAAGCCGGTCGACGTGAGCGAGGTCGCGCTCGTCGGCCGCCGGCTGATCGAGCGTCGTCGCCTGCGGCAGATCACGGGGATCGTCGGCGAGTCCCCGGCCATCCAGGAGGCCCTCGAGCGGGTCGTCCAGATCGCGCCGGTCCACTCGACCGTGCTCATCGTCGGCGAGAGCGGCACGGGGAAGGAGCTGATCGCGCGCGGGATCCGCGCCCTGTCTCCTCGACGTCACCGGCCGTTCATCGCCGCAAACGTTGCGGCCTTGCCGGAGACGCTCCTCGAATCCGAGCTGTTCGGTCACGAGAAGGGAGCCTTCACGGGCGCGATCGCTCAGCGTAAGGGGCTCTTCGAGCTGGCGGACAAGGGCACGCTCTTCCTCGACGAGATCGGNGAGATGCCGCTCTCGACGCAGACCAAGTTGCTGCGCGTGCTCGAGGAGCGGGAGTTCATGCGCGTCGGCGGCGAGGAACCGATCGAAGTCGATGTACGGGTCATCGCCGCGACGAACCAGGATCTCCGCCACCTCGTCGAGCTCGGCGAGTTCCGTCGCGACCTGTACTACCGACTCAACGTGCTCCGCATCGAGCTCCCGCCGCTGCGGGAGCGGCGCGAGGACATCCCCCTCCTGATCGACGCGTTCATCCGTCAGGTGACCCGCGAGCACGACCTGGAGCCCGTGCGCCTCTCGCCCGACGCACTGGCGATCCTCATGGAATACGATTGGCCGGGCAACGTCCGCGAGCTGCGTAACCTGGTCGAATCGATGGTCGTTCTCGCCCCCGGCCGTACGATCCGGCCCGACGACATCCCGCCGGAGGTCCGGATGGGGACGGGGCCCCGGCGCCAGCTCCCGGTTCCGGTCCCGCGCCAGAGCCGGCGCGAAGGAGAGGGCCCATCGCCGGAGCTGGAGTTCATCTTCCGGACGCTCCTGCAGCTCCGGATCGATGTCGAGGACCTGCGCAAGGAGTTCGAGGAGTTCCGGCGCAACCACCCGGAGCTTCCGGCCGGGGCGCCGTCCTACCCCTACCCCTATCCCTCTTATCCCTACGTGCCTTCCGGTCTCGTCACCGGACCTACGGGCATCGAGGTCGCGAGCGTCTCGCAGCCGAACGCCGCCGAGGACGACGGCGACGACGCCGAGGAGGAAGGCGTGGTCGTGTACCGTCCGGGCATGACGATGAACGACCTGGAACGGGAAGCGATCACCGCCGCGCTACGCGAGGTCGGCGGCAACCGTCGCAAGGCGGCGGAACTGCTCGGCATCGGCGAGCGCACGCTCTACCGCAAGCTCAAGGAATACGCGATCCCGGTCTGACGGGGTGCCGGGACACGGCGTCGGGATCGATGTACGCGCACGCGGGGCGTCGTACGTGCACGAGGGGCGCTCAGCCCGGCACACCACGTCACGCGCCCGGGCGGAGCTCCCCTCGCGCACCGGCCCGCGCACGTACCCTTTCCCGCTCGCCGCGGAGTCGGTCGAGGATCCGATACCAGTCGTTGGATTCCCACGCCCCGTATCGCGCGACGAACGGGAGCTCCAGGTCGACCTCGGCGTCGAAGACGTAAATGGCGCTCTGCGTTTCCCGCTGCGCCAGGCGCTGGCGACCCCATTCGGGAGTGATCGGGAGAATCGCGCGGGGGCGCAGCAGACGGCCGCGACTGAGGAGTTGGAGGTCTTCCGGTTGGAAGGGCGCGTCGGGCTGCTCGCTGAAGACGGAGACGAGAAATAGAGCCGGCTCGGCCGTGCGTGCCGCGGATTGGGCTTCGGCGTGGCGGCTCGAGGCAAGGGCGTGCAGGCGGTTGTACGTGTCGGGCGCGGCGAGCCGAATCACCTCCTCGGCGAGCGGGGTGATCTTGATCAGGAGGGGCGCTGCCCGGATCGCGAGGGTGAATTCGTCCTGGTGCAGCGTACCGAGACCGGCGGGAAGAGCGCTGGTGCCCGCCGGAGGCGACTGGAAGGGAGCCGTGTCGCCGGCGGGGACATCCACCGCCGTCGGGGCGCAGCCGAGCGCCACGCCGAGCACGCATGCGTGGAGCGCCAAGCGTCGTGTCATTCCGTGTCGCTCCGGCTTTCGGTCAGCAACCCGGCGATCGAGTCGAGGAGCTCCTCGCGTCCCTCGCCCGTCTTGGAAGAGAACAGCAGGACCTGGTCCCTGTCCACGCCGATCTGGTCGATCATGGCCGGGATCCTGACGTCGCGATCGCGGCGGCTCAGCTTGTCGGCCTTGGTCAACACGAAGAGACTCGGCAGTCCGATCGTCGCGAGGAAGTCGATCATCTGCCGATCCTCCGCGGTCGCTCCGTGCCGCGCGTCGATGAGCTGCACAACGCCGACGAGCTCTTTGGTGCCCGAGAGATACCCCTCGATCAAGGGCTTCCAGCGACGTCGCTGCTCCTTCGACACCTTCGCGTAGCCGTATCCGGGGAGGTCGACCAGATAGAAGCGCAGCTCCCGAGCGTCCGCTCCCGCCACGACTTCGTAGAAATTGATCTCCTGCGTCTTTCCGGGCGTCGAAGAAACCCGCGCGACGAACTTCCGGGTTCGGCCGAGAAGGCGGTTGATGAGGCTGGATTTGCCGACGTTGGACCTGCCCGAGAAGGCGATCTGCGGCAGACGGCCCGGTGGAGGAGCGTCCGGCTTCGCAATGGCTCCCGCGAAGCTCACCGTCTTGATGACCACCTTGGATCCTGGGGAAGAAAAGAGGGAAGGGCATGACGCCTTCAGGCGTCACGCCTCCTTCATCTTCGCTTCCGAGTGGAGGACGAGGAGCGGCGGGATCCCGTCGGTCACGCACTCCGCCGTGATCACGATCTCGCGCACATCGTCCCGAGACGGCGCCTCGAACATCACGTCGCGCATGAGCTCTTCGAGCACGGCCCTGAGCCCGCGGGCGCCGGTGCCTCGCTCGATGGCCTTCCGGGCGATCGCCCGAACCGCCTCCGGGTCGACGGTGAGCCCGATCCCCTCGAGCTCGAACATCTTCGCGTACTGCTTGAGGAGCGCGTTCTTCGGCTCGGTGAGGATCCGGACCAGCGCGTCTTCGTCCAGCGGGTCCAGGGTCACCACCGCCGGCAGGCGCCCGACAAGCTCGGGGATCAAGCCGAACCGGAGCAGGTCGTCCGGCTCGAGGCCCTCGAACGGGCTGTGGCGCTGTGCGGTCGACTGCGTCGCGCCGTTGAAGCCGATCCGTCGCTTCCCGAGACGCGCCTCGATGATCTTGTCCAGGCCATCGAAGGCGCCGCCGCAGATGAAGAGGATGTTCTGCGTGTTGATCTGGATGTATTCCTGTTGCGGATGCTTCCGGCCGCCCTGGGGCGGAATGGAAGCGATGGTCCCCTCCAGGATCTTGAGCAACGCCTGCTGCACGCCCTCGCCCGAGACGTCTCGCGTGATGCTCGGATTCTCCGACTTGCGCGCGATTTTGTCGATCTCGTCGATGTAGACGATGCCTCGCTCGCATTCGGCAATGTTGTAATCGGCCGCCTGGAGCAGGCGCACCAGGATGTTCTCCACGTCCTCGCCCACGTAACCCGCCTCGGTCAGCGTCGTGGCGTCGGCGATCGTGAACGGGACCTTGAGAATGCGAGCCAGGGTCTGGGCAAGCAGCGTCTTGCCGACACCCGTCGGGCCGACCAGAAGGATGTTCGACTTCTCCAGCTCGACGCCGTCGACCACCCCCTGGTGGTTGATCCGCTTGTAGTGGTTGTAGACCGCAACGGCAAGCGACTTCTTCGCTTCGTCCTGGCCGACCACGTACTGGTCAAGGACCTCCTTGATCTCCCGTGGCGTCGGGATGCTCGGGACCGTGTAGGCCGCCTCGCGTTCTTCTTCCTCCGCGAGGATCTCGTTACAAAGCGAGACGCACTCGTTGCAGATGTAGACCGAGGGGCCGGAGATGAACTTCTTCACCGACTCCTTGGACTTGCCGCAGAATGAACAACGCAAGTGCTTGTCGCTTGCCATGGCTCCGCTCGTTCAGGGAGCGCCCCGGTCTTCCGCACCCCAGCGCCCGGAAGGCCGTGCCGCTGCTTTACTTCTCCTTGTGGCTCACTTCGACCACTTCGCCACGCGTGGTGACGACGTTGTCGATGATCCCGTATTCCTTGGCCTCTAGTGGGCTCATGAAGCGGTCGCGGTCCACGTCCTCCGCGATCCGCTCGACGGGCTGACCCGTGTGCTTCGCGAGGATCTCGTTCAACCGTTGACGGGCGTAGAGGATCTCCCGCGCCTGGATCTCGATGTCCGCCGCCGTACCCTGGCTCCCGCCCGACGGCTGGTGGATCATGATCCGCGAATTGGGCAGCGCGCTGCGCTTTCCCGGGGCGCCCGCGGCAAGCAGCAACGCACCCATCGACGCGGCCATTCCCATGCACATCGTGTTCACCGGCGCGGTCAGGTACTGCATGGTGTCGTAGATCGCCAACCCTGCGTACACCGAACCGCCCGGAGAGTTGATGTACATGTAGATGTCCTTCTCCGGATCCTCCGCCTGGAGGAAGAGGAGCTGGGCGATGATGATGTTCGCCACGTTGTCGTCAATGGGCGTGCCCAGGAAAACGATACGGTCCATGAGGAGGCGGCTGAAGATGTCGTAGCTCCGCTCTCCCCGGCTGGTCCGCTCGATCACGTACGGCGGATAAATGGGCATCGTATCCCCTCGTTCCCGATCCTCATCCAGTAACCCCGCCAGGCGTTCGCCGGGCGGGCCCTCACACGATCGTCGACTGGGACTTGAGGTACTCGAAGACCTTGTCTTCCGTGATCTCTTCCTCGAGTCTCGTCAACTGACCGGTCTTCTGAAGCTGCGCCCAGACCTCGCCGACCGGGCGACCTTGCCGCTGGGCGATCTCCTCGACGCGGGCATCGACCTCGGCCGAGGTCGCATGCAGGCCCTCCAGCTCGGCGACCCGTTCGATGACCATGATCCGACGCAGCGCCTGCTCCGCGGCCGGACGGGCCACTTCCATCGCCTCCGCGACGCGCGCGGGGTCCGCACCCGGCCGCGGACTGATGAGCCTCTGCAAGTACTGGTTCACCAGCGACGACGGGACGTCGAACGGGTTGGCCTCGATGATCGCATCGAGGAGACGCTGCCTTACGCCGCGCTCGGCCTCGGCATCCGCCTCCTTCTCCAGGTCCTCACGCACCTTCTGCCGCAGGGTGGCGAGGTCTTCGAAATCTCCAACGCTACGCGCGAACTCGTCGTCGAGTTCCGGAAGCTCCGGTCGCCGTACCTCGAGCAGCTTGATCCGTGCCCGGTCCTGCCGCGTTGCGCCTTCGCCGGCCTCCGGGTCGGGGAGCTCTAGCGTGAACTCGTTCTCCTCGCCGGGCTTCAGCGTGCGGATCGCCGCCTCGACCGCCGGCACCGCCTCGCCCGCGCCCAGGACGATGTGGTACTGCCGCGGCTTGGCTCCCTCCGAGCCCGCGCCCAGCGGAGTGATCTCCACGGCGACCGCGTCGCCGTCGACCGGCGATTCGCCCTCGACCGGGCGCCAGACGGCCTGCTGCTGCCGCACTCGCTCGATCACCCGGTCGACTTCGTCCTCCGTGACCTCCGGCCGCTCACGCCGGATCTCGAAGCCGCCCAGCCGGTTCAGCTCGATGACCGGCCGGATCTCGAACTCGACGTCGAAGGTCAGGTCGGAGCCCGGCGAGTAGTCGATGTTCTCGACCTCGCCCTGGGTAATCGGCTGGAACTGCTCGCGCTCGAGCGCCTCGCGGTACGCCTCCCGGACTACACGTTCCACCGCCTCCTGTTCGATCGCGGCGCCGAACTGACGCTCGACAATGGCGGTCGGGACCTTCCCCTGGCGGAAGCCGGGGAGACGGACACGCTTGGCGAACTGACGCGCCACTTCCTGGCGCTCCCGCTGCACACGCTCGCCGGGAACGGTAATCGTCAGCCGTCGCGCCCAGCTCCGCGGCTCGGCGACGGCAACCTTGAGCTCGGATGTATTGGATGCCATTCCGCTCGAAATCGGGTCCAAAAGTGATGCGAAAGGGGGGACTCGAACCCCCACGGGACGGGCCCACCAGATCCTAAGTCTGGCGCGTCTACCAGTTCCGCCACTTTCGCGGTTCTTGGACGAAAAATCTAACGGAGCGCCAGCCTCAGATCAACCGATCGCACAACGAGAAGCGGGATCGTCACGGGTCGGGGCCGGCGTCCGGGGAATTGGACGAGACTCATGGCCGCGGGCGCGTCCGGGGCGCGCGGCATCGGGGGCCGCGCGCCGGTGTCGGAGCGGGTCAGGGAACCCGGATGTTTGCAAAACGAGTGCGCCCATCGGGCCGGAGCAGGAGGAGCGAGACGACGTCGCCGGAACGCAGCCCCCGGAGCATGGACTGCGCCTCACGAGCCGAGTCGACGGTGCGGCGGTTGATCTCGATGATGCGATGGCCGCCGATGTCCATGAGCGCCGCCGGACTCGTGGGGAGCACGCCCGTGATGACCGCGCCGCCGGGGCTGGCATAGCCGAGCTCACGGGCGAGCGCGGGGGTCAGCTCGGAGATCTCGAGGCCGAGCTGCTCGGGCGGATCGATGCGGTTGCGGTTCTCGGCGCGGGACCGCTCGCGCGGGATCTCCGCCTGCATGAGCCGGACGCGGAAACGATTGGGCTTCCCATAGCGGATCACCCGGACGTCCACGGTTTCGCCCGGTTGGTGCTGGGCAATGAGCCGCTGGAGCTGGCCGACCCGCTCCACCTTCTGTCCGTCCACCTCGACGATGACGTCGCCGCGCTGGATCCCCGCCAGACGGGCGGGAGAGTCCTCGCCGGAGAAGTCCTCGACGAGGACCCCAGCGATCTCCGGAAGCCCGAAGACCTCGGCGTCCTCGGCCGTGACGTTGACGATGTTGATCCCAAGGAGCGCGCGGCGCACGTGGCCGTGGGCGATGAGGTCCGTCATGACCCTCCGGGCGAGGTTCGACGGGATCGCGAANCCGTACCCTTGATAGAATCCGGTCCCGCTCGCGATGGCCGTGTTGATCCCGATGACCTCGCCCCGCAGGTTCACGAGCGGCCCACCTGAGTTCCCAGGGTTGATGACCGCGTCCGTCTGGATGAAGTCCTCGATCGCATAGCTCGCCGCCGGGTCGCCGTGGGCGTTCAGCTCCGAGCCGATGATCTGGAGCGGCCTCCCCTTCGCGCTGATGATCCCGCTCGTGACGGTGAAGTCGAGGGTGCTCGCGTCGCCGAAGCCGGGGTTGCCGATGGCGAGCACCCATTCGCCGACGCGGGCCCGGTCGGAGTCGCCGAGACGCGCGACGGGAAGCCGGTTCGCGTCGATCTTGATCACCGCCACGTCCGTGGTCGGATCGCGGCCGATGACCCGGGCCTGGAACTTACGGTTGTCGACCAGCGTGACCGTGATGCGATCAGAGGATTCGATGACGTGGTTGTTCGTGAGGATGTATCCGTCCTCGGAGACGATGAACCCCGTCCCGCCCGCGACCTGCGGCGCGTGGGGCATGCCGTCGGGCATGGGGAAGTAGTCGCGGAGTCCGGGTGGCACCCGGACCGGCATGCGGCGACCCGTTCGTTCCACCTCGATCCGGACCACGGCCGGCGTGACGGCTTCCGCGATCGCCGTGAAGGCCTCGCTCAGGTCGATGGCCTCGCGGATCCGTGGACGATCGGGGACCGCGGATTGGAGCACCGCGGGCGCCGCGTGGCCGCCGACGGGCCACTCGAACCCGCTCGCCACGCCAACGCCCAGGAGGAACGCCACTGGAACGAGGAGGAAGAACTTGGTTCTCCGGAGGGTGCGGTCGTCCATGATCTTACGGCGGAATTGAGGTGGCGTCCGCGTTCAATGTACCACGGGGCAGGCGTGATGCAAAAGAGGCGCCGCGACAGCGGCGCCTCTCGATTCGGCGAACGGAACGTCGGAGGAAGGGCGTCTACTTGTCCTCGACGATCTCGTAGTCGGCTTCGACCACGTCGTCGCCGCCGGAGGACTTGGCGGTCGCCGGCTCCTCCGAGCCCGCCTCGGCGGACGCGGCCTGCGACGCGGCCTGCGCCTGGTAGAACTGCTGACCGGCGGCGCTGAACGCCTGCATCAGTTCGTCGCGCGCCCGATTCAGCTCGGCAAGGTCGTCCTGCTTGAGCGCCTTCTTGGCGTTCTCCAGCGCGGACTCGAGCCGGGACTTCGCGTCGCCGGAGACCTTGTCGCCCCAATCCTTCAGGTCCTTCTCGACCTGGTAGATCAGAGTGTCGAGCTGGTTTCGCGCGTCGATCTTCTCCTTGCGCTTCCGGTCCTCCTCGGCGTGGGCCTCGGCGTCCTTGATCATGCGCTCGATCTCCTGCTCGGTGAGACCGCTGGACGCCTCGATCCGGATCTTCTGCTCCTTGCCCGTCGCCCGGTCCTTGGCGCTCACGTGCAGGATGCCGTTCGCGTCGATNTCGAAGGTGACCTCGATCTGCGGAACGCCCCGAGGCGCCGGCGGGATCCCCGTGAGCTGGAACTTGCCGATCGTCTTGTTGTCGATCGCCATCGGGCGCTCGCCCTGGAGCACGTGGATCTCGACCGTCGTCTGGTTGTCCTCCGCCGTCGAGAAGACCTCCGACTTCCGGGTCGGGATCGTGGTGTTGCGCGGGATCAGCGTCGTCATCACGCCGCCCAGCGTCTCGATCCCGAGCGAGAGCGGGGTCACATCCAGGAGGAGCACGTCCTTGACGTCGCCGGCGAGGACGCCGCCCTGGATCGCCGCGCCGATCGCCACGACCTCATCGGGGTTCACCCCTTTGTGCGGCTCCTTGCCGAAGAAGTCGCGGACGACCTGCTGGACCTTCGGGATGCGGGTCGAGCCGCCGACCAGGATGACCTCGCTCACGTCCGACGGCTTGAGGCCGGCATCCTTGAGCGCCTGCTCCATCGGCGGGATGGTCCGCTGGATCAGGTCGTCGACGAGCTGCTCGAACTTCGCCCGGGTCAGCGTCACGTTCAGGTGCTTCGGGCCCTCCTGCGTCGCGGTGATGAACGGCAGGTTGATGTCCGTCTGCACCGTGCTCGAGAGCTCGATCTTCGCCTTTTCCGCGGCCTCCTTCAGGCGCTGGAGCGCCATGGGGTCCTTGGAGAGGTCGATTCCCTGCTCGCGCTTGAACTCCTCGACCAGCCAGTCGATGATGCGCTGGTCGAAGTCGTCGCCGCCGAGATGCGTGTCGCCGTTGGTCGCCTTCACCTCGAAGACGCCGTCGCCCAGCTCGAGGATCGAGATGTCGTACGTGCCGCCGCCGAGGTCGTAGACGGCGATGATCTCGTCCTTCTTCTTGTCCAGGCCGTAGGCGAGGGCGGCCGCAGTCGGCTCGTTGATGATGCGCAGGACCTCGAGCCCCGCGATGCGGCCCGCGTCCTTCGTGGCCTGGCGCTGCGCGTCGTTGAAGTACGCCGGAACCGTGATGACCGCCTGCGTGACCTCGTGGCCGAGGTAGTCCTCCGCGGTCTGCTTCATCTTCTGCAGGATCATCGCGGAGATCTCGGGCGGGCTGAACGTCCGGTTCGCGTTCGGGATGCGGACCTGAACACGACCCTCGGAATCGGAGGTCACCTCGTAGGGAACGCGCTTCTCCTCCTCCTTGACCTCGTGGGCCTTGCGGCCCATGAAGCGCTTGATCGAGAAGATCGTGTTCTTGGGGTTGGTGATCGCCTGACGGCGAGCGACCTGTCCGACCAGGCGCTCACCATCCTTGGTGAAGGCGACCACGGACGGCGTGGTGCGCCCGCCCTCGGCGTTCGGGATGACGACCGGATCGCCACCTTCCATGACGGCGACCACGGAGTTGGTCGTCCCCAAGTCGATTCCGATGACCTTTTTCGCCATTGCTTCTCCTGATGAATGATCGGGACGTCGTTGCGACTGCCGCGGCGCGCGCGTGCAACGCGTATGCCACGGTCAGTGCGTGATTTCAAGCCATTACGGCACGTGTGAGGGGTGGGACTGTCAGTGTGGCAGGGCGTAGGGCGTAGGGCTTAGGGCTTAGGGCGTAGGGCTTGGGGTGTAGGGGTTGGGGGGGCTACCCAAGCCCTAAGCCCCAAGCCCTGAGCCCCGGGGAGGGGGGAGGGGGGAGGCCCACCTGTTCGTTGCTCTTCTTGCAGTTCTCCGGTTGTCCGATCCCGCCATTGCTTTCGGTTTTTCTTCGGTATAGTTTGGATGCCCCGCGGACAGGGGAGAGCGAAGCGAGGGGGAGCGTGGCCACCAGTGTTGTGGAGCTGAAGGAAGTCCTTGCGCGGCGGTTCCCCGGAGCGGTGCCGGTCACCTACGGCACGGCGGGGGCGGTGGCGACGGGGGTGGCGGCGCTGGACCGGGTGCTTCCCGGCGGCGGATTGCCGCGAGGGAGGCTGTCGGTGTGGGTCCCCGGCGGCGGGGCGACGGCGGTGCTCCAGGGGGCGTGTGCGGTGGTGGCGGAGCGAGGGGAGCGAGCGGCGTGGGTGGATGGAGCCAGGGTGTTGACGTGTCGTCCCGGGGAAGGCTCGGGGGTGGGGGCGGGGAGGGAAGCGCCTCTGGTGTTGCGCCCCGCGAGCGGGCGGGCGGCGCTGGCGTGCGCGGAGGAGCTGCTG
>JGI12419J13241_1000823_pt1 | contig 10617 bp, 9 predicted proteins | sample BGWIniCompost_FD_13241 | JGI IMG/M metagenome (IMG submission 13241)
ATCGAGCGCCTGGTCGGCCAGCACTGCGAGTGTTTCATCGATGAGGCTCATAGCCTTCCCGCCGCGAGTCACGGCTCTGCACCATATCTGCCACCGTTCTGCAGACCATGGGTCGGCGGACCGAGTTCGTCTGCGGCGTCACAACGCCGTCGAGGAGTGAGAATGCCCGGAATCGAGCTGACCCCCGCCTGGCCGGACGTACATCGTCGATCGGTAGGCGTCGTCTTCGTGCTGTTCTATGACCCCGAGCACCCGGTCAGCACGCTTGCGACTGAGGAGCTCCTCCAGCTCTTCAGAGTCGACCTCGTCCTCCGACAGTCCCAGGGCCCGATAGACAGCTACATGAGGCTCGTCCGACGGATCGGAACCGATCAGGAAGGAGAGGTACTCGGCCGGCCCCACCTCAACCTCATGTTGCTTTGAGATCCGAAAGTCGATCCAGAAGGGATTCGGGCGCCGGACGAAGAGGCGATCTCCCAGACAACCCCCGAGCTCTTGGGCCGCGACACGCAGCGACCCGACGGCCGGCATCTGCCCCCAGAAAAACTTCACATCACCGAACTCTGAGCCGAGGGTCTTCGTTTCTCCAGGCCGGAGTCCGAGATGAGCTGCGAAAGCTTCGGGTATCGACCTTCCGCTACCACGAAGTACGTCTTCGTCGACGTCCACCGCGAGCGTCCACGCATCGTCCACGAGCCAGCATTCGCTGGCTGACCTGAGATCGCGATCCGGTTCGTACGGTTCGTCTTCACGCCGCAGCCGAACCATTCCATCTTCGATCACGAATGCAGGATGGATGGTCGCATTCATCGAAATCGAGTTCGGCGAAACACCGAATGCGTTCGCGAGCTCCGCCGCCAGGTCCTCGACAGGCATCGTGCCGCGTTCGGTGAGCCGCTGGATCATCGCCGGAACGACACCGTGATATTCGTCGCCGCCCCACTCTCTGAGGCCAAAGCGATCCTTGCCGAGGCGGATGAAGATGGGATCTCCGTAGAGTACGTTCCTCAGACTCCGGAGGGACCCCGATCCCAGATGATCGAGGATTTCGCTTGCGCTCATGGGCCGGTTCGTCACTGCCAACACCGCCGCCGCTCGCCCCGCGTAGGTCCGATCCCAGCGCACGAGTTTCGACTCGAGTCGGCGATACCCTCCGGCTGCGACGATCAGGTCGTCGACCAGGTCGACGGCGACTCCGTTGGCATGCAGCGCCTCGGCGACCTCGTCGAACTCGGCAGTGTCCTCGTCGGTCACCGAAGCGAAGCAGTGATCGACGAGCGCTCGGACTGTTCGCCACGGCTCTTTCACCAGCCAGTCGCCATCGAGGTGGTATGGCCCAGCGATCCAAAGAAGCAGCCTCGAGCGAAAGTCGAGCGAATCGCCGCACCCGATAGCGGTCAGCGGAGCAGCTGTTCGCAGGGTCGAAGCGAGTTCTTTTGCTACTCGGCGGAGTGGAGAGGTTCGGTTGTCTGCAAGCAGCTCATCCAGCCGGTCTCGTGCTTTCGACTCGAGCTGCCGGACTCGCTCGCGAGTGACACCAAAACGTTTGCCGAGCTCTTCGAGGGTGGGGCGAGATCCGATCGCCAAGGAACGTTCATCGAGAATGATCTTCTCTCGCTCCCCGAATTGTTCCGAGAGCCACCTGAAAGACACTTCGGGGTCGTACCGACTCAGGCGGCTCGCTCCGAAGTCGGATGCCCTGACGCGACGCAGTACGTCGAGCGCTTCCAGGGGGGCATCGGCAGCGGCCGACCTCGCCACTCGATCGATAGCGTCCAAGAGCGATCCAGCACCGTTGTGATGTCCCCAGGCCGCAATGTCGACCAGAGCCTCGACGACACCGGTCTTGGCAGAATCGATGACCTCTGTTCTTTCGATTGCCCGGCGTTCGGCCTCCTCGGCGAGGAAGCGGAGAAGCGTACGGACTTTCCCTTCCCCAGTCGCTCTCCAAGCGAGGATTTCGCCGACCGTCAAGTCCGCCAGAGCTTCCCAGCTGAGTTCCACGTTCTCTTTCACTCGCCATCTGACGATCGACGGAATCCGTTCCAAAGAAGGGCCAGGGCCAGGCAAGTGCGCGAGTGTCGGGAAGAGCTCGCCCAGTTTGGCTCCGCGGATGCTCTCTAGATCTACTTCGCACCAAAAGCGATTCGAGCTGGAAGACATGATCATGGGATACGAATGGCATCGGCCGGCTAGCTCGCCGACTTCAGCTCAAACGCGTCGAATCTGCTGCAACGTCTCTTCCACGGTGTGAGCGACCGTCTCTGGCTCCTCGTGTTCCCAGAACCGAAGCACCACCCACCCCGCCTCCGCGAACTCGCGCACGTGTTTGCGATCCCTCTGGACGTTCGCCAGGAGCTTGTCGATCCACCAGTCTCGGTTGTGAGCCGGAAGCTTGAAGTGCTCCGGGCACCAGTGCCAGTAACACCCGTCCAGATAGACAGCGAGACGCTCACGGGGGAAGAGGAGATCGGGGCGGGAACGGGAAACACCCGCGACCGGTCGGTCTTCCTCGAAAGCCAATCCTCTCTGGCGCAGTAGTCCTTTGACTTCGGTCTCGAATGGGGTGTCTTTTTGCGGAGTGTTGCGCATCCTCGCCGCCACCGCTTCCGACAGTGGAACTGGTGAACGGAGACGCTCATCGACGATCTCCCTCAGCCGATGCTGCAGGTGGGGCAGTGGCTTGTATCCATCGACCCACCTCATGCCGCGCTCCTCCAGCACCGCCGAGATGTTGCACCACTTGAGTTCGATCGCCTTGGAGGACCGAGACGGCAGATACGGGGCGACCGCCTCGCGGATCTCGGACTTGACGAACGACTCGCCCCGCTCCTGCTTCTCGAGCATGATCAGGTAAGCGTCCACAGCCAGCCTGATCTCCTCGTCCGTCCACGGCCCCCCGGGCTCTGGCTCAGACATTTGTCGACACAGTAGAGGAAGCATCTTGTCCCCGATCCCGTGTATTAGGTTGTTGGCCTCGGGGCCGGATCGAATCGGAGACACAGATGGGATGGACTTGGGAAGAAACGACGCCGTGGCACAGCGGCTCGTCGGGCGATCTCTCCAAGCTCTTCAAGAACGAACCTGTCAAGAATCCTGGAGTCCTCGCTGTAAACGCACCGAGTGACCGCGCCACCCTCCTCGCGAGAGAAGTGATCCAGAACTCGTGGGACGCGGCGATCGAACTACAGCGAACCGACGACAACGCTCCACAGTTCGAGATCGAGTTCGAGTACCGCGACCTGACTGGTGATGCGAGACGCGCGGCGATGGAAGCCATGGACCTGCAATCCCTCGCTCAGCGCGTACGCCGCCTGGATCGGTCGAAGATCGGTCTCCGACAGTCGGACTGCTTGGACCGGCTCGACGAAGAGCCCCTACCCGTGATGGTGATCACGGAAAAGGGCACGACGGGGATGTATGGACCCTGGGAGAGCGCTGCCTCAAAGATGTACCTCGCGCTGATCAGCCTCGGGTACACGGCCAAGGACGAAGGAGCGGGCGGCTCGTACGGTTATGGCAAGGCGGGTCTGATCTCGGGATCGGCCACCCGAACCGTCTTCGCCTACACGTGCTTCCGAGAGCGGCCCGACGACCTCGGCGTCACCAGGCGTCTCCTCGGCATGACGTACTGGGGTGAACACGATCTCGACGGAAAGAACTATTCGGGATTCGCTCGGCTGGGAGAAACGACCACTGCGGGCGTTCGACCTTTCGAGAACGAACGGGCTGACGCTGTCGCCGAGCTCCTCGGGATACCGACTCGAAGGAGCGACCACCCATCGGATCTCGGAACGACGTTCCTTCTCCTGGACCCAACGGTGGAGCCGTTGGACCTGGTCACAGCGATCAGTCGCTCCTGGTGGCCAGCCGTTATCGACAACGACTTCATCGTGACGGTGAGAGACGCGTCCGGACACATCCACCACCCCCGCCCACGTCGGGATCCGATACTCCAAGCCTTCATCAGGGCCTACGAGGTGGCGACCTTCCCGCAGGACAATCCCCAGCCGCACGAGCGGTCCGTCAGGCTGCAAGCAATCCGTGCCGGCGGGCGCGAGTTCACCAAGCCGGGATCCCTAGGGCTGGTAGCTGATCCGACAGGTTGGTCGTACGCCGATGAGACGACCACGGCCCTCGACGAACACGCCGTAGAGCACCACAGCCTGGTAGCGCTGATGCGCGGTCCCAAGATGGTCGTCGAGTACTACGTGGCTGGCAATACGCCGCCGTATGTTCGTGGTGCATTCGTGGCTGGTGATTCGATCGACGATCTCTTGAGGAGAACCGAGCCGAAAGGTCACGACGCGTGGAAGACCAGCGGTGTAGAAGGTGAGTTGGAGGAACTCGGCGCAGAGATCGCTCGGAAGGTCCTCGCCCGGATCAAGAACCAGGTAGCCGAATTCCGGCGCCAACTGAAGCCCCCGAAGCAGCCCCCAGAAAACATACAGCTCCCCTACTTCGACGAGGTGATGCGGAAGTTCATCGCTGGAACGGGCCGCGGCCGGGTCGCTCCCGTGGCCGACACGCGGCCCGTCAGCATCCGCCTCGACCAGAGCCTGGAGCCAACAGACGGGCTGCTCGTTCGTTTGAGAGGCAGAGCGCACATTGCACTGTCCGAACACTTCGAAGGTGACGAATCGGAGGTCGAAGTGTCGCTCACCTACAAGTTTCTCGAAGACGGGGTGGCTCGGACAGCGGCCGAGCTGACTATCGACCCACCGGATGGCTTCGTCCCCGTTGGCGACACCAACGGAACATTCCGAGGGCGGCTTTCGCGTGAAGGTGGCGCCGCCGTTTTCGAGTTCCGATCAGAGCCCTACTCGTCGGATTGGACAGGCCGGCTCTTCGTCACCGGCGAGCCGGTCCGACCAGTGGCCGAGGCGGAGCCGACCGAATGAGCACCGAAACCCGAACCATCCGTCCCTACCGGGGCCTCGCCGATTTCGAAACCGCCCTATCACAGTCGATGCTCCATTTCGGCAGCGATGTCTGCCCAGCAGACTCCAGCATCGCTGTCTCGATCGACGCGCACACGTTCCTCCTGAGGAAGGTGGTGCTCGAGTGGGCGCCCGAGGATGCTTTCGGTGAGTTCGTGGGAGCTCTGGAGCGGGGAGCAGACGCCGTCGGCATCGACCGAAACGACCTATCGATCCGGGTGTTCGCCAAGTCGAGCTATCTGAAGATCGTCGATCACGTCTATACGAGGAAGCTATCGGAGCTCGATGAGCTCGAGCCTCATGTCGACTTGAGCGATCCACGTCCGAGGGCCTTCCGTGCGCCTCGGTCCGGATTCACCGTCGACGCTTACATCCTGCTGGATCGGCCGCTCGAACCCAACCCTCTCCGACCCTGGCGTAAGGGGACGTGGCTCGCCAGGGCGACGTTCGGAGTCTCCACATCGCTCGGCCGAGCCCTGTACAGACCGGTTCCCCTCACCGATGAGCTGAGAGCGGAACTGAGACTTCCGGCCAAGACCGTCCGCTTCGTCGATCTCGATGATCACGACCCTCTCGAACCTTTCGCTGACCAACCGACACAACCGATCCTGTACGTAGACGAGGATCTGCTGGCAGAACTGGGTGCTTCACATCAGACCGCCACGAACCGCGCCATGCAATACGAGATGGCCCTCGATTTCGTCACCACCATCCTGTACCACGTCTCTACGAGGGCTGACGACCTGAACGAGAGATCCCTCGCCGATCTGGAAGGCACGTTGTTGGGGGAGCTCATCCGCCGTATCGCGGGACCTTCGAAAGCGGAACAACAAGCACTGCTCAACCTCGTTCGCTCGGATCCACACAGAGCGGTGGCTCACGCTGAAGCGGCGATCGACATGAGACGGGCCATGATCGACAGTCTGAAGGGGAACGACTCGTGAGATACCCGGTCCTCCCACTCAACGTCACGGAGCAGCTCGCGAAGCGGAAGTACGACGGCTACGACGACCCGCTCGAGCCTCACGTCACCTGGGTCGGAGATGGTGAAGACCTCTCCCTCACCCCGATCGCTGAGTGTGCTCAGCGCCTGACTTCCGAGGTCGCCGTGCTGCCCGACGACGTCGATCGTGATCGCGAAGAGGGCCGAGCTGCGCTCGCATTGTACGAGGCGCTCAGCCACGTTCCCATCGAAGTCCTCGACGATCCTGGCTTCTGGCGCTTCCTCGCACTCCGCTACTTCTGGGACTTCATCCGGTGGCGTGAAGCGAAACCATTCGCGAACGGAAACATCGGCAAGTACGTGAACGGTGTTTCGAGTACGGAATCGGTTCTTCCGCGGATGTACCTCCGGGCCAAAGCTCTCGACGGAGCGTCGGACCCCAGTCTGGCTTGGGCGCTGGAGTCGGCCACCGATTTCTGGCGGAGCCACGTGATCAGGGTCCAGACAGGATCTGCACCGGCCGTCACTGCGGCGTTCGCCCGCTCCCAGCGCGACGCGCGTCTCGGCACAGACAATGGCCTCCGTGAATTGGCCAAGCTCCTCAACCGGTCGTGGACGAACATCGTGATGCACGTCTACGACGAAATCGAGGCTGCGGCCTTCATCGACGAATTGCGGGATCGAGTGACCGAGCTAGACCAGGGGGATGTGTGACCAGTATCCAGCAAACGCTCGACCTCACCACGCTGGAAGACGGCGACGGCGAGTCCTTCAGCGTCGTAGGTGAGTGCATCCGTCGCCGAATCGTCGTGCACGACACGGTCGTGGTCGACGCACAGATCGCGACGAGTGGAGGCGTCGACCCGAAGGGAGCGTGGTGGTGGGCTTACCTCGAGGGATCGAAGCCGACCCCGATGATCGACCGCGGGCGCACACTCCGGACGGTCGACTTGTTCTCCGGAGCCGGTGGATTGGCTCAAGGCATTCGGCAATTCGCGCTCGAAGCTGGTTACTCCGTCGTCCCTGAGTTGATCGTCGACCAGGACCGCGAAGCGATGGACGTGTACACCGCCAACCACGGAGCACGCAGACGGATCGCCGAATCCGTCTCGACTCTCGTCGATTTCCAGGTGCGGGGCCAGGGCAAGGAAGCCGAACTCGTCTACGAGCCCGAGCTACTCGACCCCAGGGCAGAAGAATTGACCGGTTCTATCGACCTGGTGCTGGCGGGTCCCCCTTGCCAAGGTCACTCGAACCTCAACAACCACACTCGGCGCGAGGACCGACGCAACGCTCTGTACCTGACAGTACCGGCCATCACGATCGCTCTCCGGGCGCCAGTCGCGATCATCGAGAACGTCCCAGCCGTCCTACACGATTCGTTCGAAGTGGTAGATGGCGCTACCGCGATCTTCGAAGCGGCCGGGTATTCCGTCGCGTCGGGCGTGCTTTCAGCGAGCGCAATGGGGTGGCCACAACACCGAAAGCGCCACTTCCTGATCGCACGACGCGATGGCGATCCTCTTCCTCTGTCTGAAGTCGCCCAGCTCTTGGCGGATCAGACAGCGAGATCGGTCTGGTGGGCGATCGGCGATCTCGAAGACCGCGTGTCGGACGACATCATGGACCAGCACACCGAGCTCTCCGAAGAGAACCGGGCTCGGGTCGATTGGCTCTTCGACAACGACGCTTACGAGCTCGCCTTGCCTCAGCGACCGGACAGCCACAAAGAAGGGACGACCTATACATCGGTCTATGGACGAATGAGGAAGGATGAGCCCGCCCCAACGATTACAACGGGGTTCATGTCTCCGGGCAGGGGCCGCTACGTACATCCAACACGTCGCCGCGTGCTTACGGCTCGAGAAGCGGCTCGACTGCAAGGGTTTCCTGACACATACGTTTTCGCTCCAGATTCAGCCGAGTTGCCAGCCCGAGCAAAACTGGCGAAATGGATCGGCGACGCCGTACCTATGCCCTTGGGTTACGCAGCAGCCTTGGCAAGTTTGGCGCATCCCATATGCTGACGTTTAGCCCTAAGGGCTGCCAACACGAAATCCGTCACAATCCGAGCGCCTTTATGATGAGCTCCTTCAGGCGACGCTCACGATCCTCGACGAACGACTCGAACGCTTCCTTGTTGTGGTAAGCCTTCTCAAGTAGCTCAGTATCAATTTGATGACTGCTCATGATCTGTGGGGCATCGTTACCTAGCTCCGTGATGACAGCCCTTGAGTCTCGCGTGCCGATTGACCTATTGGTACTTGAGCGTAGAGGCGTAAGTGCGGCGATCGGCTTTCGGTCCTCTGCTCGCCCGTACCAGGATCTCAGCCGCTGGTCAGGAACTAGGTGGTGGAAATCAATTGAGTCAGCCTCCTTGATTGCAAATTGACCGGGTACCCAATCTAACGCACCACCCAGGACGAGCAATGCCATCACAGAGCGACCAAGAATGTTTCCCTCGCGTGTGAACGCCATTCTTAGATCAAGTTGGTTCACCATATCGCGTGTGAGTGCCGACACCGACTCCGGCTCCACCCCATGCTTGGCCCAGTGCTCTAGCCGATTGCAGTCACGGTCAGCGTACGTGTTGACGCTGCCGTAGTAGTCAATTGCCAAGCTCACTGAGAAGAACCAAAGCTTCAGCTCGGCCGGCCCCAACCGCTGCCTCTCAGGCATCAAGAACTGGTCTGCGAGAGGCAAGAGCATCGCCTGCTGCGGAAGCAGCTGGGGGGCTACCACCCCGCAGGACCTAACCAGGAATTCAGCCGCTCTATCAAGGGCGTCGACAGCGACTTTGAGGCTCAAATTGGGCAGGGCGGCATTCGGGTCCCCGATTACCTGAAGGGGATCCAGCTCTAATGCGTCGCCACCCGTGAGCCCTTTGACGCGGCCACGCAAATCCGCTGGGAGGCGAGCCACTTGCTTTGCAATGAGTTGCAACGGAAGCATTCCATCGTCTTCATCAATGCCTAGCTGCTGGAGATAGGAAGCCTCGGCCAGCGCTGTCACCCACTCGTCTCGTAGATCGAAGTATGTCTTTTCGTCAAGCGGCCGATACAGGCGGGCGACCATCAAATCGAACTTGTTGAGTGGCTGTCCTCGTCGGTTCATGTCCTCAAAGATGTCAGCCACTACAGCCAATGGGGTGTCTTTCTCAATCACCAGCACAGGGAACCGATACGAGCCGATGTCGGTCAGACGAGGAGCAACCTGTTTCAGGTCGGACGCGAAAGACCGAGCATCACCTCCGTAGTGCGCCTCCACAAAGGAGTGCTGCCATCCCGCCAACTCGGGTGCGTCAAACAAGGTTCCAAAGTCCACCTTGCCTTGCTCGGCCAATTCTGCGAAACCAGGCACCTTCTGCGCGCTCACCAACTGTAGATCGTCTTCGACCATCTCTCCGCGATCCAAAGCGGCACGGACATCGATTACGACCTTTTTACGTCTATCAGCGGCTCCAAAGCCAGTCCTGACAGCTCGATATAGTGTGGTAGTTCTCTGCTGGCCGTCAAGGAGCAACCACTTAGCACCGCGATCCTTGAGCTCAGGAGCCGTATCTAGCTTTCGCGGATGGAGGTGCTGATTCTCGGACGCTTCCAACAGTAGTAGAGTTCCCGTGGGTCGCCCCAGGAGAATTGTATGCAGGAAGGGGATCCAGTTCGCCTTTCCCCATACGGAAGGTCTTTGAAACTGAGGTAAGGCCAACTCCGCTCCGTCGATCATTCCTATGAGACTTTCGACCGTTCTTTCATCGACCTTCCACATAACGCCTCCATCTGTTATCCGCACCCGTCCACTTCGCAATGCAGTGACGCGACGCATGTCGACGTGAGGTTCGGAACGCGCCTTCACCGGACTGTATCGGCGCGGGCCGGGCACACCCTGAGTGAAAAGATCCACCTATTTCAACGAGCTCAAGAGGCAGCCCAGACATGAAACCGATAGGTCACCAGCGCACTCTCAACGCGATGAAACGAGCTTGAGCCGCTTTCCTGCTTTGGCCGATGGGGCGGGAGTCACCTCCACCTACGACCTCCACCTCTATTTCCTTGGCCTCCAGAGCCCAGATCCCGCGCTGTGGCCAGAGTTGCAGGAATCTGGAGGTGACGGCACTTGGCACCGACACATTGGCCTCTTATGAGCTCGGATCGACTACGGCAGCGACCGCTCGAGTACACGCTGCACCGTCAGCCAGGTGCGGGAAGTGACTTCCTTCTCGAAGGCCTTGTCCAGCCAGCCCATCACATCGACGCTGCTGCCTTTGGTCGTGTCGGTCACGGTGAACAGTTCACGGTCGGTTGCGGCGATCAGCTGAGACGCACCGTCCGGCACCTGGTAGGGCAGCTCGACTTCGATCTCGACCGGGCGCTTGCAGAACGTCACCAGCAGGTAGGTCTCAGGGCCGTGCTCGTAGCCGGCGAACGGGTCCAGCTCGACGAGGCGCTGCAGGTCGAGGATGGAGCGGATGATCGTGATGCTCGAGAACCCGAGCTTCTCGGGCCAGGCCGCCTCGATCGTTGCCTCCATCTCTTCGATGTCGGTCGAATCGGAGCAGAACAGCACGTTGCCGCTCGAGATCACCGTGCGCACGTCCTCGAAGCCGAGCTCCTCGAAGACGCCACGCAGCTTTTCGTTGCGCTGGTTGGGGTTGCTCGGGGCGATGCCCCGCAGCAGGGCGACGTACTCGGGCACGGCTACGAACCCCCTCCGGGCAGCGCCCGGAGCGCATCG
>JGI12419J13241_1000839_pt1 | contig 10538 bp, 8 predicted proteins | sample BGWIniCompost_FD_13241 | JGI IMG/M metagenome (IMG submission 13241)
CCTCGAGCCGGTCGCGGCAGCGATGCAGCCGCGCTTCCAGCAGGCGAGGATGGAGCCGGGAGGACACGCGTGCGAGGCGCATCGCGTGCGCGCGGGTGTTGGCGAGCAACGCGCGGCCCAACCGCTGCTCCACGGCATCGAACCGCTGCCGGGGCAAAGCGAGCAGATCCTCCCGGCGCGGAAGGCCGCGGGCAGCCGCTTTGAGGTGCGTCCGGGCGCCTTCGATGACCCGCCGCATGCCGCTTACAAGGCGCAGAGCCAGGGAGGTGGTGGCCTCGACAAGCTCCGAATGCTTCGGCACGGCCCATTCCGCGGCCTTGGTCGGCGTCGGTGCGCGCGCGTCGGCAGCGAAGTCGATCAGGGTCCAGTCAGTCTCGTGACCAACGGCCGAGATGAGCGGAATCTCGCTCTCCGCGGCAGCACGGACGACGGCCTCGTGATTGAAGCCCCAAAGATCCTCCAGACTGCCGCCGCCTCTCGCCACGATGAGCACGTCAGGGCGCGGCACCGGCCCATCGGGCGGGAGCGCATTGAACCCGCGAATAGCGGCCGTCACCTCCGCGGAGCAGGTTTCACCCTGCACCCGCACCGGCCAGACGATCACGTGCACGGGGAACCGCTCGTTGAACCCATGCAGCATGTCGCGGATCACGGCGCCGGTCGGGGATGTGATGATGCCGACCACACGCGGCAGGAATGGCAGCGGCCGCTTTCGCGCCTCGTCGAATAAGCCTTCGGCCGCGAGCTTGCGCTTTCGCTCTTCCAGCACGGCCATCAGCGCGCCGACGCCAGCCGGCTCGAGGGTCTCGATGACGATCTGGTACCTGGAAGAGCCGGGATAGGTCGTCACGCGGCCTTGCACGACGACCTCCATCCCCTCCTCCGGCTTGACCTTCAGGCGCTGCCACGTGGTGCGCCAGATCACCGCCTCGATTTTCGCCTTGTCGTCCTTCAAGGCAAAATAGCAGTGGCCAGAGGAATGGACGCCGCGAAAGCCTGACACCTCACCGCGCAGGCGCACATAGCCGAACCCGTCCTCCAGCGTTCTTTTGATCGCATTCGCGAGCTCGGAGACGGTATACTCGGCGACATTGGCGCCAGTGCGCTGCTGTGCGGCAGATTCAATCACGATCATCTCTGCTATATGGTGCGCGGCAGCGATGATACACCATCGTGACCGCCGTGCGGCGGCGTCCAAGTGCCGTTCCCCAAAATCCAGGACACCTTCTGATGAACGTTCTTCTACTGGGTTCCGGCGGCCGCGAGCACGCCTTGGCTTGGGCCCTATCTGCGAGCCCCCTCCTCAAGTCGCTCTATTGCGCGCCCGGCAACGCCGGGATCGCCGAAGTGGCGCAGTGCGTGCCCCTGGACATCGCCGACCATAGCGCGCTGGCAGCCTTCTGCCGGGAGAACCGCATCGACCTCGTCGTGGTCGGCCCCGAGGCTCCGCTCGTTGCCGGAGTGGTGGATGATCTCACGGCGGCGGGCATCAAGGTTTTCGGGCCCTCTCGTGCCGCGGCCAGACTCGAGGGCTCCAAGGGTTTCACGAAGGACTTGTGCCGGGAGTTCGGCATCCCCACGGCAACCTACGCCCGATTTTCGAATGCCGGCGACGCAAAGGCTTATGCAGCGCGCCATCCCCTTCCGTTGGTCGTGAAAGCCGACGGATTGGCCGCGGGAAAAGGGGTGGTGATCGCCGAAACGAAAGAAGACGCAGAGAAAGCGATCGACGCCTGTTTTGGCGGCTCCTTCGGCCCGGCGGGAGCGGAGATCGTGATCGAAGAGTTCCTGCAGGGCGAGGAGGCGAGCTTCTTCGCGCTGGTTGACGGCAAGCATGCGCTGCCTCTCGCCACGGCCCAGGATCACAAGCGCGCCTTCGACGGTGAAACGGGCCCGAATACCGGCGGTATGGGGGCCTACTCACCCGCTCCCGTGATGACGCCCGAGATGTCGGAGCGGGTCATGTCCGAGATCATCCGCCCGACGGTCGCCGCCATGGCGGCGCGTGGAACGCCCTATAAGGGCGTCCTCTACGCCGGCTTAATGATCACGGCAGAGGGTCCGAAGCTCATCGAATACAATGTCCGTTTCGGCGATCCAGAAGCCCAAGTGCTGATGATGCGCCTCAAGTCCGACCTCCTTGCCGCTTTGCTGGCAACGGTGGATGGCGTGCTGGGCAGCTTCGATCTTCGCTGGCACGATGACGCCGCGCTGACTGTGGTGCTGGCCGCGAAGGGTTATCCCGGAACACCGGTAAAGGGCACCGAGATCCGCGGCCTGGAGGAGGCCGCCATGGTCCCTGGCGTCGAGATTTTCCACGCCGGCACGCGGCGAGATGGCACCCGTCTCCTCGCCAACGGCGGCCGGGTGCTCAATGTCGCCGCGCGTGGGCGCACCGTGAGTGAAGCACGCGACCGCGTTTACGAGGCGATCAGCCGGATCGATTGGCCGGAGGGCTTCTATCGCCGGGACATCGGCTGGCGAGCCATCGCGCGAGAGCGCGGCGACCAGCCCGGCTAGCACCGTGGAGCTCTGACGTAGGTCTTGCACCGCACCTCGACATCTTCTCGCCAAAGTTTCTGAGGCAACGAAAGCGGCTCCAATGCTGTTCGAGCAGATCAACCCATTGGGCCTAGCCGGTGCGATGGCGTCCCCCGACCAAGTGCGCCCTTGACGGGCGTGCAAGGTTCAACTTGTGGTAGGACATGAGCCAACAACACCTCGACCGTAAAACTCCGCCTGGCTTTCCCAGTGTTGCGTTGGCTTTGGGCGGTGGCGGAGCGCGAGGGCTGGCGCATATCCTGATGCTCGAGGTGTTCGATGAGCTCGGCATCAAGCCGACCGTCATTGCCGGCACCTCGATTGGCGCTCTATACGGCGCCGCCTATGCCTCCGGTCTCACCGCCGCTCAAATCCGCGCCTACACGGAAGAGATCTTAGGTCGGCGCTTCGATCTACTGCGGCAGCTCTTTGCGGCGCGGTCCGAGCCCGTGCAACGTCTTCTGCGGGTGCTGCCGGTCCGCTCGGCGCTGCTCAACTCCGCCACGTTGCTGGAGCTGCTGTTTCCGGAGCAGGTGGCAAAGAACTTCTCCGAACTCCAGATTCCCCTGAAGGTCGTCGCCACCGACCTGGCATCGCAGGAGCCGATGGTGCTGGAGTCCGGTCCGCTCCGTCCGGCCGTGGCCGCCAGCATCGCTATTCCGGTGCTTTTCTCCCCGGTGGTTATTGACGGCCGGACGTTGGTGGATGGCGGCCTTGTCAATCCATTGCCCTTCGACCTCATTGACGGCGCGGCCGATATAACGGTCGCCATCGACGTCAACGCGAAGACCGCGGAAGCCGACATCGGTCCTCGACCTACGGCTGTCGAGGTCATGGTGCAGTCGATCCAGATCTTGCAGAAGGCCATCACCCGCGAGCGGCTCCGCTATCGCCGGCCTGACATCCTGATCCAGGTGGCCGTCGACCAGTTCGGAGTGCTGGAGTTCACGAAGCCGCATGAGATTCTGGAAGCGGCCCAGCCCGCAAAGGAGACTTTCCGGCGTGAGCTCCTGCGGGTGTTGGAAACCGGCAGCCCTGGCCACGCTGTTGTGTTGAAGCCAAAAACGCGTGTGCCGACTGCGCCGGAACTAAAGCCGAGAACTTTGCCGCCGGCCGTCCCGAGCGGCAGGTCACGGCGGTGATGATGCTCATTCCTGACCACGGCGGGCCTCGAAGAAGGTCTTGAGCAGCTCCGCCGCTTCTCTTTCGCCAATACCCGAGTAGATCTCTGGAACGTGATGGCATGTCGGCTGTGCGAAGATGCGCGCACCGTGCTCCACGCCGCCGCCCTTGGGGTCGCTGGCGCCGTAGTAGAGACGCCTGATGCGTGCAAACGAGATGGCTGCTGCGCACATGGCGCAAGGCTCGAGCGTGACGTAGAGACTGAATCCGGTAAGNCGTTCTGANCCGATNGCCCTGCAGGCCTCGCGGATGACGAGGATTTCGGCATGCGCAGTGGGGTCCATCAGCTCCCGGGTCCGGTTGCCGGCGCGGGCGACCACGGCCCCTTCAGGCGAGACGATCACCGCCCCCACCGGCACCTCGCCGCGATCTGCCGCACGACGGGCCTCATCCAAGGCGATCAGCATGTGGCTTCCATTGGAGGTCGGTGCCATAAGTTCACCTTCAAAACCGGATCGATCTCATCATGCGTGAGCCCCGAATGGGCCGATCAAAGCAGCTTGCGAGAAACCAACGCCCCGAGCCGGCCAAGCCGCAGAAGCCTGTACCGCTGAAGCAGGGCCGCGACAGCTCTGAGCTGTCAGAACCCGAGCAACAGGCTTCCGGCCGGCCGCCACAAACGATGCGCATCGCCAAAGCGATCGCGAGAGCAGGCCTCTGTTCCCGCCGGGAAGCCGAGCGTTGGATCGCCGAGGGCCGTGTGACCGTCAATGGCGAAGTTCTGAAAAGCCCAGCGCGCGACGTTGGGCCTGACGACGTGGTGCTGGTCGACGGCAAACCCTTGCCGGCTTTCGAGCCCGTTCAGCTTTGGCGGTACTACAAGCCGCGGGGCCTCGTCACCACTCACCGTGATCCTGATGGGCGCCCGACGGTCTTCGAGAACCTGCCCGAGGGGATGCCGCGGGTCATTTCCGTTGGCCGGCTTGACTTCAATTCGGAGGGACTGCTCCTACTGACGACGGACGGCGCACTGGCACGACACCTCGAGCTGCCGTCGACCGGTTGGCTCCGGCGTTATCGCGTGCGCGCATTCGGAAAAGTTACGCAGGCCGAACTCGACAAGCTGAAGGATGGCATCGAGGTGGAGGGGACTCGGTATGGCTCGATCGAGGCCACGCTCGATCGGGTGAAGGGCAGCAACGTCTGGCTGACGGTCGCGCTCCGGGAAGGCAAGAACCGCGAGGTGCGCAAGGTGCTCAAAGCATTGGGCCTTCAGGTCAACCGGCTGATCCGGGTCTCCTACGGCCCCTTCCAGCTCCATGACTTGAAGCCAGGTGAGGTCGAGCCTGTACGCCGGCGTGTGCTCATCGAGCAGCTTGGACCCCGGACCGCGAAACTCCTGGGGCTCAACGACGCCGAGGAGGAGAAGGCACGCCGGCAGCGCCGCAAGTCGGCGGCTTCCGAAGCTGACGCCGGATCGCAAGAAATCAAGGACGACGGACGATGAGGGTCATCGGAGGCCGGTTTCGTGGCCGGCCGCTCGCCTCGCCCAGGGATCCGAGTGACCTGCGGCTGCGGCCGTCGTCGGACCGCGTGCGGGAATCCGTCTTCAACATTCTGACCCACGGAATCCCAGACTTCTCCCTCGAAGGCGCCAAGGTGCTCGATCTTTTCGCCGGCACAGGCGCGCTCGGCATCGAGGGCCTGTCGCGCGGCGCCAGCTTCTGCCTGTTCGTGGAGCAGGATGCGGAAGCGCGCGGACTCATTCGCCGCAATATCGAGGCTTTCGGACTGACTGGGGTGACGCGGATTTTCCGCCGCGACGCCACCGACCTCGGCCCAGCAGGACACCGCAACGGGTTCACGCTGGTCTTCGCCGATCCGCCGTACGGCAAGGGGCTCGCCGAAAAGGCGCTTGCCTCCGCAGCGGAAGGCGGCTGGCTGGCCGACGGCGCGATCGCGGTGATCGAGGAATCCGATCGAGCCGAACTTGCGCTACCTCCAGGGTTTACAGAGATCGACCGACGCACGTGGGGTAGCACGCAAGTTGTATTTGCCCGCTACGAAACCCAATCCGGCGCGCGTGCGCCCTGAACGTCCAGGAAGCTATGCAGAAGCCATCACCCCAACACCCGGATCGCCGGGCAGAGCGCATCAGCGGCTGGATCGAGGCCGGGCTTTATGTGCTCACCATCGCCATCCTGAGCGTCTCGAACGCATTCGCGATATCACAAGGCGCTCACCCGATCGTTTTCATCCTCTACTCGCTTGTGATCTCCGCCGTCGGAATGTTGATCTACACGGGCCCCGGCAACGAGCCCATCCGTGTGATGTTGAATCCATTGAGCTGGTTTGTCGGGCTCGGGATCATCGGGGTCGAGGTTTCCTTCTGCCTCATCCTGCTCACGCTCTCGCCAGCCGAAGCCAACATCATCCTGCGCCTATCCATTCCGTTGGCGCTCCTTCTCGGCTGGATCATATTCCGGCGGAGCCCTGGTACGGGGGCGTGGATCGGCGCCGCCATCGTCGCCGCGGGTGTCGGATCACTGCTTTTCACAGTCGATCTTTCGACCCAGGCAATCGGCCTATTCTACGGTGTCATTGCCGCAGCATCGATCTGCTTGCGCGGATTTGCGAGCGAGTTTCATCCCTGGAACCGGGCTGCCCGAAGTGTCTTCGAGAAAATCCGGATCACCGGCCTGGTGGTTCTCGTGACCGGCCTCGCGGGCCTGTTTCTCGTCGGTTTGGCAGCCACGCTGGTCGGTCTCGGCTTTGCAGAACGAAGCAACCTTCTGCCGGCTCCTGCTGACCTTTGGCATTGGCCGACGATCGTGCTGGCCTTGTTCGTCGGCTCGCTGATCTTCGCCACCATGAGCTATCTGCAGTTCTCCTCGGTGGTGAAGATAGAGACCGAGAACTTCATCGCCACCAGCGCTTTCATGCCGCTCGCCGCAGCGCTCGTGCAGAGCCTGGCGGTGTCGATTGGGCTCATTGATGCCGTCGTTTTCGACTGGCGGCTCTTGCCTGGAAGCATTCTGATTATCGCCGGCGTGATGCTGCTGATCGCAACCCGGAGGAGTTGACCGCCTCAGCGCCGGCCGAAGAGCCGCTCGATGTCGCTGAGTTGCAGCTCCACATACGTTGGCCGGCCGTGGTTGCACTGGCCAGCGAATGGAGTCGCCTCCATCTCCCGGAGCAGCGCGTTCATCTCGTCCGCCGTGAGGCGCCGCCCAGCGCGGACGCTGCCGTGGCAGGCCATCGTGGCGCACACCGCTTCGAGCCGCTCTTTCAGCGCCTGCCGTCCCTCGTCCCGCAGGATCTCGGCGGCAAGGTCGCGGACCAGCCCCTTGACATCGGTCTGGCCGAGTAGAGCGGGCGTCTCCCGCACGGCCACAGCTTTGGGGCCGAACCGCTCCAGCACGAGACCGAGCTCCGCCAATTCATCCGCACGCTCCGCCAATGCCTCCGCCTCGTCCTCGCTCAGCTCAACGATCTCAGGAATAAGGAGGCCCTGGCGCACCACGCCGCCGTCGGCGAGCATCCTTTTCATGCGCTCGTAGACGAGCCGTTCGTGCGCAGCGTGCTGGTCGACAATGATCATGGAATTGCGCGTTTGCGCGATGATGTAGGTCTCGTGGATCTGGCAACGCGCCGCCCCAAGCGGGCGGTCGAGCAGGTCGGACGTTTGATCAAGCGCATCCCCAACAACAGCGGCGCTCGGTTCGTCGATGCCGGCGAGTGGCGCCTGATAGGCTTCAGCGAATCCGGCTGTTCTCTGACGATCAAAATTGTGCCCAGCCGTAGTTCCCTGTCGGAACGCAACGGTTGACGCGGCTGCGAAGCGGCTGTTGCGCTCTGCAATTTCCAGCACCGCCGAAGCGCCGGTGGTGGACGCCCGATGCCCGGCCTGCTTCAAGGCGTGACCTAAGGCCCCGATGAGCAGTGAGCGAACAGCCGCGGGATTGCGAAAGCGCACCTCGGCCTTGGTGGGATGCACGTTCACGTCCACTTCTCGGGGATTGAGCTCGACGAAGATGGCGAGTACCGGCTGGCGGCCGCGCGGAACGAGATCGGAATAGGCCGCACGGACGGCGCTCACGAGCAACCTGTCCCGCACTGGCCGTCCGTTCACGAACAGAAATTGCTGGCTCGCATCCGGACGATGCAGCGTCGGCAAACCGGCGAAGCCGAAAACGCGTATTCCCTCCTTCTCTCCGGCAATCTCGAGCGCGTCGTCCACGAAGGTGCGGCCCATCACCTGACCCAGCCGCTGCAGGAAGCCCTGCGAGTCCCTGGTCGTCGCTGGCAAGCGCAGTGGCGTGCGTTCGCCCGTCACCAGCACGAAGCCGATCTCCGGGTGCGCCATGGCGAGCCGCTTCACCACGTCGCCAATAGCCAGGTTCTCGGCGCGCTCCGATTTGAGAAATTTGAGCCGGGCCGGAGTCGCTGAAAAAAGATTGCGCACCTCGACCCGTGTGCCCGGATTGCCGGCAGCCGGCATCAGCGGCCCCTTCCAACCGCGCTCGACAGTCAAGGCATAAGCCTCGCTCGCGCCGCGCGTCCGCGAGACAATCGTCAGCTCAGCCACCGAGCCGATCGATGGCAGCGCCTCGCCGCGGAAGCCGAGGGTCCGAATGTCGAGGAGATCGTCGCCGTTGAGCTTGGAGGTCGCGTGCCGCTCGACGGAGAGCACGAGGTCGTCCGGGTCCATGCCAACGCCGTCGTCGGTGACGCGAATGAGCGATACGCCACCGCCCGAGGTCACCACCTCGATCTCGCGCGCGCCGGCGTCGATGGCATTCTCGACCAGCTCTTTGACCACGCTCGCCGGCCGCTCGATGACCTCTCCCGCGGCGATGCGGTTGATGAGCTCTGGTGAGAGCTGCCGGATAGCCACGGCTCCCCTCCCCGCGGACTGCGCCGACTCAGGTGGCCTGCTTTAGCCGCTCGCGCGACAGGACCTTGCCGAGCTCGACCGCTGGCTGGTCGAACGGATCGACGCCCAGCAGACGTCCGGCCAAAATCGTTTCCAGCATGAAGTGCATGAGGAGAGCGCCCAGCGAACGCTCATTTAGGCGGTCGACATCGATGAACCGCACGGGCCTTCCGGCGCGGGTCAACGCAGCGGGAACACCATGAGTCTGTGCGGCCACAAGATCACCCGCGTGGCGGCCTGCCATCTCATCGAGGCCTGCCAACTTTGCGAGCTCCGGATCGATCCGAGGGCCGGTCCCTGCCGTCGCCTGCCGCACCACGGTGATCACATGCTCCCGTGGGCCATCCATGAAAAGCTGAAGCTGACTGTGTTGATCCACCGGCCCGAGACACGCGATTGGCGTCGTGCCCTCGCCATTCTTGCCCAAGCTCTCAGCCCACAGCTGAACATACCAATGGGCGAAGCGGCCGAGCCGGTCGGCATAAGGCATCATGACGCTGATGCGAATGCTTTTCTCCTTGGCGAGCGCGATGTTCATCGCCGCTCCGACGGCGGGCGGGAAGTCGGCAGGTCTGACAGCAGCCCGCAGGGCGGAGACGACCTCGGCCGCGCCGGCCCTGAGCGCCCGCACATCAAGTCCGCGCGCAATGGCTGGCAGGAGTCCGACGTTCGTCAAGACGGAGTAGCGGCCGCCAATCTCTGTGTGATGGTCGAGTAAGGGAATGCCGTGGGCCTCGAACAGCTCCCGCAGGCCATTCTTGCGCCCAGGTTTGGCGGGCTCGGTCAGCCCCAGGAACATGCGGGGGATCTCGCTGCCGAGACCAGCGGCCTTCACGGCGTCCAGGGCTGCGATCGCCTGCACCAGCGTCTCTGGCGTGTTCCCTGACTTCGAAGTGACCACGAACCGGCTGGAAGGTAAGTCGAGGCTCGCCAGCGACCGCTTCAGCGTATCCGCGTCCAGGTTATCGTAGAACCGCGTCCGCGGCCGGTCTTTCTGGGCTTCGTCGGCAGCCCCCGGAATATACCAGCCGGCAAGCTGCGCGAGCGTCTGGCCACCAAGACTCGAACCTCCCGTGCCGAAGAAAACGATTGTGCTCGCGCCTTCCATGAGCCTGGCCATTGCGGCCTCAGCCGGCGGGATGTCGGATGTCTCCTCAGGAACGCGGAGGATCGCGAGTCTCCCCGTCTCCCAATCCTTCCGAAGGTCGTCGAGCGCTGGTCCAAGCCTGTCGAGCCAGCCCCGCAGCGCGCTCTCGGAGAGTCCGTGGCTTCCGATAGCTCCCTCAAGAACGCCTTCGATATTCTGCCGATAAGGAAGGGTGGCTGCGGAAGATCCGGCGCCTGACGACTCCACCATGCCGCGAGGTCTCCTTCTCCCTGGTCAGCAATCGCGTAGTGTTAGACCTGAGTCCCTTGCAAGTGCCAAGCTCGGGACACAGCAGACAACACACGAACTCAGGATCGTACTTTGAGGTTCTTCGGCTGACCCACGACGGTCATGATGAGGTTGTCCGTCTCCAGAATGCGCTTGGCAGCCCGTTTGACGTCCTCCAGCGTGACCGCCTCGATCAGCGAATTGCGCTTCTCGATGTAGTCCTGGCCGAGCCCGTCCTGCATGATGCCCAGGAGCTGGTTGGCGATCTTGGCGTTGGTGTCGAACCTCAGCGGGTAGGAGCCGATGAGATAGCTCTTGGCATTCTCGAGCTCCTCTGGCGTCGGGCCTTCGGTCGCCATCCGCTCCAGTTCCGCACGGATCACCTCGAGCGATTGGCCGATCTCCTCATTCTTCGTTGCGACCCCTCCGGCGAAGATGGCCGTATGCTGATAGGGCTGCAGATAGCTGTAGACCGAATAGGCCAGCCCGCGCTTCTCGCGCACCTCTTCCATCAACCGCGAGGAAAAGCCGCCGCCACCCAGAATGTGGTTCATGACGAAGGCA
>JGI12419J13241_1000852_pt1 | contig 10485 bp, 10 predicted proteins | sample BGWIniCompost_FD_13241 | JGI IMG/M metagenome (IMG submission 13241)
GAAGCCTCCGCACCAGGCTGCCCAGGCTGACCCGGCGGCTGCCCCGGCTGGCCACCTGGGTAGTTGGGATCAGGACCGTAGTAACTCATATCGGGCAGGGTACGACCCCGGCGCGAGCCGAAGATACCGCCCAGTCCTCCGAACCGATTCCTGAGCGGGACGACTGCTGGCCGCCCCGCTCACCGGGTTCAGCACTAAAGTGTTCAGCACTAAATATGGCGGCTAGTCGACGATCGAGTCAGGTCGCCGCATCGCTCTTGTTCCGTTGGTGGGGCCGGTTCTCTGTCCGTCACTTCTCACCGAACACAACCCCACCCACAATATGGCGCCCCGTCAGGGGCGCTCATCCACCGTCACGACCGTCGTAGTCGGCTCCCGGTGAGTACGGAGTAGTTCCCGTACGCGTCCCGGTTGCCTTGAACTCGGGTATCACTGGTGATGCTGGAGCCGTTCAGCGACGCGGCACGCCTCCTCACATCCCAAGCTCGATCACCATAACTAGACGGGCCACTCTTCTATGACATAGCCGGCTGTCATAAGAAGGTCGGGGCGTAAGCCCTGCTACCGAGGATGTGGCGTTGCTCTACTCACCGAGATGGTCAGAGAGTGCGAACTCCAGATCCCAGGTGACGAAGAGGTCCCCCGGGCTGCCGTCATACCCAGCACCCATCGTGTAGATGAAGTACTGGCCGTAGTCATCCCGACTGCCCTGGATCTGGGTGTTCTCGTCGATCCCAGAGCCCTCCGGTACTGCGAAGTAGAACACCTGATCGATCGGGGTGGGGCTACTGGTCCAAGTAATCGGCAGCACCGCGTCCACCGCGTTTTCCATATCGATAGCCGCGCTCGCGCTACCGCAGTCGATCACACCGGCGGTCACCACGTACCGCTGGGTGTTGTCCACGTATAAACCGACGTGCACCTCTTGGCAGCCGCTCGCGATCAACGCCGAGGTCACCGCCGATTCACCAACCTCGTCGCACGGCACGACAATGGAGCTGAGAAGCTCCCACTGATGACGCCGGATCGCGACGGCGGGCAGCAGATCAGACTCTTCACCGCTCGGCCCATCATCAGGGGCGTCGGTGGGTTCGCTTCCCTCCTCGGTCTCTTCAGGTTGATCAGGAGATTCCTCGGTCGTGGACTCGCTCGGGGCAGCGACCGGGTCACCACTGTCGTCATCACCCGAAGCCACAAAGAAGACCACAGCCCCGATACCGATCAACAACACCACGACGACCGCGAAAATCCCAGCAATCAGCCCACCAGACGGGCCACTCTTCTGCGGCACAGGCGGCTGCCACCCGGGAGGCGGCATCCCAGGAGGCGGAGGAGCAAAAGGATCAGGACCATAACCAGGCGCACCAGACACCGGCTGCCCGTATCCAGGACCCGACACCGGCTGCCCGGCTCCCGCCGGACCCGACACCGGAGGCGCATAACCAGGCTGGTCAAACCCACCCTCAGGAACCGGCGGACCATACGAACCAGGCTGATCGTATGAAGGACCAGGCTGACCAACCGGAGGCCCATACGAAGAAGCCTCCGCACCAGGCTGCCCAGGCTGACCCGGCGGCTGCCCCGGCTGGCCACCTGGGTAGTTGGGATCAGGACCGTAGTAACTCATGACGGGCAGGGTACGACCCCGGCGCGAGCTGGGGATACCCGCCCAACCCTCCGAATATCAAATCTTAAGCGGAGCAACCGCTGGTTGCCCTACCCACTACGCTCCGCATTGGACATAACAGCTAGTTCATGGCGCAACGCATCGAACATGCCGCCGCTTCGATTCCATACCGTTAGCGCGTTTGGCTCTTTATCTCCTGCTTCTCACCGAGTACAACCCCGCGCCTGCTCCATGACGCGGCAAACCCGCCCGCATGAAAGAGGTGCTCCATCAACTGTCGCGGCGACACCGAAGTCGACGACGCCGACCGTCACCGCGTACCACTCATCAACGTCCACATGCGACACGACATGCCTCCTCGCAGCCCTTGCGCGGTCAACCCACCAGACGAACCTCTTCCGCGGTCCAGGCGGCTACCACCCGAAAGGCGGAGAAGCGAAAGGACCAGGCCGCCCGGGCTCCACCTGGATAGTCGAGGTCAGGGCCGCAGTAGCCGTGGTGGAAGCAACTTATGGCTGCAAAGGATGCACGCCAGGAAGACTCGTACCAAAACCTAGACGGGGCGACTGCTGGTCGCCCCGTCCACTATGTCTCGCACCGAATATGGCAACTAGTCAATGGCCGAACAGACCACCACATCGACTCCCCTTCTGCTGGCGGGATCGGCGCCCGTCGTTTCTTGCCAGACACGACCCCACCTCACGATATGACGGGTAGCCCTCATATCAGGGAAGTGCCACTTACTAGTTGTAATTCATGGATACACCAAGAATTATCGAGACGCCCAGCTCCACATCCCATGTGGGGTGCGGTTCACCGTCGCTACCGTCGTAACCGGCACCCAGCGAGTACAGCAGGTAGTTCTCGTACGCGTCCCGGCTACCTTGGACCTGGGTGTCACTGGTGATGCCAGAGCCGTCCGGTGTTAAAAAGCGGAACGTCGAATCCATGGGGCTGGTAGAAGACGTCCAGCTAGCAGGCAGGACAGCATCAAGGGCGTGCTCTGCCGCGTCGGCTGTCGTGACATCCCCGAAGTCGATGACGCCGACCGTCACCGCGTACTGCTGGTCAGTGTCCACATACGAGGCGACATGCACCTCCTCGCAACCCTGCGCGATCAGCACCGCGGTCACCTCCGACGTGCCGACCTGATCGCAGTCGAAGGCGCCTGACTCACTCAAGGTCCACATGAGGCCCCAACCCTCCTGAGCACCCTCGAGGGTGTCGGGGAACAGATCGGTGGGTCGAGACTCACTACTCCATCCGGTGTCATCTCCGGAATCCGTACCAGAGGAGTCACCGCCATCCGAGTTCGAGCTATCCGTGGACGGGTTCGCGCTGGGCTCCCCTTCGTCATCACCGGAAGCGACGAAGTAGACCACCGCACCGATACCGATGAGCAGCACCAAGACCACACCGATGATCCCAGCGATCAGCCCACCAGACGGACCGCTCTTCTGCGGCACAGGCGGTTCCCAGGACGCAGGCGGCATCCCAGGGGCGGGAGGGGCGTAAGGGTCAGCGGCGGGGGAAGGACCACCCGACACGGGCTGTCCGTACCCCGGCGCCTCGGGTGCCTGGTTGAAACCAGGCTGCTCGTAGGCGGGGTTCGCAGCGGGCTGGCCATATGGATCTGGCTGGCCACCATACGCCGGCTGGTCACCTGGGGCAGGCTGCCCCGGCTGCTGACCGCCAGAGTAGTTAGGGTCAGGACCGTAGTAACTCATGCCGGGCAGAGTAAGACCCCGATGCGAGCCGAGAAAAACCAGTTAACTCTGGAGAGACCCGGTTAACCCTCCGGACGCCAAAATTGTGGGCGAGATAACCAACTGTTACCCCACCCACTACGCTCCGCGTTAGATACGACGTCTAGTAGATAACTCAAACAACTATCGCATCGGTTTCAGCTAGTTGGTGGACCCGATTCCCGGTCTGTCGCTTCTCGCCAGATACGACCCCACCTCGCGATATGACGGGTAGACCCCATATCAGGGAAGCGTCGCTCACTAATTGTCATTCATGGCTACACCAAGAGCATCTGCGACGTCGAACTCCAGATCCTCACGAGGAGCCGCTCACCGTCACCGTCGTTGTAGCCGCGCACAGTGTGTACAACAGGTAGCTCTCGTACGCGTCCCGGCTACCTTGAACCTGAGTGTCACCAGGGATGCCGGAACCGTCCGACGTTAAAAAGTAAGATGTTGAATTCATAGCGCTTAGGTAATCCACCCAGTCTACGGGCAGGGCAGTATCACGGGCTCGCTCCTCCGCATCGGCGGTCGTAATATCCCCGAAGTCGGGGATGCCGATCGTTACCGCGTACTACTCGGAAACGTCCACATATGAAGCGACATGTGCTTTCTCGCAGCTCTGCGCAATCAGCGCCTCGGCCACCAGAGCCATCCACCTACCGGTAAGCGTCTCAGGGAACAGATCGGTCGGCCTGACCGCACCGGCCTGAAAAAAGGGACCGCTATCTGAGGACGGATTCGCGTTGAGCTCCCCCTCGTCGCCACCAGAACCGTAGTAACTCACGCCGGGCAGACTAAAACCTCATACCTGCCGGGAAGACCTACCCAACTCTAAAAAGGTGCGGCCAATCCTCTATATACTAAAATTTTTGGGTGAGATAACCAATTGTTACCTCACCCACTACACTCTACATTAGATATGACACCTAGTCGATGACTACACAGGGCACCATATCTATTCCTGCTTTATTGGGGGGTTCTAATTGGTGGGGCCTACCCTCTATCTTTCGCTTCTCACCAGCCATGATCATTCCGCAATCTGATGGATAAACCGACCACGTCAGGAAAGCATCACCCACTAGTTGTCATTTATAGTCACACCTAGAACGTCTGCGACACCGAACTCCACGTCCCACGCGGGGTACTGCTCACCGTTGCTGCCGTCATAACCGGCACACAGTGTGTACAGCAGGTAGTTCTCGTACGCGTCCCGGCTACCTTGAACCCGGGTGTCACTGGTGATGCCAGAGCCATCCGGCGTTAAAAAGTAGAACACCGAATCCATGGCTCTGGGCGAAGACGTCCAGCCAGGAGGCAGCACATCATTAAGGGCATACTCCGCCGCGTCGGCTGTCGCGACATCAGCGTATTCAATGACGCCGACCGTCACCGCGTACTGCTCGGAAGCGTCCACATACGAGGCGACATGCACCTCCTCGCAACCCTGCGCGATCAGCACCGCGGTCACCTCCGACGTGCCGACCTGATCGCAATCGAAGGCACCTGACTCGACCAAATTCCAGATAAGGCCCAGATCCATCCACCCACCGGTAAGCGTCTCAGGGAACAGATCGGTCGGCCTGGCCTCACTGGTACTGAAAGAGGGATCGTTATTCGGGGATGGGTCCGCATCGTCACCGAACGCAACGAAGTAGACCACCGCGCCGACACCGATAAGCAGCACCAAGACTATGCCGATGATCCCAGCGATCAGCCCACCAGTTGCGCCGCTCTTCTGCGGTGCAGGCGGCTGCCACCCGGGAGGCGGCACTCCAGGAGGCGGGGGAGCAAAAGGATCAGGACCATAACCAGGTGCACCCGACATCGGCTGGCCGTAAGGGTCCTGCCCATATCCCGGCGTCCCGGCTGGCTGAGTGAAACCAGGCTGCTCGTAGGTAGGGTTCGCAGAGGACTGACCATACGGGTCAGCCTGACCATATGGATCTGGCTGACTGTATGGATCTGGCTGGCCATATGGACTCGGTTGGCCACCATACGCCGGCTGGTCGCCTGGAGCAGGCTGCCCCGGCTGCTGGCCGCCAGAGTAGTAAGGGTCAGAACCGTAATAACTCATGTCGGGCAGAGTAAGGCTCGAGGTGAGCCGGGGATATCGCCCAATCTTCTGACATCACAAAATCTTGGGCGGGACGACTGCTGGTCGCCCCACCCACCCTGTCCCGCTTCAAATGCGACGACTAGTCGACGACGTAGCGCGCGTACAGGCCGTCATATCGTTCCTCATCCCGCGGTGGGATCAGCCCGCTACCTGTCATTCTCACCAGGCACGGCCCCACCTCACGGCATGACGGACAAAACGACCCATATCAGAAGCATCACTTATTCGTTCTCATTCCTGGACACCCCAAGAATAGTCGCGACGCCGAACTCCACGTCCCACGCGGGGTGTCTTATACCGTCGCTGCCGTCGTAACCAGCACTCAGTGAGTACAGCAGGTAGTTCTCGTACGCGTCCCGGCTACCTTGAACCCGGGTGTCACTGGTGATGCCAGAGCCATCCGGTGGCGCAAAGTAGAACGTCGAATCCATGGCGACGGGATACTCTGTCCAGCCAGCGGGCAGAACGGCAGTGAGGGCATACTCCGCCGCGTCGGCTGTCGCGACATCAGCGTATTCAATGACGCCGACCGTCACCGCGTACTGCTGATCAGCGTCCACATACGAGGCGACATGCACCTCCTCGCAACCATGTTCGATCAGCACCGCGGTCACCTCCGCCGTGCCGACCTGGTCGCAATCGAAGGCGCCCGACTCGACCAAATTCCAGGTGAGGCCCCAATTTCGCTGATAACCGGCAAGAACATCGGGGAACAGATCGGTCGGCCGAGGCTCACCGCCCCCTCCGGTGTCGTCCCCGGGTTCGTCACTGGATTCTGGCGTGGGGGAGTCAGTGTTATCCGGCCCAAGGGATTGAGTTGTGTTGGGTTCCCCCTCGTCGTCCCCAGAGGCGACGAAGTAGATCACCGCACCGACACCGATGAGCAGCACTAAGACCACACCGATGATCCCAGCGATAAACCCACCGGATACGCCGCTCTTCTGAGATGGAGGCGTCTGCCATGAGCCAGACGGCATCCCAGAAGTGGGAATCCCGGAGGTTGGGGGAGCGTAAGGGTCAGCGGGGTAGCCAGGAACACCCGACACTGGCTGCCCGTACCCCGGGCCCGACACCGGTTGGCCGTAAGGGTCCTGTCCATATCCCGGCGCCCCGGCTGGCTGAGTGAAACCAGGCTGCTCGTAGGTAGGGTTCGCAGAGGACTGACCATATGGGTCAGTCTGACCGTATGGATCAGTCTGGCCGTATGGATTCGGTTGGCCACCATATGTCGGCTGGTCGCCTGGAGCAGGCTGCCCTGGTTGCTGGCCGCCAGGGTAGTTGGGGTCAGGACCGTAGTAACTCATGCTGGTCAGCGTACGACCTGGTAGCGAATTGGTTTTTCTTCCTGATCCCAGCCTGTGAACGCTTCCAGCGTGACGAGTACGCGCCTTCTAAGGTTGACGTGTGGTTCACAAGATTCGCTGGGGGATCCTCGCCACGGGCGGCATCGCCGCTACCTTCGCCGAGGACCTGAAGCTCCTACCCGACGCCGAAATCACCGCGGTTGGTTCTCGCACCTTGGAGGCGGCCCAAGCGTTCGCGGGCCGCTTCGACATCCCGCGTGCGTACGGCAGCTGGGACGAACTAGCCGCTGACCCCGATGTGGACGTTATCTACGTCGCTACCCCTCACTCGGCGCATCACCGCGCCACCCGCATCTGCCTGGACGCCGGCAAGGCGGTGCTGTGCGAGAAGGCGTTCACTATCAACGCCGCCGAAGCTGAGGATCTGGTCTCCCGGGCCCGCGACCGCGGCCTGTTCCTGATGGAGGCCATGTGGACCCGGTTCAATCCAGCGGTACGCCGGATAGTGTCGCTGGTGTCCGACGGCGCGATCGGTGAACCACGTGTTCTTGCGTCTGACTTCGGTTTCGTCGGCCCCGATGACCCCACCCACCGTCTGCGGAACCCGGAGTTGGGTGGTGGCGCGTTGCTGGATGTGGGCGTCTACCCGGTCTCCTTCGCTCACCTCTTCTTGGGAACGCCGCACAGCATCGCGTCCTGGGCCCGCCTCAGCCCGCAGGGGGTGGATGAAACCACCGGCATCGTGCTCGGGTACGAGTCCGGCGCGCTGGGGGTTCTGTCCTGCTCAATCGTGGCATCCCAACCGGTAGCGGCGGTCATCTCGGGCTCCCAAGGCCGGATCGAGGTGCCCCGGTTCCCCCGCCCTGACCGGTTCACCCTCGTCATTGAGGGCCGGGATCCGGAGACGTTCGAGTACTCGTTGGAAGGGCACGGGTACACGTACCAGGCCAGGGAGGTCATGCGCTGCCTGCGGGAAGGCCTCACTGAGAGTCCGTTGATGCCCTGGCAAGCGACGCTGGAGGTGATGCGGACCCTGGATACGATCCGGGCCCAAATCGGCGTACGCTACCCCTCTGAATCCTGAGGGATCCCCACGCCCGACCTCTGTCGTCTCTTCCTCTCTCCCTCTTTCGTCCTTTCTCGTCTCTCCCCGCGATCCGGGGAATCTCGCCGCCCGCCCTGGGCGGCACACCGGTGATTCCCTGGATCGCGGGTGTGTGGTCGGCTCACGCCTGGATGGGCGATCGTTCGGAAGGCCGATCAGACATGGACGAACGGGTAGAGGATCAGGTGCACCACGATGGCGATCAGGGCAGCCATCGGGAAGGTCAGGATCCACGCTGTGACGATGTTCCCCGCCACTCCCCAACGCACGGCCGACAGCCGCTTCGTGGCACCCACCCCCATGATCGCTGCGGTGATGGTGTGAGTGGTGGAGATCGGCGCGCCCAGCCAGAGCGCGTTGAGGTAAAGCACCGCGCTGGCGGTGGTCTCGGCCGCGAATCCCTGAGGCGGTCCTAGATCGATGACCCGGCGGCCCAGCGTACGGATGATGCGCCAACCACCGGCATAGGTACCGGCCGCAAGCACGCTCGCAGAGGTGATGAACACCCACCATGGGATGTGGGTCCGGCTGTCCTGGAAACCCCCCGTGTACAGGGCCAGCACGACGATGCCCATGGTCTTGGCGGCGTCCTGCATGCCATGTCCCACCGCCATACCCGCGGCCGAGATGGTCTGGGCGATCCGGAATCCCCGGTTCAGTTTGCCCGGGTGTCCTTTCCGGAAGATCCACATCACGGCGAGCATGACCAGGTAACCCAGCACCATGCCCACCGTGGGAGAGACCACCATGGGGATCAGCACCTTACTGGTGATCGATCCCCACAGCACCTCACCGCTGGCGGCGAACATCGTGGCGCCGACCAAGCCGCCGATCAGAGCGTGTGACGATGAGGATGGTAGGCCGAAGTACCAGGTGATCAGGTTCCAAGCGATGGCACCGATCACCCCAGCGAAAACGATCCACAGGCTGCTGTGGGTCTCCGGGAGCGTCACGATCCCACTGCCCACGGTTTCGGCTACCTTCGCACCGAAGAATGCGCCGACCAGGTTGCCGACGGCGGCGAGCAGGAGTGCCGCCCGTGGGGTGAGAGCGCGGGTGGAGACCGAGGTCGCGATGGCGTTGGCCGCGTCATGGAAGCCGTTGGTGTAGTCGAACGCCATCGCTGTGATGATGACCAACAGCACGCCGACGAGCTCAGCGCTCACCGCTCAGGACTCCTTGACGGCGATCTGCTCGATGGTGTTGGCCACATGCTCGAAGGCGTCCGCAGCGGCCTCCAGTTCGTCGGCCACCTCCTTCATCTTCAACACCGTCAGAGCGTCGTACTCACCGGAGAACAGGCGAACCAGCAGCATCCGGTACGCGCGGTCGCCGTCGTTCTCCATCCGGTTGATCTCGATCCAGTAGTCCTTGAGCCCTTTCATGCTCTTCAGACGCGGCATCGCCTCAGCGGTTAACCGCGCCTGCTGGTTGAGCACCTCGATCAACTCGTTCATCTCCCGCGGCAGCGCGGGAAGGTCGGACAACCCGTACAGATAGACCAGGCTGCCCGCGGCCTCCATGTGGTCCATCACGTCGTCCAATGTGGACCCCAACCGGTAGATGTCCTCCCGGTCGAAGGGCGTGATGAAGGTGGAGTTGATCTTGTTGTAGAGCTCGTGGGTCAGCGCGTCGTTGTCGTGCTCAACCTCAGCGAGTCGCTCACTTACCGATTGAATGTCAACATCGGGAAGTGCCAGTTCTGCCAGTAACGCGGCACCGCGTACCAAATTCTGGGCAGCCCGACTAAAAAACTCATAGAAGGCGTCCTCGCTGGGACGGAGTCTAAATCGCACGGAAACCTCGTCGCGGTCGCAGGTGCTGTTGTTCTCCGGGGTCGAGGCGCCAGGGCTGTACATAGTGGTGAGCCCACCAGGGCCGACCCGGAGGAATGCTAAGCAACCTCGGTCGGAAGGCTTCAGAGTGGAGTACCTTCAGCGGAATGTCTTCACCGCCTGTTTGCCTAATGTTCACCTGATGAACACCTTGACATCAGCGCACGGTTACGTTCTGTTCGATACCCAGACCGTCATACAGCTCGGTGACGGAAAAGCCTTATCCGCGTGTTACAGCCCACAGCCGCGTACCTGCTTCCTGCGTCCGAGCCGCTTTTCCAGATCGGGTGGGATATCCGGTTTGGTCGCCCCTGGTCTTGGTACATCCCCGATATGGAGTACGCGGATGCCGTCGTTATCGGCGCCGGGCACAACGGCCTGGTAGCCGCCAACCTGCTCGCCGACGCTGGCTGGGACGTCATCGTGCTGGAGGCCACCGCCCAACCAGGCGGGGCCGTCCACTCGACCAACTCCCTGCTCCCCGGCTACGTGACCGATCTGTGCGCCGCGTTCTTCCCCCTCGGAGCCGGCTCCCCGGTGCTGCGCGCGCTACGGCTGGAAGAGCACGGGCTCCGCTGGCGCCACGCACCCGCGGTGCTGGCTCACCTGTTCCCCGACGACCGAGCCGCCGTCCTGTCCCGTGACCTGGAACGCACCGCCGCGTCGCTTGAGGAGTTCGCGCCCGGCGACGGGGAGCGCTGGGCCCGCGCCTACCACCAGTGGCAGGAGCTCGGGCCGCACCTCCTG
>JGI12419J13241_1000862_pt1 | contig 10461 bp, 10 predicted proteins | sample BGWIniCompost_FD_13241 | JGI IMG/M metagenome (IMG submission 13241)
CCGCCCTGGCGGCGGGGCTCGCTCCCGCCGCCTTGGGGACCGACACCGGCGGGTCGATCCGTATCCCGTCGGGGCTGTGCGGCACCGTGGGCCTGAAGCCGACCAAGGACCTGGTGCCGACCGTCGGGACGATCCCCCTGTCGTGGACCCTAGACCACGTCGGTCCGATGGCCCGCACCCCCCGGGACTGCAAGACCCTGCTGGAGGCGATCGTCTCCGGCCAGCCGACGGCGCCACCGGAGCTCCCCCGGCAGGTGAAGGTGGGCGTGATCGCCGATCCCGGCCCGCTCCACCCTGCCGTCGCCGGGGCCGTCGAGCGCGCCGCCGAAGCCCTTAGGGAAGTAGGGCATGCCGTCGAAGCCGTGGAGGTCCCCGGGTTCGAGACCTGCGTCGACGTCGACTTCACGATCATCGGTGCCGAAGCCGCCCTCTATCACGCCCCTTGGTTCGAAGCGAAGCGGGACCGTTACACCGAAAACGTCGAGCCGCGGGTCGCCGCCGGATACGGCATCTCCCGAGACGAGTACCTGGCGGCCCGCCGGGAAGCGGCCCGGTTCAGCCGTCTCTTCGCCGACATCCTCGAGCGGGTCGACTACCTGCTCGTGGCCGGCATGCCCGCCCCGGCGCCTCTCATCGGCGCCGAGGAGATCGAGATGGCAGGCGCGGTCGACCAGTTCGACCACGCCCTGTGCCGCAACACGTCGTTCGGGAACATCACCGGGCTCCCGGCGCTGGCGATCCCCGCCGGGCTCCACGAGGGCCTGCCGGTGGGGGTGCAGCTGGCCGGTCCGTGGTTCAGCGACTTCCAGCTCCTCGACCTCGGCCAGCAGCTGTGGGAGGCGCTGGCGCCGCCGCAGCTGGCGCCGCTCTGAACGGCGGCTAGTCGGCCTCTTCCCGGTGGGCGCCGACGCCGAGGTGGCGCACCAGCAGATCGCGGTCCCGGAGGCTGGCGGCGTCGCCGGCGTGGACCAGACTCCCGGTGTCGATCACGTAGCCGCGGGTGGCGAGCTCGAGGGCCAACGGCACCTTCTCCTCGACGAGGAGGATCCCCATCCCCTCCGACTGGAGCCGCCGCAGCGCCTCCTTCAGCGGGATCAGGATGCGGGGCATGAGACCGGTGCTCGGCTCGTCCAACAGCAGGTATTTGGGTCGCACCATCAGCGCCCGGGCGATGGCCAGCATCTGCTGCTCGCCGCCCGACAGGGTCCCCGCCTTCTGCGCCGACCGCTCGGCCAGGATCGGGAACATCTCCATGATCCAGTCGGTGGACACCTGGCGGTCGGCTCTCACCGCCGCCAGGTTCTCGGCGACGGTCAGGTTCTGGAACACGAGACGCCCCTGGGGCACGTAGCCGATGCCCTTGCGGGCCCGCACGTGGGGAGCGGCCGAGCCGATGTCCTCGCCGTCGAGGAGGATCTCGCCGCGGGTCGCCCGCAGGATCCCGGTGATCGCCTTCAGCGTCGTGGTCTTGCCGGCGCCGTTGCGGCCCAGCAGGGCGGTGATCTCGCCGGGCGGCACCTCGATGGACAGGTCCCGCACGGCGTGGCTCTGGCCGTAGTGGACGTCGAGGCCGCGGACTTCGAGGCTCATCCGTCCCATCCTTCGTCCAACAGCTCCGCCAGCCCGCCGCCGAGGTACACCTCCTGCACCTCCGGCCGGGCGCTCACCTCGGCGAGGCTGCCCTCGGCGATGACCCGGCCCCGGTCGAGGACAATAACCCGGGTGGCGATCGCCGCCACCGTGGCGATGTCGTGTTCGATCACCACCACCGCCATGTCCTGCATGGTCTCGGTGATCACCGACACGATCCGCCCCACGTCTTCGGGGCTGACCCCCTGGGTCGGCTCGTCCAAAAGGAGGATCGTCGGCTTGCCCGCCAGGGCCACGCCGATGTCCAGCACCTTCTGGTCGGCGTGGGACAACTCGTCGGCGGGACGGTCGAGGACGTCGGCGAGGCCGATCCGCTCCGCCAGCTCGGTGATCTCGGAGGCGGCGGCCTCCCGGTGGGCGCTGGCGAACGGGTTCCAGCGGACCGGGTCGCTGTAGAGGCGCCCGAGCCACAGGTTCTCCCGCACCGTCAGAGTCGGGAAGACGCTCGGGGTCTGGAACGCCCGGGCGAGGCCGTGGCGGCGGATCACCCGCGGGGAGCGTCCGGTGACGTCGTGGCCGCGGATCTCGATCCTCCCCGAGCGGGGCTTGATGGTGCCGCCGATCACGTTGAACAAGGTGGTCTTGCCGGCGCCGTTCGGGCCCAGGATCACCGTCCGCTCGCCGACCTCGGCGGTGAGGTGGGCGCCCTGGAGGGCGGTGAGGCCGCCGAACTCGACGGTGACGTCGGTGACCCGCAGGTCCGGCACCCGGCGCTCACTCATCGGAGTCTCCTTCCGCCGCCGGGGCGGCGCGCCGTGCCAGCAGGTTGCGGGTGGAGCCGGGACGGACGATGCCCATGATCCCCTGCGGCGCCCAGCGCAGCACGGCGATCATCACCACGCCGAGGATGATCAGGTAGTGGGTCCACAGCTGGCTCACGTAGAACTGGAACACCGTGTAGATAGCGACGCCGATGATCGGCCCGGTCAGGGTCCCGGTGCCTCCGATCAGCACCCACAGGAACGGCAGCACCGACCAGGCGATCCCCAGGAACTCGGTGCTCGTGTACCTCAGGTTGACCGCATACAGGGCGCCGCTGAAGGCGGTGAACATGCCGACGATGGCGAAGGCGGCCAGCTTGTAGGCGTACACGTTGTAGCCGGCCGAAAGCGCCCGGTCCTGGTTGTCGCGGATCGCCTTCCACACCGTGCCGATGGGGGAGCGGACCAGCCCGTACATGAGCAGGAACGCGACCACGGCGAACGCCAGGTAGAGGAGGAACGCCGGGACGGCGTCGTAGACCGAGATCTCCCACGGGCCGAGCCGAAGCGGCGGGATGCGAGCCGACAGCCCACCCTCGCCGCCGGGGATCGGGGGGAAGTTGTCGGCGGCGAGCTGGGCGACGGCGCCGAACAGGGCGGTGACGATCACGTGGTACGCCTCGCTGAGGCGGACCGCCACGGTCCCGGTGACGAAGGCCAGGGCCAGGCCGACGACGAGGGACGTCCCCAGCACCGCCCACAGGCTCCAGTCGGCCCGGGTCAGCGGAAGGATGGCGCAGTAGGCGCCGACACCGAAGAAGAGGCTCTGGCCCAGGCTGGGCAGGTCCACGAATCCCAGCAGCACCCCGTAGGAGACGGCGTAGATGGAGAGGATCATGACCAGCACCGTCAGCGAGCGGATCCCCGGGGGGCCGAACATGCCCAGGGCGGCGGTGGCGGCCACGACGGCGGCGCCGATGCCGATGCGGGCGCCGGTCGAGAGCGTGCGGGGGGTCGCGGCCTGGGGGCGGGTCTCGGTGGCGGTCATGACGAGAACAGGCCTCGGGGTCGGAACACGACGACGGCGGCCATCAGGATCAGGATCACGATCCGGGCCGAGACGGGAGCGAGGAAGGCGGAGAGGAATCCCTCGGTGCCCGACAGGACCAATGCGGCGACGAGGGTGCCGAGGAGGTTCCCCAGCCCGCCGACGATCACCACGATGAAAGACATCAGCATCACGTCGAAGCCCATCAGGAAGAAGACGTTGCGGATGGGGGCGGCGAGCACGCCACCGGCGGCGGCCAGGGCGACACCGAGGCCGAAGGTGAGCATGCGGATGCGGCTCGTGTCGATGCCCATGGCGTCGGCGACTTCCGGCTGGTCGATCGTCGCCCGCAGCTTCACCCCGAAGCTCGTCTTGTAGACGACGAGCCACAGGAGGCCCAGCAGCACCAGCCCCAGGCCGCCGGCGACGAGGCGGTAGCCGGGGAAGACCACGCCGAAGAGGTCGACTGTGAACTCGACGGGGGCGGGCACCCGGCGGGGGCGGCCACCCCAGGTCATGAGAACGAGCTGTTGGATGATGAACGAAAGGCCGAGCGTGGCGATGAGGGTGTTGAGCGGCTTCTGCTCGAAGGGCCGCAGGACGTATCTCTCGGTGGGGAGGGCGACGATCCCCAGGATCAGGGGGGCGATCAGCAGAGCCGGCCAGATCGAGCCCAGGCGGTCGAAGACCAGGACGGAGATCACGGCGCCGAGCATGAACAGGTCGCCGTGGGCCATGTTGATGATGTTCATGATCCCGAAGATCAGCGACAGCCCGAGGGCGATCAGGGCGACGATGCAGCCCCAGATCAGGCCGTCGACGAGGAGAAAGAAGATGGTGCTGGTCTCGGGCATGTGTGGTGTCGGGGTCGGGTGGGGGAGCCGGATGCGGCTCCCCCACCTCGGGTGTCGGGATCAGGATTCGCAGTCGAGGGGCTGGTCCTCGGGGTAGTTGACGACCGGGTCGTAGACCATGTCCTCGGCGTCGATGCGGGCCGCGATCTGCAGCTCGCCGCCTTCGAGGACCTCGATCCACGCGCCCTTGACCGACAGGTGGTCTTCGGGCCGGAAGTGCTTGGGGCCCTCGGGATGGGCCAGGCCCTCCTCGAACTGGAAGCCCTCGAGGGTGGTGATGAACTCGCAGGTGTCGTCCTTGCTCTCCCACCCGGACGCCTCGATGACCTCCTTGATGCCCCACAGCGCCTCCCACGTGGACCAGTGGTAGGAGCTGACCAGCGGCTCGCCGGTGGAGGCTTCGGCGCCGAACTCGTCGATGCCGGTGATCTCGCGGAACTGGCGGTCCCACTCGGAGTCGATGGCCGACGAGAACTGCGGGTAGCCGGCGATGGCGTGGATCCCGTCGCCGTTGGGGATGGCGCCGAGGTCCTGGCCGGAGAGGACGTAGTTGGCACCGATCCGTTCGATGTCGGGAGCCAGCGTGCCCAACGCCTCGGTGAACGAGAGGAAGTCGGTGCCGAAGTTGGCGAAGTAGATGCCCTCCACTCCTTCGGGGATCTGGCCCTGCAGGTGGGCGAGCCAGTTCGCCTCACCGAGCGGCACCCGGAGGGTGTTGGCCACCTCGATGCCCATCGCCTCGGCTTCCTCGACGAAGGTCTGCTCGTTGTCCCAGCCCCACGAGTAGTCGACCACCGCCGTCATCCACGTGTCGGCGTCGAGCTGTGAGTCGATGAAGCTGAGGACGCCTCGGACCTCCTGCTTCACGTTGGTGTTGAAGTCGAAGACGTAGCGATTGCCCTTCCCCGGCTCGGTGAGGAGGGCGCCGCCGGCGGTGGGGAAGTACACCGTCTCCAGCTCCTCGGCGATCGGCACCACCGCGCCGACCACCGCCGAGGTGTTCGAGCCGAGCAGGAAGTCGACGCCTTCGCTCTCGACGAGACGGCGGGCCTTGGGGGCGGCGACGCTGGGATCGGACTCGGTGTCTTCGATCACCAGCTCCAGCGGGCGTCCGTTGACGCCGCCCTGGGCGTTGATGGTCTCCACCGCGGCCCGTCCGACCAGTTCGTGGGCATAGCCGTAGGCGGCCAGGGCCCCGGTCTGGTCGACGAGGAACCCGACCTTGATCGGCTCGCCGGTCGGCTCCGCCGGAGTTTCGCCACCGTCACCCGTGGTGTCGCTCTGGGCGGCCGCGGTCGTGTCGGCGGGCTCTTCCGAGGCTCCGTTGCCACAGGCGGCGAGGAGGGCGATCACGAGGAGTAGTGCCAGAGGACGCATCGAGCGCCGTAACCAGTCCATAAGTTCCTCCGTTCGCAGTATGCGAATGCCTGTTGGCAATCGCGACCGGATAATGGGGACGGCGCCGGGCGCTGTCAAGTAGATCGGTGAACGTTTTCCACCCGACTTGTTCGATTCCAAATGCTGGAATAGGGTTTCAACATGTCATCTGCTGCACCGAAAACGGTGCTCAAAGCGCTCTCGCTGCTGAACCTGGTGGCGGCCAACCCCGATCGTACGCTCTCGGAGCTGAGCCGGCTCGCCGACATCCCCGCTCCGACGGCGCTGCGGCTGCTGCGGGCGCTGCAGGAGGAGGCGCTGGTCGAAGTCGACCAGGACGGCCGCTACCGCCTGGGAGTCCACTGCCTGGTCCTGGGGTCCACCTACCTCGAGGGCTTCGACCTCCGCCGCGAGGCACGCCTCGAGCTGGAGGAGCTCGCCGACCGCTTCGACGAGACCGTGCACCTCGGGGTCCCCGACGGGACCGAGGTCATATACGTGGACAAGGTCGAGACCTCCCAGTCGGTGCGCATGTACAGCCGGATCGGGGCGCGCTCGCCCATGCACTCCACCGGCATCGGCAAGGCGATCCTCGCCTACGCCGGCGACGACCTGTTCCAGGCGGTGGTGCGGGCCGGCCTGCCCCGGCGCACCCCCAACACGATCACCGACCCGGACGAGCTCGCCGCCGAGCTGGAGCGCACCCGCCGCCGCGGCTACGCCATCGACGACATCGAAAACGAAGACGGGATCCGCTGTGCCGCCGCCGCCGTCCTCGACGCCGAGGGTGTGCCGGTGGCGGCCCTGTCCGTGTCGGGCCCCGCGTCCCGGATCACCGAGGAGCGCATCCCCGAGCTGGGGAAGGCGGTCACCGAGGTGGCCGAGCGGCTGTCGGCCCGCCTGGGTTACAAGAGAAAGGGCAACGCATGAGTGACGAGAGCTGGAGGGGCAAGGTCGGGCGGCTCGCCGAAGACGAGGTGGCCGCATTCCTCCAGGAGCCGGTGTTCGCCCGGCTGGCCACCGTCGACGAAGAGGGCTGGCCGTATGTGGTCCCCGTCTGGCACGAATGGTCCGACGGCCGCTTCTGGGTCATCGGGCGCGAGAAGTCGGCGTGGGCCAAGCACCTGGTGCGCGAGCCGCGCTGTGCATTGACCATCGACGAGACCGGCACCCAGCGCAAGGTGATCGCCCAGTGCCGGGCCGAGATCGTCGAGGAGCCCAATGTCGGGGGAGCGTGGGTGCCGATCGCCGAGCGGATGAGCGTGCGTTACCTCGGCGAGAACGGACCCAAATACCTCGAGCCCACCCTGACCGCACCCCGGTGGCTGATCGCCCTCCGCCCGGTGCGCATGTGGACCTGGCAGGGCAACGACTGGCACTCCCGCTACAAGGGCTGATCGGCGCGCGCACCGCCTCCCGCCTTTGTTAATATACAAAAGGTGCTTTCAGAATTTGAAAGGACCGGGCGGGAGGCCGACGTGCCGGAGCTGGCGGCAGAGCTCGTGGCCGTCCCCAGCATCAACCCCGGCGGGGACGAACGAGCCGCGGCCGAGCTGATCCGAACCTGGTGCGAGAGGTTCGGCTTTCCCGCCCCCCGGCTGGTGGGTTCACCGGAGCGTCCCAACCTCGTCACCGAGGTCCGGTTCGGCCCCGGTGGCCGCAACCTCGCCCTGTGCGGCCACCTCGACACCAAGCCGGTGGGCGAGGGCGAATGGGAGACCGACCCGCTCCGAGCTGTCGTGGTGGGCGACGAGCTGCGCGGCAGGGGAGTTGCGGACATGAAGGGTGCACTGGCCGCCATGGTCGTTGCAGCCGCCGCAGCTCGTCGCCACCTCGACCAGGGCGCCGTCACCCTGGTCTTCTGCGCCGACGAGGAATACGGAGCCCGCCACGGCGCCCGGGTGTTCACCGAAGCCGACGTGGCGGGGATCGACGCCATGGTCATCGGAGAGCCCGGCGGCATCCACGCCGACTGGGACCGCCTCCACCTCGGGAGCCGCGGGATCTGCAACTTCGACATCACGGTCACGACCCGCCAGGCCCACTCCGGCCTGAAAGACGAGCTGGGGCTGGTCTCGGCCACCGAGGTCGCCGCCCGCATCGTCGTCGCCCTGGCCGACGGCTTCACCCCCACCCACCCCCGGCCCGGTCCCGTCCCCACGGTCAACGCGGGAGCGGTCGTCTCCGGCGGAATCTCCTACGGGGTGGTCCCCGGCCAGGCCGTGGTGTCCTCCGAATGCCGGCTGGTCGCCGGCATGGAACAGGACACCTTCATGCGCGAGGTCCGCCAACTGGTCGACACGGTCCTGCCCGACGGGGCGGAAGCGACGGTCGAGCTGAAAGACTGGATCCCCGCCACCTCCGTCGCCCCTTCCGAGCCGATCGTCGAATCCGCCCGCCGGGCGCTCTACGCGGTGACGGGCAGCGTCCCGCCCGACGACCTCTTCCCGGCCACCACTGACGCCACCTGGTTCGCCGCGCTGGGCCTGCCCGTCCTCCCCGCCCTCGGCCCCGGCCTCCTCTCCCACGCCCACGCCCCCAACGAGGCGGTGTCGATCCCCGCCCTGCGGCAAGCCGCCGACATCTACCAGCGGCTGATCGTCGACTTTTGCGGGGAGCCGGCATGAGCATCCGGGAGCGCCTGCGGCAGATCGGCCCCTACACGATCCTGCTGGTGGTGCTCCCGGTGGCGGCGCTCGTCCAGCCCGGCTTCTACCGCCCGGCCAACCTCCAGAACGTCGTCCGCGACGCCGCCTTCCTGGCCATCGTCGCCCTCGGACAGCTGATCGTGATCATCGGCCGGGGCCTCGACCTGTCCGTCGGGGGAGTCATCACCACGGCGTCGTTACTCATGGTGTATTTCGCCGGGACGGCGTCGGGCTCGCTCGGTCTCGGCCTGGCGTCTGTGATCGGCGTCACCCTGGCGATAGGGCTCCTCAACGGCCTCATGGTCGCTTTCCGGAGGGTGCCCGCCATCCTCGCCACCCTCGGCACGCTGTTCCTGGTCGAGGGCGTCTCCCTGTGGCTCACCGGCGGGCGGTCCCGGGGACGGGTCCCCGAAGCTCTCGTGGCGGTCGGCACCGGCAAGGTCGGGCCGATCCCGGTCCCGGTGCTCGTCGCGGCTGTCGTGGCGGTGGCGGTAGCCGTGGTCCTCCACCGCACGACGTACGGGAGGGCGCTGTTCGCCACCGGTCTCAACCCGGAGGCCAGCGCCCTCTCGGGCATCCCCACCCGCTCCGTGGTCGCCTCCACCTACGTGATCGCCGCCCTGATGGCGGCCCTCTCCGGGCTGATGCTGTCGGGCCTGGTCGGCTTCTACGACCGGACCCTCGGCGTCGGGTACGACCTCGACTCGATCGCGGCGGTGGTGCTGGGCGGGGCGTCGTTCCTCGGCGGCCGCGGCTCGGTCGTCGGGACCCTCGCTGCCGTCCTCGGGCTGTCGAGCCTCGAGAACCTCCTGCTCCTCCAGGGGGTGGGCGAGTCGTACCAGCTCATCGGCAAAGGCGTCGTGCTCTTCGCCGCCGTGCTCTTCACGACGCTGGTGCGGCGGAGGCCGAGTTCTCCCGCAGGTAGGAAAGCGATGGTGGCCAACCCACCGGAAAGGAACAAGGAAACGGTATGAGACGAATGACCAGATCAGCCGCGCTGGCGGTGGTCCTGGCCCTCGTCCTCGCCGCGTGCAGCGGCGGCGGAGAGGAACCGGCCGACACCACCGCCCCGCCGCCCGACACGACGGCACCGGCGGACACGCCCGACACCACCCAGCCGGCGGACGACGGCGACACCACCGACTCCACGGAACCGGAGGCGGACGCCGCCACCCAGTCCGACATCCTCGTGCGGGCCTTCCAGGAGGAGCCGCAGGTCCTCGGCCTGGACCCGTTCGAGGCGCCGGACTACGCCTACGACATCGTCGAGGTGGACACCTCCCAGTACAAGAAGGACGGGCCGCGGCGCATCGCCTTCGCCATCCAGGCGCCCGAGTTCAGCTGGCCGGCGACGTACAACGACGCCGTCACCGCCCGGATGGAAGAGGCCTACTCCGACTCGGAGCTGATCCTCAGCCCCACCGGCCTGGGCGAGGCCGACACCCAGGTGGGCACCATCGAGGACCTGCTCGTGCAGCAGCCCGACGCCCTGATCATCACCCCGCTGACCGACGTCCGCGGGCCGATCGAGAGGGCCGCCGCCCAGGGCATCCCGGTCCTGTTGTGCACCGGCACCGCCGAGACCGACGCCTACGGGCAACATCGTGCTGCTGGGCGGCCCCGCCGGCGTCCCCACCGCCGAGGCCCGTCTCGAGGGCGCCATGGCCGTGTTCTCCAAGTACCCGGACATCAACATCCTGGGCCAGGAGTACACCAACTGGGACGCCGCCGACGGGCGCACCGCCATGGCCGCCTTCCTCACCCAGTTCGACGACATCGACGCGGTGTGGACCGACGGCGCCGGCCAGGCGGTGGGCGCCATCGAGGCGTTCAAGGAGGCCGGCCGGGAGATCCCGCCGTTCGCGGCGGAGCCGCTCAACGGGTTCCTCCGCCTCGCCGCCGAGGAAGGGTTCCCCTTCGTGGCGGTCGGCTACCCGCCGTCGCACTCGTCGCAGTGCCTCGACGCCGCCATGGCCGTGCTCGACGGCGAGCCCGTGCCCTCGTTCATCAACATCGAGGTGCCGATCTTCGACACCGACGAGCTGGACGAGTGGTACCGGCCCAACTGCATCGACGACCTGTGGCTGCCCACTCCGCTCACGGACGAGCAGCTGATCGACCAGGGGATGTGTGAGCCGGCCTGACACTGCCCGCGCAGGCTCGGGCGGCCACGACGCGCCAGT
>JGI12419J13241_1000866_pt1 | contig 10451 bp, 9 predicted proteins | sample BGWIniCompost_FD_13241 | JGI IMG/M metagenome (IMG submission 13241)
TGTTTGATAGCCGAGCATGTAGGTGATAGGAGCTACGCAGAGTAGAAGTGTTAACTAAGAGTAACACCAAGTGCAGGGGTCCAACCATGACAACCCTCGTCAAGGAACTGTGGGATCACCTAAGGGCCGAGAAGGCCTAAGAACCAGGATATGCTCCTGGGTCCCAAAAGGGAGGTGACGGAGCCATCATAGTACTGATCCAGGAAGGGTGGCAGTCACTGTCAAGCAGGTGGAACGTTATACTTACAGCCGGTCCTTCGGGACGAAACGTGGCAGCGGTAATAAAGATACACCTGACGCCATGTCAGCGGTGCAGATTGCCAGTGGCAGTGATGGAGAGCCGTATGATGGGAGACTATCACGTACGGTTCGGTGGGCAGGAATACGCCTGACCCAACTAATTGGTTTAGTTATGTATTTAGTTTTCAGTTATAATCAATTTAATATACCGCTTATTTTAATAATTTCACTTTTATTAATAGGTGATAATGGTAAAAATAACGCATAGACTTTATCTAGTAGTATAAATTATAATAATAAAAACTAATAGATAACTCTATAATTTATATGTATAATAAGATGATATTGATTAAACTCTAATAACTCTAGAATAATTTAGTATGCTTGATATCTGCTCCGCCTATATTGGAGTAGGTTGAATAAATATATTAAAATTAAATAGTCTTTTAGATTATTATTTTAATATAATAATATAGCTTTAGGTAATATCTTATACTCTATATAAGTGGTAGCTGGTATGATATGGTGTATATTAAAATGGAGAATTTAAAAATATGAATACTATAATATTAAAAAAAAAATGGCAATTATTATTTAATAAATACCTGCAGGGTGCCTTCTGTGGTGGTGGTGGTGGTGGTGGTGGTAGATACTAATTATAGGTTATATTTGTAACCGGTGGCTCCTGCGCTTATTATACATTACGTTAACTTAAGTTAACGTGATATATAGTAATGGTAGTAGTTAAATAAGTTAATTGAAAGTGTATATTAATCAAACATTATTTGTTTGAAATAATATACGGGTAAGAGGCGGGTATTTAAACAATTAAGTAAATCATATGTTGTACAATATGTATGTACAATACATTATAATGTAACTATATGCTGCTTAATGTTTAGCACATTAATATTAAAATAGAATTATTTTAAATATAATAATATATTATAAAGTTATGTATTGTTTGGTGTGCTGTAGGAGGTTTGTAGTTTGGTTTAATGATCTTTATCCATTTTCATCTTATTTTATTAAAAAACACATGAGAATATTAAAAAGTCATCCTTTATTAAAATTAGTTAATTCGTATCTTATTGATGCATCACAACCAAGTAACATAAGTTATTTATGAAACTTTGGTTCTTTATTATTAGTTTGTTTAATTATACAGATAGCCACTGGAATCACATTAGCAATGGACTATGTTACTTCTAGCATTCCAATGTTCTATCCTGTGCAATATAATGTAAAGTTTATGCTTAATTATTCTTATACAAGATTAAAAAATAAAATTTTATCTATATGTTTAGAAAAACATAATAAAACTCCAGAAAGTTATGACTTTCGTGAATGATTAAGAGGCTTTACAGACGGGGAGGGGCATTTTTCAATAAGAAAATCCGTCAGAAAAGTTTTAAATAACTCAACAAAAGAAGTAATTACTCATAGAAGAATTGTTTTTGCTTATGTTATACATTTAGCTGAAAAAGATGTAGATGTGTTATATACTATCCAAAAATTATTGGGTAATATCGGTAATATAGTAGTAAATAATGGTTCGGCAACTTTTACTGTTAGTGGAAAAGAAGATACTGATAAATTACTAGAGTATATGTATGATTATTTTAGTAGATTAAATACGACAAAAGTTTTAGATTTTTTAGCTTGATACGAAGCTCGTAAGATTTATTATAATTACTTGGAAGAATTAAAAGAGAAAGGTAAAAACATTCCTCTTTATAAAGATCCCTGGCCCCCTGGGGGGCCTGAATCGGGCCCCCGGAGGGGGCCTGATTCCAGTGCCCTCTGGGCCCCGGAATCGGTATAAAAAATACTATGAATAAATCTAGAGTTGACTTCAAGTTACCTGATTACCATGAAGTAATTATAACTAATGACTGATTATTGGGGTTTATTGAAGGTGAGGGTTGTTTTCGTTTAAATCAGAAAACAGTATGTTTTACATTATCTCAAACTGCGGTTAATCGTTATGTTTTAGAAAATATTCAAAATTATCTTCTAAAATTAGAAGATAGTATGATTATAACTATAACTGACTATAAACCCGATAAACTAAATCAAAAGCCTTATTCTGTTTTATATGTAGGAAAAGGAAATAGTACAGCTTATACTTTTATAAATTTGTTAATAAGTCTAAATTGATTATCTGTGAAGTATTGAGATTTTATAGATTGAGTTATAGTGTTTATACTAATTTCTGAAGGAAAACACTACCTATCTAAAGGAAAAGATGCTATAGCTTTAATAAATTCAAGAATGAGATTGAAACGTACTTTACCTTATGAAATAAATAAAGAAATTATGGATCTGTTACAAAGTGAAAGCAACTATATTGAATCCAATTCAACAGGAATATTAGGAATAAAACAAAACGATGTATCTAATTATTCCATAAAACACATATCAGGTTCATATGTTTTAGCTACTAATACAGAAAGTTCTGAAACTCTTAGATTTAAATCTAATGCAGAATGTGCTAAGTATTTTGAAGTAAGTAAAGTATCAGTAGGTAGATGAATTACTAAGAATACTCCAGTAATGACAAAAAAAGGTAACCACTTTTTTATGTATAAAAAAGTTGTTTTTGATGAGTAATAAAACCAAGAAAATGACGGAAACGATAAACAATTTAGGCCCCTCTTCGATAATAGGAAATTATCTAAAACAGAGAAGATTTCTGGTGCAGCAAGTTATTTAATTAATGTGTTGCTAAGGCTACACATTGCTAGCTAAACCACTCTTGTGCTATTTTTTCTTTAGGATCGGTATGTTACTGATCCAGGCCCCCGTGGGCCAGGATCTTTTATTGTAATTAAGTACAAGATAAGACCCAATATATGAAATTATAGCATATCTACTCTGGTTAGGTACATGCTAGATTCCAGTCAAGTACCAGAGGTAGCAAAGGTGTTACTTTAACTAGGGATTTTTAATGTGTAGCTATAAAATCTTACAAATTGCTGGAACACCCTAGGGTTCTAATCCTAGGACAATCAGCAGGGAAGCAATTTAAATTTATATTTAAATTGAACCTTCAGAGACTAAACGTAAGACGTATAATAATCAAAATTTATTATATGATGATATAGTCCAGCTTCTCGAAAGAGTAAAGGTTTTAGGCAATTTCTATCCTATTTATTTTCATTTAGTTTTTGTTTTAAAATATCGTAACTTTCATATCTTGAAACAACATATTTATTATTGCATACATAAAAAGGATATAGAGTTGTTAAATAAAATTCAAATATTTTTTGGGTTGGCTCTGAAGAAAGAGACATGAAAGTGGCGGAATTAATAAAAAACTGTCTGAGTTAAATAGATAGAAATAAAGCCTAAATTTGGCATTACAATCCTAGTGTATTAGAAGCTTTTAATTCTATAGAGCATATTATGCGTGACGTATCTAATGGTTGATTGATCCGTTATTTACATAGTAATACAGCTTCTGCTTTCTTCTTTTTAGTCATTGTTTTATATGTAGGTTTTATTTACTTCGGGTTGTGTAACTCTTTCTTTAATTTAAACAAACGTTGTATACACTTTTCAACATTTACAGGTAATAGAGCCCTGTTCTCGCGATTTACCATTGGTAAGCATAGCAGAGCATTATCGTCTACATTAAGCATATACAGTATAGGGCTAAAGTCCCAAAGTAAAAGATTTCTAAGTACAACAAGTGAAACATCAGCCGATACTCCCAATCCTAAAAGCTTAGATTCCCCTTCGGATCAAGACTTTGCTGAGTGATTCAGAGGTTTTGTTGATGCTGAAGGTAATTTTTTTATACAAAACCTGGATAACCGTATTAAGTTAATTTTCACTATTTGTCTCCACATTGACGAAACACCTTTGATAAAATATATTGCAGAAAGATTAGGTGTAGGTACTTTCTGTTTAAGAGAGCGCTCTGTAAATTATACTATTTCAAGTAAACAGGATTTACTTGTAATTTTTAGGATATTGGACAAAACACCCCTTAATACTAGTAAAAACTTAAATTATATGATGTTTAGACAAGCATATGATCTTTATTTTAATCGTAAATCTACTAATATCACCCCAGAACTATTACAAGAAATTAAATTCAGTTTTACTGAAAAAATGAATAAAAATCGAGTGGAATTTAAACAACCCATAGATCACGTAATACGCATTACTCCATACTGGTTGCTGGGTTTTGTAGAAGGTGAGGGTTATTTTTCTACAAATAAAGCAGATTACAGCTTAAGATTTGGTATAGGACAAACTTCACAGGAAGTAGATGTACTAGAAGCTATTCAAAAATTTTTTTTAGCCTTACCCGCTAAACATTACGTTGAAAGAAATAATACTAACTTGGTTAGCTTAGGTACATATAGCCCCGCCAAAAGTAGGAACCATAAAAATATGGCCCAGTTAGTTATAAGTCAGAGACATTTTATTACTAATGTAATTGTACCTTTTTTTGACGGTTTAACTTGACTAAGTAAAAAATTTAAGGATTATACTGACTGAAAATTAATTTTATCTCTTATAAATCATGGATGACATTTTACGGAAGAAGGTAAAAATCTGATTCATTTAATTGCCAAGGGCATGAATAACTATAGATTATCTACTAGCTTAACCTCGATAGATGATGCTTCACGAGCGGAGGTGAAAGAAAGAGCCTTAAAACTTTTATCTTGTCCTTCGAATTTTGAAGTACAAGCGAATGGAAAAATACTAATAAAATCCTTAGGTACTTATCTTAAGGGTAGGGGTAATGTAGGTGTTAATGTTTTAGATATCAAGGGTGAAATAGTGTTTAAGTTTAACTCGATAAAAGATTGTGCTTTATTCTTCAATGTTCATACTAGAACTATAAACAGAAGATTAGAAAATGGTTCTTTTGTTGAGTATAATGGCCAAAAATTGGTGTTTAAACGTGTAGTAGATTTGCCTTAATGTCATATCGCGAGTATACAACAATATAAATAAGAAAGTAAATCTAATCTTAAATAAGCCTAAATTTTCCATTGCCATGTAACCCGCGGGGATATGGCGATGGATATATAATAAGAGGATTGAGAAAACTCTTTAGGCTAATTTGTAGAAGTGAACCTTCTGCTATAAACCATCAAATTGCGGGAACACCCTAAAGCAATTTCAACCAAGCAAACGTGGTAACACAGTTTGTGGCTCAGGTAATGACTCGAGGTAAGGTAAAATCGAAATTGATGTACGAAAGTTAAATGGGTAATCTGCAGCCAAGCGCCTAATACTTCACCCTCCGGCCGAAGTAAGGTGTGCAGTTCATCGACTAAACGGTGGTTGGCTAGGGTCGGTCCCCCGACCCAAAGCTTAAGATATAGTCAGACCCTACTCGAAAGAGTACAGGATAATAAAGGGTTAAGCCAATGAGCAAAGAAATAGGAGCAAATACTATAAGAACTTTCTTTTATGGTTCTAAGGTTATACCTTTATTGTCTTTAAATGGGCGGTTATCTGCAGAAATGTGTAATCAGATGCCGCTTAGGGAGAAGGACCCTAACTCAGCCTGTTTTGTAGGGTACTACAAATGGCGAAAGGGTAGATTTGGTATTTACACATAGGAAGAGGTATATACTATGGGTCATATAGAGCACCAAGAACATTAGTTTGAGCTATAGGTACAGTAATACTTATACTTATGATGGGTACAGCTTTCCTGGGTTATCATAATAGCCCGATATGATTTAATATAAAAGTATATAAAAATAAAAACAACCACCGAGTTTCTAGTTTAAGTACAGCTAGATATTATAGTACAAAATCGGATTTACCTTCATTGTCTGAAAAATTACTTAACCTAATAAATGAATTAAAATTAAATCCTGTTTATATTTTCGAAAATCTAACATTAGAAAGTACTAGACAAGATATTAGAAAAACTACTTCAGGTTTAAGTGGTATATATATGATAATTAATAAGGTAACAGGGGATTATTATATAGGTTCAGCGTCGACTGGTAGATTTTACGCTAGATATAGTAACCATCTTATTTATTTTAGAGGTAGTAAAGTAGTTAAAGCTGCTGTAAAAAAATATGGATTAGAGAATTTTTCTTTTCTAATATTAGAATTATATCCTAATATTGTAACTAAAGAGAATAACAAAGAATTATTGGATTTAGAAGACAAATATTTAAAAACTTTATTACCTAATTATAATATATTAACTGAAGCAGGATCTAGCTTTGGTTATAAACATACAGAAATTGATCGTATTAAAATGAAAAATCTTTATAGTGATGAAAGACGAGAAAGAATAGGTAACTTAAATAGAGGTAAAAAACTTTCTCCTGAAACAATAGAAAAATTAAGAGAAAAAGCTCTTAAAAGAGGACCTATGTCTGAAGAAACTAAATTAAAATGTATTACTAACACGAGACCTGTTATTTTATATAATTTAAATGGTACTGTTTATGGTAAATATCCCACAATCGTAGCTGCAGCTAAAGCTATTAATTGTGGTGTAAAAACAATTATGAGAGCTTTAAAAACGAAAAAAAAATTAGTAAAAAGACAATGAATAGTAAAAGATTTGCCTAAGTAACTTAATTTCGGTTGTGTACTACTATTGCTATTACTAAAAAAACTTTTATATTAAATTATAGTCTCACGAGTAATAATCTTTTTGCAATCTTTATAGAAAAAAAAAGATTAAAGTGATATGACCCGACAGGGTCATAGAATAGTATTTATTATATTAAATATTATTCGGCGATACTAGTGAAAACGATCAAAGAATTAATTTAAGATCGTCGGTCATATAAAGGATCGCGACAGACTGGGTCACTGGTGGGTAGCTGAAATGCTGCTTAATGCACAGTCGGAACTTTTAGTTAAAGTGTTATTTTTTGTAAGCAAGGCTACTGCTGCTTAATTTCATTAGAAGCAAGCAAGCAGGCCTCCTGCGAAGCAGCCAGCCTAGGATGGTCCCATCATCCATCTTGGGGCTTAAATGTCTCGCTGAGGTATACTGTAACATTTTAACTAATAGAATATTCGAATTCAAAGATATTCTGGCTTATTCTAACAAATAAGTAAGTTTGTGCGTATTACCTGACTGTTATCATGAAGGCATTAGGCTTATGTCGTCTGTATCTAATAATATTGATAGTAATAAAGAGTTACAAAAACGAAACACTGCAATTAGTCAGTCAGAAGAAACTTGATTAAAGGAAAGAGAATCTGAACTAGAGTGATTAAGTGGATTTTCAGAGGCAGAATCAATGTTTTATATATCTACTACAGGGGCTTTATCATTCAAAATAAAATTACATTGAGATGATAGACAAACTTTAGTATATATAAAAGATTTATTAAGTGGATTGGTAAATCGAGAGGTAGGTGTTATTGTAGATTCCAAAAACCATCACGAATCTTATTATATAATAGCCAAGTTTCAAGATATACTAGAAATACTTATTCCTATATTTTCAAAATATTATTTTACAACTTCTAAATTTTTAGATTTCCAAGATTTTAAGGCAGCAGCTGAAATAAGAAAAACATCTTACATGGAAAAAAGAAAGTTAAATAAAGAGGAGTTAAACAAAATATTAAAAATAAAATCGGGTATGAATAGTCAAAGATTACAATTTAATATTAATGATCTTCCTAAGAGACCTTTAACTCCTTCTAGATTATTAGGATTTGTAGAAGGGGATGGTACATTCTGTATATCTAATATGGTTCCTACTTTTTCGATTAAACAGCACTCTAAAAATATACACTTTTTATATGAAATTGCTGAATTTTTAAATAAATTACCATATTGCCCAGAAATAGGGGCTAAAATTGATAAATTGAACACTAGACCTACTCCTGGAGTTACTCAAGATAGTTCTAATGCATGTATTTTAAGTGTTGCTAATATTCTTCAACTTTATAATTATATTTTACCTTTTTTTAAATCATTAAGATTTATATCTAGAAAAAGTGTAGATTTCCATTTATGAGAATTAGCAGTAAAGCTTAAAGCTTTAGGACATACAACAAATCCTGAAGGTAAAAAATGTTTCATTGAAATAAATAAGTATATTAATAAACGATATACAACTAACGCTCTGATAGCGGAAGCTCCAAATTTAAACAAAATCAATGAAATGTTAAACAATCCTCCCGTATTTGATTTATCCTCAGGATTATCTTATAAAGCTTTATCTGATATTGTTAAAGTATCAAAAAAAGGTCATTCAGGATTCGGTGTAAATGTTTATGATAATGGTAAATTATTAGAAGGTTCTCCATTCTCTTCTTATACTCAAGCAGCTTTAGCTCTGGGTAATATTAATATTTCTTCTGTTATATCTAAAAAAATAGATACAGACAAGCTTTATAAAGGAAGATATAAATTTGAGTCTTCTGTTTAGCCTGATATTTGATAACAAGATTAAATACTTCATACTTCAATAAGTAAGTTTGTATGTGTTGCCCTACGGACAGATGTCTTTATGAGGTTTAAATGTTGAGCCTCAAATGTTTAGTTTTTATTTAATTTCTTTATTCCTCGTATTAATAACTCCGATTACTACTTCGGAGACCGGAGTAATTTCATTACAGGGAATTAAACCAAAAGTAAGTAGACTTAAAGGTATTTATAGAATTGGTCCACATAATATAGATGTTATATCTATTATATTTGGGTCTCTTCTTGGAGATGCTCATGCTGAAAAAAGATCAATGGGAATAGGAACTAGAATTTGTTTTTTTCAAGAAGATTCTCATGTTGAATATCTTTTACATGTACATAAAATGTTATCAGAATCAGGTTATTGTAATCCTAAGATACCTAGTATAACAAATAGATTAGGTGCAAAGGGTAAAGTAAGAAAAATAGTTAGATTTTCAACTTGAACTTATATAAGTTTTAATTGAATACATGATTTATTTTATAAAGATAAAAGAAAATGTGTTCCAGAATGTATAGGTCAATATCTAACACCTTTAGCCCTAGCTATTTGAATTATGGATGATGGAGCAAAAGTAGGTAAAGGTTTAAAATTTTGTACTCATTCTTTTACTTATAATGAATGTTTAATCCTTGTAAATGCTTTAAATGATAATTTTAATCTTAAAGCTTCTATTCAATCAGCAGGTAGCAAAGATCAATATATAATTTACATTTGAAAAGAGTCAATGGATGACCTTAGAAAAATAGTATCTCCGTATATAATACCTGGAATGAAATATAAAATAAATTAAATAAAAACTAAGCATAGTTGTATGGTATATATATAAAAGCAATCTTTACTGAAAAGTTTTATAATAGCCATACAGCAACACTAGTTAAAACGATCAATAATGTTTGTTTAGCATTTAGATCGTCGGTAGAGTAAACTATCGCTACAGACTAGTCCACTGGTGGGTAGCTGAAATGCTGCTTAATGTTTAGTCGAAGTCTTCTTTCAACCTACGTACATTGTCGAATTTGGGATAGTGAAATTGATTACTCAGAGGCAGAGGTTGAAACACAAGGCATTATACTGTATTAAATTACAATAATCTTATTAAGATTAGTATAATGCACATGGTTTACTTGTTATAAACACTTAGGGAACATACTGTAAAAGTATAATCCATAATAAGTAAATTTAAGATTTGGCAACAGTTAACCGCGAAGTAATAGCTGTTGAAAAATACCACTAATTGCTGGGAACTCGTCTGTTCAGATGACAATCAGCAGGGAAGTTAATATATATATATATATATATATATATTGTTAAAACCTTCAGAGACTATACGTGGTACATTTAACTTATTTATATAGTTAAAATTCTAGTTATTATCACTATAGAACTAGATTAAGAAAATGAAGAGATAGTCCGAACCATTAAAGAGATTTAATGTAAGGAGAGTCGCGCCTCCTTCCCATTTTTTAATGACAGTAAATTTTTCAGTATGATGACTTCGTACTTAGAAGAGAAATATAAACCTTATTTAGGTTAATTAATTGGTCATACTGGGTTGTTAAAAATAAAGGTTTAATGTATTACTTTTTTAATATCACCTTTTTTATTATATTACTCTCAAATTTATTTAGATTTATATTATTGCTTTGTATTTACCGGGACCCCCGCGTGGCTTCGCCACGCGGGGTTTTTTAAATCTAAGGTAGTAGACAATAGCGAAACTAATGAGAATAATGTTTTATTAACAGGTGTCGATAAAGAATTACCTGGATCTTC
>JGI12419J13241_1000873_pt1 | contig 10375 bp, 7 predicted proteins | sample BGWIniCompost_FD_13241 | JGI IMG/M metagenome (IMG submission 13241)
TGCGTTGACATTGCAGCGTAGCAACCAGACAGGTGCCGAAGCAATGAATTGCGCCGCGGGAACCGTGCAGGTCCCCGCGGCGCCTCTCCTTGAACGCGAAACCGCGAGCGGAACGACGATTACCGGCGACCGCTACCGGTGATTCCTTGAGTGGTGCTGTCTAAGCGGAGAGCAGCAAGATCGACATCTGCCGCGCTCGAGAGGAGACTAGCGTCTGCACTTACCAACACCACACCCTTAGGCGTGTACTGGGTTCCAGCAATCTCGACGAAATCCCCAATTTGCGGCCTGTAGTCAGGTGCGATCGAGAGAACCGGCGTGTAGTCGAAAGAAGTTGAGCCAACCGTTAGCAAGCCCCTTTCCGGGGAGACCGAGTTAACTTCCCCCCGAACCCATATCCGCGAAGCGCCGGGAACGTATACCTCGTCAAGCCGAAGCAAGACCTCTACATCCCCGTCGCCCGAGCCAGCTATAAGAACGTACTCGCCAACTTGCAACTCGCCGACGTCACGGGTCGTCACAAAGACTTGCCCCGCTACAGAGATGACCGCTACGCCCGAGCCCTGGGTCAGCATTTCAATCGGGCCCAGAGCGGCAGAGCGGTACTCGCTCGCAAGCCCTTCCCCGATATCACGCGAACCGCTTCCGGTAATGCCACGTGCACCGCTCCCGGTGATTCCGCGGGAACCACTGCCGGTGATGCCTCGAGAGCCGCTACCCGTGATTCCGCGGGAGCCGCTGCCCGTAATGCCGCGGGAACCACTGCCGGTGATGCCGCGCGACCCGCTGCCAGTGATCCCCCGCGACCCACTACCGGTAATGCCGCGGGAACCACTGCCAGTAATCCCGCGTGCACCACTACCCGTTATTCCTCTTACGTCATCACCCGATGACGAAGCCCTCGCTCCGCTGCCGGTGATTCCCGCGACCCCTCTAAAGTCCGTATCAGCGAGTGTCTGGGAGCCGAAAAGTACAAAAGCGAGAACAGCCACACAGGTCCGGCCAGCTTGAAACGTGCGCATTGCCCCCCCCTAATCGCTCAGAACTGGCAGAACAGAACCCCAAATTGCCATTCGGCTGTTTCCCGAATCATCATCTTCTGCGGGGTTCACTTAACAGAATCTTTTCGGAGACTACATAATTCGAGCTTTAGGGCATTTTGTGACCGTTTGTGTTTGCAGTCAAGCATTTAGCCCGCTAGTGCCCACACCTTCACCGGCTGATCAGGCAGATACACAACCAGCTGTTTTGACGAGTCTTTTCTGGAAGCCGGCTCCGAGATTGAGCCCTTAATTCGGCCGAACGACTGCGTTCTGTTAGCGGTCACCCGTTCTGAGAACGGCGCACTAGACAGACTTCTTGCTATGCATTAGCGCCGAACAGCGGAGTCGCGCGTATATGCGAGCAGGTACGCCGAAACCTTCAACCGGACCCGCTAAGTCGGGCTGAGGCCGAACCAACTAGCAACCGCTCGCCTTATCGCCTTTATTGATCAACCGTCTTCTTCGAAGAAGTACAGGCCGACGCCGACCGTTCGCCTCTTCGTCTTGTTATTGTCCTGGCCGGCCTTCAATTCGTTCTCGCCGATCCAGTTATCTGCGATCTCAATAAACCGAGACCCTTCAGAGCGAACCCATCGCTTGAATCTTGCGATGGTCTCGTCATCCATGCGATCGGTCCATGCGGACCGTTCAAATCGGCCCTGGCGAATCGCAAACTTATCGGAACCGTCTCCTACCAACCCCGCATTATGAACCAGAGTCTCACCTAGGTTCTTCAACGCGAATGCTGCATTCAGTACAAAATCCTCATCGAATGCATCAGGGTAAAAATAACGCTCTTTCGCGATTAACGTTCCATTGGGACATTCGACGATTGCTTTTGCTCGCAGCAACTCTTTCTTCATTGCACCAGCAGGTATATCGCCTGCATAGCGCTTGACCAGAGTTGTGAAGCTATTCGGACCATCAAATGCAAGTGGTCGCGGCGTTCCTACAGGTTGGCAGAAACGCGGATCGAAGTGCCAATAGTGCAAGACCGTGTTAGCTGGCGTCACCTCCATATCTGGTGTCCAACGGTTTCGGTCTCCTTCTGCACGTATTCTGCTCACCTCCTTTCGGGAAAGCCCAGTCAATGCCGCCACACGGGAGGCATTGGTTGGTCTACCTCTCAAGCTATAGTCCGTCGTTGCAGCCTTAACATATGCGCTCTTCGCGACAGATATGAACTCTGAGCATCCGAGGCCGCAGCGGAGCATGAGCTTGACAATCGGGAGCAGGACGCTCTCGAGCGCACTGAGGATAGCGGTCTGAGCCGGAGATCTTATCTTCCGTTCTGCATCCAATGCAGCCACTCCTCCTCGGACAAGCAGGGCACACCGAGCTGAGAAGCTTTGGCCGCCTTCGATCCTGGATTCTCGCCAACGATGACGTAGTCGGTGTTTCGCGTGACGCTGCTGGTTACCTTCGCTCCAACGCTCATGAGCCGCTCTTTTGCTTCGTCCCTCGTCATGGTCGACAGCGTTCCCGTTAGCACGAACGTCTTCCCGGAGAAAGGATGAGACGAAGCTTTCGGCCGCACGGGTACCGGCCAATTCACTCCTCGCGCAATGAGATCCGCGATGACTTGCCGGTTGTGAGGTTCCTGGAAGAAAGCACGAACTCTCGACGCAACTACGGGCCCAACGTCCGGCACCTCTTGCAATTGCGTCTCGTCGGCGTCCATCAGCGCTTCAAGGGAACCGAAGTGCTCCGCCAGCGTGTTCGCGGTTGCTTCACCGACTTCGCGAATACCGAGAGCGTATAGGAACTTGGCCAACGTCGTTTGCTTGCTCTTCTCGAGCGCGTNCTTGAGCTTCTTCGCCGACTTCTCGCCCATGCGTTCGAGGCCTTGGAGCTGCTCTACCTCCAACGCATAGAGATCAGCCGGCGTCTTCACAAGACCGGATTCAACGAGCTGGTCGATGAGTTCCGTACCCAGTCCCTCGATATCCATTGCCCGTCTAGACGCGAAGTGCCGCAGCGACTCCTTTCGCTGAGCTGCACAGGAGAGCCCGCCGACGCAACGTGCGACCGCCTCCCCTTCTAGTCGCTGCACCTCCGATCCGCAGACCGGGCAACGGGTAGGCAACTCGACTATCCGTGCATCCGGAGGACGTTTTTCCAAAACAACCGAAACGATCTCCGGAATGACATCGCCCGCGCGTCGTACGATGACGTAGTCCCCCTCACGGACGTCCTTCCGGCGAAGCTCATCGAAGTTGTGCAGCGTGGCATTGCTGACGGTGACACCGCCTACGAACACGGGTTCGAGCCTGGCAACGGGCGTAAGCGCTCCGGTTCGCCCAACTTGAAACTCGACCCGCCTCACAATGGTCAGCTCCTCTTGCGCTGGGAACTTATGAGCGATCGCCCAGCGTGGCGCTCGCGCCACGAATCCAAGAACCCTCTGCCACTCGAGGTCGTTGACTTTGTAGACGACTCCGTCGATGTCGTAAGGTAAATCGGGCCTTTTCTTTGCGATAGTGTCGTAATAGGTCAAACAGCCCTGAATTCCGTCTAGCAGTTCCCAATCAGGGCTCGTCTTGAGGCCGAGCTCTTGCAAGGCCTCGAGTATTCCGCTTTGCGTTCCGGGCAGACGCCAGCCCTCCGTCTCACCCACCCCGTAGAAGAAGACGTCGAGCTGGCGACGAGCCGTAACGCTCGGATCCAGCTGGCGCAGGGAGCCTGCCGCCGCGTTTCGTGGATTCGCGAATACCTTTTCCCCGCGCTCCGCGGCACGACGATTCAGCTCCTCGAACGCCTTTTTCGGCATGAAGACCTCGCCGCGAACCTCGAGCACGGCGGGCGGCTTTCTAGTGCGCAGTCGGAGCGGTACGCCGCGGATAGTGCGAATGTTGTGGGTGACGTCCTCGCCGACGGTGCCATCGCCGCGAGTCGCCCCGAGAACAAGCTTTCCCTCTTCGTAACGGAGACTGACAGCAGCGCCGTCGATCTTCGGCTCGCCGACGAAAGGGATCTCTTTCACGTTCACGCCGTTCGCCCGCAGGCGATCGGCGACACGCTTCCCGAATGCGGTCACGTCCTCTTCGGAGAACGCATTGTCGAGCGACAGCATCGGTCGGCTGTGCCGTACCGGGCGAAACTCTCCAGCAGGTGTCGCCCCTACCCTTTGCGTCGGCGAATCGGGCGTGATGAGCTCGGGATGGGCTGCTTCGAGCTCGCGCAGCCGCTGCATGAGGCGGTCATACTCGGCGTCCGGAATCGTGGGCGCATCGAGTACGAAATAGCGGTAGTTGTGCTCCTCGATCTCTCGGCGAAGTCTCTCGACCTCCGCGATCACTTTCTTATCCGGCCCGCCCACGGCGCATCCCTTCAGGACGATGCCGACTGAAGACGATAAGCAATGAGCTCTTCGCGAATGTAGCGCTCCCGCTGAATGCTCCACGAGCTTCCAGCGTCGTCGAAAAGCTCGGCATCGAGCTTGTGAGCGAGAGCGCGTGCGGTGCCGACCATGGCGTCGAAACGGTCGACCGGGTCTCGGGCACCCGGCAGCACCATGAAGAAGCTCATTCCGGCGAGCGGCTTGCCCGCGAGCCGCTCGAGGTCGAACGAGCCGGGTTCCGTAAGGCTCGCGACGCTGAACTTGGGCTCGTCGGGATGCTCGTCATCGTGCAAGTGAAAGATGCCGTAGCGGCCATGCTCGAGCCCCGCTTCGCGCAGCGCCGCAACGGCTGTCATCGCGTCGAGATAGTGCGATCTCGGAACGAAACGAAGCGCGACGATTCGTTCCGGCATTCGCTTGGATGCCGCCGTTGGCGAAGTAGGCTTCGGTTGTTCGATCGCGGTTTCGGAAGCCGCGCTTTCGACGCGAGGAGACTCGCTCGGCTCTGCCGTCGTTATTTGCGGCTCGACCTCGCCGGCGGGCCGCTGGAACAAAATCTCCTCTGAAGTCGGTTCATCGTCGCTCGAAATACGAGGTTCGCTGCGAAAGCGCCGACGGCCTCTCGATACCTCGCCGCGATGCAGGGATCGTCGCCCCCAGAGGTAAACGCCGACGACCAGCAATACGCCTAGTGCCAGCAATACCCAGCGCAACTCGGCCATGGCCCCGGCCTCTACATAGCCGCAAGTCGAACAGCTTCATCGAGATCGACGGCAACCAGGCGCGAGACGCCGGGCTCGTTCATCGTGACGCCGCAGAGCTGGTGCATAGCCTCCATGGTCGTCTTGTTGTGGGTGATGAGCACGAACTGCACTCGCTCGGACATCTCCTTCACTATATCGCTGAAACGTCCGACGTTCGCATCATCCAGCGGAGCATCGACCTCGTCGAGCAGGCAGAACGGCGCGGGATTAAGCTCAAAAATTGAAAATACGAGCGCCACCGCCGTCAACGCCTTCTCGCCGCCCGAGAGCAGGTGAATCGTGCTGTTCCGCTTACCCGGCGGACGCGCCATGATCGTCACGCCCGACTCGAGCAGGTCCTCGCCCTCGAGCTCGAGATAAGCATGCCCGCCGCCGAACAGACGTGGGAATAGGCGTTGCAGGCCTTGATTGGTTCGATCGAACGTATCCTTGAAGCGAGTTCGCGTCTCGCGATCGATCTTGCGAATCGCCTCCTCTAGCGTCTCGAGTGCCTCGGTCAGGTCCGCAAACTGCGCGTCGAGATATTGCTTGCGCTCGGACTGCTCCTTGAACTCGTCGATCGCGGCGAGATTGATCGGCCCGAGCCGTTGGATCTTTCGCTCGATCGACTCGAGGGTCTCCGACCACGCCGCGGCCGACGCGTCCTCCGGAAGAGTCGCGACGACCTGCTCGAAATCGAACCCGGTTTCCCCAAACTGCTCGGCAACGGTCTCGAGCCGCACTTGGGCCTCGCGCGCCGTGAGGCGGACGCTGTCCACCGCGTCGCGCGCGGAGGCGGCGGCCCGCTGGACCTCGTTTCGCTTCTGCTCGATTTCGCGCAGCTGAGTATCCAGCGACTCGACCGCCCGTCGTGCTTCCGCGAGCCGGCTCTCGACCTCCGACCGCTCGTCGCGCAGCTTCGCGAGCAAGCTTTCGTCCGCGGCAAGCGGCTCGACGGCGTTTTCGAGCTGATTTCTGAGCTCGTCGCGACGCTTCGTCAGATGCTGCTGTTGAGCCAACACGCGCGCGAGCGCGGCGCTCGCCGATTCCTTCGAGTTACGTCTCGACTCGACCTTGATCGCGAGCTCTTGAGCGAGCTGGCGTTGACGCTCCGCCCGCGCTCTGGCCTCCGTCAGAACGATCTGCACGCTGCTGCGTTCGGATTCGAGCTGCTGGCGGACGCCGCTCAAGTTCTCGAGCACTCGAGCCGCCTCGTCCCGCCGCATCGCGCACTCTTCGAGCTTTGCGTCAAGGGCCTCTCGTTCCGACGCGAGCTCGCTGATCGTCTGATCGAGCGTTCGGGCACGGTTGCGCGTTTGCTCGAGCTCCGCGCGGGCGGACTCGAGCTGCGACTTGATCTCCGCGTACCGCTGCTGTTGCTGGTTCGACTCGGCTTGCGCGTTCGCGCGCGCCTGCTCGAGCTCCTCGATCCGGATGCGCGTATCCGCAAGCGTCTGCGCCACCTCGTCGACGCGCGCCGCCGTCTCGTCGATCTGCTTCTTGAGACGCGAAATCTCCTCGTTCCGAGCGATGACGCCGACCTCGGGGTCGTCGTTCCGATTGATGCGCAACCAATGGCGGCCGAGCCACGTGCCGTTCGGCGTGATCACCGACTCGCCGTCCGACAGCTCGTGCCGCAGCCGCATCGCTTCCTCGAGGGTCGAGGCCACGCGGATGCCGACAAGGAGCGCCAGGGCCGCCGGCGGACCGCTGACCAGGTCCGCCAGCCAACGGATTTCGGCCGACCGGGGAGCATGGGCCGCGTCGGACTCCTCGAGCAGCGTCAGGCCGCCTTCGGTGAGCTCGGCAAGGCTTTGTGCGACGTCATCGAGCGTCGAGACGCTGACGGCCTGCAGATACCCTCCGAGCACCGTCTCGACCGCACGCTCCCAGCCGGGCTCGACGGTGAGCCGTTCCGCAAGCGTACGACGGTCGGCGATCGGTGCCCGCTCGAGCCACTCGCCGAGCTGCTTGGAGGTTCGCCCGAGCGCCGCTTCCTGCAGCGCCTCGAGCGAGGCCAGCCGGCCTCGATCGTTCTGCAGCTGCTCGCGCAAGCGATCGAGATCCGCGGAGACCTGCTTCTCGTGCTCGCGCTGCTGTTGAATCTGCTGCCAGACGGACTCGAGGGCACGGGTCGATTCGGCACACGCGCGCTGCAACGTTTCCTCTTCGACCGTGAGGGAAGCGAGCCGCTCCTCGAGCTCATCGAAGCCGAGCGATTCGCGCTCCGCGCGTTGACGCTCCTGCTCCTTCGCCAAGCGGTCGCGTTGCGCCGTGAGCTGCTCGAGGCGCGCCTCCTCGACCTGGGCGGCACTTTCGGCGTTCGCGACGTCGCGAGCAACCTGCTCCCAACGCTCGCGCCATGCCTCCATCGCGGCCTCGGCCTGCTGAAGCGCCGCCTCGGCCTCGTCTCGTGCCGCGTTCGCCTCTTCGAGACCGGGGCTGAGTTCCTCTAGCGCGAGCTCCAGCTGCTGAAGCTCGAGCTGGTCGTTCGCGATGTGCGCGCGAATTTCCTCGAGCTGGGCCTCGGTCGTCTCGAGATCCTCGCGCTGCCGCTGCATCAGCTCTCGCCGATGCTGAATCGATTGCTCGAGCCGCGCGATCTCCGCGCCGATGCGATAGTAGTCTCCCTGCACGGCGTTCATCGCCTCGCCGCGCTCCGCGAGCTCGCGCCGCAAGCGCTCCGACGCCTCGTCGACCTCCCGTTGCGCGGCGAGCGCGGCTTCGAGCGCCTCTCGCTTCTCGTTCAGGAGCTGATCCTGAACGGCCAGCTCGGCTTGAAGAGACTTCATTCGGAGGGCGAGCAGCTCGGCAGTGACCCGGCGTTGCTCCGCCTTGAGTTCCTTATATCGCTCGGCGGCGTTCGCCTGCCTCTGCAGGTGGTTGAGCTGCTTCTCGACCTCGTCGCGCAGATCGGCGAGGCGCTCGAGGTTCTCGCGCGTATGGCGAATCCGGTGCTCGGTCTCTCGACGCCGCTCCTTGTACTTCGAGATGCCCGCCGCTTCCTCGAGAAACGCGCGAAGCTCTTCCGGCTTAGCCTCGACGAGCCGGGAAATCATGCCTTGCTCGATGATCGAGTAGCCGTTCGAGCCGAGCCCCGTGCCGAGGAGGATATGGGTGATGTCCTTGCGGCGGCAGCGACTGCCGTTCAGGAAATACTGCGACTGACCGTCGCGCGTGACGACGCGACGGACGGAGACCTCGTTGTAATCCGCGTACGGCCCCGAGATCGTGCGATCGGAGTTGTCGAACACGAGCTCGACGCTCGCCTGACCGACGGGCTTGCGGCCGCTCGAGCCGTTGAAGATCACGTCGGCCATCGAGTCGCCGCGCAGGGTCTTCGCCGAGCTCTCGCCGAGCACCCACCTGATCGCGTCGATGATATTCGACTTACCGCAGCCGTTCGGGCCGACGATGCCGATCAGATTGCTCGGAAACTTGATCGTCGTGGGGTCGACGAACGATTTGAAACCGGCGAGCTTGATCTTAGTAAGGCGCATAAAGTTCCCGATTGCCGCAGCGCATCGTCATCGCTCGGGCTTTACTCCAATGGCTCTTGTGCGATTCAGGCCGCAATAGCCCCCTCGGGGCGGGTAGTGTAAAGTAAACGGACCTCCAAAACGACGCATCTTCACCGCCGCGATCACCACGTCGCGACATCGAGGATTCACGTGTCCAACCAGTCGACACCGGCTCCGTCGAAGGAGACGCTCGAGACGTTTCCGAATCCAGAGCCAGAGCGCGATTACGCGATCCGAATCCGGATCCCCGAGTTCACCTGCTTATGTCCGAAAACGGGCCAGCCGGACTTCGCGACTCTGCATCTCGAGTACGTCCCGGACAGGCTGTGCGTCGAGCTGAAATCGCTGAAGCTCTACATCTGGGGCTTCCGGAACGAGGGCGCTTTCCACGAGGCCGTCACGAACAGGATCGTCGACGACCTGGTCGCCAGGCTCGACCCGCGCTACCTGAGGCTCACGGCGGAATTCAACGTCCGGGGAGGCATTTACACGACGGTCGTCGTCGAGCACCACCGGCCCGGATGGCAGGGAACGGCCCCGTCGAGCGGCCCTTCCTAGCGGGCTTCCGCTTGCGCCCGCCATATGTATAATCGCCGGTTTCGTGTAGTTGCTCTTGGAGGCGAATCGTTATGCCGAGCAAGAAGGCAGCCGCCAAGAAGAAGACCCAGAAGAAGACCGGCAGCAAGGCTGCGGGTAAGGTCGCGCGGAAGGCGCCGACGAGCCGTTCGGCCGCGGCCAGCCGCAAGAAGACCGGCCGGCAGACCGAGAGCGCTCGCAAGACGACGAGACCTTCCGCGAAGAAAGGGACTTCGAAGAAGACTTCCAGCAAGAAGGTCGGGGCTACGAAAAAGGCCGTGGCCGGGAAGTCTACGTCGAAGAAGACGAAATCAGTTTCGACGAAGAAAGTAGTGGCCAAACCAGCGAGCTCGAAGAAGACGGTTTCATCCAAGTCAGCTGCCGGCCGATCGAAGGCGGCTGAAACCAGCAAGAACGAAGTTCAGATCCAGCCGATCACGACGACTCAGGATGCCTCCCCGGCGACGACGCCGGAATCCACCGAGACCAAGCCGGCGCGCAGCGTGCTCTTCGGGCCGGTCCGGGGCTTCAAGCCCTACGAGCCGAAGCCGGGCGAACCCTACATGAGCCCGGGACAGCTCGAGCACTTCCGGAACATTCTGCTCGCATGGAAGCGCGAGCTGATGGAAGAGGTCGACCGGACCGTCCTTCACATGAAGGACGAGGCCGCGAATTTCCCGGACCCGAACGATCGCGCGACCCAGGAATCCGAGTTCGGGCTCGAGCTTCGGACGCGAGACCGCGAGCGCAAGCTGCTGAAGAAAATCGACGCGGCGCTGCAGCGCATCGAAGACGGCACGTATGGCTACTGCGAGGAAACCGGTGACGAGATCGGCCTCCGCCGTCTCGAGGCTCGGCCGGTGGCCACGCTGTGCGTCGAGGCCCAGGAGCGGCGTGAGCTCGCCGAGCGGCAGTTCCGGGACCGCGAAGACTACTATCGCTAGAGCACGCTTTCCCCGGGGGCACGACGACGCCCCCGGGCGCGTCTCGGCCGCCGGCCGGTCGTGTCAGCTCAGCGCGGCGTTTGGCGCTTGAGCGATGGCCTACGTTGGCCGGTTCGCGCCGTCACCCACCGGGCCGCTCCACGCGGGCTCACTGCTGACCGCGGTCGCGAGCTTCCTGCACGCTCGACAAGCCGACGGCGAGTGGCTC
>JGI12419J13241_1000874_pt1 | contig 10363 bp, 8 predicted proteins | sample BGWIniCompost_FD_13241 | JGI IMG/M metagenome (IMG submission 13241)
TGTCGCTGGTGGTAGCCGACCGCCTCAGCAGGAGTTGTCTGGGGATCGGTCGATTGGTGTTGCGGCTAGTACCAACGTAGTGGTCACCGGCGATGGCAACGTCGTTGAGCTCAACAACAACGAATTGGAGACCAAGCATTGTCTCTCCGGCATCTGGTGATGTGCGGGTGGACGGTGACCGGTCGGTGGGGTTCGCCATCGGCAACGGTGTGGTGGTGACCGGAGATCACAACCAGGTGCGTTCGTCACGACGTCGTCGTGGGTCTAGCAAGTGATGAGCACAGGCGGGACGGCTCTGTTTGGGGCGGTGTACGTCCCTGGAGATCGGTCGATCGGTGTCGCGATCGGCAACGACGTGGTGATCCCCGGGAACAACAACGTGGTTCTGCGCCTCGACGGGCAGGACTTCTTCACCGTATCGATCCCTGACAGTCGGCAGCGGGCTGAGCGGCTGTTGTTCAGATCAGCCCAGGGCGCAGGGTCGGCATTGGTGGGGTCGTGGCTGCGCCCCGATGCTGCTGTCGTCACCCCGCAACCGCGACCGGAACAGGACGCGATCATGGCATGGCTGCACACGACATCCGGGCCAGTGGTGCGGCTGGTGTGTGGAGCCGGCGGGCAAGGTAAAACCTTCCTGGCCCATCAGGTCTGCCGCATCGTGCAGGCTGAGGGATGGTCAGCCGGGTTTGTGGGGATGCCACCGTCGATGTGGCGCTCCCTGACCCCAGCGGACCTGACGGCTCGGCTACAACGGACCTTGCAGCGAATGCCGCAAATCACCGCCGCCATACGCGCGATCCCTGCGGTGGGTGGCCGATGGTTACTGGTGATCGATTACGCAGAGAACACCGCCCCAATCGTCGGAGAACTCCTGGAGACGATCGCTGACACCGACGTGGTGGATGTGGTGCGAGTGCTCCTTCTGGCCCGCTCAACAGGAGAGTGGTGGCGGGAGTTGTCCGAAGAGCACTATCTCCATGATCTGGTCGACCCGATCCCGCTGCGGTTGTCCTCCCTGACTGAGGAACGATCCCCACAACAGGTGAGGCAGATCTGGCATGAGGCGGTTGAGGCGTTTGCCGCCCGGGCCCGCCAGCACCATTACCCGATTGGGAAGGTGGACACTACCACCCCACCCACATCAGCGAAGACCACATTGGACCTTTACGCAGACGCTCTCCTGCGGGTCCTTGACAGCACCAGCCGGTCAATGCTCGGGATCCCGGATAGAGATCCGATCGCCCGCGTACGAGCCCATGAGATGCGCCAAGTCGCCTCCCGACTGGCCGCTGCCGGCCTGAAACTGACCTCCAATCAGCGAGAATGGGCGGTAGCAGCCGTGGCGCTCCGCCCAGCTACCACCCTGCACGAAGCCACCACCGCTTTAGAAGACGTCCGCGCCCTGCAGACTTCGACACCCGCGGATCTGGAAAGGCTCGCCCAAGCGCTGGTGGAGTTGTACCCGGATGACTCCGGTGAGCAGGTGTGGGCTGCTCCCCGTCCAGAACGCCTAATCGACACTCACCTAATCGCCCTGGCCGACCAAGCAGCTAGCCAGCAGGAGTGGCTGACCGATATCACCGCCCTAACCGGCACCAACACCCGTGATATCGCCATGCAAGCCGCGGTCGTGCTCCACCGCTGCCTGTCCACCCCAGGGACTCAGCGCGGCAAATACCGAATCCGCTCCGCCTTGGAGCAGCTCACCATCGGCTATCCGGCCGGGTATGTGCCGGCTTTGACCCTGATCGATCCGAAGAGATTCACCGAGGTCATCGTCTCTGTCATCGGTGATGACCGGTATGACCTCAACGCTCTTACCCAGTTCAGCAAACAGCTTTGGGAGTTGGGATTCGCCACTACTCGTACCCGCATCGCGGTGGCAGTGTCTCAGCGTCTAGAGGCAGCCACCCGTCCCGGTCCTGACGCGACCGAAGAACAACGCGCCCGACACGCCATCGAACTGCATCACCTTTCCATCCGCCTGGGCCAGGACGGCCAGAGGGAGCGGGCTCTAGCTACCTGCCAGAAGGTCGTTGCCGCCTATCGAGCCCTTACCGCCGGCAACTCCACTACCTATCTCCCTAACCTCGCGATGGCGCTCAACAACCTCTCCAACTGCCTAGGCGAGGTCGGGAAACGGGAGGAAGCCCTCGCCGCGATCCAAGAAGCCGTCACCACCTACCGAAACCTCACCACCGCTAACCCCACCGCCTACCTCCCCAGCCTCGCGGCAGCGCTACACACCCTCTCCACACACCTCGGTGAGATAGGACGACGACACGAGGCTCTGGCTGCGATCCAAGAAGCCGTCAGCATCCTCCGGGACCTGACACAAGCCAACCCCGCCGCCTACCTTCCCGCCCTTGCCCTGTCGCTGAACAACCTCTCCGCCTACTTGGCTGAAGGAGGTCGACGGCACGAGGCCCTCGATGCGGTCAAAGAGGCCGTCACCGCCTACCGGAACCTCGCCGCCGATAACCCCGCTGCCTACCTCCCCGACCTCGCCATGACGCTGAACAACCTCTCCAACCGCCTCGCTGACGCTGGCCACCAGCAGGCGGCACTCACCACCATCGAAGAAGCCGTCACCATCTACCGCAGGCTCGTCGCTGACAACCCCGCTGCGTACCTTCCTGACCTTGCGACAGCACTGAACAACCTCTCCGCGCATCTAGCTAAGGTGGGACGGCGGCACGAGGCCCTCGAGGCCATCGAAGAAACCGTCGCCATCCGCCGAGCCCTCGCACAAACCAACCCCGCCGCCTACCGCCCCGACCTCGCCCTGTCGTTGAGCAACCTCTCCAGCTGTCTCGCTGACGCTGGCCACCAGCAGGCGGCACTCACCACCATCGAAGAAGCCGTTGCCATCCGCCGTGACTTGGCACGGGCTAATCCCGCTGCCTATCTCCCTCACTTGTTTCGGTCACTCGTTACCTTCGCTGCCCTGCTCAACACGGCTGGAGACGCCACACGCGCCCAGGCGATCCACGAGGAAGTCAACGCCATCCGGGAACAACTCGGCGAGCAGTAGATAACCACAAACACCAGCGGCGCCACCCGAACGGTGATCCTCCCCTAGGGCTTAAGACTCGGAGACATCACAACATCGCTCCATAGCCGATCCCACCTTGGAGTCATCCCCTTCCTTCGCGGTTCTCTCGAACGCAGCCAACCGCCCTGTGGGTTCCCTCGCTCCAGACACCGCATACCGTGAAGGCCGTTACTAACGATGGCGGTACGCACGCTTCATAATCTATGTCCCGCAAATTCTCTTACCGACATTTATGTCGATCATCAGCATATACAAGACGTTAGATATGAATAGGTGTTGTTGCCATCGACGATGATGGCCTTATGTCACAGCTACGCAGGGTGATCTTGGGTGTGTCGTTAGTAGTAGCGATTAGCGGATTGGCGTGGTTCGTGATATGGGTCTGGGGCTTGAACCGCTCCGACGGGATCGCGGTGGCGAGTCTGGCTGTGGGCGCGGGGTCGCTGCTGGTAGGGATCGGAACATGGCTTTTCCCCGTTAGCGGCAGCGGCCAGTCGCCTAAGCATGAGGTGTCCGGGGATCGATCGATTGGTATCGCAACCGATAACGATGCGGTAGCCACCGGAGACGATAACGTGATTAAGTCCAGTGTGGACGGATCAAAAAAGCCCGGCGCTGCCCCACCTTCTCGTGATATGCGTGTGACCGGGAGCCGATCGGTGGGATTTGCCACCGGCAATGGTGTAGTGATTACCGGGGACCGTAATCAGGTGCGCCTGTCACGATCTCGTCGTGGAACCGGTAAGCAATGAGCACGAATGGATCGTCTGAGGAAATGCACGCCCCCCAGAGATCAACCGATCGGGACTGTGCTCACCAACAGGATAGCGGTCACCAAGGATCGCAATGTTGTCCTGTGGGTCGACGAGCAGAAGTTTCTCACCGTGCCGTTCCCTACCAGCTGGCAGGAGGCTGAACGATTCTTGTTCGGCTCCACCCCGGGTGCAGAGTCGGCGTTGGTAGGGTCATGGTTGAGCCCTGACGCGGGAGTAGTCATCCCACAGCCGTGGCCGGAACAGGACGCGGTCGTGGCCTGGCTGCGATCAGGAGAATGGCCTGTGGTGCGGTTGGTGTGCGGAACAAGCGGGCAAGGTAAAACCTTCCTGGCTCACCAAGTCTGCCGCATCATGCAGGCTGAGGGGTGGTCAACCGGGTTTATGAAGAAGCCACCGCTGTCCTGGCAATTACTCAGCTTGGCGGATCTGACAACCGGAAAGAACGCGGCTAGGCTGAACCGCGCCTTGATACGGGTACCGGAAATCATCGCCGCAATACACGCCATCCCCGCGGTGGGTGGCCAATGGCTGCTGGTGGTTGACCATGCAGAAAACACCGACCTAATCGTCAGAGAACTACTGGAAACAATCAACGACGCTGACGTCACAGACAGAGTGTGGGTGTTGCTGCTAGCCCGAACAACAGGAGATTGGTGGCGAGAACTATCCGAGGAACACTACCTGTGCAATCTGATTGACCCCACTCCACTCCAGTTGTCGTCCCTCACCGAACACATGCCCCCGCAGCAGGTGGAGTGGGTGTGGCGTGAAGCGGTGGCGGCATTCGTCGCCCGAGCCCGCCAGGTCCACTACCAGTCGGGGCTGTGAACACGGATAACCCACCCCGGTCAGCTGAAACCACATTGGACCTTTATGCAGATGCCCTGCTGCGCGTCCTTGACAGCACCGAAGGAACAACAGTAGGAGCCGCGGACAGGGACCCGATCGCTCGAGTGCGGACCCATGAGGCACCAAGTCGCTTCCCGCCTAGCCGCTGTCGACCTGACGTTGAGCCCTAGGCCACAGGACTGGGCGGTAGCGGCCGTGGCACTTCACCCTGCCTCCACGCTGAAGGAGGCCACCACCGCGCTAGGGGATGTCCAAGTACTGCAGGCCTTGACAGCGCAGGAGCGGGAGAAGCTTGCTCAGGCACTGGTGGGATTGTATCCAGATGACTCTGGCGAACAGGTGTGGACTGCCCCTCGCCCAGACCGTCTGACCGCCACTCACCTGATCACCCTGGCCGACCAGGCAGCCAGCAAGAATGGCTCATTAACCTCACCGCGGTAGCCGGTACTGATCGTTTTGAGAACGCCATGCAGGCTGCTACGGTGCTGTACCGGTGTTTGTCAGCCTCAGGCTCCCAGCGGGGTAAGGCTCGAATCCAGGCCGCTTTGGAGCAGCTCATCGTCGACTATCCGGCCGGGTATGTACCAGCTTTAACTCTGATTGCCCCGAAAGAATTCACTAATGTCATTATCACCGCTATCGGCGATGAGCGGTATGACATTAATGCTCTCAACCAGTTTGACGTGCTGCTTGTAGATATGAGACCCGATTTCACCAGCACGCCTATTGCGGTGGCGGTGGCTCGACGTCTAGAGGCAGCCACCCGACCTGGTCCAGACGCAACCGAAGAGCAACGCGCCGAACACGCCGCTGAGCTACGCATCCTCTTCGATCGCCTACACGTAAACGGTGAAATTGAGAAGGCTCTAGCCACCTGCCAGAAAGCCGTTGCAGCCTATCGGGAATTAGTGCAGGCTAACTCTAGCGCCTACCTATCCGACCTTGCAAATACACTCTGCTCCCTCTCTGTCTACCTGAGCGAAGGCGGACGCCACTGAGAAGCCCTCACCGCTATGTTTCCATCTACCGAAACCTCGCCCAAACTAACCCCGATGCCTACCTTTCTAACCTGACCCAGGCACTCAACAACTTTGCCGACCTGCTTGACAGCTTCGGAAATACTTCACACGCCAGAAAAATCCGCAAAGAGATCCGGAGTGTCGAAACGGCGTTCTGGATGTAGATCATTCTGGGTACTCAGAGATCGAGTACCCGCCGGACAACGACTGCCTTGGAATAGTGATTGTCTTGGAATTCCTCTACTCTCGCGATCCCGTCGGCGGTTCTGGTACGTCGCTTACTGGACCGGGGAACCGGAGTATGGTCCGCCCGTGACGAACCCGCCACGGGAGACGTCATCCCCTGCAGGGGCAGGCGACGATGCGCCCTCCAAGGCGACAGCGCCCATGTGTGACCCGCGGGCGGGCGTTCCCTGCCCGACCTACACCCTCACAAGAGACACACAAGGGCAACAGCGAGTCTTCAGCGGGCGAGAATGCGGGTGAAAACCTCGATGGCGCGATCAATGTCCGCGTCGTTCACATCAAGGTGGGTGACCAGGCGCCCGATCCGCGGCCCGAGCACAGAGACGCGTACCCCTTGCTCCGCCGCTGCCCGAGCGAAGCTGAGGGCGTCCAGGCTGGCCTTGGTGAAGTCCAACGGGACGATGTTGGTCCGCACCCGAGCCGGGTCCACCAGGCCGTACGGGGCCAATGCGTCAGCCAATCGTCGGGCCCGCGTATGGTCGTCGGCAAGGCGCTCAAGGTGATGCGTCAGCGCGTACCGTCCCGCCGCCGCGAGGACACCGACCTGCCGCATGCCGCCGCCGAGTCGTTTGCGGATCACCCGGGCCTGCGCGATGCGTTCGGCAGAGGAGACCACCAGAGAGCCGACGGGGGCACCCAGTCCTTTGGACAGGCACACGGCCAGGGTGTCGAACAGCTCCCCGTAGGCGCGCAAGGGGACACCGTCGGCGATGTGGGCGTGCCAGATCCGGGCACCGTCACAGTGCAGGGCGACCCCGGCCTCCAAGGTCACCCGCCGCAGTTCCCGCAGCGCCTCCAAGGGCAGGACGGTACCTCCACCGCGGTTGTGGGTGTTCTCCACCGCGACGGCGTTGGTGGCGACGGCGTGGAATCCGTCCGGGCGCAGGTAGGAGGCCACCAAGTCGACGTCCAGTTCCCCGCCGGAGCTGGGCCAGGTGCGGGTGGAGATGCCGCCGAGCGCGGCCGCCGCACCGACCTCGTAGGTCACGACGTGGGCGTCGGCGTCGGCGAGGAGTTCCCCGCCGCGGGGCACCAACAGCTGCAGGGCGATCTGGTTGGCCATCGTGCCGGTGGGGGTGAACAACGCGGCCTCATGGCCGAACAGAGCGGCGACCTCGGCTTCCAAGGCGTTGACGGTGGGATCTTCGCCGTAGACGTCGTCTCCGACCTCGGCCTGCACCATGGCCTCGTACATGCCGGGGGTCGGTTTGGTCACCGTGTCGCTTCTGAGATCAACCATGCGTGGTTTCCCCTTTCACTCCCCGCGATGGCCCGGCCCCCTGGGATACTGGGTGGTCGTCGCCGCTGACGGGCTGGCCGCTGGCTAAGTGGCTGGTACGCCGGTTCGCCCAGCGCGGTGACGCGGGTGGCGTTCCGGCGTGGCCGATGCCGCGCGGGTTCAGCCGCGGAGCATCTCAGCGACCAGGTAGGCCAGCTCCAGCGACTGCTGGGTGTTCAGCCGGGGGTCGCAGGCGGTTTCGTACCGGTCCGGCAGATGGTGGGCCTCGATCTCCTGGGAGCCTCCGAGGCACTCGGTGACGTCCTCGCCGGTCAGTTCGACGTGGATGCCGCCCGGGTGGGTCCCCAGTGCGCGGTGCACCTCGAAGTAGCCCAGCACCTCATCCACGATCCGGTCGAAGTGCCGGGTCTTGTAGCCGTTGGGGGACTCTTCGGTGTTGCCGTGCATGGGGTCGCACTGCCAGACCACCTTGTATCCGGCGGCGGTGACCTTTTCCACGATCGGGGGCAGCACCTCTCGGACCCGCTGGTTCCCCATCCGGCTGATCAGGGTCAGTCGGCCGGGGATGTTGGCGGGGTTGAGGCGTTCGCACAGCTCAACCGCGGTGTCGGGGGTGGTGGTGGGGCCGAGCTTGACCCCGATGGGGTTGGCGATCCGGGTCACGTAATCGATGTGGGCGCCGTCCAGGCGGCGGGTCCGCTCCCCGACCCACACGAAGTGTCCGGACAGGTCGTACGCGGTGCCGCCGACCACCCGGGTCAGGGCCCGCTCGTACTCCAGGACCAGGGCTTCGTGGCTGGAGAAGAGGGTCACGGTGTGCAGGGCTTCATCGTCCACGCCGCAGGCGGCCATGAACGCCAACGCCCGGTCGATCTCACGGCCGATCGCCTCGTACCGCTCACCGGCCGGGGAGTTCATCACGAAGTCCCGGTTCCAATCGTGGACGGCGCGCAAGTCGGCCATGCCTCCGGACAGGTACGCGCGGAGCATGTTCATGGCGCTGGAGGCGTTCGCGTATGCCCGGATCATTCGCTGCGGGTCCGGGACCCGGGCCTCCGGGGTCGGCTCCAGCGAGTTGATCATGTCGCCTCGGTAACTGGGCAGCCCCAGGGCGTCGATCTCCGCGGACCGTGGCTTGGCGTACTGGCCGGCGACCCGGCCCACCTTGATCACCGGCATGCTGGCGCCGTAGGTGAGCACCACGGCCATCTGCAGCAGGGTGCGGGCGTTGGCCAGCAGGTGCGCCTCGGTGTTGTCGGCGAAGGTTTCGGCGCAGTCCCCTCCTTGCAGCACGAAGGCCTTGCCTTCGGCGACCTCGGCGAGTTTGCTCCGCAGCAGGTCGACCTCGTAGGGGGCCACCAGGGGAGGGACCTCGGCGAGGACGGCGCATACCTCGTCGACGGCCTTCGGGTCCGGCCAGGGAGGCGCCTGGTCACGTGGCAGCTCACGCCACCGATCCAGGCCTAGGGCCTCGATCTCGGCGGGGTCGGTCACGGAACGGCTGTGCAACAGCCCTGGATTCCGGAATTGATGCCACTCGCGACGCACCGCTCCAGCGTACGGTCCCGTCAGTTTTTTAGGGTGACGGACCATCCGCGTCCCGCGCACTGGGAGAGATCCACGGATGCTGAAAACTGACAGGCCGGCTCTGTCGTTCTGGTCACAGTCCTCGCCGCGGCTGGACGGCACGATGGGGGCATGAGCGTCAGACCGCTGAGCCACCAGGAACGCTGTGACGCGGTAGCCGAGCAGATCGTCGAGTTTGTCGCGATGACCCGGGGGGTGGATCCGCAACGGGCTGTTCCGACCTGCCCTGGCTGGACCCTCGCCGGTCTGATCAAACACATGGGACATGTGCACCGGTGGGTCACGCAGATCGTGGAGAAGCTGCCCACGGAACGGCTGCCGTTCCCTGAGGATCAGCTGGGGTTGCCTGATGATCCGTACGCCTATCCCGATTGGCTGGCCGACGGTGCTGAAGCCTTGCTGATGACGCTGCGTGCCGCTGACCCGGATACCCCGGTGTGGGCCTGGGGTCCTGACCATTATGTGCGGTTCTGGTCTCGTCGGACCCTGCACGAGACCACGGTGCACCATTTCGACGCGGCCGTCACGGTGGGGGTCGAGCCCGAGATAGATCCGGCGGTGGCGGCGGACGGGATCAGCGAGTTCCTAGTCAATCTGCCGTACGCGGCTCTGTGGGCACCCAGCGTCGCCGAACTGCGCGGGGATGGTGAAGGGCTGCGTTTGACCGCGGAGGACGTCGGGCTCAGCTGGCATGTGACGTTACGCCCGGAGGGGTACGAGTGGCGGCAGGAGACCCATGAGCAGCCAAGTGGGCTGGTCTCGGTCTCGGTGCGGGGAGCCGTGGCGGATCTGTATCTGTTGCTGTGGGGGCGCAGGGACACCAACGACCCCCGCTTCCGCGTTGAGGGGGACACCGCTCTACTCGAGCACTGGGTGGCCTCCTCGGCGATCTGAGGCCCTCCAGCGTCGCTTCTGGGCCCCGCGGTAGCGCTCTTGGGGCGCTTTCGCGGCGTCCTTCGTTGGTCCTCCGTTGCTTTCGCGGCGTACCTCACCGGCTGTCTGACCTCACCCAGGCGTACCGCCAGATTCGTCACAGGTACGCGTCGTCACCGACGGGTATGGCCGGCTCGTGGGCTCCGACAGGCGGGATACCGGAACAGACCGTCGCTCGTTAGCGTGTCGTGACTGTTGAAATACCCGACCTGTCGGAGTTCGTCCTGCATAAAGTCGTCGAGAACGTCGACTGGGACGGTGTGCCTGTGCCCCAGCTGCGGGCCACGTTTCATCGCCGTCGGGAGGGTGACCGGATCGTCTCCGTAGGGGTTTATGAGCTAGCCGGCCACCCGATCTTCATAGCCTGGGGATACGTCGGCGAGGAGCACTGTCGCTACACGGTGGTACGCCGACCCGACGGGGGTTGGGATCGCCCGCGGCCCGGCTGCCCACCGGTTCGGGTGCTGTGCGGGCCCGACGATGACACGGTCACGCTTGTGGTGCAGACGACCGTCGGGGAGATTCATCACGACGGTACGCGGGTCACGCCGCTGGCCGACACGGTCGGCTCCTCATAGCCCGTGAGGCGTGCTGCGCGGTGGGTGTGGTGAGGTCCCCCCTGACCCCGCCGATCGCGTTCCTCCGGCGGGGGGAAGGA
>JGI12419J13241_1000897_pt1 | contig 10222 bp, 9 predicted proteins | sample BGWIniCompost_FD_13241 | JGI IMG/M metagenome (IMG submission 13241)
CGCCCTGCAGGACGGGCATCCGGACTACGAACGCGTGCTCGCGCGCGCCGACGCCGCGATGTACCAGGCCAAGCGCGGCGGCCGCGACCGCGTGGTCCTGGCGACCCGCGGGATGCCCGAGCCGCCGGGCGCGCGCGCCCTGCGCTACTGAGCCGGCGCGCCGGCGCCCCGGCTACACTTGCGTTTTCCGTTCCCCACCGCCGAGGCCGTCTCGTTGCAGCGCCCCGACCCCTCCCCCGCCCCGGGCAAGGCCACCGAACACACGCCGCTGATGAAGCAGTACTTCGCCGCCAAGGCGGAGCATCCGGACGTGCTGCTGTTCTTCCGGATGGGCGACTTCTACGAGCTGTTCTACGACGACGCGCGCAAGGCCGCGCGGCTGCTGGACATCACCCTCACCCAGCGCGGCAGCTCGGGCGGCGCGCCGATCCCGATGGCCGGGGTGCCCTACCACTCCGCGGAGGGCTACCTGGCGCGGCTGGTGGCGCTGGGCGAGTCGGTGGCGATCTGCGAACAGATCGGCGACCCGGCCGCGAGCAAGGGCCTGGTCGAGCGCAAGGTGGTGCGCATCGTCACCCCGGGCACGGTCACCGACGAAGCCCTGCTCCACGAGCGCCGCGACACCCTGCTGCTGGCGCTGGCGCGCGGCAAGTCCGGATACGGCCTGGCCTGGGCCGATCTGGCCGGCGGGCGTTTCCTGGTCAACGAAGTCGCCAACGACGAGCAGCTCGAAGCCGAGTTCGCGCGCCTGGAGCCGGCCGAGGTGCTGCTGCCCGACGAGGAAGGCTGGCCGGCGTTCCTGGCCGGTCGCAGCGGCGTGCGACGACGCCCGCCGTGGCTGTTCGACCCGGATTCGTCGCGCCGCCAGCTGCTGCGCTTCTTCGGCCTGCACGACCTGTCCGGCTTCGGCATCGAGGACAGGCCGCTGGCCGTGGCCGCGGCCGGCGCGCTGCTGGGCTACGTCGAGGAGACCCAGAAGCAGCGCCTGCCGCACCTGACCTCGATCGCGGTCGAGAGCGGCGACGGTGCGATCGCGATGAACGCGGCCACCCGCCGCCACCTCGAACTCGACACCCGGGTCGACGGCGAGACCCGCCACACCCTGCTCGGCGTGCTCGACTCCACCGTCTCGCCGATGGGCGGGCGCCTGCTGCGCCGCTGGCTGCACCGGCCGCTGCGCGACCGCGAGGTGCTGCGCCTGCGCCACGACGCGGTCGCGACCCTGGTCGACCACCGCGCCGACGAGGCGCTGCGCGAGCGNTTCCGCGCGCTCGGCGACCTCGAGCGCATCCTCTCGCGCATCGCCCTGCGTTCGGCGCGGCCGCGCGACCTGTCCACGCTGCGCGACGGCCTGGCCATGCTGCCGGCGCTGCGCGAGGTGCTGGCGCCGCTGGATTCGCCGCGCCTGCGCGAACTCTCGGAGCAGATCGGCGAGCACGCGGCCGAGGCCCACCTGCTGGCCCAGGCCCTGGTCGAGCAGCCGCCGGTGCTGGCGCGCGACGGCGGCGTGTTCGCCGACGGCTACGACGCCGAGCTCGACGAACTGCGCCAGCTCAGCAGCAGCGCCGACCGGTTCCTGGTCGAACTGGAGGCGCGCGAGCGCGAAGCCACCGGCATCCCGACCCTCAAGGTCGGCTACAACCGCGTGCACGGCTACTTCATCGAGATCAGCAAGGGCCAGGCGGCGAGGGCGCCCGCGCACTACACCCGGCGCCAGACCCTGACCGGCGCCGAGCGCTACATCACCGAGGAGCTCAAGCAGTTCGAGGACAAGGTGCTCTCGGCGCGCGAGCGCGCGCTGGCCCGCGAGCGCCTGCTGTACGAACAGCTGCTCGACGCGCTGAACGCCAGGCTCGAGCCGCTGCGCCGCTGCGCGGCCGCGCTGAGCGAGCTCGACGTGCTGGCCGCCTTCGCCGAGCGCGCGCAGTCGCTGGACTGGTCGCGCCCGCTGCTCACCGCCGAGCCCGGCATCCGCATCGAGCGCGGCCGCCACCCGGTGGTCGAGGCGGTGCGCGGAGAACCCTTCGAACCCAACGACCTGGTGCTCGGCGAGGACCGCCGCATGCTGGTGATCACCGGCCCGAACATGGGCGGCAAGAGCACCTACATGCGCCAGAACGCGCTGATCGTGCTGCTCGCCCACATCGGCAGCTTCGTGCCGGCGGCGTGCGCGGAGATCGGTCCGATCGACCGCATCCTCACCCGCATCGGCGCCGGCGACGACCTCGCCCGCGGCCAGTCCACCTTCATGGTGGAGATGGCCGAGACCAGCTACATCCTCCACCACGCCACCGAGCAGTCGCTGGTGCTGATGGACGAGATCGGCCGCGGCACATCGACCTACGACGGCCTGGCCCTGGCCGAGGCCTGCGCCCGCCACCTCGCCGCGCGCAACCGCAGCTACACGCTGTTCGCCACCCACTACTTCGAGCTGACGTCGCTGGCCACGCCCGGCAGCGGCATCGCCAACGTGCACCTGGACGCGGTCGAGCACCACGACGCGAACGGCAACGACGTGCTGGTGTTCATGCACGCGGTCAAGGACGGCCCCGCCAACCGGAGCTTCGGCCTGCAGGTGGCGGCGCTCGCGGGACTGCCCAGGGCGGTGATCCGCGATGCGCGCGCGCGGCTGGCCGAGCTGGAGCAGCGGTCGCACGAAGCGCCACCGGCCGCGCCGCTGTCGCCGGAGCGGATCGAGGAGCCGCAGCAGTTCGGGCTGTTCCAGTCGTCCTCGGCCGCGCTCGACGCACTGGCGGCGATCGATCCCGACGAGCTGACCCCGAAACAGGCGCTGGAGGCGCTGTACCGGCTCAAGGCCCTGGCCTGAGCCGGAGCCCGGCGTTCCCGGCGGAGATCGGGCCGCCGGCGGTGCGCGGGTCCGATCGTCAGGCTACGGTGCGTCCGTCCCGCCCGCTCCATCGTGGCGCCTGCGGCCGGTGCCCGGCACGAGGACCCCTGGCGCCTTCCGGGCGGAGCGAAGCGCTACAGTAGGCGCCCCGCGCAGCGCGCGCGTCCCCGGAGAAGTGCGATGTCCAGTTCCCTGACCGAGCAGCTGTTCCAGCAACTCCAGGGCGCGCCGCTGCAGCAGATCGCGCAGCAGCTGGGCGCCGGGCAGGACCAGACCGCCACCGCCGTGGGCGCCGCGCTGCCCCTGCTGCTTGGCGCGCTCGGCCGCAATGCCAGTCAGCCGCAGGGGGCCGAGGCGCTGTTCGGCGCACTGCAGAAGGATTTCTCCGGCGCCGGCGACCTCGGCGGTCTGATCGGCGCGGTGCTCGGCGGCGCGCAGTCGCGGCAGACCAACGGCGCCGGCATCCTCGGCCATGTGCTCGGTGGCCAGCTGCCGCGTGCGGAAGCCGGCCTCGGCCAGGCCACCGGCCTGGGCAGCGACAAGGCCGGGCAGCTGATGCGCATCCTCGCGCCGATCGTGCTGGCCTTCCTCGCCCGCCAGGTGTTCCAGGGCAAGGACCAGGCGCAGGCGGCCAACCCTCAGGCGCTGGGGTCGATCCTCGGCCGCGAGCAGCAGCAGGTGCGCCAGCAGGGCGGCCTCGGCGGCGGGCTGCTGGGCGCGGTGCTCGACCAGGACGGCGACGGCGAGCTCGGCCTCGGCGACCTGCTGAAGATCGGCGGCGGGCTGCTGGGGGGCAAGCGCTGACGCGGACGATGGCGCCGGCACGCGGCAGGACCCTCCGCATCGACGCGCACCCTTCCCGGCCTCCTCCCGCGGGCGGGGGGAGGAGCAGGCGGGCGCCGCCCGCGTGAACGCTGGACTGCCTCCATCCGCGGACGTCGTAGTGGTCGGCGCCGGCGCGGCCGGCCTGATGTGCGCGATCACGGCCGGCGCACGCGGACGCCGCGTGCTGGTGCTCGACCACGCCAACAAGGTCGGCAAGAAGATCCTGATGTCGGGCGGCGGGCGCTGCAACTTCACCAACACCGGCACGTCGCCCGCCAACTACATTTCCGCCAATCCGCATTTCTGCAAGTCGGCGCTGGCCCGCTACACGCCCGCCGATTTCATCGCCATGGTCGACGCGCACCGCATCGCCTGGCACGAGAAGGAGCTCGGCCAGCTGTTCTGCGACGAGTCCTCGAAGCTGATCGTGCGCATGCTGCTCGACGAAGCGGCGGCGGTGCAGGCGCAGGTGCGCACCCACTGCGCCGTCGGGGAAATCGCGCACGACGGCGACCGGCGCTTCCGCCTGCGCACCACGCTCGGCACGCTGGAATGCGAATCGCTGGTGGTCGCCACCGGCGGGCTGTCGATCCCCAGCATGGGCGCGACCGGCTTCGGCTACGAGATCGCGCGCCGGTTCGGCCACGCCGTGCTGGCCACGCGCGCCGGGCTGGTGCCGCTCACGCTCTCCGGCAAGCACCTGGAACGGCTGCAGGACCTGGCCGGCGTGTCGCTGGAGGTGGACGCGCGGTGCAACGGCATGGCCTTCCGCAACCGCATGCTGGTCACCCACCGTGGCGTCAGCGGGCCGGCGATCCTGCAGATCTCCTCCTACTGGCAGCCCGGCGACGACCTGCGCCTGGACCTGCTGCCCGACCGCGACATCCTGGACTGGCTGTCCTCGCGCCAGCGCGAGCGCCCCGACGCCGAGTTGCGCAGCGTGCTGGCCGACGTCCTGCCCCGCCGCTTTGCCCAGCGACTGTGCGAGGTCTGGCTGCCCAGCCGGCCGCTGAAGCAGTACGGGCCGGGGCAACTGCGGGAGGTGGCCGCCCTGCTCCAGGCATGGCCACTGGTGGCCAGCGGCACCGAGGGGTACCGTACCGCCGAGGTCACCCTGGGCGGCGTGGATACCGACGGCCTGTCCTCGACCACGATGATGTCGAGACGGGTCCCGGGCCTGTTCTTCATCGGCGAAGTGGTCGACGTCACCGGCTGGCTGGGCGGCTACAACTTCCAGTGGGCGTGGGCATCGGGCCACGCCGCGGGACTGGCCTGCTGATCACAGCGATTGATGCAATGCATCACGGCGAAAATCGATTGAGTGCGCCAATCGACCCGTTCATATCATTCGATTTCCCTAACTGACGGCCGCCATCTAAGTTGGGCGCACGCACCGACACCACCCCGCCCGGGAGATCGCGCCATGTCGTCCGAAGCCAAGTGTCCCTTCCACACCGCCGCGGCCGGCGGCACCACCAATCGCCACTGGTGGCCGAACCAGCTGCGCCTGGAACTGCTGAGCCAGCACTCGGAGAAGACCAATCCGCTCGGCAAGTCGTTCAACTACCGCAAGGAGTTCCGCAAGCTCGACTACGCCGCGCTGAAGAAGGACCTCCACGCCCTGATGACCGATTCGCAGGACTGGTGGCCGGCCGACTTCGGCAGCTACGTGGGCCTGATGATCCGCATGGCCTGGCACAGCGCCGGTACCTACCGCATCGGCGACGGCCGCGGTGGCGGCGGGCGCGGTCAGCAGCGCTTCGCCCCGCTCAACTCGTGGCCGGACAACGTCAGCCTCGACAAAGCGCGCCGGCTGCTGTGGCCGATCAAGCAGAAGTACGGGCAGAAGATCTCCTGGGCCGACCTGATGATCCTGGCCGGCAACGTCGCACTCGAGCATGCGGGCTTCCGCACCTTCGGCTTCGGCGCCGGCCGCGAGGACACCTGGGAGCCCGACCAGGACGTGTACTGGGGTCGCGAAACCACCTGGCTCGGCGGCGACGAGCGCTATTCGCGCGGATCCGAGGGCGTTCCCAAGGCGAAGGACGACAGCGTGCTGGTGTCCGAGGACGACGCCGACGGCAAGGTCCACAGCCGCGACCTCGAGAACCCGCTGGCCGCGGTGCAGATGGGCCTGATCTACGTGAACCCGGAAGGCCCCGACGGCAATCCCGATCCGCTGCTGGCCGCGCACGACATCCGCGTGACCTTCGGCCGCATGGGCATGGACGACGAGGAGACCGTCGCCCTGATCGCCGGTGGCCACACGCTGGGCAAGACCCACGGCGCCGGCCCGGCGGACCACGTCGGCCCGGATCCCGAAGCCGCCGACCTGGAGATGCAGGGCCTGGGCTGGGCCAACAGTTTCGGCACCGGCAAGGGTGCCGACACCATCACCTCCGGCCTCGAGGTGACCTGGACCAGCACCCCGGCGCAATGGAGCAACGACTTCTTCAAGTTCCTGTTCGACTTCGAGTGGGAGCTGACCAAGTCCCCGGCCGGCGCGCACCAGTGGGTGGCGAAGGATGCCGGGGCGATCATCCCGGGCCCGACCCCGGATTCGCCGAAGCGCAAGCCGACCATGCTGACCACCGACCTGGCGCTGCGCTTCGATCCGGTCTACGGCCCGATCTCGCGCCGTTTCCGCGACGATCCGCAGGCCTTCGCCAACGCGTTCGCCCGCGCCTGGTTCAAGCTGGTCCACCGCGACATGGGCCCGAAGTCGCGCTACCTCGGGCCGGAAGTGCCGGCCGAGGACCTGGTCTGGCAGGACCCGCTGCCCAGGCCCGTGCACCACCCGACTCCGGCCGACATCGCCGAAGCGCGGACGAAGATCGCCGCCGCCGGCATCCCCGCCGGCGACCTGGTCTCGCTGGCCTGGGCCTCGGCCGCGACCTTCCGCGGCGGCGACAAGCGCGGCGGCGCCAACGGCGCGCGCATCCGCCTCGATCCGCAGCGCGGCTGGCAGGCCAACCAGCGCGCGATCCAGGTCCTGCCCAGGATCGAGGCGCTGCAGAAGGAGACGAAGCTCTCGCTCGCCGACCTGATCGTGCTCGCCGGCGGCGTCGGCATCGAGCAGGCGGCGGCCGCGGCGGGGTTCCCGGTGGAGGTCCCGTTCACCCCGGGCCGCGTCGACGCGACCCAGGAGCAGACCGACGTCGAGTCGTTCACCCACATGGAGCCGTTCGCCGACGGCTTCCGCAATTACCTCAAGGCCGCATCGGAAGTGCCGGCCGAGCACCTGCTGGTCGACCGCGCCCAGCTGCTGACCCTGACCGCGCCGGAGATGACCGCGCTGGTCGGCGGCCTGCGCGTACTCGATGCGAACTGGGACGGCAGCCGCCACGGCGTGTTCACCGACCGCCCCGGCACGCTGACCACCGACTTCTTCGTCAACCTGCTCGACATGGCGAACGAGTGGAAGCCGGCCGGCCACAACCTGTACGAGGGCGTGGACCGCCGGACGGGGGCGAAGAAGTACACCGGCACCCGCGTCGACCTGGTGTTCGGCTCGAACTCGGTGCTGCGCGCGCTCGCCGAGGTGTATGCCTCGTCGGACGGCGCGGAGCGGTTCGTCAACGACTTCGTCGCCGCCTGGGTGAAGGTGATGAACCTGGACCGCTTCGACCTGCTCGACTGATCCTCCCTGCGTCGCCCGTCGCGGAAAGCGCCGGCATTGTCCGGCGCTTTCCATTGCGCGGAAGGTTCGCGACCTACAGCGCGTCGATATCGCCCAGCGCGCGCAGCAGCCGCCGGGCGCGCTTGTCGGGGCGCGACTCGGGCGGGCGATAGCCGTCGCGCGCGGCCCTGCGCAGCTTCGCCGCCTCCTCGCGCGCCAGGCGCGACGCCTCGTGCTCGCGGTACAGCGCCTGCGCGACAGGTGCCGGGCCGCGCTGGTCCGACAGGCCCAGCACCTCGACCTCGAACACGTCCTCGCCGCGCACAACCCGCAGCGCATCGCCCACGCGCACCAGGCGCGAGGCCTTCGGGCGCTGGCCGTCGACCTCGACCTTGCCCGTCTCGACCGCCTGCCTGGCCAGCGGACGGGTGCGGAAGAAGCGCGCCGCCCACAGCCAGACGTCGATGCGCACGCCGCGCTGCGGGGCTGCTCCGGAAGTGGGTCCACCCATGTGCGGGTTTCCTGCAGGGGGCCGGAACGCAAACGGCCGCCCATCGGCGGCCGTTCGCAGGTCTCGCCTGGCGCCGGGGCGCCGGCGGCGTTACTCGGCGTCGGCGGCAGCCGCGGCGGCGGCGGCCTGGGCGCGCGCCTTGGCGTTGCCGGCCAGGTCTTCCTTGATGCGCGCCTTCTTGCCCTCGAGGCCACGCAGGTAGTACAGCTTGCCGGCGCGGACGCGGCCGCGGCGCTTGACCTCGACCGACTCGATCGACGCGCTGTGGGTCTGGAACACGCGCTCGACGCCGTAGCCGTGCGAGATCTTGCGCACGGTGAACGAGGAGTTGAGGCCGGCGTTCTTCTTGCCGATGACCACGCCTTCGTAGGCCTGGACGCGCTCGCGGTTGCCCTCCTTCACCTTCACGTTCACGACGACGGTGTCGCCGGGGCCGAATTCGGGGAGCTTGCGCTGGACCTGCTCGCTTTCGAACTGCTGCAGCAGGGTGTTCAGGGTGGGCTTGGTGGTCATGGCGGGATCTCGATGGAGCCTGTTGGATTAGTTGTAGGCGTGGTGCACGCGGACGCACGCTCTTGGCACGGTGCCCTGTCGGGGACAGGGCAGCCGCGCATTATAGCCCGGAAACCAGGCCCGGCGCCACGCCTGCCCAGGAGGGTCTCAGCGGTCCCGCGTACCCTCCCCGTCCTCCGGCTGGGCGGCCAGCCAGGCCCGCTCCTCCGGCGACAGGTCGGCCGCGGCCAGCAGGTCGGGCCGCCGGCGTCGGGTCCGCAGCAGGGACTGGCGGCGGCGCCAGCGGGCGATCTCGGCGTGGTTGCCCGACAGCAGCACCTCCGGGACCGTCCCCAGCTCGTGCTCCACCGGGCGGGTGTAGTGCGGGCAGTCCAGCAGGCCGTCGGCCTCGAAGCTGTCCTGCGCGGCCGAGCCCGCATCGTTCAGGGCCCCGTCCTGCAGCCGGGCCACCGCATCCACGACCACCGCGGCGGCCAGCTCGCCGCCGGACAGCACGTAGTCGCCGATCGACAGCTCCTCGTCCACCTCGGCTTCGACCAGGCGCTCGTCCACGCCCTCGTAGCGCCCGCACAGCAGGATCAGCCGGGGCCGCGCCGCCAGCTCGCGGACGATGGCCTGGGTGAGCGGCCGGCCCTGCGGACTGAGGTAGGTGACCCGGGCCGGGGCCGGATCGGCCGCGCGCGCGGCCCGGATCGCGTCCCGCAGCGGGTCGATCATCATCACCATGCCGGGCCCGCCGCCGAACGGCCGGTCGTCCACGCGGCGGTAGTTGCCCCCGGCGTAGTCGCGCGGGTTCCAGCCGTGCACCGACAGCAGCCCGCGCTCGCGGGCCCGGCCGACCACGCCGAAGCCCGCGCACTGGGCGACGAACTCGGGGAACAGGCTGATCAGGTCGATGCGCATGCGCGGGGTCCGGGATCGGGGGTGGGCGGTGCCGGCGGCGACCCGGCGAGGATGCCAGAGCCGGCCCCGGCGCGGCTCAGAACTCCCGGTCCCAGTCGACCGTGACCCGGCCGGCGTCGAAGTCCACCGCGACGATGTAGTCGGGCTGCACGAACGGGATCAGGCGCTCGCGCTCGCCGCGCACGACCATCACGTCGTTGGCGCCCGTGGAGAACAGGTGCGAGACGACGCCGAAGTCCACGCCGTCGGTGTTGGCCACGCGCAGGCCTTCCAGGTCGACCCAGTAGTACTCGCCCGGCCGCGGCGGCGGCAGTGCCGAACGCGGCACGTAGAGCTCGGCGTCGAGCAGCGCCTGGGCGGCGTCGCGGTCCTCGATCCCGGGGATCCGCGCGACCACGCCCTTGGCGGTGGAGCGGCCGCGGAGCGCCTCGAGCTCGCGTTCCTCGCCGCGCGCGGTACGCAGCAGCAGCGGCCGGTAGCGCAGGATCGCCTCCGGCGGGTCGCTGAAGGATTCGAGCTTGAGTTCCCCCCGCACGCCGAAAGCGCCGCGGATCCTGCCCATGAGGATGCGGCGCGCGGGATCGTTCATGCGTGCGGTGGCTGCGCGGCGCGCAACCCGGGCATCAGGCGGCCGGGGCGGCCTTGACGGCTTCGCGGTACAGCGAGCGGACCTTGTCGGTCAGCTGCGCGCCATGCTTGACCCAGTGGTCGACCCGCGCGGTGTCCAGCACGACGCGCTGCTCGGCACCCTGCGCGACCGGGTTGTAGTAACCCACGCGCTCGATGTTGCGGCCGTCGCGCGCGCTGCGCGAGTCGGTCACGACGATGTGGTAGAAGGGGCGCTTCTTCGCGCCGCCGCGGGTGAGGCGGATCTTGACCATGGTGTGTTTCCGGTATTGCCCAGTCGCCAGGAGGGCGAGGTAAGCCGGCAAGTTTACGACATCCGGCCGGCCCGCGGAAACCCCGGGCCCGCGTTCAGCCGGCCAGCGGCCGCCACGGCTGG
>JGI12419J13241_1000899_pt1 | contig 10217 bp, 9 predicted proteins | sample BGWIniCompost_FD_13241 | JGI IMG/M metagenome (IMG submission 13241)
AGAATTGCATCAAACTGTCCATATTGACGAAATAAATAAGAAAGCCGTATGAACATAACCTGCATAGTAGTCGATGACGAAAAACTGGCTCGCGACCTCTTGCTGGAATATCTCCAGCAGTTGCCGGATATCCAGGTCGTTGCCGAGTGCTCCAAAGGCAAGGAAGCCGTGGAGAAAATCGACAAGCTAAAGCCGGATCTTGTATTCCTCGACGTACAAATGCCCGGAATGACCGGGTTCGATGTGCTGGATGAGATTGTTCACGATCCCTTCGTCATCTTTTGTACGGCATACGACCAATACGCAATCAAAGCTTTTGAGAAAAACGCTGTCGATTATATCCTGAAGCCGCTCGACCAGGAGCGGTTCCGTCAGGCCGTGGAACGCGCCATCAACCGAATGAAGATGGAGCAAAACAATGTGGGTGAACTGCTGCGTAATCTCAAGACGGAAAACAAGACCAACTACGACTCTCACATATTTGTGCAGAAGTCGGAGAAGTTGCTCAACCTCCCCGTTGACGAAATCGTTTACCTGGAGGCATCAGGCGACTATACCATTCTGACAACGAAGAACGACCAATTCGTCAGCTCGTCAGGTATTGGTAAGCTGGAGGAAATCCTCAATCCGGAAATTTTTATTCGCGTTCACCGCAGCACGATCATCAACCTGAATTTTTTGAAAGAGATCGAGAAGCATTTCAATGGTGGTATGGTGGTAAAAATGCAAAACGGAAAGAGCTTTCCCGTTAGCCGTACCTATGCGAAACTGATCCGCAAGAAAGTTGTATAACCCTAGCCGGGATCGGAAATTCCCGACGACGGCACCACGGTTTCGTTTCCCACGCGTACTTCCACCTCGCGCACATGCTGACCCACGATCGCGGCTACGCGGTCTGCCAGGTTTTGTCTGATGCGGTCACGATTCATTGATTGCCGCGCATGCCGGCGCGCATCTTCCATGAACGCGTTGATCGCCCGATTTCGATCTTCATTATCCACCCAGTTCCACAGGCCAGCTTCGTCGCGAAATTCCATGTCGCCAAGCAGCGACACCGAAAGTATCCTGGGTTCCGGGAGGGTAATCACCGCCCGGCCATCCTGTATGTCGATCGCAAACTCTTCGTTGATATCAAAGCCCGCCTTTGATTCAAACGTTCCGGACACCTCGATCTTCTTAGTGCTTCCAAACCGCGTGTTCGTCCACTGATATCGGTGATGAAACCGCTGTGACACCGCTGCTACTTCGAGAATATCCGACTCCCGTTCAACGATCACCTGATTGTTTACCGTTATCCGGGGCGTAGCCTGGAAGAGTTCGCGAAAGTCCTGACCAATCCTTCGCGCACCTTCATAGGTCTGTTCGGCCACATGTCGGGGAATCACGACCAGCAACACGTAGCCCGTGACGCACAGTGCGAGGAGTAGCGCAATAATCAGCAGAATTCGCCTGTTACTGAACATACGACGTGATGACAATGGAATATCCGACAATCTCCATGCGGCTGCAACAATTATCCTGTGGATTTCATTTGTGGGACGTTACCCTGCTATATTCGTGCATGGTGAAATTCGTTGGTCCGCTGCTCATCCTGTGTGCCGTCACGGCGGCATATGGCCAGTACATTCCTCGATTCGATGTGCAGGGACACCGTGGCGCGCGCGGACTTAAGCCCGAAAATACAATCCCTGCTTTTATCGCTGCGCTGGATAACGGTGTAACAACGATCGAACTCGATCTGGTCGTGACGCGCGATCGTCAGATTGTGGTTTCGCATGAACCATGGATGTCGGCGGCCATCTGCCTTACTCCTGATGGGAATCCCATCAGCAAGAGCCGTGAAAAAGAGTACAATATTTTTGAGATGACATACGCAGAGGTGGCCGCCTTCGACTGTGGGTCGAAAGGCAACGCCGCCTTTCCCGAACAACAACCCATTCGCGTGAGCAAACCCCTGTTGCGGGATGTTATCGCCGCCGTGGAAGACCACATCCGGAGTGTATCACGGTATGAAGTCGATTACAACATCGAAATCAAAAGCTCACCGGATGGTGATGGAAAGTATCATCCGCCGCCAGCTGAGTTTTCCGATCTCGTTTATGAGTTGCTCAACCAGTATCTTCCCATGCGACGCATTGTGATTCAATCGTTCGATTTCCGCGTGCTTCAATACTGGCATCAAAAGTATCCGGAGGTTAGGCTGTCGGCATTGGTGGAGAACACCCGATCGGTTTCGGCTAACCTGGAGCGGCTTGGGTTCAGCCCTTCGATTTACAGCCCGTACTACAAGCTCGTTAACCGCGATATGGTTCGCTACCTGCACCGAAAGGGGATTCGCGTTATTCCGTGGACCGTCAATGACGAGTCGGACATGCTCAGTCTGAAAGCGCTTGGTGTCGATGGTTTCATAACTGACTATCCGAACCGGCCGCGAAAATACAAGATGACGCTGGGCATTACGCCGAAGTAGATTTCTTTTCACTATTCTTGTGGTTTGAATTACGACTTATGGATCGCAAATACGATGTCTACGGGATCGGCAATGCGCTGGTGGATATAGTCACAGAGGTTGACAATACTTTTTTCGTGACCCACGGTATCGAGAAGGGGGTGATGACCCTGGTGGATGAAAAACGCCAGCACTACCTCACCGGCGTCATCGATATGAAGAAAAGCAAGATGGCCTGCGGAGGTTCGGCGGGGAATACTGTGATTGCCGTAGCCCAGTTCGGTGGGTCAGCTTTTTATTCCTGCCTGGTTGCAAAGGACAATCTTGGCAAGTTTTTCCTGGAAGACCTCAGGCGCAACGGCGTCGATACAAACCTACGGTATGAAACGTGTCCGGAAGGAATTACCGGCAAGTGCCTCGTAATGACATCGCCCGACGCCGACCGCACCATGAATACCTTCCTTGGAATAAGTTCCTTCCTTGCGCCGGAGCATCTTGATGAAGATGCCCTCCGAAGGTCGGAATACGTGTACCTCGAGGGCTATCTCGTCGCCGCACCAAGAGGACTGGAAGCTTTAAAGGAGGCGAAACGTCTGGCAGAGCGCTACAATGTTCGGACGTCGCTGACCTTGTCCGATCCCAACATGGTCCGCTATTTCAGCAAGCAGTTTGAAGAAGTGATCGGTGCAAGCGTGGACCTGTTGTTCTGCAATGAAGAGGAGGCACTCACGATTACAAGCAGCAGTACGTTGGAAGAAGCGCGCGAAAGACTTCGTCAACTCGCCAAGCGGTTTGCCATAACACTCGGCGCCAACGGTGCGTTGATTTATGATGGCGACACCTTCATCGAAATTGAACCGTATCGCGTGAGGGCAAAAGACACAAATGGTGCCGGCGACATGTTCGCAGGTGCATACCTCTATGGCATTACGCACAATCGAAGCCACGCCGAAGCAGGCAAGCTGGCTTCACTCGCATCGTCACGTGTAGTGGCGCAATACGGACCCCGTCTGGAACCCGGACATGCGGCCCGTATCCTGGAAGATCTCATCGCGTGACCTTTTTGGCGTCAACAAAACAAAGATGTATTTTCATGAACTAAACTCATCTTTATGCAAAAGATCCTTATTCTCATCCTCGCTCTCTTCACTTTTCATGTAAGCCAGGGTCAGGCGAGAAAGATCGAGTTCGTCGAGTACGATCTTGATAACGGACTGCACGTCATACTGCATCAGGATAATACCACCCCAATTGTGGCAGTCACTGTACTCTATCACGTCGGTTCAAAAAATGAGGACCCGAACCGCACCGGATTTGCACATTTCTTTGAACACCTGCTCTTCGAAGGATCGGAAAATATCGGCCGGGGACAAATCGACAAATACATCAGGAATGCAGGCGGTATCCTGAATGCCTATACGATGCAGGATCGCACTTTCTATCACGAAGTTTTGCCTTCGAATCAACTGGCACTCGGACTGTGGATTGAATCGGAACGGATGCTTCACGCCAAGATCGATTCGGTTGGCGTTGAGACGCAGCGTGAAGTAGTTAAAGAAGAAAAACGGCAGCGAATCGACAATCAGCCGTATATGAGTTTTCAGTATGAACTCTTCAGAAGAGCATTCAAGGTTCATCCGTATCGCTGGATCACCATCGGATCGATGGAACACCTGAACGAGGCAACGCTGGATGAGTTCATCGACTTTTACAAAACATTTTACGTACCGCAAAACGCGACATTGTCGATCGCCGGAGACATTGACATTGCCGAAACAAGACGACTGATCGACCTATACTTCAAGGACATTCCACGCGGTCAGCGTGAAATTCCGCGCCCCACCGTCGTTGAGCCTCCGCAGCAGCAGGAAATACGCGATGTCATCTACGACAACATCCAGTTGCCCGCGGTGTTCCAGGGATATCACATTCCGGCAGACGGAACCGATGAGGCATATGCGGTAGACATGCTCAACCGTCTGCTGAGCGGCGGGCAAAGCTCGCGCATGTACAAAGCGCTTGTTGATGAACAAAAGAAAGCATTGGCAGTGCAAGCGTTCCCTTATCCGCTCACCGATCCGGGATTGTACATCGTTCTGGCGTTGCCTAACGTGGGAGTTGACATCAATGAGTTGGAGAAGGCTATGGATGCAGAAATCGAGAAAGTGAAAACCGAACTGATTTCTGAGTCTGAATTCCAAAAAATACGCAACCAGGTTGAAAGCCAGTTTGTGCAGCAGAATTCATCGATGGCTGGTATTGCCGAACAGCTGGCCATTTATCACACGCATTTTGGCGATGCAAACCTCATTAACACGGAAATAGAACGCTACATGAAGGTCACTCGTGAGGACATTCGGCGTGTTGCGCAGAAGTACCTCACAAAGGAGAATCGCGTTGTGCTGCATTATCTGCCTAAATCGGCGCAGAGCAATTCTGAAACCACTCAACCTTGAAAAAGACTAACCTCCAACCGCTGAAAATCATGAAAGCATATATAAAAACATTCATTGTTCTGTTCATCGCGACGCTGGTTGCGCCGGCGCTGTATGCGCAAGTGGATCGAACTAAAGCACCGGAACCGGGGCCCGCGCGTGAAATCGAGATTGGAGAATATCAGACCTTCACGCTGAAGAATGGTCTGCAGGTATTTGTTGTCGAGAACCATAAGCTTCCCCGCGTACAGTTCTCACTGCAACTTCGGCATGATGCTGTATATGAAGGGGAAAAGGCAGGCTATGTTTCGATGGCCGGAGAACTGATCGGCACCGGAACGACCAACCGGTCCAAAGCGCAGTTGGATGAAGAGATAGACTTCATTGGGGCATCACTTAATACGGGAGCGAACGGCATCTACGCGTCAAGCCTGACGAAGCACATGCCAAAGCTGCTGGAGTTGCTCACGGACGTTCTTTATAATCCGGCTTTCAATCCGGATGAACTCGAAAAGATCAAAACACAGACGCGGTCAGCGATAATTGCCAACAAGGAGGATCCGGAGGTGATCGCCTCCAACGTTCGGAGTGTACTCGTGTACGGAAAGGATCATCCCTATGGTGAACTTGTAACGGAAGAAACGCTTGATGCCATTACGCTTGAGGATTGCAGGAAGTACTACGAGACGTATTTCAGGCCCAACAATGCGTACCTGGCGATCGTCGGCGACATTGATCTGAAGACCGCCAAGAAGCTCGTGAAAAAGCATTTTGGAAAGTGGGAAAGCGGTACGGTTCCCGCGCCGACATATCCCACCCCACAGCCTCCTGAAAAGACAATCGTGGCTATGGTCGATCGTTCCTCTGCGGTTCAATCGATTATTACGGTTGCGCATCCCGTAGAACTGAAGCCTGGAAGTCCCGATGCGATCAGGGCCGGTGTGATGAATAACATTCTGGGTGGTGGTGGCTTATCGTCGCGACTGAATCAAAACCTGAGAGAGCACAAGGGCTTCACCTATGGCGCTCATTCTTCACTGTCCAGTGATAAGCTTATCGGTTCTTTTGATGCTGAAGTGAGCGTGCGCAATGCAGTTACTGACAGCGCGGTCGTGGAGTTGCTGAGAGAGCTTAGGAGGATTCGTGAAGAGCCTGTGGATGAAGCAGAACTCAACGCCGCCAAAGCCTACATTTCCGGATCTTTTGGTCGCTCGCTGGAGAATCCTGCAACCATCGCCAACTTCGCAATCAACATAGCGAAGTATAACCTCCCCGCAGACTACTATGACAACTACGTTAAGAATGTTGCAGCGGTCACTCCGGCAGATGTGCAGACTGTCGCGAAGAAGCTCATCCAGCCTGATCGCGCGTACATCGTTCTCGTAGGCAAAGCTTCAGAAGTGGCTCCAGGACTAAAGCGATTTGGTGAGCTGAAGTATTTCGATATCTACGGCAATCCGTATACACCGTCAGAAAAAGCCGAGGTGCCTCCGGGATTGACGGCGGAAAAGGTGATAGAAAACTACATACAGGCAGTCGGAGGCGAAAAAAATATCGATGCAATTGAATCGTTCGTAACCCAAAGCGAGGCATTGATACAGGGCACGCCGATACAAATAGTGACGTTTTTTAGTGCGCCCAACAAAACAAGCATGGAAATCAGTGCCGGTGGTCAGTTGATACAAAAAATGACTTGTGATGGGAAGGATGTAAGCATGTCGTATATGGGCAACGCGGTGCCGCTTGACGATGCTTCGAAAGAGCGGGTGCTGTTTGACAGTTATCTTGTAGGAGAGCGCCGGCTCAAGGAAGCGGGTGTTTCCGTAGCGCTCAATGGCGTTGAACAGGTTGACGGGAGGAATGCTTACGTTGTCGACTATACATTCCCTCTGGGTAGCAAGAGTACCGTGTACTTTGACACTGAGACGGGGTTGAAGGTGCGAATGGTCGTTACCAACAACACGCCCATGGGTGACGTTACGCAAACCACTACCTACAGCGATTACGTGGAGAAGGCCGGAGTCAAGTTTCCGCTGACGATAGTCCAGGACGCCGGTCCACAGACCCTCACCATAAAATCCACCTCCGTGGAGCTCAACGTGCCCGTGCCAGAGGAAAAGTTTGTTATCAAATAATCCTGAAACGGGCCACGGAAGCAGATGCCCTGCCCTGAAGGGATGCAACCGCAGGGAGCATCTCCTTTTAGGGGGCTTTGGGGATTTGGAAATCGTCATTATCTTTGCAGCCCTCGTAAACGAGGCTAAATCGTCGGAATCATGAAAAGAACATACCAGCCGTCCCGGAGAAAGAGAAGGAACAAGCACGGGTTTAGGGAGCGCATGTCTACCGCCAATGGCAGAAGGGTGCTGGCCGCACGGCGCAGAAAGGGCAGAAAGAAGCTGACCGTATCCGACGAGCGCACGTTCAAGAACTAATTCCACGTTTGGCGGGCTGGCCGTGGGGAAAATGCTAAATTTCACCCCATGGGGCCGTTCAGCTTCCGGAAAAGCGAAAGACTTTATAAGCGAAAGGAAATACAGGAACTCTTTGAAAAGGGTTCCTCTTTTCATTTATACCCGTTCCGTGTCCTGGTTATGCCCCAGGATCCACCGGGCATGCACCACAAGGTTTTGATTTCGGTGCCCAACCGGGTGTTCCGGAAGGCGGTCGACAGGAATTTCCTAAAGCGGCGCATCCGCGAGGCCTACCGGCTCCAAAAGCACAAGATCCCGGACGGGCCGCTACTTCTGGGCTTTGTGTATACCGGGTCGAAAATGCTCTCATTCGCTGAGATTTCGCAGAAAATGGCCCTGGCGTTCGGCAGAATAGATAAAGTTTTGAAGGCGAAACGTACAGCCGACGGAACCGGGCAATAAAAGAAGTGGTCGGTTTCGGCGTCGCATGCTATATTTAGATTTAAGAATTGCCGGTGGGCAAGAATGCCGGTAAAATGCCGTTTCTAGGACGTATGAAGAGAAAAATCAAATGGATGGTGGCGTTGGTGGTGGTGCTGACCGCCGGCATGGCCCTGCGCGAACCGACTGAAAAATACTTCGACATTGCCAGAAGTCTGGACATTTTCGCTACGCTCTTCAAGGAAGTAAACGCTTATTACGTTGATGAAGTCGATCCGGAGAAACTCATCCGCGAAGGCATCGACGGCATGCTGGCGTCCCTCGATCCTTATACAGACTTCATATCGGAAGATGAGATAGAATCATTTCGGATCAGCACGACCGGCCAGTACGGAGGTATCGGTGCACTGATCGGTGTTGTGAACGATAAAGTCGTGATCACCGATCCATACGAGGGATATCCGGCACATAAGGCGGGATTGAAAATCGGCGATGAGATTGTTGCCATTGACGGCAAGAACGTGAGGGGGAAGTCGACATCTGATGTCAGCACCCTGCTCAAGGGACAGCCCCGGACCACCGTTGAGGTTGAAGTTCGACGCGCAGGCACCAAAGACAATCTCAAGTTTTCCATCGTAAGAGAGAAGATCAACATCCGCAACCTGGAGTACTACGGAATGGTTGCGCCCGATATCGGGTATCTGAAACTTACCGACTTTACGCCCGGCGCAGGTAAGGAAGTTGCTGCCGCAGTTACCGAGCTGAAAGGAAAGGGAGCGAAGAAACTCATCCTCGACCTTCGCGACAACCCGGGCGGCTTACTCAACGAGGCCGTGAACATCGTGAGTGTTTTTGTTCCGAAAGGTGAACAAGTTGTTTCTACGCGCGGCAAAGTGAAGGATTGGAACAAGACTTATACTACGCTGAACAGCCCCGTAGATAAGGACATTCCGTTGGTTGTTCTTACCAACGGTGGAAGTGCGTCTGCATCGGAAATTGTAGCAGGTGCGCTGCAGGATTACGATCGCGCTGTGCTTGTCGGGCAACGCACGTTTGGAAAAGGTTTGGTTCAAACCACGCGTCCCCTGTCCTACAACGCGCAGTTGAAAGTCACGACCGCGAAGTATTACATTCCCAGCGGGCGTTGTATCCAGGAGTTGGATTACACGCATCGCAATACCGATGGTTCAGTTGATAAGATGGCCGACTCCCTTCGTTCGGAATTCAGGACCCGAAACGGAAGGAAAGTGTTTGACGGCGGGGGCCTTCAGCCGGACATCGAAGTTAAGGAAGAGTATCTGGGCGCGGTGACCATTGCGTTGTTGCGCCAGGGAAAAATCTTTGAGTACGCGACAAAGTATTGTGCAGAGCATCCGGCTCCATCCAATTTTGCAACGTTCCGTCTCAGCGACGCCGAGTACAAGAAGTTTACGCAATGGGTGGCTGGTGAACATTTCGCGTATAGTACTTCGCTGGACAAAGAGGTGAACGACCTCATCGCCAGCGCACGTGAGGAACGGTACTACGATCAGATCGAGAGTCACTTACTGGCATTGCAAAAACGTATCGGCGACAACAAGCTCGGAGACATTGAGCGATTCAGCGATGAGATACGCCGACTGCTGGAGCAGGAAATTTCGTTTCACTACGGATTGCATAAAGGTCGGGCAGAGAACACGTTGGGTCACGACAAAGAAGTGCTGGAGGCAAAACGTGTTTTGAATGATACTGCGGAATACAACCGCATACTGAGACCTGCCCCGTAATTTACATGACTTACATCCTTTGCCTTGAGACATCTACCGACGTTTGCTCGGTAGCATTGTATGCGGACGGCCGGTTGCTGGATAGTCGCGAAGTGCACGAACCTCAGGCACACGCGGAAAAGCTGGCGGTGTTCATGGAGGAAGTACTCCGGCAGTCCGGCATAGCGGCCGATCAGCTTTCGGCGGTGGCGGTTTCTGAGGGGCCCGGTTCGTATACTGGATTGCGAATTGGCGTGTCGACGGCGAAGGGATTGGCGTATGCATTGAGTATTCCGATGATTGCTGTGGGGACGCTGGAATTGATGGCGTCAGCGGTTCGGGGCGGTGATTGGCTCTGTCCGATGATCGATGCGCGCAGGATGGAAGTGTACTGTGCGTTGTTTGATGAGGGGGGAAACATGGTAGCGAAGCCGCATGCCAGAGTGATTGATGCCGAGTCGTTTTCCGACGTACTTGCAACGCATCGGATAAGGTTTTTTGGAAACGGAGCGATGAAATGTCGCGATGTGCTGACGCATTCGAATGCCAGTTTCGTGGAAGGAATTTATCCACGTGCTGCAGACATGGGTAAGTTGGTGAGTGATCGTTTTGCGGCGGGGCAGTTTGTGGATCTTGCCTCGTTTGAACCTGTGTACCTGAAAGAGTTTGCTGCGAAGAAGGCGCGTACCCTGATTTAGGGTGAACGTTTTTATGCCGTGCGCGTGTTGAGACA
>JGI12419J13241_1000904_pt1 | contig 10207 bp, 9 predicted proteins | sample BGWIniCompost_FD_13241 | JGI IMG/M metagenome (IMG submission 13241)
AGTCCATTTTTCAGAAGAGTTATGTACGCGATCGTAGACATTTCCGGAAAGCAGTTTAAGGTGGCAAAGGACCAGTATGTGTACGCCCCCAGATTAGCTGGAGAAGCCGGCGAGGCCGTGAGTTTCGACCGGGTATTGCTGGTCAGCGACGATGCAGGTACCCGCGTCGGCACACCTACTGTACAAGGGGTGACCGTCTCAGCCAAGATCCTGGAGCACGTGAAGGGTGATAAGGTGACGGTATTCAAGAAGAAACGCCGGAAAGGTTATGCCGTTAAGAACGGCCACCGCCAGCAGTATACGAAAGTCCTCATCGAAGGAATCGGATAATATCTTCCGACTGAAAGAGCAGCACAGACATAGATTATAGACAGAACCGGTCATGGCACATAAAAAAGGTGAAGGTAAAGTAAAGAACGGACGCGAATCAGAAAGCAAACGACTTGGCGTGAAGGTCTTCGGTGGCCAGCGCGTCGTTGCAGGTAACATCATCGTTCGTCAGCGCGGTACGAAACACCACCCTGGCACTAACGTCGGCATGGGCAAAGACCACACTCTTTTTGCTCTTACCGATGGCGTAGTCGTGTTCAAGAGGGGTCGTCAAAACCGCTCGTACGTGTCGGTCGCACCCGCCGCGCAATAGGCGATTTGTTCAAACGATTTCAGGCTGCAAGCCATACCCCAAAGTGGGGTATGGCTTGTTGTTTTTTTGGCCATAACGAACTCACTGTCAGCCAAATCACCCCTTTCGTCAAATATTAAAGTTCGGTATTTTTTATTCCGATTTATCCCCTTAATTTGGGGGTAAATTAGTTTTAACCTAAACAACAACTTATGAAGAAGATTCTACTCGTTAGCTTCTTCGTGTCCCTTGTTTTCACTGGTTGGGCACAGGAGCGAACGGTAACGGGTACCGTAACTTCTGCAGAGGATGGATCACCGCTCCCGGGTGTGAACGTTCTCCTGAAGGGTACAACGACCGGAACCGCAACCGACGTCAACGGTTCGTATTCCATTCTGGCTCCCTCTTCCGGGGGCACGTTAGTCTTCACGTTTATCGGATATCAAACTCAGGAGATTGAGATCGGCAGTCAGTCGACCATCAATGTCGCAATGGAGAGTGATGTCACGCAGCTGACTGAAGTGGTTGTGTCAGCACTTGGTATCGACCGCGCCGCCCGGGAAATCGTGTATGCGAATCAGACGGTTTCGGCCGACAAGCTTCTGACCACACCGAACAAGAACACGCTGGAAGCGCTGCGTGGTAAGACAGCCGGCGTTCGTTTGTCGACTGGCTCAGGTTCCGTCGGCGCGTCAACGCGTATCGTGTTGCGCGGTGAAGGATCGCTGACCGGTAACAACAACGCGCTCATCGTGGTCGACGGTATTCCTATTAATAATGAGTCGACCCGCGCCGGTGAAGGTACTTCAACGGCAGGTTATGCGGACCACGGAAACCGGTTCAATGACATCAACCCTGACGACATTGAATCTGTCACCATTCTTAAGGGGCCGTCTGCAACCTCCCTCTTCGGATCCCGCGGTGCCTCTGGTGTCGTGATGATCACGACGAAGAAGGGTCGCGCGGTTGGCGACAAGAAAATGGAGATTTCGCTCAACTCCTCGTATTCCCGCGAAAAGGCCTACGTTCTTCTGAAACGTCAGGATCGCTTCGGTCAGGGCTACGACGCCGCACACTTCGACTCTGGTGAAAACTGGTCATGGGGACCTGAATTTGACGGTGTAGTTCGTCCATGGACCAGCCCGGTAGATGCCGACGGTGATGGTTCGCTTGAAGCGCTTGTCCGTCCTTACCGCGCTGTTCCGGATCAGTTGCAAGAGTTCTTCAACTTTGGGAACACATTTACCAACAGCGTTAGCCTTTCCGGTGCGAATGACGCCTTTACGTACTATGCGTCATATTCAAACCTCGATCAGAAAGGTATCCTCGACAATACCTGGTATAAGAGAAATACGGTAACCTTCAACGCTACCGCCAAGCTGTCTGAAAAGTGGAGATCAGATTTCAAGATTTCCTACGCTAACACCCATCAGAACACGGCTCAGGAAGGTTCGCGTGCTTTTGAAGGAAACAACGCCTGGGCAATGGCCGTGCAATCACCTGTTAACATTCCTTTCGGTGAATTGCGCGACTACAACAGTCCGTTCCATGATATCGATGGTTACTGGGGTTCTTACTCCTCTGTTAACCCGTACTACATCCTGAATGAATACGGCAACGAGGGTAAGATCAACAACTTCCTCGGTAATGCTTCAGTTACCTATACGGTAATCGACGGACTCGACCTCGTTGGTCGTTTCGGCGCAAACGTGGTTAACACGCATGTCGATACCTGGACACCCCGGTTTACACCAAAGCAACAAATCATCTGGGGTGACGACTTGAGCCAGACTCCGCGTAATACAAAGCACAGCTCGGTGGGTGAGTATGAAAGCTACTTTAAGCAGAACTCCAACCTCGACCTGAGCTTCATGGCGAACTACACGAAGCAACTGAACGAGCTCTTCACGCTGAATGTGTCTGCCGGTTACAACTGGTTCCAGACTCAGCTTGAGACCCTCACCGGTACAACTTCGGGTGGTTTGGTCGTCAGCGGTGTATATAACCTTTCTAACAGTGTCCAGGCAGCAAGGTCTGACGCTGAGAGAGAGAAATACAGAATATTTGGTGTTCTGGGTAATGCTCGTCTCGGCTTCAAGGATGCTGTATTCCTTGAATTGTCGGCACGGAACGACTGGTCGTCTACACTTCCAGTTAGCGACAACTCCTTCTTCTATAGTGCAGCAGGGGTATCAGCAATCCTGACCGACCTGATTCCTTCTATTCAGAATAATATACTCAGCTACCTGAAGGTTCGTACCAGCTACGGTACAACGGGTAAGGATGCTGGCTTGTACCTGCTGAATTCCTACTACGTAGGTAACCCTACGATCCAGGATTTGGGTGACTACACCCTGTTCTTCCCGTTCAACGGGCGCCCTGGGTTCACAACGGGTGATCGCATTGGGAATCCTGGTTTGAAGCCTGAGCTCACAACCACCTATGAAGTAGGTGCTGATATTGGATTGTTCGATGAACGCGTCAACCTGTCCTATACTTACTACCATTCCGATCACTCCGATCAGATTGTGCAAATAAGCTTGCCCAGGTCATCCGGTTTCACGAACACGGTCAGCAACATCGGATCGATGATAAACAAGGGTCATGAAGTTACCCTCAGCCTGAGGCCGATCGACGGTATGATCGATGGACTCGAATGGGAGTTGTTCGGAACGTTCTCCAAGAACGAAAACGAAGTTGTTAAGATCGCCGATGGTATCGACGAGCTCGGCGTTGGTGGTCCTTACACCACAGACATTACCGTCATCGCCAGAAAGGGATTGCCCTTCGGTACATATAAAGGACTTGCTCCCAAGACAAATGCTCAGGGACAGGTTATCGTGGACCCGAACACGGGATATCCGCTGTACACGGACGACGAAGTGTTCCTTGGTTCTTATCAGCCTGACTACCTCGCTGGTTTCGGAACGAACATCAACTACAAGGGCATTGGCTTCAACATCCTGTTCGACGTACGTCAGGGTGGCAAGTTCGTGTCGCAAACCAAGTTCTTCACAGAATTTAACGGAACCGCGCTTCACACGGTACAATACAACCGCGAGCCGTTCATTTTCCCTAACGCTGTGATCGACAATGGTGACGGAACGTTCAGACCGAACGATATTGAAATCACCGAACAAGACTACTTCACAAGCTATAATCCCTCAGCAGCAACATTCCTCGTTGACGCCAGCTTCGTAAAGCTGCGTGAAATTGGATTGAGCTACACGCTGCCGAATACGCTGCTCGACGCTACGCCGTTCACTCGCGCAAGGATCGCACTGTTCGCCAAGAACCTGAAGTTCTGGTTGCCTAGCGAAAACATCTTTGCGGATCCTGAAGTCAATGGACCCGACTTGATTGGCAACTCACAAGGGATCGAAACAACCCAAGTGCCGCCGTCAAAGAGCTTTGGCGTGAACCTGCAGCTTACGTTTTGATGGGACTAAACAAAGCGCAAACAAATGAAAGCAACATATAAATCATTAATTGCAATACTTCTGATCTTCATTTCTTCTTCTTCTTGTCAGGAGAAGTTCGATGAGATCAATGTAGATCCGGATACGTTCCCTTCGGCCGATGACGCTACGGTCCTCTCGAGCGCGCTGGGATTCATGTCCTACATGATCGATGTGGACCTCAACATGGCGTCCTTCCTGTGGGCGCAGTACTATACGTGGGGTATTGGCGTGGCGCTGGGTAACCAGGAACGCTTTGTAGCCCAACCGGACGACTTCAGTAACTATTGGGAACGTGCTTACGCCGACGTGCTGATTGACCTCAAGCGCCTGAAGAAAAGCGAAAGCGCCGCATACCGAGGTGTCGCGCGCATCCTTGAGGCGTACGTTTACCAGGGACTGGTAGACCACTTCGGTGATGTTCCTTACTCCCAGGCGGTTTCCGGAGAAATTGAAGAGGGCGGAATTCTGACGCCTGCATATGACAATGCAGCTACGATCTACGCTTCCCTGGTTGAGTCGATAGACCTCGCTCTGGAGGAATTTGACGTTGCTCAGAACGACATTGGAAGTGATGACCTCCTGTATGGCGGTAATCTTTCCAAGTGGACTAAGTTCGCGAACTCGCTGAAACTGCGGCTGCTGATGCGGACTTCTGAGGTGTCGCCCCAGGGATCGGCTGTACAGGCGCTGATTGCCAACGGTACTTTTATCGAAACTGAGGCTGACATGCCGCAGATCGAGTCCTCACCGAACGCCGGCAGCCAGAACCCGATGTACGCTCGTATGGAGTGGGGTGTTGGCGACTTCTACTTTGCCAGCAACGCAACGCTGAACGTACTTCAAGCACTGGGTGACCCTCGCGGGACGAAATTCTACGATGTGGCTACGACAGGAGCGCATGCGGGACAATTGTGGGGCATTGATCAGGGAACTATTGAATCTGAACCGTTCACAGCCCCTGCTTCAGACTATAGCGGATCGTCGGACATCGCGTACGCGATCGACAACCCCGTTATCCTGATGAGCCCCTGGGAAGTGTGGTTCCTTCGCGCTGAAGCTGCTGTGCGCTATGGCACCGCAGACGATGAGGTAGAGGCGTTCGAAAACGCTGTGAGAAGCAACTTTGAATTCCTTGGGCTCAGCGACACTGATGCTGACAATTACCTCACCTCGCTGGGATTCGACGCCCTGGCTGACGAGGATGAGAAGATAAACACCATCGGTATTCAGAAATGGATCTCCCTCAACGGTACACAAGAGGACGAAGGCTGGATTGAAGCACGTCGCTTCGACAGAGGACCCGGCGACGAGAACCGCATATTTACAAAAGAGGGTGGGATTTGGCAGGTGCCGCCGAAGTCAGTGCTTCCAGGCCGTCAATTCCCGCACGCGTGGCTGATTCCGGCTACTGAAAGAGCGCTGAATCCTAATGCCCCGGCACAGCGGTCTCTAACCGACAAAATTTTCTGGGACGACTAATAATGAATATTAATATGAAGCGAAATATAATTCTGCTATTCGTTTTGCTCGCATTCACCCGTTGCGACGAATGGGAAAATAGCGCCGAACCCTCGAGGATAACGTACCTTCCTAAGGTGGAGGTCAACGGCGACTCTTACATAGAACTGGACTGCGATGCAGATAGCTACGACGATGAAGGAGCTACTGCAATCATGGCAGGCGAAGAAGTCGAGTATAACACGACCGTCGCGGGCCGCTATTTTGGTGGTAACGCGGTAGATGGGCCGGATTTCTATGACATCGTTTACTCAAAGGAAAACGAAGACGGTATCCCCGGAGTAGCTTTCCGTGAAGTATTCTGGCCTGAATGCAATGGCGACCTCGTCAATAGCATCGCGGGTGTATACACAGCGAATGTTACGAGAAACGGTGTGATCAGCGCGGAATATATGGGTATCGGTCCGATCATAATTCGCGATCTGGGCAACAACCAATACGCGTTGTCGGATGCTATCGGCGGTTACTACGACTATGGCCGCGCTTATGGCGCTGGCTACGCCTCTACGGGAATGATCATCACGGCAAATAACATCGCGGCCAACGACTTCTCGTTTGGCGACCCGGTTCCGGTTGGTGCATTCGGAGGATCAAACGAAATGTTGACGTTCACCGTGAACCCTGGGGCCAAGAAGATCGTCTTCACCACCACGTGGGATGCTGGCTACGATTTCAGTGTAGAGCTCACACAGGTGCCCCAATAAGAGGAGTACGAAAATTCTTCATAAGGAAGAGGCTGCCCGGATGGCGGCCTCTTTTTTTGTCTCCAAGTGAATCATAATTCACATCTTTGCGGACTATGCAACTCCTCAACGACGTTCTGCTGAGTGTACTGACAGGAAAGAAACCGAACCGCACGCCGGTATGGCTCATGCGCCAGGCAGGCCGCGTTCTTCCCGAGTATCGGAAGGTCAGGGAAAGCGCCGGCAGCTTCAAGAAGATGGTTACGACACCCGAGCTCGCCTGTGAAGTGACGATTCAGCCTGTCGACATTCTCGGAGTAGACGCCGCAATTATTTTCTCAGATATCCTGGTCGTCCCCGAAGCCATGGGGCTTCTCTATGAAATGGAGGAGAACCGGGGGCCGGTCTTTCCGCGACGCATTGAGTCCGCCAACGATCTGCGCAACCTGCACGTAGCACAGGCGGAAGAACTTGGCTACGTAATGGACGCCATCGCCCTGACCAAACGTGAACTCAACGGACGCGTACCGCTGATTGGCTTTGCGGGGGCACCGTGGACAATCTTTGCCTACATGGTGGAAGGCAATGGCAGCAAGACCTTCAGTCGCGCCCGCCGCATGCTGTACCGCGAACCTGATCTGGCACACCGCCTGCTGAACATGATCACCGAGAGTACTATTAACTACCTCAAAGGTCAGGTGAAAGCCGGAGCAGACCTGATCCAGATATTCGACTCGTGGGCAGGTGTACTCGGACCGGAACAGTACGATGAATTTTCATTGAAGTACATCCGTCGGATGTGTGAAGAAGTTGTTGGCGTCCCGCGGATCGTCTTCCCTAAAGGCGCCTTCTTCGCGCGGCAGGCACTAAACGATGTGAATTGTGAAGCAGTCGGTCTCGACTGGAACATGGACATCCGCGAATCCCGCCAACTCATGCCCAACAAAGTCCTGCAAGGCAACCTCGATCCCTGCGCCCTCTACGGCACCCGCGACGACATCCGAAAAGAAACCATCAAAATGCTCGAAGCCTTCGGCCCGGAAAAACACATCGCCAATCTTGGGCACGGACTTTATCCGGATACGGAGGTTGATAGTGTGAAGTGCTTTATCGATACTGTTCAGGGTTGGGAGGCTGATCGGTAATCGGTGAAGTTTCCATGTAGAGGCTGCCCACTGTTCTACTGGGCAAGCATTTTCAACAACACCGTGAGCCTGTTCTTCAAGTTCCTTCTGTCTACGATGAAATCCAGGAAGCCGTGATCCAGGACGAATTCGGCGCTTTGAAAGCCTTTGGGAAGGTCCTTGCCAATGGTTTCGCGGATGACGCGGGGACCGGCGAAGCCGATCAGCGCGCCGGGCTCGGCAATATTGAAGTCGCCGAGCATGGCGAAGGAAGCAGTAACGCCGCCCGTAGTGGGATCGGTAAGCAATGAGATGAAGGGAATACCCGCCTCATCGAGGAGGGCGAGTTTGGCCGACGTTTTGGCCATCTGCATAAGGGAAAGTCCGGCTTCCATCATGCGCGCACCACCTGATCGTGAGATGAGCAACAGCGGAACGCGGTGTTTCAGGCAGTGATCGATGGCACGTGATATTTTTTCGCCGACAACGGAGCCCATAGAGCCACCGATAAAGCTGAAGTCCATGCAGCCGATGACGATGTCGATGCCATTGAGTTTCCCGACTGCCGTGCGAATCGCATCTTTCAGCTCGGTCTTTTCCTGAGATTCGCGGATGCGGTCGAGGTAAGGTTTTGTATCGGTGAAATTAAGCGGGTCGGCCGACTCCATGTCCGGATCGAGTTCCGTGAATTCGTTGTGGTCAAAGAGGAGCTCGAAATATTCCTTCGATCCGATCCGGACGTGGTAGTCTTCGTCGGGTACTACGAAGGCGTTGTGCTTGAGTTCGCGAGTGTGTACGATTTTGCCGCCTGGCGACTTGAACCAAAGCCCGTCAGGTACCTCCCTCTTGGACTCAGTGGGGGTGAGGATCCCTTTATCGCTGCGTTTAAACCACGCCATAATTGGGGAGTTCCGATTTGCGATTTGCGATTAGTGACTAGCAATTTGCGATCTGCGCCTAAATCGCAAATCGCCAATCGCAAATCGCTAATCTCAAATCTTACAGTTTTTCCTTAATGCGGGCGGCTTTACCCTGACGTCCGCGCATGTAGTAGAGTTTCGCACGGCGTACCTTGCCGACCTTCAGCACTTCGATCTTGCTGATGCTGGGAGCGAGGATGGGAAATATGCGTTCTACGCCTACCCCATTGGAAATCTTGCGGACGGTGAACGTCTCGCCGTTGGTGCCTTTACCGCGGCGCTGAATTACGACGCCCTGGAACTGCTGAACGCGCTCCTTGTTACCTTCCCGTATCTTGACGTGCACATTGACGGTATCGCCTGCCTTGAACGAAGGGGTTTTTGAACGGTCGCCCCCCTCTTTTTCCTCCACTAGTTTGACCAAATCAGCCATGATGGTATGTTTTCTGAAACGGACTGCAAATTTAGACAAAGTATCGGGATTTCAGCGTTCCCCGGCTGGAATGTTGCCCGGTTCGTCGGGGCTGTCAGAAAGCAGCTCGGGGCGCCGCTGACGGGTCCTTTCCAGAGCCTTTTCATGCCTCCAGGCCTCGATTTTGGCCTCGTGGCCGCTCAGAAGAACGTCAGGGACCTTCCAGCCCTTGTAGTCCGCCGGACGCGTGTATACCGGGGGGGCTACGAGATTATCCTGGAAGGAGTCGCTAAGGGCTGAAGTCTCGTCTGAGAGGACACCGGGAATTAACCGCACCACAGCGTCAGTGACGACGGCAGCAGCCAGTTCCCCTCCGGACAGAACGTAGTCTCCAATGCTGATTTCACGGGTCACAAGATGCTCCCGGACACGCTCGTCGACTCCTTTATAATGTCCGCAAAGGATAATCAGGTTTTGTGTCAGGCTCAGGGCATTGGCGAGCGACTGGCAGAAGGGCTCCCCATCGGGACTCATATAAATGATCTCGTCGTACGAACGCTTTGACTTAAGGTCGGTGATACATCTGTCGATGGGCTCTATCATAAGCACCATGCCAGCCCCGCCCCCATAGGCATAGTCGTCGACCGAACGATGACGGTCAATGGCATAAGCCCTCAGGTCGATAACATTGATCTCGACGAGCCCTTTATTGATGGCCCTCTTTACGATCGAGTCACTAAAGGGGCTTTCGAGAAGCCTGGGCAGGCAGGTTATGATATCGATGCGCATGTCAGATCAGGTGTTGAGGTCGAGAAACCCGTCCGGGAGGTCCACCACCATGGTTTTTTCATTGGCATCCACGAGTTGAATAAACGGGCCGTTTACGGGGATGAGCACTTCGCGATCGCCGTGTTCTACGACCACCAGACGGCCGTGCCCGGCGTCGGCCACTTCGCGCACAATGCCGATCAGGGTACCATCCGCCGTGGAGACGGAGAATCCTGCGATTTCATCGCTGTAGAAGCCGCGTTCTCCGGCGTCTGGCCGCTCCGTAAGGGGGAGGAACACGTTCAGCCCTGATACGGAGGAGGCGCGCTCGTGGTTGTCGATATCCTGAAACTTGACATAGGCACGGGAACCCTTCGAGGAAACGGAATCGACGAAATAGGGGACGAGCGACCCCTTTTGCTCAAGATACACCACTTCCAGCGACTCAGGGTCCGGTGCCTCGGGTCGAAGGGAGATCGTGACCGCCCCTTTAAGTCCGTGGGGACGGGTCACCTTACCGATGAGAAAGTATTCGGAGTGGCTCATGGTATGGTGAAAAACAAAAACGCCGGGGCATGCCGGCCCGGCGTGTTGAGAATATTATCGGAACAGCGGTTCGTCGGATCAGGATTCGGCGCTGCCTGCCTCCGGTGCTCCGGAAGCTTCTGACGCTGCTGCCTGTTCTTCGGCGGGCGCTGC
>JGI12419J13241_1000911_pt1 | contig 10184 bp, 10 predicted proteins | sample BGWIniCompost_FD_13241 | JGI IMG/M metagenome (IMG submission 13241)
AAGTTTGCAGCGGCCGTCCCAGCCTTCGAGGAGACGCGGCCAAGCTGAGGAAGGGGCAGCGCATGGTCTCGTTCGATCCGAAGTCGGCTGCTGCGTACGTGGCCGACGCACACCGTACGCGAGCGCCTTACAGGAATTTGCCGCCTGAAATCGCGCCCCCGACCGTCGCTGACGCCTACGCCGCCCAGGAAGCGCTCCGCGAGCTATGGACGCCGATTTACGGCCCTGTCCGCGGGCTCAAGATCGCGACGACCACCAAGGTCATGCAGGAGCTGATGGGCATCGATCACCCATGCGGCGGCATGATCTACGAACGGCGCATCCATCAGTCGCCGGCGCAGGTGCGGCGGGAGGACTTCGTCAATCTCATGGTCGAGTTCGAGCTGGCCGTGAGATTGGGGACCAGCCTCCCGCCAAAGGCTACACCCTACACTACTGCCGAAGTCCGGGCTGCTGTGGCCGAAGTCATGCCGGCCTTTGAGCTGATCGAGGACCGAGGTGCCGATTACAAAAGCACCAACGCGCTTTCGCTGATCGCCGACAATGCCTGGAATGGCGGCGTGGTTCTCGGGGCGCCGCAACAAGTGCCGGCGGACTTTGAGCTCAACGGACTTCAAGGCCGCCTCGTGGTCAACGAGCAGGATCGAGGCTCAGGCCTGACCGATAATCCCATGGGCGCTCTGGCCTGGCTTGCCAATTTGGCTGTCGAACGCGGCCGCTCGCTCGAAGCCGGCATGATCGTGATCACCGGCAGCGTTCTGCCCACGATCTCCGTCGCGCCGGGAGATAAGCTCGTTTTCTCTCTGGAAGGCCTTGGATCCGCAGAGCTGTCCATTTCATGATGGCTGGCTTTGCACTCCGCCACGCCGATGGATTGACTGAAAACGCGGGCGCGACAACCAGCGCCCGCTTTCGATAATCGGCCTGCCGTGCACTGGCGCCCTGTAGATGTAGACCCAGGCCGTCAGCTCCCGGCCATCCTCGAGCCTCACCGTACGCTCTACGCGGGCATACTCGCTGTGCGCCTCGCGGCCGGGTACGATGCCTTCGTAGGCATCCAGCCAGCGAAGCGAGCGGGAAGGATCGATCAGTTCAAATACTTCACCGTGGACATCCCCATCGGCTGGGCCGGTTTCCACGAGCGCCGGGTAGGCACCAAGGTCGTAAAGCCGCCCCTTGATGCGAGCCAGTCCCACGAGCCGCGCCTCGCGCTGGAGCCGCGCGCCCATGCGGTGGCCCGCGCCCGACATCAACGTGCCGTAGACGAACAAATGCTGCGCCATCGTGCGCTCGGCCGATCACCCCGCAATCTTGGAGAAATCCGCAACTCTCATTGTAGCCGCGCGGATTTGCGAGAGAAGCCGCAACCGGTTCTGGCGCACTTTCTGGTCCTCGACGTTGACCGTCACCTTCTCGAAAAAGGCGTCGACAGGGCGGCGCAACTCGGCCAGTGCCCGCATCGCACCCTTGAAGTTTTCCACCGCGATGGCAGCCGAGGTATCCTGCTTGGTGCTCTCGATGGCTGCTGCGAGCGCCAGCTCCTCCGGTGCCTGGAGCAGCTTGATGTCGTAATCGCCATCGTAGCTTGTCTTGTCCTTCTTTTCCTCGATAGCGAGGATGCTGGCGGCACGCTTCAAGCCGGCGAGCAGATTGGCCCCGTCGTTGGTTTCTAAGAACTCGCCCAGAGCTTCGACACGCTTCACGATCAGTGCGAGATCGTCCTGGCCGGGCAAGGCGAAGACGGCATCGATGAGATCGTGCCGCACGCCCTCTTCTCGCAAGTGAACTTTGAGACGATCGGCGAAGAAGGAAAGAAGGTCTTCAACCAATCCGGCCGGGGGCTTCACCGTGCTCGGCTGGAGAGCCAAGCTTTTCTGGATGAATTTTGCGAGCGGCAACCGCAAATCGTTCTCGAGCACGATCCGGATGATGCCCAGAGCCGCGCGCCTGAGCTGATACGGGTCACCCGAACCGGTAGGCTTCTCATCAATCGCCCAGAAGCCGACCAGCGTATCGATCTTGTCCGCCAGCGCGACGGCAACGGCGACGGCGTCGCCTTCCTCTACCAAGGGCACGGTGTCGTTCGGCCCCTTGGGCTTGTAGTGCAGCTCGATCGCCCTGGCGATCTCAGGTTTGGTGCCGGCGGCCTCGGCGTAATAGCGGCCCATGAGCCCCTGCAGCTCAGGGAACTCGCCAACCATTCCAGAAACGAGATCCGCTTTCGCGAGCTGCGCCGCCCTGCGCGCATCCTCGGGCACTGCATCGACGGCGCCCGCGATCTGATAGCTGAGCTCCGCGATACGCTCGACGCGCTGCCATTGCGTGCCGAGCTTCTCGTGAAAAGTGACACCGCGCAGCGCCAACGCCATTTCGTCGAGCGGCTTCTTGAGGTCCTGCTCCCAAAAGAAGCGCGCATCGGACAGGCGTGCGCGGATCACCTTCTCGTTGCCCGCAACGATCGCCGCGCCGCCGTCCTTTGCTTCGAGATTGGCAACAAGCAGAAAGCGGTTCGCCAATTTCTGCGTCTTGGGATCGCGCAGCGCGAAGCATTTCTGATGGGCTCGGAGCGACGTGATGATCACCTCCGGCGGCACCTCGAGAAAGCTTTCGTCGAAGTGCCCCATGAGCACGATCGGCCACTCCGTCAGGCCAGCGTTCTCCGCCAGGAGCCCCTCGTCCTCGACGAGCTGCAGCTTATGCTTTGCAGCAAGCTCTCTCGCCTGCTCGGCGATGCGCTGGGCCCGTTCCGCCGCGTCCAGGATGACGCGGTGTTCACGGAGCTTCTTGACGTAATCCTCGAAGCTGTGAACCCGGAACGGCGCGTTGCCGTGAAAGCGGTGGCCGCGAGTTGTATTGCCGCTCGCCACGCCCGCGACTTCAAATTGGACAACCTCGCCATCGAGAAGGCAGACGATTCCATGCAATGGCCGCACCCACGTGAACGTCTGCCAGCCCCAACGCATGGATTTCGGCCATGAGAAGCGGCGCAGAACCTGAGGTATGACCTCGGCGATCACCTCGTAGGCGCTCCGGCCGGGCCGCTCGATGCGCGCGACGTAATAGTCACCCTTCTTGGGGTCTGACACGACGCTCGCCTCACCGATCGAGGCGAGCCCCGCAGCTTTGAGGAAACCTTGAATCGCCTGCTCCGGCGCGTTCACCCGCGGACCTTTACGCTCCTCGACCTGGTCGGGCGAGCGCGGCGGGATATCGCGAACCACGAGGGCGAGCCGGCGCGGCGTGGCAAAGGCCCGAGCCTCGCCAGTCGCAAGGCCATGGGCCTGCAGCTCGCTGGTCACAAGCCGCTTCAGCTCCTCTGTCGCGCGCTGCTGCATGCGCGCTGGGATTTCCTCGGAGAACAGCTCGAGCAGAAGTTCAGGCATGGGGCTCCTCGGCGGCGGGTGTCATGAGCCGATCCTTTTAGCGGCATCGCCTGTCGGAGCGAAGTCCAAACGGAGGCCGCCAGGCCAACGGCTGAGAAGGGCGGATCGCGCTAGTCGGACCGGCCAGCTATTTGGGCAAGCACCTGGGTGCGGCTACGCACTTGGAATTTGCGCAACCGTGCTGATGACGGCGAAACGGTCGCCGAGCGCGGCGAGTGCGGCGCGATGCAAAGCCTCGGCGGAGATAACGCCGCCCAGCGGGTCCGGCAGGTCCCGGGTCGCAGCAGCGTCGGCCGGGATCGTCACGCGGTATCCGAGATCGAGGGCCGCCCGCGCGGTGGAGCTGACGCACATGTGGGTCATGAAGCCGGCGATCACGAGCGATGTGCGCCCAATCGATTTCAGCTCGGCATCGAGGCCCGTCTGAGCGAAGGCGTTCGGCAAAGGCTTTTCGATGACTTGCTCCGCGCCCTGCGGGCTGACTTCGTCGATGATCGCCCCGCCGCGAGCGTCACGATCGAACAAGCCGCCTGGCCGGCCCTTGTGGGCGATGTGCACGACCGGCGCGCCTGCATCCCTTGCCTTGGCCAGCAGTTGCGAAAGCGCCTCTAAAGCCGGCTTTATGCCCGGCAGCGCCAACTTTCCGTCGAGATACTCGTACTGTGCATCGATGACGACGACGGTCGATTGCGACAGCCGCGCCGGCCGCAGGTCCGCCCCGGACATTTTAAGGAGCGTCTTGGGAGAGCTCACGCGCCGCCTCCTTCCGTCTTGAGCCAAGCTGCGCAGCACGCCTTCGCCAACTCGCGGACGCGGAGGATGTAGCTCTGGCGCTCAGTCACCGAGATGACGCCGCGCGCGTCGAGCAGATTGAAGATGTGCGAGGCCTTGATGCACTGATCATAGGCCGGCAGCGCCATGAGATGGCGGCCGCCCTCGCTCTCTCCCTTCTCCAGCAGCGCCCGGCATTCCTTCTCGGCGTCGCGGAAATGCTGGAAAAGCATTTCCGTGTCGGCGTGCTCGAAGTTGTATCGCGAATACTCCTGCTCCGCCTGCAGGAAGACGTCCCCATAGGTGAGCTTCCGCTCGTCCTCGCGGCCGTTGAAGTTGAGATCGAACACGCTGTCGACGCCCTGGAGGTACATCGCCAGCCGCTCGAGGCCATAGGTGAGCTCGGCCGACACGGGATTGCAGTCGAAGCCCCCGACCTGCTGGAAATAGGTGAACTGCGTCACCTCCATGCCGTCGCACCAGACCTCCCAGCCGAGGCCCCAGGCGCCGAGCGTCGGGCTCTCCCAGTCGTCCTCGACGAAGCGGATGTCGTGGTTTTCGTGCGACAGGCCGATCCGATTGAGGCTCTCCAGATAGAGGTCCATGATGTCCGGCGGCGACGGCTTCATGATCACCTGGAACTGGTAGTAGTGCTGAAGCCGATTCGGATTTTCGCCGTAGCGGCCATCCTTCGGGCGCCGCGAGGGCTGCACGTAGGCAGCGTTCCAGGGCTTCGGGCCCAGCGCCCGCAGCGTCGTTGCCGGGTGGAACGTACCCGCGCCGACCTCCATGTCGTAGGGCTGAAGAATGGCGCAGCCCTGCTCGCTCCAATAGAGCTGGAGCGCCAAGATCAGGTCCTGAAAGGAGCGGTCGGGCCTGAGCTCGCTGGCAATGACGCCTCGCGGCTCTTCGGCCGGCTTGGTTGCAGTTCGGATCGCCATGGTATTCGTGGCCTGGGCTTGTCGTATCGGCGGCGGACTATAGGGGAGCAGAGGCCGGATTGCGAGACTGTTGGCGGCCGCGCACGCGAGTTCCAGAGGTCAAGCAATCGTCACCCGCGGTAGCAGTCACTGAACAGGCTTTGATGGCCTGTAGACGCCGGCAGCCTCATCCCACTCCAGGTTTCCCAAGTCCTTGGGCATACGGCGACCGTTAAGGGCTTGATTGCGCAGCTCTTCTTGCTCCTCTCTGGCGTCGGCGAGCGCCCGAGCGATCTCGCGAGAGATCCAACGGTACCCCGCATAGAGGCCTACCCCGGCGAGAACCAGCGCAATCAGCTGTGGCATTCATCCCCCTCCGTAACCCGGCGACCGCGTTGGTCCGCGCCGGTGTGCATGTTTGTCAAAGCCCATAGCGCGACCAAAGCGCCCGGGCCTCAATCGCAGATAGCAGATCTTCCGCGAGCGTATAAGGCAATCGTTCCACGTGCTCGGTCTCGCTCGCTGAGGTCAGACGCGGAAAGCGGAAAAAGCGCGACAGCCACCCGCTGGGGCCAAACGGGACCAGCTTGAGCTGAACGTCATCTCCGTGCAGCTCCCGCATCTTGGTGCGCACATCCGAAACACCGTCGATCAACCCCAGCTCAAGCGCCTTGGCCGCCGACCAGAAAGCGCCGGAAAACAATTCCGAATCGTGCCCTTTGAGGCGCTCTGCGCGCCGATCCTTCACGACGCCTATGAAGACGTCGTGCACGTCCTTCTGAATTGCCTGGAGCCGCGCCACGTCCTCCGGCTTCTCTGGCTGGAACGGATCGAGCAGCACTTTGGCGTCCCCAGAGGTATAAACGCGCCGGTCGATGCCGATCTTGGCCATTGCTTTGTCGAAACCGAAGGTAGCCGAAACCACACCGATCGAGCCGATGATCGACGACGGATCGGCATAAATCTCATCGCCGGCGACCGCGAGGTAATAGCCGCCCGATGCCGCGACATCCTCGCAGAAAACGTAGACCTTCTTTTTCTTCTCCTCGGCGAGCTGGCGGATGCGCTTGAAGGCGAATTCACGACGACGGCAACGCTCGGCAGTTTCGACAGGCTGAACGCCTTCTCGAGCCCGGGTGCAACGGTGCTTATCGAAAGCCCTGGCCTGAGCGGCGTGGCAAATCCAATCGGTCCGGAAAACCGCACGACGGGAACAACGGGGCGGCGCTTGAAAAACCACATCTGTTCGTTGCTTCTTTCAGACGAAAAACAGCAAGACGTCCTCCTTGCAGCACCATGGGCCGACTGCAAGGGTTTTCGCTTCAACTCTTAGTCGACTGATACACCCCCGGCTACCCCTTCAGGCGAGCGGAAGGGCCGCACCTTCCCGGAGGACACGCGCAATATCGGGCCGGAAACCGTTGCCGACCTCTTCGTGCAGAACCAGGCCGGACTTTAGGACGAGAGGCGCGCGGCTCCCTTTCTTTCCGCGAAGAATGATGCGCACCGCCGGCTCTCCTTGCCTCGGGTGAAGCGGCAAGATTTCGAGTGCGCCAAACCGGCCCTCGAGCAGTCTGAGAAGCTCTGGCAAGGCCTCCGGCCGGTGAACCATCGTGAGCGTGCCGTGAGGAGCCGCGACGCGGGTCAGGAATTGCACCCAACGGGCAAGGCTACCCTCCGGCATGGCGTGGGCATTCGCCTTGATCGCATGCTGCGGACGGCGCCCGCGACCTTCGACATGATAGGGCGGATTGGCGACAACGTGTTCGAACGAGTCAGGCGTCAAACCCGCTGCGGCAAGATCAGCGGCCGGTCCGGTCACGTCTGCGGCAACGACGGTGACACGCTCCCCGAAGTTATTGCGAGCCACGTTGGCACGGGCGAGGTCAACGAGAAACGGGGCGTTCTCAACCAGTGTGACCTGGGCTGTTGATACCCGGCGCGCGATACAGAGGCCCACCACACCGGCTCCTGCACCTGCGTCGAGCACGCGCTCCACGCGATTTTCTACGACCGGTACAGCCGCTGCTAGCAGCACCGCATCAATTCCGGCGCGATATCCCTTACGCGGCTGGAGGATGTTCAGAGCTCCGCCGAGGAACGCATCCTCAGTGACGTCTTGCAGGCCGACCTCCCCATCAGGTCGGGTCGTCATCATTGATCCAGTGCCCTAGCCCTGCTTCTACGAGCACTTGGCGCGCCCTCACGACATCGTCAGATCGAACAAGAATCCGCCGCGGAAGCACGCCGACAGAGCCTTCCATGACGCTCATATTTCCGTCTGCCACGAGCGGATCAATGCCTGCGTCCCGCAGAAGCACCTCCACGAAGCTCAGCAACACCGGGTTGTTCGTGCGCAGAATCTCCATCATGATGGATGCCCTTTCTGCACCACGTGTCCGGAAATCGACTATGCGGCAATCTGCCGTGAAAACAGTTCCGGAACCCGTAGTTTAAGATCACCAAGGTCAGTAACCGCCGAAAGAGGAACCCGTGGTGGGGGTCGTTGTCCCGATCGACGATACGCGTGATCCGTCCGAATGCCTGACCCCCATCCTCGAGCTGGTGGCCGAGGACATGGGCGCAGTGAATCGCCTTATTCTGGACAAGGCGGTCTCAGACGTCGAGCTTATTCCGAAGCTCGCACTCCATCTTATTGATTCCGGCGGTAAACGCATGCGGCCGATGCTGACCATCGCCGCAGCGAAGCTGTGCGGATACACCGGCGATGGCCATGTGCCGCTGGCTGCAGCAGTCGAATTCATGCACACGGCGACGCTGCTGCACGACGATGTCGTCGACGAGAGCAATTATCGCCGTGGCAAGAAGGCCGCCCGATTGCTCTGGGGCAACCAGGCCAGCGTGCTCGTCGGCGATTTCCTCCTGGGTCAGGCTTTCCGCATGATGGTGGATGTCGGCTCGCTGCCGGCACTCAAGATCCTGTCCCACGCGGCCGCGGTCATCGCAGAAGGTGAGGTCATGCAGCTCGCCGCTGCCAAGAACACTGCGACCACCGAGGACGAGTATTTGGCGATCATCAACGCCAAGACGGCTGCACTGTTCTCCGCAGCGACAGAAGTTGGTGCCGCCCTTGCCGGCAGACCTGCCGATGAGCAGGCGGCTCTCAGATCTTATGGGAGGACGCTCGGAATAGCGTTCCAACTCGTCGACGATGCGCTCGACTACTCGGGAGAAAGCGCACGCCTCGGCAAGTCCGTCGGCGACGATTTCCGCGAGGGCAAAATTACGCTCCCAGTTATCCTGGCTTATCGCCGCGGAAACGAGGAGGAGCGAGCGTTCTGGAGGCGGACTCTGACGGAGGGGGATATCCGCGAGAACGATTTCGAGCACGCCATGGCGCTCTTGCGCCGCCATAAAGCTATCGAAGCCACCCTCGAACGTGCACGGTACTATGGCTCGATGGCCCAGGATGCCCTCGCGATCTTCCGTGATAGCCAAGCCAAACGCGCCCTTCTCGGCGCCGTCGCTTTCTGTGTGAACCGCGCCTATTGAGATCGCGAGCTCGTTCTCAGCTCNCTGGCGAAGCTGCGGCCGCCAAGCCGTCCTTGTGCAACCGGCTGAAAAGACGGCCCTTCTTGTCGCGAGGGATCTGAATACGGCACACGGTCTGGCCGTTCTCCGACGTCTCGCGCGCCAGCACTCGCGCATTCTCGTGCAGCCAAGCAAGCAGGCCGCCAGCGGTTGCAGGCACCGCGATGGTGAGCTCTTCGTCCGCGCGGCCAAGCTGCGCGTCAATGGCCTCTAGAAGCTCCTCCAAGCCAGTTCCCTGAGTGGCGGAGATAAGAAGCGGCGCCCGTTCCGCGCGCCGGGCCGCATTCTGCAGCTCTTCTAAGGTTTCCGGCGGCAGCAGGTCGATCTTGTTCCAGACTTCCACGATCCTGCCATCCGGCTGGTCCACGTCGATGCCCAGATCGGCCAGCACGCTCTCCACATCTGCTCGCTGCGCTTGCGTTTCGGGGTGGCTGATGTCGCGCACGTGCAGGATCAGGTCCGCCTCGACGACCTCCTCGAGCGTCGCACGAAACGCAGCGACAAGCGTCGTAGGCAGGTCAGAGATGAAACCGACGGTATCGGAGAGGATCACCCGGCGACCGCTCGGCAGCTTGAGCTCCCGCATCGTCGGGTCGAGCGTCGCGAAGACCTGGTCTGCAGCGGCGACCCCCGCGCCAGTCAGCTTGTTGAACAGCGTCGACTTGCCAGCGTTGGTGTAACCGACGATGGCCACCAGCGGATAGGGCACGCGCCGCCGCCCGGAGCGATGCAGCTCACGGGTGCGCACCACGACATCCAGCTCCTTCCGGATGGCGTCGATGCGCTCTTGGATGAGGCGCCGGTCCGTCTCGATCTGAGTCTCACCAGGACCGCCGAGGAAGCCGTAGCCACCGCGCTGGCGCTCCAGGTGGGTCCAGCTCCGGACCAGCCGGCTCTTTTGATAAGTGAGGTGAGCCAGCTCGACTTGGAGCCGACCTTCCCGCGTCCGGGCCCGGCGCCCGAAGATCTCCAGGATAAGGCCGGTGCGATCGAGCACCTTCGTGTTCCAGGCTCGCTCCAGGTTGCGCTGCTGGATGGGCGTGACGGCGTGATCGACTACGACGAGGTCCGCTTCATGCCGGGCGACAAGCTCTTTCAGCTCCTCGACCTTGCCGGAGCCGAACAGGGTCGCCGGCTGCGGCCGCGCAACGGACACAACCAGCTTGGCGCAGACCTCGAGATCGATGGCCTCGGCAAGGCCCACCGCCTCTGTCAGCCGATCCTCAGGTGAATGCAGTGTGGCGCCGCGCGGGCCTTTTCCCCGCCGCACGGCGAGCGTCCCATTCTTGCCATTGAGATGCAGGACCGGGACAACAACGATGGCACACGTTAGGTCCTTCTTGCCGAAGCCATCGTCGCCCCGGCTCTCATAGCGCCGTCTGGTCTTCTCTGCGCGCGTAATCGAGAACCTACCCCTGCTGTGCCTCAGCCGGATCCTGTTCCATTAGATGAATAGGTTGGCCCGGCATGATTGTCGATATGGCGTGCTTGTAGACCAGTTGCGAGTGTCCATCACGCCGCAGCAGGACACAGAAGTTGTCGAACCACGTGACGATGC